>Ga0315274_10000297_pt1 | contig 77540 bp, 54 predicted proteins | sample YL17G02_20_MG_FD_203700 | JGI IMG/M metagenome (GOLD analysis project Ga0315274, IMG submission 203700) | Sediment microbial communities from Yellowstone Lake, YNP, Wyoming, USA - YL17G02_20 | ecosystem: Environmental > Aquatic > Freshwater > Lake > Sediment | place: USA: Wyoming | collected... | reverse complement strand
GGGATCCGATGAACGAGACATGCCGAACCTCCTGGTCGCGCGTCATCACAGAATCAACACGCACGCCAGGATAAGGCCCTCGTCAACAATGGTTCTGCTGGGCGCTCACAGCCTCCGAACGAAAACGAGTCTTTATCCTCGGTGCGGGGTTTTCCAAGCCCGCCAAGATGCCTGACGCAGCCGACCTGACGGACTTGCTGCTCGACGAAGCGCCCATGCGCGCGGACGAGCAGTTTCAACAGTGGGTAAGCTCGCTCCGGGAACGGATCAATCACCTCCGGCAACTCGATTATCCGAGTGAGGGCAACCGCATAAGCATCGAGCAGGTTTTTGAGTTCGCAGCGTTTGATATTGAGTGGTGTCTCTTGCGACAACAAGACGTGGGAGCGCCTTGGGGTGCGCGCGGCAGCTCGATCAAGAAGCGGCTTGCCGTAATGGAACGAATACTATTCGAGGTTCTGATCGATGCCCAGGAGGAGCACAGCCTCGGTGCCGCGCCATTGGCGGACTTTGCCGATGTCCTGCGCGCGAGCGACGCGGTCTTGACGTTCAACTACGACACGTTGCTCGAACGCGCGCTTGCCGCACGACGTAAGAAGTGGTCATCCGGATTCGACGTGGAACCGGCAGGCGACGTAACCGTCCTGAAACTCCACGGGTCGCTCGACTGGCTAATCTGCCATCGCGACAAGACGATCGGGTCCGTCCTCTTCGAGATAAACCCCGGATCTATCGAATGGTATGAACTCGAGGAGGGACAGCGTCATCACTGGGAGAAGAACTTTGTTCTTTGCCGGACCCCAAATCTTGCGGCCGCCCGCGCGGCGGCAAAATGGGACCCGCTCTTGAAGACGAATGAGTCGCCGTGGCCGGGGCTGGCTGGTTTGGGGCTGCACAAACCCCTCCACCGCGTGATCGGAAGCTGCGTTGTATGGCGGAAAGCCCTCCACGCGCTTCGGGAGGCGGATGACATCTATGTGATCGGCTGGTCTGCGTCACCGTACGACACAATGGCCAGGTTCCATTTTGCGTCCGTCCTCAATCTTCCAGAAACTCGACCCAGACGGGTCGTTGTCGTCGATCCGAAGGTTTGCGAACAAATCAAGAACTACCGGGCGATCTTCGGCAATGTCGAGCCGATCGCCCAGCGCGCCGAGCGCGTTGATTGGGATTCACTTCTTGGCAGGTTGCAGTAGGCGGTAGCAGCGGTACGATGACCATTGTATAAGGCTGAAAGATCTGGTCCTTTTTGGGGTTCGCTGATGTCCCCTTCACGTTGGCTATCTGGACTCCTGTTGGCGAGCGCGGTTGGAGTTCGGTCGTTGTCGGCGCAGGCCCCTACCTCGGCGGTGTTGACGCCCTCGGAGCTGTTCGAGAAAGTCTCTCCATGCGTGGTCAAGATCGTGGCCAAGGACGAGGATGGCCGTCCAATTGGAACAGGTTCAGGGTTCGTGATCTCGCCCAACCCAGAGGCGGTTTCCGACTATGGTCTCGAAGGGTGGATTGTTACGAACCACCACGTCGTAAGAGCAGCGGTTAGCGCAGCGATCGAAATATCCCTCAGACGTCCCGATCTTCCCCAAGACCCGAACGGCAACGTTGTCTCTGTTGAGAAACTTTTCTCAGTTGAGAAAGTCGCGGCTGAGGACAAACGTAACGACCTCGCGGTGTTGGCGCTTCTGGGAGACGGTGTTCCAATTCTCACACTCGGAGCCGACACGGTCCCCCCGATCGGGACCAGAGTCTTCGTTATTAGCAGCCCCGAGGGTCTGAAGAATACGCTCAGCGAAGGACTCATCAGCGGCTTTCGCGAGCAAGAGAATGGCGAGCAATGGATTCAGATCACAGCGCCGATCAGCCCCGGCTCAAGCGGCGGTCCGGTATTGACGGCCGACGGCAAGGTCATCGGCGTCGTCGTTGCGTCCCATGAGGAGGGCCAGAATCTCAACTTCGCCGTCCCCGTCAGCGCGATACGGCGACTTCTCGCAGCTCCGGCAGAGCGCCGCCCAATTTGGAAGGGTACCAGTATCCGCGAAGAGGAGAATGAGGCCCTTCGCTTGGCGCGCTGGAGATTGAGGTACCAACTCTGTGGAGCTGACAAGATTCGAGACGGAGAACAACAACTTGCCATCATGTTTGGCATCGAGTGCGACGCCAAAGTTCGCGAGAAAGCAGAATCCGGGGATCAACTCGCGCTTCTGGTGCAAGCCCGCGATGAATATCAGCTCGACTCTCCGAAAGATTGTGTAGCTCTGGCGACCCTGAAACGAGCGATCGAGGCCAAGACGAGCGAATGGGCGTACCTTGCGTACTACTCCCTTGGAAAACTGATGTCCACATGGGATTTCTGCGGGTCGTGCATTCTTCAGAAGAAGTCGTACGGATGGGATGAGATACGAGCACAGTGCCAAGACCCCGCAATCCCACTGTTGAAGAAGAGCACTGAGCTTCACCCGAAATTCTCGCCTTCATTTGCACAGCTTGCCGACACGTATTTGAAGACCGAACGCTACCCAGAGGCGCTCGTTGCCGCTGAGTTCCTTGTAGCGCTCGTTCCGAACTGCTGGAAAGCGTATTTGCTCCGAGGACAGGGCTTCGCTCACCTTGGGCGAATCGCCGCAGCTGATGAAGACTTCGCCGGCGCAGAGAAGCTTCGCCCGAACTGGTTTGATCTTCAGCAACAGATATACGAAACGTATAGTGCCTCTGATATTCGAGAATACCGCAAGGCAGTCGCCGCTTCGGCGCGGGCGCTTGCGCTCCCTTTGCCAACCGATGAGAAGGAGTTGAAAACGAGACAGCAAGAGCGGTTATTTCTCTGGTACAATACGGGTTTCGACTATGAGCGGCTTAGCGACCTCAACAATGCCGCACGCGCCTATGAAGAAGCGCATCGCCTTAGCCCCGGTAGGGTTCGACCGTCGGATATTCAAGAACGTATCGCCCGTTGCCGCGCGGGCTTGCCGGGAGACGGGAAACGACATGACAAATTGGTTTTGCCAGAGTAGCGCATTGGCCATTCCCAATCGCACACTGCCCGTTTGGCATTAGACGCCCTCGCGCACGCACGCACGTGAGGCGCATTCCTGTCGCCGCCGATTTCGAAGACCGCGCGCTCGCCGAGCTGCACCTCGATTGCACCGTCGACCTACGGGACTTCGCGCGATGGCGGAAAGCCTTCACCGGGCCCTAAGAATCCGGTCGTCCCGGCGCGCCGGGACTCCTTGTCCGTGAGCGTCACCCCGAGTTTCTTGCTGCTGCCCGGGCTCCTTGCCCTGGGCGGACCCTCCGCCAACGACAGGGATGCCCCTTTCGACCCGTCAACGCAACGTGGACGGAGCACGAGTCGCCGGGGCGACGCACTCACCGCCAACCATCGCCCCTAACCCCCGTCGCCGGTGTATTGGAGGGCCGTCGCCAGCTCTTCAATCTTGAGCACTCGCGCGGCAAGATAATAGACCGCCAGGCCCGCGCTGACGAGGATGGCAAGCTCGAACACTGACCTTCCGACGAGTCGATGGATCGACAGCCCCGTCGCCGTCAGAATCCACAGCACCCCGGCCATCACCGCCGTCGCCAGGACTGTCCGCGTGAGACCGTGGCCCAGACGAACCCAACCGATTTCCGGCAGCATGCGTCTGACTCTGACGAGCAACCAGATGACTTGTACGGTCGCGCTCACCGACGTGGACAGGGCCAGCCCCCGCTCCTCCATGACGAAGACCAAGCTGAGGTTCATCGCCAAGTTCAGCGCAACCATGTACACCGCCACGCGAGCCGGCGTTCGGCTTTCCTGGAGGGCGTAAAAGGTACGGATGACGATGTGTTGGGCGAAGTAAGCGGCGAGGCCGAGGCTGTAGTACACCAGCGTCGAGGCGACCCGCTGCGTGTCGGACGCGTCGAACTCCCCCCGTTGGTACAGCGTGGCGACGAGCGGATGGGCCACAAAGATCAGCCCGATGGAGGACGGCAGGGCGAGGAACAGGCTCATGCGGATGCCGCGTTCAAAGACGTCGGCCATGCCGACGCGATCGCCCTCGGCGGCTTTGCTCGACAGTACGGGGAAGATCGCGGTCGCCAGCGCTATCCCGAACACTCCCAACGGCAGTTGATAGAGGAACTGGGCGTATCCCAACACCGCCGGTCCCACGCGTTCGCCGCCCTCACGGATGAAAAGGTACGCGATCACGCTGTCCATGAGCGTGTTGATTTGTACGGCCGAGAGTCCCAACGCCATCGGCGCCATCAGCGCAAAGACGCGGCGAAGCTGCGGATCGCGCCAGGTGCCCCCGAACGTGGGGAAAAACGACGCCCGGCGAAGGGCGACGCCGGTGATGCCGACCTGGATCACGCCCGCCAGCAGCACCCCGCCGCACACGAGATACATCAACGACGCCTGAGTCAGCCCGCCGAGGAGCGATCCGCCGACCAACGCGACGATCATCACGACGTTGAGAATGGTCGGCGCGGCCGCGGGTACCGCGAAATGTTGACGAACGTTGAGCACGCCGCTGGCGACGGCGGCCGTGCAGATCAGGGCCATATACGGCATCAGCACCGCCGTCAGCCGCAACGCGAGGTCGTCATGGAACGTCCGCCACACCGCGATGACGATCTCAACGCCGATCACCGCGAGTCCCAGCACCGTCGCCAGCAGCGTGAGGATGGTTCCGACGAAGCGGCGTGATTCTTCCTCGCCCCGTTGTTGGAGGCTCTCGGTCAGCACCGGGATCATCGCCGACGAAAGCGCCCCTTCGCCGAACAACCGGCGGGCGAGGTTCGGCGCCTGAAAGGCGATGCGGAAGGCCGAGAGCAGCTCGCTGGTGCTGAAGTAATAGCTGAAGATGGACTCGCGAACCAAGCCGAGCAGCCGGGAGGCCAAGGTGAGCGCCGCGATCAGCCACGCGGAGGGTACGAATCGACCCGACGTCGCCATCCCACGCACGATAGGATACGCCGAGCACGGTGACAAGCCGCGATGACACCTGCGCCCGCTGTGGCACCGGCTTCCAGCCGGTGTGCCCACCGGCAAGATGCCGGTGCCACACGGATTCGGCATTTGGCCGATTGACAAACCCGTGGTAGAACGTACGAATCCTACGGTTCGTCGTAGGCGAGCGTGGCTTGTTTTGATAAGGAGATTCGCCCGATGGCCCATATAGTTGCCGACCCGTGCGTCAAGTGCAAATACACGGACTGTGTCGCGGTGTGCCCCGTCGACTGCTTCCATGAGGGGGTCAACTTCTTGGTGATTGACCCGGAGGTGTGCATCGACTGCGGCCTGTGTCCGCCGGAGTGCCCTACCGCCGCCATCTTCGCCGAAGAGGACCTGCCCGAAAAGTGGAAGGATTACGTCGAGATCAACGCGAGGTATTCTCCGCTGTGGCCGGTCATCGACGTGCAGAAGAAACCTCTTCCCGGCGCCGATGCCGCCGCCAAGGAAGAGGACAAGCGCGAACAGATCGCCCCCGCCCCGTTCACCGGCTGAACGAGGACGCGATACGCGTCGTTCCGAGCCGCGGGCGGAATGAAATCTCGGCGTGCCGGGAGCCCGCGCCGAACCGCGCGCAGAGCGGACATCACGTTCGCTTTCGTAACTTGTAATTCGTAACTCGTAATTCGCGTTAGCGCGCAACGGTTTTGAGTCGCGCCCGCTTGGCGGCGAGGTTCGCAAGCAGTTCGTCGAAGGATTTGGCGAACGCGTTGACGCCCTCGATCGTGAGTTGATCCGTGACGGCCTGGAGGTCGATGTCGGCTTCGGCCAGCCGGATGAGCGCCGCCCGAGCGCCCTCCAGGTCGCGGTCGATCGTCACTTCGCTTCGCCCGTGGTCGAGCGTCGCTGCAAGCGTCTCCGGCGGCATGGTGTTGACCGTGTTCGACCCGACCAGATCGTCCACGTATTTCGTGTCGGGATACGCGGGATTCTTGGTGCTCGTGCTGGCCCACAAGGGACGCTGGACCCGCGCCCCGCGTGCGGCCAACGCGCCGAACTCGCCCGCTCGATCGAAGACCTCTGTAAACCGAGCGTAGGCGAGCTTCGCGTTGGCCACCGCCGCCGTGCCGAGCAGCCCCTCGACGCTCGCGCGTGCGTTACGCTTCTCTTCGAGGAGCTTGTCGACCAGCGTATCCACGCGGCTGACGAAGAATGAGGCGACCGACGCGACTCGCGATAGGTCTCCGCCGGCTGCGTCGTAGTGCTTCAACCCGTCGATGTACGCCCGCATCACCTTGCGATACATCGCCACCGAGAAGATGAGCGTCACGTTGACGTTGATCCCTTCGCCGATCAGCGCCTCGATGGCCGGGATTCCCGCCTCGGTCGCGGGCACCTTGATGAAAACGTTGGGGCGATCCAACTCCGCGAACAGACGCCGCGCCTCGGCGATGGTCGCCTCGGTCTTATACGCGAGTTTGGGATTGACCTCCAGGCTGACGTATCCGTCGATGCCGTTCGTTCGTTCGTACACCGGCCGGAGGTGGTCCGCCGCGTCGGCGATATCGGGCAGCACCAGCCGCTCATACGTCGAAACGACGTCCAGATCCTCGTCCGACAAACTTGCCAGCGGGTCGTCGTAGTCGTCGCCGCCTGTGATCGCCTTCATGAAGATCGTCGGGTTCGAGGTGATCCCCACGACTCCGAGGTCCATCAATCGTGCCAACTCGCCCGAGTCGATCATCCTCCGGCTGAGGTTGTCGCACCAGACGGACTGACCCCGCTCGTAAAGCTTCTGGATCGTGTTCATGGGTGTAGATTTCTCGTCCCGGGTCGCATTAGTCATCAAACGGAAGCGTCGGCTGCCGAAGTTTCCCGGATCGCCGTTTGGGGGCCTTCTTGAAAGTCCGTTGTTCATGCCAGGGCGGCATGTCGATTTTCTTGCCTGCAAGAAGGTCGTCGATGGTCAGGATTTGCAGCTTGGGGTGCCGCGTCTTCGCGGGTGAAACATAAAACCCCGCGCCGGCCGCTTCGGAACGCATGGGTTTGGTCGGCTCCTCCATCGTGATCAGAACGCCGATCGACGCCTCCTCACGTTCAACCACGCCGCGAAGGTCGCGGACCATCGCGACGCCCACGTTCTGTCCGGCCTTGACCGACACGACGACTTGCTTGACGTCCGTCGACTCCGCGGAGTCGTGGAAAAACAACCGTCCGTCCACGCCCTTGTCCGCACCCTTCCGCTGTTCGACGGGTCGTGCACCCGCCAACCCCAGCGCCCACCACTGGAACTGATAGGGATCGTTCTTCGCCAGATCTCGCGCATCAGGAACGGACACGGGTTCGCCAATGACACGGTACCGTACCCTGGAACCAAAGGCATCCCGCAGGCGTACCTTGACCAAGTTGATCGCCAGATGGGTGATGTCGATGCCGACCCACCGTCGCTTGAGACGCTGGGCCACCGCAATGGCCGTGCCGCAGCCGCAGAAGGGATCGAGCACGACCCCGCGCGGATGGCTACTTGCTAGGATGATCCGTTCCAACAGAGCTTCCGGCTTCTGCGTGGGGAATCCCAGCCGTTCCCGCGCTTGAGAGTTGATCGGAGGAATGTCGGTCCATACGTCTCCGTGTGGAAGTCCACGTTGTTCATCCAGGTACCGTTTGAGCCGCGGAACCGCGCCCGGACGAGGCTGCACGATCAATCCGTTTTCGTACGCTGCCTGCATCCGTTCCCTGGTCCATCGCCAGACTCTTTTGACGCCGAGAAACTCATAGGTGAGGTGCGGGCGATTTCGGTTGGGGTTGATCAGGTTATCGAGATGATAGCGCCGGCCCTCCGAATCCACGTGTCGGTACTTGCTCGCCGTTCGTTCGCCAAGGCTCTCCTGATCGTACGGCGTGAATACAGCGTCGTCGTTCCATATCGCGGCGTCACTCCTCTGGTACGCCAGAATGATGTCGTGGTTTCGGGGCCATCGTCTGGTCATGAGGCTTTTCGATAAGGTGCGCATCCAGACGATCTCGTTTCTAAAGTTCTCAGGCCGAAAAGTCGCGTCCATGAGCAGCTTTAGATAGTGGCTCGCGGTAGGATCGCAGTGAAGGTAGACGGAACCCGTGGGCTTGAGCACGCGGCGGAGTTCGACTAGGCGCGGGGCCATCATGGATAGGTAGGCGAGCATGTCCGACGTGCCCAAAAGCGTGCGGAACGCCATCATGGCTCTGGCGACGCGATCGCCGCCGTTTTGCACGGCGTCCTGGAAGTTCGCCGCGGCCTCGGAGTCCCACGTCCACGTGTCGCCGAAGGCTTTGATCTGCGCGTGGGCGCGGGCCCCGTCGCGTTCCGCAAACAGAACATTGTAGTCCGCGTTGGAGTTGAACGGGGGATCCAGGTAGATCAGGTCCACCGACTCATCGGCGATGTACCGCCGCAGCACGTCGAGATTATCGCCGTAGTAAAGCAGGTTGTCCGCGGATTTCGCCATGTCGGTAGAGTAGCGGATCGGCTCAAGACTTCCAATGCCGCGCTCAGGCGGCGGTGACGACGCTGAAGGGTCGATGCCGCCAGGCCGCTCGGCCTCCCTTGCTCCTGGACGATCTACGACAGCCGTGTTGCCGGCGATATCTATTTCTTCGTCCATTGATCCAGCCATCCGATCACCGTTTCATGCCACAGGATGCTGTTGGCCGGTTTCATAACCCAGTGATTCTCGTCTGGGAAATGGAGTAGCTTGCTGGGTATTCCCCGCCGCTGCAATGCGGTGAATGTGGACATTCCGTGGGTATCCACGACTCGGTAATCCAATGCCCCGTGAATCACCAACGTGGGCGTTTTCCAGTTCTTGACAAAGTTAACGGGATTCTGTTTGCCGTAGTGTTCCGGATTCTCCCACGGCGTTCCCAGATGGTCCCATTCGGGGAACCATAGTTCCTCAGTGTCGAAATAGGCGCTCTGTTCATCGAAATTGCCGTCATGACAGACCAGGCAGCGGAACCGATCCGGCCAATTCCCGGCGATCCAGTTAATCATGTACCCGCCGAAGGATGCGCCAAGGGCCGCGACCCGGTCGCCGTCCATCCATTTGTATTTCTCCAATGCGGCGGCCAGTCCTTTTTGCAGATCGACCAGCGGCTTTCCTCCCCAGTCGCCGCGAATGGAATCGCAGAACTCCCGCCCATAGCCGGTTGAGCCGTGGAAATCGACCATGACGACCGCGTATCCCGCGCCCGAATAGGCCTGCGGGTTCCACCGATAGTGAAAGTGATTCCCGAATGACCCTTGCGGTCCCCCGTGAATCAGGAATGCCACAGGGTATTTCTTGGCGGCATCGAAGTCCGCAGGCTTTACCACATAGCCGTAGACCTTCTCATTATTCCATCCCTCGAATGAGAACTGCTCGAAGTCCCCCATCCTTGCCGCGGCGACTTTCTCCGCATTGACCTTGGTGACGGCTCGTACGCCACTGCCGTCGGGCTGGATTGAAAACAATTCAACCGGCGACTGTAGGGTATCCAGTCCGTAGACAATCCGGTCGCCCGCCATCATGGGTGAAGCGGCGTTGCCTTTTTCCACGAGGGTACGTATTTTCCCATCGGCGATCTCAATGGCGAAGATGGATTGCTGAGCGAGGTTGTCCGCCGACGCATAAAGCGTCCGCCCATTCGCCGACCAGGTGATCGATCCCGGCGAGCGATCCCATTTCTCGGCGAGAGTCCGCGCCTCGCCCTCGGGCCAAGGCTTCAACATGATTCGATGCTGATCTGCCTCGTAGCCCGCCCGGCTCATGGCCAGGTAGGCGAGCGTCTTCCCATCCGGGGAAAACGCCGGCTGCGTATCGGTCGCCTGGTTCGATTCGGTCAAGCACCGGGGTTTCGCGGACCCGTCGCTCGGCGTCACATACAGGTCCAAGTCGGTGGACCACGCCTCCTCCCGACCGACATCACGGGCCGTGAATACCACACTCTTCCCGTCCGGGGTGAAGGTGTACTCGTCCGACCCGCCGAACGGTTTCGACGGTGAATCCGCGTCCATCCCCTTCATCACATCCACCGCCGCTCCACCCGCGGCCGGGATCACGAACAAATGGGACCGCCGCCCATCCTTCCACGTATCCCAATGCCGGAAGAACAACCGATCATAGATCCGACCGCTGCTCTTTCGCGCGGCCGTGTCGTCCAGCCGCTTCTTCGTATCCGCCACCGATTCCGCGTCGGGGAAAACCTCCAGGCTGAACGCGACGCGCGACCCGTCGCGGGAAAGCACGAATGATTCGACATCGAGCGGTTCCTTCGTTACCGGTTGGGCCTCGCCGCCGTCCGCCGCGATTCGCCAAATCTGGGACGACCCGGATCGCGTGGATAGGAAGTAGATCGTCTTGCCGTCCGGCGTCCAACGCGGGCTGTGGTCCGCGTCGGGATGGGTGGTCAGACGGCGAAGCCCGGTCCCGTCCGCGTTCACCAGCCACAGATCGGTTCGACCCTTATTGGCTTCCAGATCCGTCGTCCGCCGCACGAAGACGATCGTCTTACCGTCCGGCGACGCTTGCCAATCGCTGAGCCGATCCATGGCCAGCATGTCGTGCACCGAAAAGGAATGCGTTTTCTGCTCTTCCGCAGCCGCGCCTCCGACCGCCAGTCCGAACACCACGCCCAGCACAACCGCACGCATGAGATTCATCCGTTTGATGCTCCAAGTAATCCGTAATTCAGTCTGCTTCCGCGTCGAGCATCGTGCCGGACGCGACGGGCACACTATAGCTTGACGGGCGAGCGCGACAAGCACGCTTGGACGGACCTACACCAGCAACTCCGCCAGGTACTCAACGACGTGCTTCGGGCGTACGCCTGCGTGATGTTCAATCTGCTGTCGGCAACTGAACCCGCTGACCGCAACCTCGGCCTCTCCGCGCTCACGAATCGCCGGGAAAAGTCGTCGCTCACCGATCGCTCGCGCAACTTCGTAGTGTTCGACCTCGTGCCCGAACGACCCGGCCATTCCGCAACATCCGCTTTTGATTTCACACGCACGATTTCCGAAGGCCGCCCGCAGGACCGCGACGGCGTCGCCAGACCCGACGATCGCTTTCTGATGGCAATGCGCATGGTACAGCAGAGGACGGTCGGCCCGCCGAAAGCGAAGCGCATCGGGCTGCTCGTCCAGCACACGACGCAGGAAGCTCTCGATCGTCAACGTCTGTGAAGCGACGCGGCGTGCTCCCTGCGTTCGTACGAGCTGCGGATATTCGTCCACCAGCGTAAGGATGCAACTCGGTTCGCTCCCCACGATCGGTACTCCCGGCGGGGCCGCCCGCGACAGCCGTTGAACGTTCGTCTCCGCAAGTTGTCTCGCGTCGGTGAGCAGTCCCTGACTGATCGCCGGACGTCCGCAGCACACCGTCCACGGACAGTGGACGGAAAACCCGGCGTGCTCAAGGAGCTTCACCGCGGCAATTCCCACCTGCGGCGTGAAGTAGTTCGTCCACGTATCAACGAAATACACCACGGCCTCGCGCGGCGTCTGACGATGCCCGAGTTGGCGCAGGTGTCGTCGAAACCAGGCGCGGAACGTCGTCGTCGCCAACCGCGGCGGCGGAACTCGACGATCGAGACCGTAGCGGCGCTCGATGATCGAGCGAACCCACGCGGATCGGGCTACGACGTTGCTCAGACGCGGGAACCGAGCGGCCAGGGCGAGCCGATCGGGTAGTTCCGCGATCAGCCTCGCTCGGCGGCTCGCTCCATGCACCAGGTTCCGCTGCGCGAGGTATTCCGCCTTCAACCGGGCCATATCCACGCCGGTCGGACATTCCGTCTTACAGGCCTTACACGACAGACAAAAGTCCATCGCCTCGCCAAGCTGCGGATCGTCCAATCCGTCGAGCAACCCGCGATTCGACAGGGCGACGCGCAGCGCATTCGCCCGCCCGCGGGTCGTGTGCGTCTCGTCGCCGGTAGCCATGTAGGCGGGGCACATCGTATCGACCAACCGCTGCCGACACTGACCCACGCCGGTGCACATTCCCGCGAGGCCCGCCATCCCGCCGTATGCGGCGAAGTCCAAATGCGTCTTGACTGATTGCGCCGCGAACGTCGGCCCGTAGCGCAAGTGCTCGGTCATCGGCCAGGGATCGACGATCTTGTGCGGGTTCAACAGCCCGTCGGGATCGAACACTCGCTTGACCTCTTTGAACGCGGCCATGATCCGCGGCCCGTACATCTTCTCGATCCAGCATGAACGCACGATCCCGTCGCCGTGTTCGCCGGTCATCGCCCCGCCGAACTCCAACGCCAGGTCGCTGACCGCGTCCGCGATCCGCCGCATCCGCTCCACGTCCACGGCGTCCTTCAGATTGAGCACCGGCTTGACGTGGATGCACCCCACGCTGGCGTGGGCGTAGTACCCCGCGTGCACGCCCTCGCGATCAAGGATCGCCGCGAATCGCTCGATGTAGTCCCGCAACCGGGACGGATCGACGGCCGAGTCCTCGACGAAGGAGTACGGCTGGGCGTCGCCCGGCTTGGACATCAACAATCCCAGCCCCGAAGTGCGCAACTTCCATACGTCAGCCTGGCGGCGTGGTTCCCGCACGTTGGACACTGCATAGACGGCGCCCATCACCTCGCGGTCGTTCAACAGTCCGTCGATGCGCGATGCCAAGTCCGTGTCACTGTCGTCGAAGAACTCGACGACCAGCAGGGCGGCCGGGTCGCCCATCAGGAAGTCGAACCGCGGGACGAGTGCGGCGTTGGCACGCCCCGCGTCCACGATCAGCTTGTCCACCAGCTCCACCGCCGCAGGCTTGTGCCGCAGGATCGGGAGCGTCGTCGTCAACGCATCCAGCAAAGAACGGAAATGCAATACGACAAGTCCCGTATCCTTGGGAATCGGCGTCAAGCGCAGTTTCGCCCGCACGACGATGCCCAGCGTCCCCTCGCTGCCACAGAGAATCTTGACCGCGTCGGCGGGCGTTCCCGGCGGCCCGAGCCGGTCCAGCCCGTACCCGCCGTTGCTCCGCAAGATCTTCGGAAAGCGTCGAACGATCTCTTCGTAGTTTGCATCGCGGATCCGGACCAACTCGCCTTCCATGCGTGAGGCGCGATCCGCATCCAGCGGCCTGTCACCCTGAGCGCGGCGACTGTCACCCTGAGCGCAGCGAAGGGTCTCTAAGCGGGCTAGATTCTTCGCTGCGCTCAGAATGACATCGCTGCGCTCAGCATGACATTGGTCGGCGAAGGTGACGACTTCACCGTCGGCGAGAACCACGGTCAATTCGACGACGTGATCGACCGTCCGGCCATAGACGATGGAATGCGCCCCGCAGGAGTTGTTGGCGATCATTCCTCCGAGGGTCGCGCGACTGCTGGAGGCCACGTCCGGCGCGAAATGCAGACCCTGCGGCGCCACATGGGCGTTGAGGTGATCGAGGACGACGCCCGGTTCGACCTCCACCGTGCGGGCTTCCGCGTCCAGCGGCCCGATGCGGTTCATGTACCGCGATAGATCCAGCTGCACGCCGGGCCCCACCGCTCCGCCGGCAAGCCCCGTCCCCGCCCCACGAGCGACGATCGAAACGCCCGCGGCGCAGCACTCGTTCACCGCCGCGACGACATCGTTCACGTCCTTCGGCAGCACGACCCCCAGCGGCGCGATCTCATAGATGCCGGCGTCGGTCGAATAGAGCGTCCGCGAGAGACGATCGAAGCGGACCTCGCCTTGGACAGCCTCGCGCAGCCGCCGGGCGAGCGGCGGCTCGTCCTCGCGCCGTACGGGAAGGCTGACTGCGGGAGCGTTCAACCGTTCACGACTCCCGAATGGCGAACGTGGTGCGGGTCAAGGCCAGCTTGCGATAGGCCGCGGCGGTGCGGTCGGCCATCGCGCTCATCGAATGATGCTCACGCACGTACTCCATCGCCGCCGCCGCCAGTCCGATCGCCTCCTCCCGATGGTTGAGCACCCCGTCGATCGTCGCCGCCAGCGATTCCGCCGTGGGATGCTCGCATACGATGGCCGTCTCGCCCGCCCGAACGTGGTCGCAGAGCGTGCTGGGATCGGTGACCACCACCATCCCCGCGCCCATGGCCAGCAGCCCGTCCGCGTTGAATTCCGAATCCGCCGAAGGCCTGACGAAGATATCCGCGCTTTGCATCGCCGCCGTCAGGTCGGCGAGCGGCGAGGCGAACGTCACCGTTGACGACAGGTTCTTCGTCCGCACCAGACGCCGCAGGGCCGGCTCTTGCCGGCCTTCTCCGACCAGAAACACTTGGAGCAGGTGTCCGCGTTGCCCGAGCAGGGTGACCGCCGCGATCAGCCGCTCCACACCGCTCGTCCGCTCAAACGCGGAGGTACACAAAAGCGTCGCCACCCGCTGCGGATCGGTGAAGCACGCCGCCCGCTGTGCAACCTGGATCCCCGGCCGGATGACCTCGATCTGCTCCCGCGCGATCTTGAGTTGCGTCTCCAGCACCGTCGCCAGCGGCTCGCTGAAGGCGTGGAAGCGGACGTGCGGGCCAACGCCAAGCGGCGCGATCCGGTCGCAATCCGCGAGCGAACTCACGCCCAGCACGAGGTCTGCGTCGAACGCCCCCGCAATCGCCGACGCCAAGCGGTAGGACTCCTGCGACATGGCATGGACGACCGTAGGCGGCTGCGCCGCGAGGACATCGACCAGCCGCTCGATCCGCCGGCCCGCCGCCGGCCACGCAATGGGCGGGTGAACCATCGACTGGATCGGCCCCAGCGCCAGCGACTCCACCCGCGGATCGGAGCTCAACAATCGGACGGAAATCGCCTGATCGACGAGCCCGACCGATAGGTGCCGCAGCACACGCCCGAAGCGATCGAACGCCTCGCGCTCCACGCAGATGACCGCGCTCACCGACGGCGGACGCGCACTCCCCGGCGTCTCGGACACGCCCGCCATAACAGCACCCCCTACACGCCCTGTCAACCGTGTGTCCCAGCCGATCTCTTCGCTGAGTGCCACTGTTAGCGCTTTCCAGCGGCGTGCTCGCCGCTGGAAAGCGCTAACAGTGGTCGTTCGGAGCCGACTTAGCCCTCCGTCGTTGCAACCATCGACCGCCCGCGCTATGCTGCGGCTTTCCGATCGGATTCCAGAGGCCGCAAGGAACGGGACTGCACAGTGAAGGTCATTTACGGGATCGAGGCGATCGATCCGCCGTTGACGCGCTCGGTGCTCAGCGTCGGCAATTTCGACGGGGTTCATCGCGCCCACCGCCGGGTGCTGGAGCAAGCCGCCGCCTGCGCCGCCGACGCCGGCGGTCCCGTCGTCGTGCTGACCTTTGAGGCTCACCCGCTCACCATCGTCGCTCCGGCCAAGGCCCCGCCGCGCCTCTCTCTCCCCGACGAGAAGCTTCGCCGCCTCGCTGACGCCGGGGTGCAGATCGCGGTGGTCGCCCGAAGCGAACCCGCCCTCCTGACCCTCGATGCGGAGCGATTTGTTGAGGAAGTCCTCGTCCGCCAGTTCCGCCCCACGCACATCGTGGAGGGCCCCTCCTTCGGGTTCGGTCGGGGGCGCAGGGGCACCCCCGACTTGCTCCGGCGGATCGCCGCGCGGTTCGGCTGCCGCGTACAGATTGTCGAGCCGGTCTACGCCAAACTTAACGATGGGGAGACGCTGATGGTCTCAAGCTCGCTGATCCGCAACCTGCTTTCGTTGGGACGAGCACGAGAGGCGGCCCTTTGTCTCGGCTATCCCTATACGCTCATCGGCACGGTGGTCCGTGGCGTCGGACGCGGAAAGACGTTGGGTTTTCCGACCGCCAACCTCGACATCGCCGACCAACTGATCCCCGGCGAGGGCGTCTACGCTGGACGGGCGATGGTGGACGATACATCGTTTTCCTGCGCCACAAGCATCGGTCCCGCCGCGACCTTCGGCGGTACCGAGCGCCACGTCGAGACCCATCTGCTCGGTTTCGATGCAGACCTATACGGCCGGACCCTCCGCGTCGAGTTCGACCGCTTCCTTCGCCCCCAGCACAAGTTTGCCTTGCCGCAGGACCTCGTTGAGCAGCTTCGCCGCGACATCCACGCCGTCCGAACCGGCGCCGCTCAATCGAACCTCCCCGCGTTCGATACCGAGGTACCGGTCCGATGAGCGATTGCAGCACGCATGATTTCATGGAAACGTCGCGGCGGATGGCCTCTTGGCGGCGGCCGCTCTTGGTAACCCATGAGAAACCCGACGGCGACGCCCTCGGCTCGTTGGTCGCCATGCGTGCCCTGTTGCAGTCCCAGGGCACTCACCCGGCCGCGCTGCTCTTCGAGCCGATCCCGGCGCGCTATGAACTCTTTAACCGATTCCTGCCCATTTCCATCCTCGGTCGCGACCTGCACTTGTCCGACTTCGACGCCTGCGACGCAGTCGTGGTCCTCGACACCTGCGCCTACGTCCAGCTTCGTCCCATCGCCGACTGGCTCCGCGCCGCCGCGAAACCCAAGCTCGCCATCGACCACCACGTCACCCGCGACGCTCTCGCCGACTTCTATCTCGTGGACGAACCCGCGGCCGCGACGTGCCTGATCCTGTACGACTTCGCTCGCGCCGCGCACTGGCCGATCGACGCGGACATAGCCGAAGCCCTCTTCATCGGCATGGCCATGGACACCGGCTGGTTCCGCCACTCCAACACCGATCATCGCGTCCTCGCCGCCGCCGCCGACCTCGCGGCCCACGGTGTCCGCCCGCACGAGTTATACGAATCACTTTTCTTGCGGGAGTCCCCGGGACGCGTGCGCCTTCTCGGCGCTGCCGTGGCGACGATGGAACTGTTGCTCGCAGACCAAGCGGCCGTGATGACACTGACCAAACGGGCGATGGCCGATGCCCGCGCCACTGCTGCCGACACCGAGGACATCGTCAACGAACCGTTGCGGATTGCTTCCGTCGTCGTTTCCGTCCTCTTGGTCGAGCACGATGACGGGGTGGTCCGCGCCAGCTTCCGCAGCAAGCCGCCGCCTGATGTGCCCGACGACTTCGAGTGCGCGTCAGGATCCCTCTCCCCCTCTGGGGGAGAGGGCAGGGTGAGGGGGGTTCAGGACACGCTCTTACGAGGCGAAGCCCGCCCTGACATTGATGTCGCCGCCCTTGCCCAATCCTTCGGCGGCGGGGGACACAAACGGGCCGCCGGGGCGCGCATCCCCGGGACGCTCGCGGAGGTCCGTCGGAGCGTCGTCGAGTTTCTGACGGATCAGTTCCCGCGGCGACCGACATCCTGACCTGGGGTTCGCCGTGGGCGCCGATCTCAAGTCCGCGTGAGAGGGCGAAGAGTCGAGTCTCGGCGGGCCAAGCCCGCCCTACGAGGCTCATCCTACGACGGAATGCGTCGGCTGAGGCCCCACCTGTTTCGCTGCCAGATGCCGTAAAGCCCCCGTTTACGCAAGTACTTGACTTCCCAGCGACGCCCGGTCACAATCGGACCCCAACTGAGTCGGCAGTTTTCGGCGGATGAGACGGCCCACGGCCCGGAGACCGCCGCACCTCTCCGAAGGCTCCACTCAAATGCCCAAGGTGCGCGTTGCGAAGCGACGGGCTTGCGTCCGTTTGACGGTGGATGGGGTCGTGCGCAGTCCCAGCCATCGGGGTGTTACCTCGCTCGTTTTCGCGCTCGGGTTCTTTTGAGAGGCTGACGGGAATGCGGCGTCAAGACGCTGGGACGGCGATCTACGTAAGGCGGGCGGAAGCGCGAGGGACGAGACTGGCGCTGACCATTGTCTCCGCGTTCTTGTGTTTCGCATGCACCGACCGTGCCGACGCGCAGCCGTGCGGGCATCCCACTCAGGACCAAGACTACGACGGGGACGTGGACCATACCGATGCTAGGCGCTTTGTTGCGTGCATGACAGGCCCGCAGGTGTCGGCGGAAATGGCGTGTTCCTGTTTGGACGACGATACAGATTCCGACGTTGATTTGCTCGATTTCGCACGCTTCCAGAACGTCTTCGCCTGGTCCTTGTGTCAGCTAGCCAACCCGAGCTTCGAACATGCAGGGCAGCGCGGGAACGCATTCGCTGGCTGGTACCAGCTTGGGACAGTGTCCGACTCTTCGGATATGGTCTCTCATGGGCATGTCGCCGCAAAGGTGAGAGGGCCCTCCTCCGTTAATTGGGATGTATCCGGGGTCTGGCAACGGTTGGCTGCGGGGCCCGGTGATCGCTGGTCGGCGTCCGTGCGCGTTGGTCACCGCTCAACGAATCGACTGAGTGCAGAAACGCGGGCGATTCTTAATGTCGAATGGCATGCAGACGACGGTACCCTGATCGACTATGACTCGTACACCATCGCCGACGCCGGTACGCCAGTCGACACAATGGTGCCCGTGTCGATTGATGTCGGCCCAGCACCAGCCGGAACGCAGGCCATGCACCTGCTACTAGGCGTGCTCCAAAGTCCCGAGGTTGCACCCAGCGAGGTGTTCCTTGACTCGGTGGGGTTTTCCCCACCAGATCTCCTTGAGCGTCAGTGGGAGGATTTTCCTGGCGGGCGGTGCATTGATTTCAGTGGTCGGCGGTGGCGGGTGAAGGGACCTGGGTACTATGGGCCTGGGCCGAATAATTATTCCGATTGCGATCGTCACGTTTGGGTTGACTGGGTTGACGGAAACGATCGCTTACACCTGACCGTGCGGAGGGACGAGGAGGACGCCGGCTTGTGGTACAGCACAGAGATCACGGCTGACGATCCATTGGGTTACGGCGACTACGTCATTACGACTGTCGGGCGACTCGACGCATGGGACCCGAATGTCGTTTTCGGGATGTTTCTTTGGGAGTACTCCGTTTGCTACGACCCGGCGACCTTCTGGTGGAATCCGAACAACGAAATCGACATCGAGTTCAGTCGCTTTGGGGAGCCACAGAACGATGTGGGACAGTTCGCCGTAAAACCAGACGACTTTCCCGGTCACAAATCCCGATTTCCGGCTACATTCAGGGAGGGTGAACTAACGAGCCATGCGTTTCGCTGGCTGCCGGATCGCGTCGAGTTCAGGAGTTGGCGCGGCGGCCCGGACGATGAGGCAAGTGATACCCTTATCCACGCATGGACCTACGCGGGTCCAGACGTCCCGCGAGCAGAACACCCGCGTGTGCACATTAACTTCTGGCATCTCGGGGACTGGCCCTGGAGCGGGACCGATCATTACATTCTGATCGACGAGTTTCGGTTCTTGCCCGCACCGTGACTAGAGCTGTGTTATGGGACAATATTGGTTCAAGCAATCCGAAGGGAGTCCTGCCGAGGGGCCGTTCACCGGGGCGGAAATCAAGCGTAGGGCCGCTCTTGGCGAGCTTACGCAGCATTCGCTGGTGTCGACGGACAACTCCAAGTGGACACGGGCCTCGGAGGTTAGAGGTCTTTTCCCCGCGCATGGTGCGGTCCACAACGCCGACGGTGTCGCTGAACGGCATGAAGAATCTGCCGCGACCACCAATACCTCCGACTGGTTTTTTTTGTTGAAAAGGTTCGTAGAACCACTGTATAAGGCCAGGGGTTGGATAATCTGCTATGAAATTCTTCTGCTTCTCAGTGTTCCCGTGCTTGTGCTGTCCGTATGGGGTATCTTTGTTGTTTGGGTGCCGGTTTGGTGCGCGCAAGTTTTGTCTTCTGGGGCACAGCATCTCCGCAGAGGGTATGAGACGAATAATGCGGATGACCTCCGGATAGCGCTAAAGAAGCTCGGAACATTCTTCACAATCATGGGGATCCTAGCGGTCGTTTCGCTCTTTGTGGTGATTTTGGGAGCAGTGTCTTACTTCTTTCTCGTCCGCCCGACCCGATGAATCGGGCGGCTTTGTGACTCCCGGGAGCGCGCCGAGGCATCGGGTTTCCGTGGCATCCGATATGTTCGTTTAATCCATAGACGTCTCGCAAGCAGGTTGCGTGCCGCGGTAGACCCGCCAGTCGGCTGAAAGCCCTCGAAAAGAGGGTCAATCTCATTTTTCGCGCAGATTTGTTGACGACGACTCGATTTCGGTGCGCGCCACGCACGAGGGGCGACGCTACGTTGACCGCTTCACGCTGTCACGGTTCGGATTGGCCTATCGCTCGCGCTCCGGGTTCGGATCGCTCGTGGCGCTTCAGCTTCACGCTCTGATTGCCCGCTCCATACCTGTCGCGGCTCTGATTTTCGTCACCCACGAGGGGTGACGCTACGGGAGGTCCGCACAGCGGACTGTACGTTCGGCGCGCGGGTCTTCGGGCGTGGGTGTTGGCGAGCGTTTCGACGGCGGCGATCCCTTCGAGGCTCAGGGCATGGTGGAGGTAGGGGATCAGCGGCCGCCGATCTCAAGTCCGCGTGAGCAGGCTCGGTGAGTCGCCCACGTACCTTTCGACGTTGGTCGCGTAGGTGCGCATCGCCGCGGCCACCGCCTCGTCCTCATCGCGGGAAAGGTCCGGGTCCATGAGCATCTCCACAATCTCCAGCCGATAGCGGAAGCCGTTCTCCGGGAGCACGAAGGCCTGCAAGACCGGCGCCCGACACCGATGGGCGATCCGCAGCGGGCCCGATGGAAAGAGCCTTGTTTCGCCGAACACGGTAACGGTCTCGGTCCGTTGATTGGGGTGGCGGACGCGGTTCACGTCCATGGCGCTTCCCAGAACGTACCCCTCCGACAGACAGCGATAAATCTCCCGCGGGTAGCTGTCCGCGTAGAGGACCCGCATTCGCGCGAACTCCGGGTATCGCCGATCGAAACGCAGCTGGATATACCGCCGCAAGGCGCCTTCCTGACGGTCCCGCACGCCGGCCGTCTTGTACCCGCGCAGGGCCAGCAACAAGGAGACGACGTGCAAGGCGCCGTGATGCGACATGGCCATGTACACGCCGCGCCCGCGGGAGAGCGCTTGGTCCAACAACTCCGGGTTGGTGATGGAGAGCAGCGTCATCGCCTTGCCCCGGGGAATCCGATCAAACACGAGGTAGAACAGCTTGTCGCAGCGGCTCCGCATGAAGTGCTCGCGCGTCCACCGCCGCCGCTCGGTCCCGCTCGCCTCCCGCCCCAACACTTGCCGCAAAGCCACTGCGAACCGCCGCCGACGCCGGTGGTTAATGAGCCATTCCGCCGTTCCGAAAACCCGTCCGAACCGATACAGTCCCCCCACGGACAAGAGCAAAAGCATCGCGCTTCCCACCCCATGAGCCAGCGTGAAGGTCGTGTATTCCCACCAACTCAGCGGCGTCGAATCGTCGGCGCGAGGCTCCTCCGACGCGGCTTCCTCCGCCGTCAGCGGGTCCATCGCGTGGGAAGGACTTGAAAGGGTCAGGGGCCGGTCGGGCATTGTTCACGTTTCCCAAGAGCGGTTCATGACTCTACCCTTGGCCCCGACAAGGATCAACCGAGTTGGAACGCCTTCTGTGCCGAACAGACGGTTGCCCATTCGGAGTCGGTGGCCTTTCCACCGGATTGCACGCCTACCAGCCCGTTGAGAAAGTCCAAAGTGCTTGTGTGGCACCGGCATCTTGCCGGTGAAAACACGGGCTGGAAGCCCGTGCCACACCCTTTTCAACAGGCTGCTACGAAAGCCGCCGTTGCATGGCCAAGGTGCTCGACGCGAGGCTATAATAGGAGGCAAGGGTTCAGGCATTGGGTTGCCTGGAGGCATCTCGGGTGGTCGGGCCGCCATCCGGCAACTTTCGGCCCGAGCTGATGCGCCATCGTTCAAGCGGTTTGCGGAACCGTCAGAGACTGCAACGGTTTTGACGGTTCCAGCGATCCGCCCGCCGGTGGGTGCGGCAAGCTCGGACGGGGGTGTTTCGGCGGCCTGGATTCTTGTCCACAACACGGTGACGCGGGGACGTCTTAGCCAACGTCCCCTTGCGGCGTTGAAACCCGACCCGTCCCACCGCTTGTCCGTGTACCCACGAATCTGTTTGGCTGCGCGAACCACACCGGGTACGAAGGAGTCATGCTATGTCGGACCGACGAAACTCTCGCGAAGTCAACGGCGATCGTGCGATTTCCAGCCTGGGCGTTCTGTTCGCCAGGTTTTTTGGCGCTCTTCTGGGACCCATGTTCCTCGTGCTTACCACGATGAGCATCGTGAACTCCGGGAGCGGCTGGTTCACGAAGCTGGACGCGCTCTTTGCTTGTCTCGTGGCGCTGACAGTCGCAAGCCGGTGGGTGGAGCAGAGGTCCGGCTCGGCGACGACCGCAAAAGGTGAACCGGCTACGATGGACAACTTCTGGCGCTACGTCCGCTCAGTGCTCCTAATCGCGACCCTGGTTTGGGTCGCGGCGAACCTCCTGGGGAACCACGTGTTGCATTGAGACCCATGAGACGCGCCACGCGGGTGGTGAGGCGGTCCCCGTCCGACTGGCGACAGCTTACGAGCCCTTCAACCAATCTTCGCGAAGCTCGCCCAGGGTAGCCAAGACGCGGGCCGCCTCCATGCTGTCTGCGACCCGAAAGAGCGCTTTCGTTGCTCCGCCGCCGACTCTTACGCCGACATCCGCCCCGCAAAGTATCGCGAACGCATCCTCGTCGCTCTCGTCGTCCCCGATGAAGAGCGCCCCAGTTGCTCCTACCCGGTGCCGGATCGCAGCGAGCGCCTTGCCCTTGTCGGTTGGGATAACGCTCAGTTCGATCACTTTCTTGCCGCGCTTGATGTGAACGCCGGGCAGCGCCGCGGCCCGGGACAAGATGGCATGCACCGCCTGCTCAGCGGCGCGATCGTCGGCGAGCCGGTAATGGAAGGCGACGCTCGCCGGTTTCTCTTCGACGCGGAATCCACTTCCGGTGCCGCCCACGGCGAGCAATTCGTCCTTGATGCGATCGCGCAGGTCGACGAGCTTGGGGTCCAAACTTCGCGCAAAACCGGGATCAAATTCGCTGCCATGACTACCGACAAGATGCACTTCCTCGGACAGGCCGGAGAGCGACGCCAGATCGCGAAGCGCCCGACCGGAGATGACCGCAACGTGAGTTTGTGGCAACACCGCCAGGGCATGCAACGCCACCATCGCCTCGCGATTGGGCTTGGCCAGAGAGGGCTCCGGGGCAATGGGCGACAACGTTCCGTCAAAGTCGCTGGCGACGAGCAGCACAGGGGTACGCGACAGCTCACTTAGCCGTGAAGAAAGATCATCCATGCGTCCAACATCCCCCTCAATCGCGAGGTCGCCATTCCCGCCTCACACAGCGTAGCAGATAGGCAATTGCAGGGGAAGCGGTTACGGCGTAGAACGGTTCGCATGGCCCGGCTTCTCCGGTTTCTGGCGATCCTCGTTGTCGCCCTAGGTCTTCTGGCCTGGGGCTCCCTCCAAATCGTCAACCGTACGACGCAAGCATGGTTCGAGAAGGACATTGCTCTGCGCGCGCAACTCGCCGTCAACGGCGCTCGCTGGGCATTGCTCTCACGCTGGGACCCCGCTCAAGCGGATGCCATTCGCGACGTCTTGACGGAAATCGCGCGTGATGAACGAATCATGGGCGCGGCGGCATGTGCCTCTGATCTTAGCCTCCTTGCCGCCACCGCGGAGTACCCATCTCAGTTCTCGTGTGCCGGTTTGGGGCCACAAGTTCGCCAAGCCCCCGATACGCCGGCGAAAGACTGGCGCACCTCTACTTTGGACGTCCAACTGCCCGGAGGACGAGTTCATGTCAGTGCGGTTCCCATTGTGTATGTTGGTAAGGCGATGGGTTTTGTTGCTCTGGTCCATGATATGGGCTTCATCGATCGGCGCGAGGCGAAAGTCCAGCAACTCATCCTGATCGCATTCGGGGTGCTTGCGGTTGCCGCCTCGCTCATCACCGTTCTGGCTGGACGACTCTTCTGGCGCTGGTGGACACAAGAGATCCGCAAGTTTCTGAAGGGCGGGGCGCAGCGCCGAGAGTTTCGCCCGATCCTCCGGGATGTACGGGAGTTGATCGAGCGCGTCGCCGCTGACCGCGCGCTAGACGAAGAAGGCGGTATTTGGACTCCGGCACGGCTAAAGCAAACGCTAACTCACCACTTGCACGGCGAGAAGATTGTCATTCTCGCGAACCGGGAGCCCTATATCCATGACCGTGCGCCGGACGGAACAGTGCGCATTCTCCACCCCGCCAGCGGTCTCGTCACCGCGATGGAGCCGGTGATGCGCGCGTGCGGCGGCGTTTGGGTGGCTCACGGGAGCGGTTCGGGCGACCGCGAAACAGCGGACCGCGATGGGCGAATTCGCGTGCCCCCCGGGGAAGAATCGTACATCCTCCGCAGAGTCTGGCTCTCGCCGGAAGAGGAAAAGGGCTACTACTACGGGTTCGCAAACGAAGGGCTCTGGCCGCTGTGCCACATCGCCCACACCCGGCCGGTTTTCCGGCGGGAGGACTGGGAGCACTATCAGACCGCCAACCGAAGGTTCGCTGAAACGGTGTGCAGTGAGGTGGATTCCGACGATCCGATCGTTTTCGTGCAAGATTACCACTTCGCCTTAGCGCCCCGCTTGATTCGGGAGCATCTGCCGCGGGCGACGATCATTTCTTTCTGGCACATCCCCTGGCCCAATTCGGAGCGCTTGGGGATATGTCCTTGGCGCGAGGAACTGCTTCAGGGAATGCTCGGTAGCAGCATTCTGGGCTTTCACACCCAGCTCCATTGCAACAACTTCGTCGACGCCGTGGACCGCTTTTTGGAGGCACGCATCGACCGCGAGCAGATCGCCGTGGTCCACCAGAAGCGAAGGACCCTGGTGCGGGCGCACCCGATATCGATCGAGTGGCCGAGTCATTGGCTCAAGGATGTTCCGAAGCCCAGCGATTGCCGCGCGGGAGTGCTCGCCGAATTGAAGCTTTCCCCGGACACCCTGCTGGGTGTCGGCGTGGACCGTCTGGACTACACTAAGGGAATCGAGGAGCGGTTATGGGCGGTTGAACGACTGCTTGAGCGCCATCCTGAGTTTCGCGGCCGATTCACGTTCGTACAACTTGCCGCCCCAAGCCGCACGGTGATCGAGCGCTACCGTCAACTCAATGAGGCGGTGGCAACCACCGCCGCTCGAATCAACGAACGATTCTCGATGGGTGAATATCGCCCCATTATCCTTCTGCGCGCCCACCACGAACCTCCTACCGTTTATCGCTTCTATCGCGCGGCGGATATCTGTTATGTGAGCAGTCTCCATGATGGAATGAACCTTGTGGCGAAAGAATTCGTCGCCGCCAGGGATGACGAACGTGGCGTCCTCGTCCTTAGCCACTTCGCAGGCGCCTCCAAGGAGCTCACCGAAGCTTTGATCGTGAACCCCTACGATCTCGATGAGGCGAGTTCGGCGCTAGCCACGGCGCTGAGCATGTCACCCGAAGAACAGCAAGAACGCATGCACGCCATGCGGACGCTCCTCGCGGACTACAATGTGTATCGTTGGGCGGGACGAATGCTTATCGACGCGGCGCGCCTTCGTTGGAAAGATCGTCTCACGGGTCGGCTGTCCGATCACCTTATGGCTTCAGAATTATCCGCGCGGTGAGCGTGGTTCATTGGCCGGGCCGCTAACCTCCTCGCGCCGCCTGCGATATTCGTCGAAGGCGGTCCAGAAGATCACGCAATTGATCCAAGGGATACACCGTGGCCGGGTCGCTCTTGGCGTTGGGCGGGTCATCGTGGACTTCCATGAACAGCGCGTCCGCGCCGGCGGCGACGGCGGCGGCCGCCAGTGTGCCGACGTATTGACGCTCTCCTCCGCTCATGCTTCCCGCCGCACCGGGCTGCTGGCAACTGTGGGTCGCGTCGAAGACGACGGGGGCGAAGGCCTGCATGCGCGGGATCGCGGTCATGTCGTTGACCAGCCGGTTGTACCCGAAGAACGTGCCCCGTTCGGTGAAGAGGAAGTTGTCGCATCCCGACTCGCGCAGCTTCGTGGCGACGTTGCTCATCTCCTCGGGTGCCAGGAACTGGCCCTTCTTGACGTTCACGCAACGCCCGGTCGCAGCCGCAGCGGCGAGCAGATCGGTCTGGCGGCACAAGAACGCCGGGATTTGCAGGCAATCCAGCACCTCCCCCGCGGGAGCGGCCTGGTCCGGCTCGTGAATGTCGGAAAGCACCGGCACGCCGATTTGCTTCCGCACCAAGCCGAGAATGCGCAGCCCCTCCTTCAGCCCCGGGCCGCGAAAACTGTGGATGCTCGAGCGATTGGCCTTGTCGAAACTCGCCTTGAAGACGAACGGGATCCGCAACTCGTCGCAGACGATGCGGATCGCTTCGGCCATTCGTAGCGTGTGCTTTTCCGATTCGATCACGCACGGCCCGGCAATGAGCGCCAACGGCACTCCCGATCCGATCTGGACCCGCCCGATCTGTGCACTCTTGTCCGACATTCGTAGGTCAAGATTACCCGCGCTCTGATGCGTTGTCGAACCAGTGCTAGCGATACTTGGCCGCGATGGGCATTCGCCGACCCGTGCCGAACGCTCGACTCGTGACTTTCAATCCGATCGGCGCCTGTTTGCGTTTATGTTCTGCGCCCTCGACCATCCGCGCGACGCGTTCCACCGTCGACCGGTCGAAACCCAGGGCGACGATGTCCTCGACCGCCCGGTCCCGCTCCACGTATTGTTCCAAGATCGCGTCAAGGACGTCGTACGGCGGCAGGGTGTCCTGATCGGTCTGATTCTCCCGCAGTTCGGCCGACGGAGGTTTTTCGAGGGTCCGCGCCGGAATCAACGCTCGTCCGGCGGAACGGTTGACCATGCGGGAAAGCTCATAGACCACGGTCTTGGGAACGTCGCTGAGGACGGCCAGTCCCCCGCACATGTCGCCGTAGAGCGTGCAATACCCCACGGCCAGTTCGCTCTTGTTGCCGGTTGTCAGAAGGAGCCAACCGAACTTGTTCGACAGTGCCATCAGCAGAATGCCGCGGATGCGGGCCTGCATGTTCTCTTCCGCGACGCCCGGCGGGCGATCGGCGAAAAACGGCCTGACCGATTCCTCGAACGAGCGGTGCACGTCCTCGATCGGGACGGTCCGCAACTCGATCCCCAAATTCGCCGCCAGTTCCCGCGCGTCCGCGAGACTATGTTCACTGCTGAAACGCGACGGCATGGCCACCCCGTGCACGTGCTCGGCGCCCACCGCCTCCACCGCCAGCACCGCGGTCAACGCCGAGTCGATCCCCCCGGAAAGCCCCACCACGACGTCGCTAAAACCGCATTTGACCAGATAGTCGCGGATGCCCAACACCAGGGCCGAGCGAATGCCCTCAATCCGAGCGGGACACGCTTCGACCCTCTGCGGCGACGAGGAATCCAAATCGACGATCAGCAAATCCTCGGCGAAGGGTTTTGCCCGTGCGATGACCCGACCGTCGGCGTCGAAAACCTCGCTGCCGCCGTCGAAGATCAGATCATCATTGCCGCCCACTTGGTTCACATAGATCAGCGGCACGTGGTGTTCGCGGACCTGTCCCGCGAAAAGCGTTTCCCGGTCGTTCTGAATGCCCGCTCGATAGGGCGAGGCCGACAGATTGATGAGCAGCGTTGCCCCCGCGGCGACCGTCTTGGCCACGGGGTCCACCCCGTACACGCGCCGACCCTCGAACTGCCGGTTGTTCCAAAGGTCTTCGCAGATCGTCAGGCCGACACACCGCGTATGGCCGCGATCGCGCAGGGTCGGCGCCCGAACCTGCGTACCGCAGTTGAAGTAGCGCGACTCATCGAAGACATCGTAGGTCGGCAGCAGCATTTTCGCGTACCACGTTTCGAGGCGACCGTCGCGGCAGACGGCGGCGGCGTTGAAAATGCCCTTACCGGCGGCGGTGGGATCGGGCTGCACGTACCCGACCACGCCGGTGATGTCGGCGCAGCGTAACGCGATCCGCTCCAACGCGGCCACGTTCTTGCGCACCAGATCCGTCCGCAGCACCAAGTCCTTGGGCGGATAACCGAACACGGCCAGCTCCGGCGTGATGACCATATCGACGCCCGCGGACCGCGCCGTCTCGATGGAGTCGATGATCCGCGAGCTATTGCCCTCGATGTCGCCGACTGTGGGATTGATCTGTGCCAGCGCGACTCTCATGGTTTCGCCGTCGCCCGCATACGTCACCGTCACGTCCGCTCTCTGACGACATTCTACTCGCCGCTCGGCGCTTTGAGAAAAGGCGTCCGTTCGTGACCGTTGGCTTGTCGGGCCCCGCCGCCGGTTCCGGTCGGAGTCCTTCGGGGTAAGGGGGTGAACGAGCGCGCGCCGGACCCGGCGCGCCCGGATGCAAACGGAGTACTGGCCTGCTCCCCAAAATTTGATCCAGCAGTTATGAGAGTCTAACCGCCCCTGGACGGGGCAGGGAGGATTCTCGATGAAGCGCAAGAGGCATAGCCCGGAGCAGGTCATCCGCAGGCTCCGGGAGGCGGATCGGATGTTGTCCGAAGGCAAGACGATCGCCGAGGTGTGCCAGCAGTTGGAGATCGTGGAGGCGACCTTCCACCGCAGGCGGGATTGACCGTGCGGCCCGTCGCGATACAACGGTGCCGGGGTCCGATTCGGCGGCGATCGTTACCTCGATCGGGGACAGCGCACGCGGACGCTCACCATCCCAGAGGAGCTTCCATGGCCGGTGTGACGCTTGAACAGGTGACGCGGACGTTCCGCACCAGGAAGGGCGAGGTCCGCGCCGTCGATGATCTGTCCCTTTCGGTCGGGGACGGGGAGTTCATCGTTCTGGTCGGCCCGTCCGGTTGCGGCAAGACCACCACTTTGCGGCTGATTGCAGGGCTGGAGGAACTCACGGCCGGGACCATCCGCATCGGCGACCGCGTGGTCAACCGCGTCGCGCCGAAAGACCGCGACGTGGCCATGGTCTTCCAGAATTACGCCCTCTATCCGCACATGACCGTCTACAAAAACATGGCCTTCGGATTGAAGATGCGCCGCGTGCCCAAGGTGGAGATCAAGCGGAAGGTCGGCGAAGTCGCCGAGAAACTGGGACTGACGCACCTTCTGGATCGCAAACCCGCTTCCCTTTCCGGCGGCGAATGTCAGCGGGTCGCCGTGGGGCGGGCGATCGTCCGCAAACCGCAGGTCTTCCTCTTCGATGAGCCGCTCTCCAATCTCGACGCCGGACTACGGACCCAGACGCGGACGGAACTCAAGGACCTGCATCGTGAACTGCGGACGACCGTCGTGTATGTGACGCACGATCAGGAGGAGGCCATGACCCTGGGAGACCGCATGGTGGTCCTCAAGGAAGGCGTCGTGCAGCAGTGCGGCACCCCCTTGGAGGTTTACAATCGACCGGCCAATCGGTTCGTCGCTGGGTTCGTCGGCACGCCGCCGATGAACTTCTTCGACGGTCGACTGGAATGCAACGACGGTGCGGTAGGCTTTGCCGGGCGAATAGGACGCATTCCCCTGCCGCAGTCAATGTCGATGAGTCTGCGACGGCACGGTGGAGAAGCAGTCGTTCTGGGCATTCGACCGCAACGCGCGATGGTAAACGGCGGAGGGCCGCGTGTTGAAGCGGAGGAGCGACCCAGGTCCTCAGACCTGGAGGACCGAGCCGTGATCGACGGGGCGACGGTCCGACACATCGAACCGCTGGGCGACAGCATCAATATCCATTTACGAACTGCCGGGGGCGCATCCATCGTCGCCCGCGTCTCGTCGACGACGGCGGTTTCACCAAGTCAAGCCGTATCGGTCGGCTTGGACTTGTCGTATGCGCATGTCTTTTCCGCGGACGACGGACGGCGACTCGGCGCGCCGTAGACCGGCGCGGACGTGCGAACGACCATCCGTCGCCTAATCCACACGCGTCCGCGCGGAGCGAAGCCCGCGGCTCGGTGCAAGGACCCGTTGGGGATCTGGCGCTCTGTCGCAGCCAAACTCTCGGGTTCGGTGTTTTGTGGCACAGCGGCCCTCCGCTGTGCCCTATGGCCCAGCCGGGGGCGGCTGGGCCAACCGACCCGCAGAATTACGTGCGGTGGGGCACTAGAAGAAGTTCGCGAAAAACACCAGTAGAAAAGCGATAAACACGGTGTTGACAAAGGCCGTATTGACGAACGTATCCAGCAACATCCTTGTTTCTCCTCGTAGCTGACGACCGCTACCGCGGCCCGTCGGGTTAGCTTGCCTCCGTGTGATCCTCATTGCGAACCTCGTTGGGGACGAATCCGCTACGGAAGGTATTTTCGGTAATGCAGCGGGCATCCATGAAGTGCAGTAGATAATCGGGCGACCCGGCCTTGACCCCCGTGCCGCTCAGCTTGAAGCCGCCGAAGGGCTGGGCGTCGACCTGCGACCCGGTGATCCTGCGGTTGATGTACAGATTGCCGACGGCGAACTCGCGGCGGGCGCGGTCGATGTTTGCCGGGCTGCGCGAGAAGAGTCCGCCGGTGAGCGCATAGCGCGTGCCGTTGGCGATCTCCAACGCCTGATCGAAATCCGCGGCGCGGATCACGGCGAGGAGCGGCCCGAATACTTCCTCCTGGGCGATCCGCGCCCCGGGAGCCACGTCGACGAAAACCGTCGGAGCGACGAAGTACCCGTCAGCGCAATCGGTGGGCAGTTTCGCCTCCACCAACACCCGGCCCTCGCGGCGGCCCAGTTCGACGTAACGGCGGACGCGCGATCGGGCGTCCTCGTCGATGACGGGTCCGACGAGAGTCGCCGGTTCATCGGCCGGACCGATCGCCACGCTCTCCGTCGCCTCGCGCAGTCGCGTGCACATCGCGTCGTAAACGCCGTCGAGCACGATGAGCCGGCTGCAACTGCTGCACTTCTGCCCCGCGTAGGCGAACGCCGACTCGATCACGGCCTGGACCGCGCCGTCCAGGTCGGCGTCGTCGTCGATGATGATCGCGTTCTTGCCGCCCATCTCGACGATCATCTTCTTGATGAAGGACTGGCCCGGCCGCACGACGGCCCCGGCGCGGATCACGCCCGCGCCGACTTCCTGCGATCCCGTGAAGGCGACGATGTTCACCTCGCCGTGTTCGATCAAGTGTCGCCCGATGGTTTCGCCGGAGCCGGGGACGAAGTTCAGCACGCCCGACGGCAACCCCGCGTGCTCGAAGACCTCGACCAACTTAGCCGCGACGACCGACGCCTTCCGCGCGGGCTTCATCACCACCGTGTCGCCCGCGGCCAGCGCCGCGCTGGTCATCCCGGTCAGGATCGCCAGCGGAAACGCCCAGGGCGAGATCACGGCGCACACCCCCTTGGGCGAGTAGGTCAGCATGTTGTCCTCGCCGGGGATATTGCGCAGGCGGGGCCGCGATTCGATCCGCTCAATCTGTTCGGCGTAGTAGCGGCAGTGGTCGATCGCCTCGGTCACGTCGGCGTCGGCCTCCCGCCAGGGTTTGCCGACTTCGAGGATCATCGTCGCGGCGAGTTCGAAGCGGCGCATTTCGAGCCGATCGGCGGCCTTGCGGAGGATGTCGGCCCGCTCGCGGGCGGAGGTCGAGCGCCATCGAGCGAACGCCTTGCGTGCTGAGGCCGCGGCGCGATCGACGTCGGCCGTCGAAGCCGAAGCGACCTTGCCCACGACTTCCGACGGGCGCGAGGGGTTACGCGACTCGAACCACTCCTCGGTACTCACCGACTGGCCGTTGATAACTAGGCTGTACCTTCGACCCAAGTCGCCGCGGACGTATTGAATCGCCCCGGCCATTTTCTGACGATTGGCGGCTACGGCGAAGTTCGTGTTGGAAGCATTGATGAAGCGCAGCATCGGCTCCTCCGGGTCCGTGTTTCGGTAACGACGCGACGGTAACGCAGCGCTGGGCGGTTTGGCAACCGCCGGATCGGCGAGAAGGCGGTCGTGACTCCCCCGATCGCCGAAGCTCTGCTTGAGGAACCCCTCGTTCGAGGTGTTTTCCAGCAGTCGGCGAATCAGGTATCCCATACCGGGCATCAGATCGCCGTAGGGACAATACACCCGCACGCAGCGGCCCAACCGCACCATCGCCGTCTTGAGCGGATCGCCCATTCCGAAAAGCTGTTGGACTTCGTAATCCCGCGGCGCGATCCCCAACTCTTCCGCCGTCGCGCAAACGACGGCGAGCGAGCGGACGTTGTGACTGGCGAACGCGGGTCGGATGAGGTCGCATCGTTCGAGCATCCGTCGCGCCATGCGCTCGTAGCAGGCGTCGGACTGCCATTTGGAAGTCCAGACGGGCGGCTCCTTGTAGTTGCGGACCGCGGCCGCCGTCTCCGCATCCCAGTACGCGCCTTTGACCAGTCGGATGACGAAGCGAGTTCCGCGCTGCTTCGCCCATTCCAAAATACCGTCGAGGTCGCGCTCGCCCTCCGTCAGATACGCCTGGAGCACGATGCCCACGTGGGGCCAGTCGCGGAACCCGTCCTCCATCAAGACTCGCTTAAACAGTTCGAGGGTCAAGTCGTGATGCTTGTAGGACTCCATGTCGATGTTGACGAAGGCCCCCGCCTGTCGAGCGTGCTGCAAGAGCGGGCGTAACCGATCGCCGACCCGACGGATGGCCCGTTCCGGGTCAATGGCGTCAAAATGCGGGTCGAGTCCGGTGAGTTTGATGGAGAAGTTCACCCGCGGCATGGGACCGTGCGAATCCCGGTCGATCATGGGGATCGTCGGCCAGCGAGCGGCGAGCGGCGTGAGGCGGTCGATGAGGTCGTGATAGACCTTGGCGTAGCGCTCGGCCTGGGCGTCGCTGGTGGTGGATTCGCCGAGCACGTCCAAGGTGAAGGCCATTCCCTGGGCGCGAAGGCGCTCGATCGTTCGGATCACGCTGGGGACGTCGAAGCCGGTGATGAAGCGACCGGCCATTTGCGTCGCGCCCATCAGCGCCGCCCGGCCGACGAACTCTTCACGCAGCATCCGCAATCGCCCGGGCCGCAGCACCGCCCGCGCGATCTTGGGGATTCCCACCTCGGGTACGTCAAGATACTCCCCCAAGTGGCGGGCGATCTCCGCACGATTTCGCAAGGCTGGCAGGCAGTCGACGAACTGGAAGGCGCGGCTCCGCAGGAGCGGATCGTGGTCCATCGCCCGCGTGCCTTGCTCCAGCCACCACGCGGACTGCCACACGCGCGGTCGGGCGGCGTCGGCGAGTTCGAAAATCTCCCGCCCGATCTCCACGGCTCGTTGTTGGAATTGCTCAGGGTGATTCATACCCACCAACGGACTTTTGCGAGCCGCGGCATTTCTTCCGAGCCGCGGCATTCATGCCGCGGGTGTTTATCCGCCCCATGAATGGGGCAGATCGGGCATCGGCCGGCTCGGGAACTCCACTATCTGTCGCGGCGTGAGGAACACCAACACAATCGCTCGTACCGGGCGTCGCCAGAGCCTTTCCACGGCCCGCGCGTACAACGTCATCTGCGGACGGTAGCGCTCCCCGCGATCTTGGACTTCCTCCGCCGTGACCGCGTCAGTCTTGAAGTCCACGAGCGTCAGCCCGTCCTGCGTCGGTAGAATACCGTCCACAATTCCGCGCACCAACACCCGGTCCTCGGGTCTCGCGTCGACCGAACGATCGAAGGCCGTCAGCGGCTCCAGGGCGATGTAGCGGAACTCGCGGCGGTAGGCCGTTCCCGCCCGGCGGATCAAGTCGGCCAGCGGCGTCGTGACGAACCAGGTCAATCCAGCCTCGTCCACGACGGCGCGGTCAGCGGCGCCAATCACACCGCTCGCCAGCAATCGCTGCAATTCCGATGCCACTCCCGCGGCGTCCGCGGCGGCGGTGAAATCCAAGTGCTGCAAGACGCGGTGCGTCATCACCCCGCGATAAGCGGACGGGGCGAGGGGTTGCGGGGCGTACTTCGACGGCGGGACCTGAAACGCGTCTCGCTCCCGGCGAAGATCAGGCCGCTCGTCGGGGTCGCGCAGGAAGTCGTAGACCCCTTTGAATTCACTGGCCGCCATCGTCGCGCGGACCGACGTGGAGGAAAGATGCGGATAGACGAAGTCGATCCGGGAGAGGACTTGCTCCACCTCGGGGTCGTTCGGCGCAAGCGGTTCATCCGGCGGCAGGGCCTCGCAACGGGACACGGTCAGCCGCACCTGTTGCGCAGCGGAATCGCGCGGCTCGGTGACGCGCCATCCGCTCATTTCTTCGACGTCGTGCGTATGCAACTCGAACAGCGTTTCCGGAGCGTTGGCGATCGCGGGCAGCAGCCAATCGAGCGGTCTTTCCGCAGCGGCGATGCTCCAAAGCGTGGGCGGATGCCGCCCGGCACCGGTCCCGCGGGCTGGGTGGCCCACCTCTTTAGAGGTGGGGGCTCCCCGAATCGACCCCACGAGGACGAGCAAATCCCTTGCCCGGGTCATCGCGGTGTAGAGAATGCGCAGTTCCTCTTCTCGCGTGGTGCGTTCGATCTCGTCGGCGACCAGGCTGTGAGCGGCGGAGGGGTATTCGATCATCCGCTGCGTGTCCACGACGCGGAGGCCGATCTTGGCTTTTCGCTCGAAGATGATCCGGCCTCGACGATCGCCGAGGTTGAACTTGGTGCCGAGCCCCGCCACAAACACCACCGGAAACTCCAAACCCTTGGCCTGGTGGATGCTCATCACCCGGACCACGTCATCCGATTCACCCAGCGACGGCGCCAGAGCGACCTCCTGCTCTTCGTCTTGGAGGGATTCGATGAATCGCAAAAACCGATGCAGCCCCTGCCGGCGAAACGATCCGAATTTTCGGGCGAGCTGATGGAGCTTCAACAGGTTGGCCCGCCGTTGCACGCCGTTGGGCAGTCCCGCGGCGTAGGCCATGTACCCTTGATCTTCGTACAAATGCCAGAGCAATTCCGCGGGCGGACGACGCCGGGCCTCGTCGCGATAGCGGTTGATTCGCTCGACGAACGCCGCCACACGCCCGCGGAGGGCGGCGTCGCCGCCGCGCCGGGCATACTCACGCACAACGGCGTGGAAGGGTATGTCACGGTCCAGACACCGAATTTCGACCAGCTCGTCTTCGCTCAAGCGTTCCCCGATGATCCCGCTGCGCAGCACCGCGGCGAGGGGGATGTCCTGCTGAAAGTTGTCAAGGAGCCGTAGAGCCGCGACGACGTCTCGGATTTCCAGGGCCGAGAAGAGCGAACCGCCGACGTCGGCGTACGCGGGAATGCCCATCGAGGTGAGCATGGCCGCCGTCCGCTCGGCGTTGATTTTCGTCGCCCGCAGAAGAACGGCGATGTCTCGATACCGAAGCGGCCCGCCTTCCGTCGGCGACTCACCCGACTCCGTCCACCGACGGATGTGCGACCCGATGAGAAACGCCTCCCGTTCGATCGAAGTCCAACGGGCGGGGTCGGAAGCGTCGGCGATGCCCGCCTCCGACGGCTCTTCGCCGTTTTCCTCGTCGTCAGGGGCCGGCCTCCATCGTTGTTCCAACACATGCAGCTCGACCGGCTGTCGGGCCAACGCCGGCGCCACCACCCGGCCCGGGCGCAACTCGGCGGCCTTGTCGTAGACGAGATCGCCGAGACCCTCGCGCATGAGCTGCCGGAACACGTCATTGACCGCGTCGAGAATCTCCAAGCGGCTGCGGAAGTTGCTTTGCAGGTAGATCGCCTTGCCGTCGTCGCCGGTGGAAAACCTTCTCAGCCGTTCGGTGAAGAGCGCCGGTTCGGCCAGTCGGAAGCGATAGATGCTCTGCTTGACGTCGCCCACGACGAAGAGGTTGCCGGGCCGCGTCGGGTCGGTCTCGCGGCTGACGAAGCGGAGAATCGCCTGCTGAATCGGGTTGATATCCTGGAACTCATCGACCAGCACGTGGGCGAACCGCTGATGCAGCGCGCGGGCGGCGTCGGACGGCGTCGGCGAGTCGTCGGCGGGTTTCAGAGTCTCTAACAGAACCGGGAGCGCGAGCGACCGGCCTTGGCTCATTAGGCCCCCGCGGCTTGGCCCCGGGCTTGCGCTTGGGGTTCTGTCAGACGCTCTTAATAGATCGAACGCGAAGCGCTCCAGATCGGCGAAATCGAGAACGTTCAACCGCCGCTTCCTGCGGGCGTACGCTTCCTGAAACGTCGCGACGACATCGACCAACGCCGCGACGTACGGCGCGGTCTGCCGCAGACCCGCAATCCACTCCTCCACGGTAAACAGCGCGAATCGACTCTTCAGGCGCTTCTTGAAGAGCCGCTCCTTGACTTGCTTGCTGTAGAGTTCACTGGCCGCGTCCCGCGCCGCCTTCGTGGCGGGATCAGGATTCTTCAGTACGGGACCGCGGACCTTGCTGAATTCAAATTCCGCAACCCGCTGACGGACGTCATCAAACTGCCTGAGAGGCTCTAACACGAAGGTATGTGTGGTCCAGCCGCCCTCGGCTGGATCGCACAGCGGCGGGCCGCTGTGCCACATCTTGGTAGAGGCTCTGAGGGATTCGGCGGCATCTCGATTCTGGCCGCTCGCGAGCGTCGCCAACCATCCGCGGACCTGCTCTTCATACTTTCGTATCCTGTCGGCGTAGAAATGCCCCGTCGGATCGCCGGCTTGCAACGTCTCGACGAGCTGCGCGCAGTGCTCGGCTTGGCGCTGCAACTCGGTGCTCAGCGCGGCGGCGATCTCCGAGACCACCAGCTCGGGTCGCTTGACCAGCGACTCGACGGCCTCACACAACCACGCGGATCGGTCGGGAAGCGAAGTCGTGAACTCGTAGAGTTTCAAGGCGACGACGGCGATGTCGCGGTCCTCGCCCAACCCGTAGTCATCGACGAGCCGGACGAACGCCGGCCCCAATGCCGCGAGCGAGCGCCGGCCCAATTCCCACGAACTCAAGTCGTCGCCGGGTGAAGGATCGGGACGCGGCGGCTCGATCTCCCGACTGCCCAGCGGATCATCCACCGAAGGCATGGTCGCGTAGAGCTCGGTGAAGAGCTCGTCGAGAACTTCCTTCTTGAGTAGTGAGGCCTCGTCGGCGTCGAGGACGGCGGCCGTCGGATCGAGATCGACGTGCGTGAACCATCGCCGCACCAGCCATAGGCAGAAGGAGTGGATGGTGGAAATCTGCGCCGCGTCGACGAGGGCGAGCTGCCGACGCAGCCGGGCGTCGTCCGGCCTCTCATCGAGCCGCCGACGGATCGCGTCTACGATGCGTGACCGCATCTGCGCCGCCGCGGCGTCAGTGAAGGTGAGCACGAGCAAGGCGTCCACGTCGCAGCGCTCGTCGGGCGGTGCGTCGCATACCAGGTACGCACACCTCTCGGCCAGGACCGCCGTCTTGCCCGACCCGGCGGCGGCCGAAACAATGAGGCTCCGCCCGGTCGTGGTGACGGCCTCAGCTTGTTCGTTCGTCAATAGGAACGCGCTCGACGACATCGCGCGGCATTATACGGTCTTCAATGGTGTTTGCCCGACCCGTCGTCGCGCGTGAGATACAGACCCGGTGCCGCGAGATTCGGCCCGCGCGATCGTTCCATCGAGTGGGAGATGTGGTACAATATTTTCCAGGGTTGGGAACGTATGTGTTTAGCGCTGGCATGTGGAATGTTGTCGTCGATGTCCGCGTTCGCCTTGGAAGGCGAGGACAAACCCACCTCGCCGGCAAAGGTCGTCATTGTCGAGGGGCAAGTCACCGACCCGCTCGGCGCGGGACAGGAGAACGTCACCGTCACGGTCCGCCGTAAAGCTCCCGATGGGAGCAAAGGCGATGTCCTTGCGACGGCCACGACCAACGCTTTGGGCGATTTTGCCGTCACCTCATCCGACCGAATCACCGGCGACGTCTGGGTCACCTTGTCGAAGCCGAAGTTCGCCGACTTGGTCCGTGAAGTCCGCGTGGGGGAGAGCGATACGCCGCCGTTTCTGGGCGAGGTGCTCGAAGGCAACTTGACCATCAACGGCAGCGTCACCGACGCCCTCACCCAGAAGCCGGTCGGCGGCGCCGCCGTCCGCCTTCGCACCAACGGTCCCGACCGGAAGGACCGCACGAACGACGAAGGTCGATTCGCCCTCACCGCCGTCTCGCCGGGCGAGGGGGAGTTGGTCGTCGAGGCCGGCGGGTTCGGTCGCGAGCGGCGGAAGATTCCCAAGCTCGAGGACGCGTCGGAGATCAACCTCGTTCTCAAGCCCGAACGCATCCTCCACATCAACGTGGTGGACGACCTGGACCGACCGATCCGCGGCGTTACTTTGGAATGCGTGGATCAGCCGCGCGGCGACTTCCGCTCGATGATTACCGACGAAAGCGGCTCGATCACGCTTCGGGGCATCCATTTCGACGCTTTCACGCTCGGCGTGCGTCTGACCCATACGGATTTCGTCTCCGGCGGCGGATTCGATCGGCAGTTGATGACGCCTTCCAACGAGCGGGAGTCGACTCACCGCTTCGTCATGGCCCGCGCGGGACGCATTTCCGGTCGCGTGACGGCCGCCGATACCGGTCAACCGCTCCACGGGGCGCGCGTGATGACCGGCGATGAGTACTCGGACGATTCGCCGCGCGACTGGGCCGATGTGCAAGGCCGGTTCGAAATCGCCGGCGTGGCGCCCGGCCCGACCACCGTCACCGTGCATCGGTCCGACCACGCTCCGGAACTCAAGGTGGTGGAGGTCGAAGCAGGGAAAATGGCGACGGTGGACTTTCAACTTCATCCGGGAGCGGTGCTGGAAGGCGTCGTGAAAATTGAGGGGGCGGGAGTTGCCACGGGCGCGGAAGTTATCGCTGGACGGTGGCGCTCCAAGAACACGCTCGGGTTGCGGGCGATGACCGACGGGTCGGGACGGTTCCGAATGGAAAACGCGCCGTTGGATGAGTTTGAGATCGCGGTCGCCGGATCCAACGGCGAGAGGGTCACGAAAACGGTGACCGCCGCGCCTGGGGCGCCCGTCGAGCTTGTCGTGCCTCGCGTCTCGCAAACCGCCGGGGCCGACCGAAAGAAGCCCTTTCTCGCCGTCGGTGACCCCGCCCCGACGCCGGCCCTCAAGACCCTGGGCGGCGAACTATTGAACCTCGCCGACCTCAAAGGGAAAACCGTGCTCGTGGAGTTCTGGGCGACGTGGTGTCCGCCCTGCCTTGAGGAGATGTCGAATCTCATCGCCATTCACGAGAAATTCGCGGCCCGTAAGGACTTCATGATGATCGGCATCAGCCGCGACCACGAACTGGAACCGATGGCGGAGTACCTCAAAAGAAACCCCAAGATCGCCTGGCCCCAGGTGTTCGGGGATGCCGCGGGCGTGCAAAAGGCCTGCGACGCGTTCGGCGTAACGTCCATTCCGGAACTATTCCTCATCGGCCCGGATGGAAAGATCATCGACGCGCACCTTCGCGGCGAAGGCATCGTCGCGCGGGTCGAAGCGTTGCTGAAAGACCGTCCACCCGGATGACCGTTTCGACTTCGCCGGCTTCGCAGTCCTCGACGGCGCCTCCAACGGGGTGGGTCCAACCCACGCACGAACGGGCGTTATTGGCCCTGAAGGCGATCAACGAATCCCGCTGGTCCGACGCCGACAAGCACGTCGCCGCGATCCCCGAATCGCCGCTCTGCGAATACGCGTGGAAGATGTACTTGGCCGGACGGCTCGCCGCCGAGCGGCACGACTTTTCAACGGCTGAGGCCCGTTTTCTTGAGGCCGCCTCCGCCGCACTGGTTCATGGGCTTGGAGCCGAGAGGCCTGCATTAGAGCCCATCGCAATGACCCCCTCTCCCTCTCAGGGAGAGGGCGGGGGTGAGGGTCATGGCGCGAGGCTCCTCGCCGAGGTCATGCGTTTGGGAGCGGCGGCGATGGAAAAGATGGGCTGCGCGTACCGTCGTCAGGAACGCCTCGACGATGCCCATCGCTCTCACTGGGCCGCCTATCGCCTGCGGCAAGAGCACGGTTCGGTCGAGGAGCGATGGGAGTCGGCGATGAGCCTCACTATCGACTGTGCCGTCGCTCGACGTCACGACGAAGCCCAGCGTTGGGGTCGCGTGGCGATCGACCTTGCCGCGGCCGCGTCCGACCAACCCGCCGCCAAACAGGCCCAAGCTTGGAGCCGCCTGTCCGCGGCCCTGACCGCACTGGGTCGCCACGAGGAAGCCGTCGCCGCCGCGAGGACCGCCCGCGATTTCTGGCGCACGCACGACCTCACCGCGGTCACCGCCGCCCGCGCTGACCTCGAAGTCGCCCAAGCGCTGATGAAATTCGGGGAGTCGGTCTACGAGCGCGACGCAAAGGCGGCGCAGACGATTCTCTCCGAAGCCCTCGAATGCCTTACGACGGCTGCGGAGGAACTTCCGCCTTTCGGGGACGAAGCGGCAGCCGATGTCCGGCGCTCCGCCGAACTGACCGACTTCGCCCGACGACTGCTCGACTCGTTGTAGTTATGCCACCGGGAATCCGAACCTGGAGCGCGAGCGACGGGCCGGTGCCATCCATTGGCATCGCCGCGTTGTTCCACGTGGAACAAATCTCCCGCGCTGGGCGCGCGGATCGGGCGCAGAGAACGCACCGGCTCCATGAATACAACGTGCAGGGTGATCGGCGGGGATTGCAAGTTTGAGCGATCAGCGGTCCACGTTACTGGAGGCGACCGAACGCCTCAAGGACCATTTCGCCCGTGCTTCCGCGACTCCACAGAAACTGCTGCGATCCGCGCTCGTCTTCGGGAACAAGTCCGGTGTTGGTGAACGTCGAGAGCATGTACTCCGCGTCCTCGCGTTCGATGCCGTAGAGGTGGAAGTAGGCGGCGTCGAGCTCGGCGCGAAGGACGGCGCGCTCTTGCTCGTTCCAGATGTGGACCCCGTCGCCGCGAGAGCCTTTGAATTCGCAGCCCTGGGCCAACGGGACCATGTCCTCGGCCGTGCAGGAAAGTTTCAGAACACGCTCGCTGATCCAGTGCTCGAGGGTTTCTCGCTTCAACCACGGGCACTTGTCCGAGTAGGTGTCGAACGGGAGCGTGGGGATTTGCTCAACGATGAAGAAGTTGAGGTGCACGCTGCCGACCTTTTGCCGCGCCACGAAGTCGTAGACGAAGGAGTTGAGATTCGCGAGCAAGCAACATTCGCGGCGTGCCTTGATGCCGTCGCCCACGAACATAAGCGGCGCGGAGTTGACGACCGCGACCCACGGCAGAAAGGCTGCGATCATCGTACGCTCGTTCGTGGCGCTGGTGATGTCCTTGTAGCCCAAAAGCCAGTCGCGTTTCCGCCCTTCCGTTACGGCGGACACCACGGCCTCCTCGACCCACCACCTTGGCAGCACGGCGAACTCGGGGTTGGCGTGCTCCACGAGCGAAGCCTCGTCCTTCTGTCCCTGCCGGACCCAGTTCTCGTCTTCTACGATCACGCTTGCCGCCCGGTGGTCGAACGCCTGCACCATTTTGGCCTCGTACAATGGCAAGGCGCGTTTCTTTTTCTTGACGTAGAGATTGCCGTTGAGCTGGTACCCCTTCTTCTTCCACGCTTGGCCCTCGACGAACAGCTCCGCATCGTTGGTCTGATCGAACATCCGCAAGAACTTGATTTCCCACGGATTGCCGCCTTGCCTGCGGTTCTCGTCGATCAGGATGGGGATTCGCTTGTAGACGCCCTTGGTGAGGCTGGCATCCCGGTGGGTACGGAAGATGGGACAGGTGCGAGTGTTGGGGTTGAACAGTTTCATGTCCGCCGCGGTGAGTGGGATGTGGCGCTTCTTGTTGGCCTCCGCGACTTCGTCGATGTCGTGGGCGAAGAACACAAAGTCAGCCTGTTTGGTTTTGCGCTTGCTGCCGCCGAAGACGGTGGCGGAGAACTTGAACCGTCGGTCCACGTCCTCGAAATAGGGCCTCTTGTTTTCGAAGTCGTAGAGAAGGATCAGAGCTCCTTCGTCCATCATGGCCTGGAAGAACTCTTTGGTCGTGTCGTCGGTGGCGATGCCGGAGGGCAGCAGAAGCCCGGCCGCGCCGTCCGGGGCGACGATCGAACGGGCCAACTCCGCAAAGAGCATGTAGGTGTTGACGTCCCCCTTGCCGGTGAGCGGGTAGCGCCCGCTTGCCCGTGCGTAGTCCAACGTCTTCTGTGCCTTGCCCTGAGCCTCCAAATATGAACCGTGCAGGTCGCCGTTCGTCTCCGGCATGGCGGCGATGCGTTTGCGGCGGTTGGCGGCGCTGACGGCCTGGGCCGTCTCGGGATCGGTCAAGGAAAAGAACTCCCGCTCCTGCACCTTGATCCGTTCCCACGGCGGGTTGCCGACGACGCACGTGAAACCGCCGGGACCGCCTTTCGCAAAGATGTCTGGAAATGCCTTGGGCCAGTCCAGTGCTTGGGGGTCCACAGTGGAATCGTTTACGAGGCTATTCCCGCAAAGAATGTGCGCGGAGAGGTCGGAAAGCTTCTTGCCGCGACGGGCGGAGCGAATCCACAAGGCGAGTTGGGTGATCTCCACGGCCTCCTGCGAAAGATCCACACCAAAAAGATTGTGGTTGAGGATAAGGTCGGGGATCGCGCCTTCGAGATCGGCGACGTCGTCGGCAGGCATCCCCGCGCCCGCCAGGCCGTGAACGACGGATTTGTAGTGGGCGTCCAGCGCGTCGTAGGCGCGAATGAGGAACGCGCCCGATCCACAGGCCGGGTCGCACACCGTCACGGTCTTGAGCGATTCGAGGCAGGCGGACCAGTACTTTAGCAGACTCTTCGGATCCTGATCCTCACGGGCTTCGGGATCGACCTTGTGCTTCTCTTGCAGGGACTTGAAGCGCTCGGCGACGATCGCATCGACGGTGCGCTCTACGATCAGTCCCGTGAACGCGGGCGGCGTGTAGTAAATGCCGAAGCGCTTGCGCTGGGCGCTCTTGGGCATTTTCGAGAGAGCCGTCTCTTCTCTTGCGGGCGCGGGCTTCCTGGATTTCCTCTTGCTGCCCACGGCAACGTGGTTCTCGCCGTTGGCCAGTCCGTTCTCCACGCTCGCCTTGAGCGCAAAGAGGCCTCCCACACGCAGCTTTTCAAGCTCGGTGATGGAGCGCTCGAACAAGTGCCCCAGTACTTCGACGTTGACTTCCTCCGAAAAATCGTACTTGCCGAAGTTTCGGAACCCGTTGGTCCAAGGGTCGTCGTCGAGCTCGAGGTCGTCGATTTCCGGATCAGGCTTAAAAAGACTTCCGTTGTAGCCGCGTTCCACGCCGGCGTTTTTTCCGCCCTCGTCCACTTCAGCGAAGAGAGCGAGAAAGCTCTGCCATCGGGGGTTGGTCGCCTTGGTGAAAGCCGGCAGGGTGGTCCACGCCCGTTCCAGGCAGTTCTCGTTTAGAAGCTCCCGGTCTTCGCAGAAGGCGATGAAAATGATGCGGTCGAGAAGCTTCTGGGCAATGCGGATCGCGGGGTCGAGCGGCTTCCCGAAATCCTTCATCAGATGCTCGATGAGCCGTAGCCGCTGGAACTGGTACGAGTGATAAAGCTCGTCGCCGACTTCCTTCTGGCGATTCTCGGTCTGGTGCAGGAGATCGAGAGCGCGGGGCCGCTGCCGCATTTTGGTCGGCAGCAGCCCACCGCGCTCGAACAGGCAATAGAACTCGTTGAAGCGGTCACGGTCGCGCAGCTCTTGCAGCGTGAACTCTTCGTACGCGAGCGAACCCTTGCTGCGGTGATAGAGCCGGATGGTCGAGAAGTTGGAGACGATTCCCCATGGGCACTCGGGGAGCGCATCCATGTACTCCCAGCACTGCCGGACGGCGGTACGCCCGTTCGAACGATCGCAGTCCAGATCGGTCATCGCCCCCTTGAGCTCGACCACCGCCGTGGGCACGCGAGATTTCGGAAACTCGCCTAGCGCCGCGTCGGCCTCACCGACCTCCGGCACAGTAAACTTGTGTTCCAATTGCCATGCGTCCGGGTTTATCGTCTTGACCTGATACCCCAGCCCTTCGCCGAAGAGCTGATCCAAGAATTGATTGTCGATCGACGTTTCTTTGTACTGGGGGAGATGACCGCTCGTTTCAAGCTCTGCCCAGCGCTGCGCGATTTCATAGGCCGTATCCTGCGCCGCGTCCTTCAGTTGTACGTTCGAGGCCGCTTCGCGCAAGAAGCGAGGAATGAACAGCGCCCGCTGGCGACGGATGCGCCGAACAAGATGCCGCTCTTGTTCTTCGTAAAGACTCGGTCCGTCGTGTTTGCGACTCTTCCGTCGTGCCATGCGTGCGTTGTATCAAACCCATGTGCGGAAGGGTAGTCGATTCGGCCTAGTGGGGTCGGCGCCACCCACGAGGGGTGGCGCTACTGGCCCCGCGCTTGCGCTTGGGGTTCGGACGCTTACCGTCGGACGTCGTACATGGCCATGAGGCACTTGGCGAGGTCCGATCGAGCGGGATTGCGCAAGTGGGCACCGGCGATGGCGACTTGCAGACTGTCGCGTTTTGGACCCGCGTCGGCCACCTGTACGACGCTCGTGCCGGACGTTGCGTCGTGCGGAGTCAGCCCCGCGCGGAGGGCATATCCGGCCGTGAAGGCGATCAGCAGGCTTGCGGCATAACGCAGAAGCCCGTGCGACAACCAGGTCAAACTCCGCGACCCAGACTCACTGAGGATCAAACGGTCACCCACGCGGCGGACGCTCACCGGTCGCGGTTCGGGAAGGGATTGCAGGCTCCGCACGGCCCCGCTCATGGATTCGTAGTCGGCACGGCACCGCGCGCATTGCGTGAGATGGGTCTGAAAGGCCGGGCGGTCGGCCTCGGAAAGCTCACCACCCAAGGCGTCCGCCAATAGCATTTGGAAATCTTCGCACTTCATGGTTGCACCTCGTCGGCCCATCGAGGCCGCAGTCGGTCCCGCACCGCCTGCACGGCCCGCAGGTAGTGCGTCTTGACCGTCGAAACCGCCACATTCATCTCCGCCGCAATCGCCGCGAAGGTCATCTCATCGTACACCTTGGCGACCAGGACGTTGCGTTGAATATCACTGAGCCGGTCCAACGCGGAAGTGATGTCCTCTCGCAGCGTCGCACGATCCAGCATCTCAACCGCCCCTTCGTCCGCCGCCCGCAGGTCCGTTGTGTCGGCGACCGATTCCGCATCCGCCTGACGCTTCCGACACATATCAATCGCCCGGTTCAACGTGACCCTCCTCAGCCAACCTCGCGGCTGCGACGGTCGGCCTTGCGTACATTGTTGGTCCCATCGAAGAAACACGTCCTGCACCACGTCGAGGGCGTCGTGATGTCTCCCCAGGAACCGATAGGCCCAGCGGTACACCTGCCCGGCATACTGCTCGAATCCGCCGGACTTTGACCCTTCCACGGATGCCATCGTCATCGCGTCCTCACCGCGGGAAATCCCGCCCCCCTCTCCCCCTTTTCGGGGGAGAGGGGGACACGCCGCCTACTTCTCGTCCCGGTCCAACGGTAGCCGCGAGGTCACCATCAACTCAAAGGGCCGATCACGGAACGCCTTGCCGTCGAACTCCCATTTCACGGTCGCGTCGTCGTCCAGCCCGTCGCCGTTGTGGGCGACGATCGTTCCCGGCATCTGAACATGCATCTGGAAGCCGTGACCGCCGAGCTGGTTGGTGATGTCATAATACCTCTTCGCCCGCTCATAGGCCGTGTCGAACTTGGCCGTCTGGTCCGCGTCATACCCGGCGTCGCGTTTAAGTGACCCGACGAACGCCCGATGGGCCTCGTCCAGAATCCGCTGCGACTCGCGTTCGAACACTTGGTCCTGCTCCTCGTTGGAGAGATTCTCGACCCGCCGGGCGATTTCGTCCCAATCGACGTTTTCTTCGTAGACGTTGAGCAGGGCCTTCCGAGCCATCAGCCAGTGGTCCGGTTTTAAGCGATCGTCGGACTCCTTCAAGGCCCGCTGGGCCAACTCGATCTGCTCGTAGGCCTCGACGCCGGCGAAGGCCTTAATGATCTGTACACGCTCCCCGTGCGTCAGCTCCTCGGGCTTCTTCTCGCCGAGCTTCTTGATGTTGTCGTCGATGTGCGCGTCGGCCCAGAACTGCACGTAGGCCCAATCCCGCGGCGCGTACACCCGGCGGAAGTGCAGGTACACGCCGTCCTTGCGGCGCTCCCGGGTCAGCGTCGTGGGGAACTTCAGATATAGGCCCGCGTCGGGGTCATTCGGCGCGGCGTAGCTGCCGGGAAGCTCCTCGCCCGGTTTGAAGGTCCGTTCCCCGGTCAGATGGACCTCCTCTTTTTTGTTCTCCTCCGTGCGAAGCTCGCGGGACACCTTCCACCCGCCTTGCTCGGAGGGCATCGCGTCGCCCTTGTCGAAGTCGCCCTTGTCGCCCTCGTACTCGATGGTCACCGTCACCGCCCCGTCGGGCTTAACGATGAGCGTTTCCTTACGCTTCACGCAGCCCAGTGCGAACAGCAGCGGAAGAACCACTGCCACCAAGAGAAGAATGAATCGTCGTCCGCTCATGTTTGTGCCTCCATGTTCAAGAACCACCCGGTCTCCACTACCCTAGACGTACCCCCAGCGATTTTGGACGACACGATTCGGCCAACGATCTTGCATACGCACCCGGCGGTGTGGAGAATCCTACCACGAGGGCCGGGGGCGTCGCCCCTGGCGCAGACCCAAGCTGGAACCAACATGGGCAAGGCGGTTTCCACGAAGCGGGCGGAACGGGTCAAAGTACGGCCTCTGGACCCCCACGATTGGCCCGTCATCGAAGATCTCTTCGGCGAAAACGGCGCCTGCGGGGGTTGTTGGTGCATGTCCTGGCGGGTCCCGCACGGCGGGAAGCTCTGGGAACAGAGTAAGGGCGAAAAGAACCGCCGGGCCTTCAAACGACTGGTGCAGGCCGGGGAGGTCCACGGCTGTCTCGCCTTCGTCGATTCGGAGCCGGTGGGATGGTGCTGCATCGGACCACGCGGCGATTTCCCGCGACTCGCGACGATCAAAGCGCTGCAACTCCCGTGGGATGAGGGCACGTGGTCGGTGACCTGCTTCTTTATCCGTTCGCGCTGGCGGAATCGTGGAGTCGCGTCGGCCTTGCTGCGCGCCGCGGTCAAGCTCGCCCGCGACCAGGGGGCGAGGGAATTAGAGGGCTACCCCGTCCGACCCTACGGCGATGGGCGCATCCCGGCCGCCTTCGCCTGGACCGGCGTTCCGCGCCTCTTCCAAGAACAGAAGTTCGTCACCCTTACTCCGCCCGGCCACCCCCGCGACATCTACCGCAAGACGTTCCGCCAAGCGCGCGAGGCGCCGCCGAGATAAGGATTCACTGGGCCGAAGCTTGGGCGGGTACGCGCTCGGCCACGTAAACGGTGCTTTGCGTGAGTTCGCGCCAGAGACGCGGCGGGGCGTAGGCCTCGAACCCCTCGACGCCGTTGTGCCAAAGTTGCTCCAGCGGGCGATTCCCATCCGCAACGATGTACACCCGCTCCGTAGACGGGAACGTCGGGAGGGACAATGACGGGATTCCCTTCTGGACCATGTAGTACCGCGTGGCTGGTGTGTAGCGACTCACCAGGGCGCATCGGTCGCTGCCGCGGGCTTTGCATTCCTCAACGGCCTGTTCGACTTCGACCAATCCGTTAGGCTCCGCGCACAAGTATGGTCGCCGGACGACGGTGAGCAACGGGAGCGAGACGATGGCGACAATGACCATAGTCGCAAACGCGGCTTTGGCACCCCGACGCTCACCGGACAACGCGAGCATCGAACCCAACCTTGACACGCCTGCGACGGCGCAGACCAGAGCAAGGGGCAGGAGCATGACCCACGCGCGGGCCGGGAGCGGCGCACGCATCAGACCCGCCGTCGCCGTGGCGACCAGAACAACAACCACCGGCACGAATCCTCGTTCGGATGACTCGCGCAGCGAATGAACGACGAACGCGGCACAACCCCCGATAAGGGTCGCCGACCAGACGGGGGTTGCGTCACGTGTCCACAGCTCCCAGGTTGAGGCGAGCATTCCTCCGAACGTGGGGATTTGTGCTCCGAGGATGTCGTAGGCCATTTGACCGGTCCCGACGAGCTTCCCCACGCCCTCCATGATGAAGATCGGAAAATACAGACCCGTGGTCAGCAACCCGCAAACGCCAAGCCCGATCGTCAGGCCGCGAATCGTCTCTTTCCGTTGTGCTCCCTGACCGGTCACGACCCAAGCGGCTAACACCATCGCCGTCGTCAACCCGGCGACTGGATAAACCATCAGGGGCACGGTGAAGGCGCCGAGTGCGCCGACGACGCCCCACGTCATCCAGAGTCCTCGCCGCCGCGGCGTTGCGATCAAATGCAGCGTCAACCCGGTCGCAAGGACGGTGAACAGCGTCAGCCACGAATAGCCGCGGGCGTTGGTGGAGTACTCGATCAACGCGGACGATCCACACACGGCCAGCGCTGAAAGCAGGGCGACCGCGCGACTGCGGGTCAGCCGCCATCCCAACCACGCCGTGGCCGGGATCAGCAGCACTCCGGCCACGAACGCCGGCAGCCGAAGCGCCGCCGGACTCGTCCCGACGACGCGGCTCACGCCCCAGACCATCAACGTGTGCAGCACATGGTTGTTGGGCACGTAGTGCGTGACGATGTACTCCGGCGAGTGCGAGCTGAAGTTCAGGTAGTTGTAGGCCTCGTCGTAGCGCATCGGCTGATCGAGGAATCGCCAGCGCACAACCGTTCCGAGAAGTGTCAGACCGACCACGCCCGCGATCATCCATCGCGTCGATCGGTCCTGTGGAGCGGGTTGCGTGAGCATGAAGCGCATCGGAGACGGTGTCGGGAAGGCGTCCCACGCTTGAGACGCCGACATTATCCTGTTTTTCGGACATCCCGGCGTCGCCCTGAAGCGAGCCGGACGACTTACGAGCAAGAAATGCGCGGACGATCACCGATATGGAGCTAGCGCGTGCGCATCCGCGCCCTGAGCCGCGGGCGGAACAGGGTCCCGGCGCGCCGGAAGCCCGCGCGGAATTCGATTTTCAGTCAACGGAGTCGAGCCTGACGCACGACGCACCAACCATGACCACCGCAGCCATCAGCGTTGACGCCCACCGCGAGCGGATGGTGCAATTCCTCCGCGAGGGTCGCGGCTATCAGTTCCTGAACATCGCCGACCCGTACCTGGTCCATTTTCCCGATGACCACTACATCCGCCTCATGGCCGTGCGTGAGTACCTCGCCTTGAATCTCATCGAACCCGCGCGGAGCCTGTTGGACGTGGAGCCGGCGGTGGTCGAATTACCCGCGGAACTGGTGGAGCTTCGCGAATCGCTTCAATCGCTGCCCGCCGCTGCGATTCCTTGGTCGTCCTACACCGCTCAGTTCGAGGGCAACCTGACGGCCCTATCCGATCGGGGCCTGGAGGTCACACCCATCCGGGAGGCGTGGCGCCGAGAGCAGCCCCGATATCAACTCTTTCGCGACCGCAACGATGTGTACCAGGTTCGCCGGGACGATGGGAACGGTTCGTGGCGGTGGTTCCCATTCCTGGGGGACCACCGTGTAGTGGATTTCGCCAGAGCCATGCCGGAGGGAATCGGCACCAACATGCCCGGCCCGTATCTGTTCGAGGGACTGGGCATGGGTTGGTTCTTCGAGCGGGTCTACCACGCGACGCGCAACACCTTCCTAGGCTATAGCTGCGCTCTGTTCGTCGTCGAGCCGCGACCGGCGTCGCTGGCCATCGTGCTTCACTTGCGGGACTGGCGCGAAATCCTCGCCGACGCCCGGGTCTTCGTGTTCGTCGGTCCATCGTGCACGGATCAACTCGTCCGGGCGTGGGAGGAGGATTACGACCTCCCCTTCCCCCGTCAGGCGTTTACCTGCGGCGCCTTCCCGACGGACTACTCGCCAGGGGCCGTCGAAGTGGTTCATCGCGCGGCGGGAACGCGTGAACACGCGGTCCGCGAATCTCTTCGCGACCTGGAGCGTCGCTATGCGCCGCGCACGCTTCCCTTTTGGGCGAAACGCTTCGACGAGGCTTTGAATCAGCGCGGCGAACCGTTGCGAATCCTGGCCGCGGTGAGCACGCACACCACGTTCCTTCAACACTCCATGCGCGACGCCCGCCGGGCCCTTGAGGCGCTCGGCCATCGCTGCGAGGTATTGACCGAAAAGACACCGTTCGCGGTCACCGGTCCCTTGACGTATCACAACGCCATCCGCGAGTTCGACCCCGATCTGTTCTTCATCCTCGATCACCTCCGCCCGGAGTTCGAGACGATTCTCCCACGAAATCTGCCCATCCTGACCTGGGACCAGGACCAATTGCCGCACGTTTTCACCAAAGCCAATCTCGAACGGATCGCCAAGCATGACTTCGTCGCGGGTTGCTCGAAGTCCCGCTGCGTAACCTTGGGATGCGATCCGCGGCAGTTCCTCCACGCCCGCGTCCCGACCTGCCCGGAGCAGTTCGGCGGTGATCCCCTAACCGATGGCGAGCGGACCCGATACACGTGCGATGTCTCCTACGTCAGTCATGCCTCGCAGACTCCGCGCGCGTTCCATGAACAAGAGCGACGGGCCTACGAACATGCGACGCTCGCCAAACTGCTTGACGAGATGTACGAACAGATGCCCGCGATGTTGGCCCGATATCGTACGGCGGACATCGGAGTGATGACCACGGTTCTGGCCGAGGGTTGTCGCCGCTGCGGAATCGCCCAGCTTGATCCGGACCTTGAGGCCCGACTGCAAGGCTGGTACCTCTGGCGGCTCGGCGATCGGCTGTTCCGCCATGAGGCCCTCGAATGGGTCGCCAAATGGGCGCGACGCACGGGGCGTTCGTTCCGCATCTATGGAAACGGGTGGGACCAACACCCGACGCTCGCCGAATTCGCCGCCGGCCCCGCCGACAACGGACGTGAGCTGTTGTGCGTCTATCGCGCCTCGCGGATCAACCTGCAACTCATGCCCGCGGGATTCATCCACCAGCGCTCGCTGGACGGAATGGCCGCCGGCGGGTTCTTCTTGACCCGGCTGTGTCCCCACGATCTTCGCGGCACGGCGCTCCGCCGCCTCGAAGCCCGCGTTCAAGAATTACGCGTCGCGAGCACGGACGAACTGCTCGGATGTTCGGATGCGGAGCTGCAAAGGCTCCTGCGCGGCTATCTCGGGGATTCGATCCACACGGTGGATCATCACAAGTACGACCTTCTCGGCCAGGTCCGCATGAACGCCGAGCTTCTTTACCCCGACGAGGTGTTTCCCGACTTCCGCGAGATCGCCTTCGACTCCGCGGAAGAGTTCGCCGCCGCCGCGGAACGCTTTCTCGCCGACGAGCCGTGCCGCCGCGCCATTGCCGACCGGATGCACAACGTAGTCGTCGAACGGTTCAGCTATCGCTCGACGATGGACCACTTCCTCCGCTCCATGGCCGCCTATCTCGCCGAGATCAGCGCCCAGGCATCGTCCTGACAAAAGCGACGCCGTCCACCCGCCGATAACCGTGTGGCGGCGCGCGACCGCGCAAGAGTTGCGCGACTCGCTCCGTCCCTCTTCGGACCGGTCGAATCAGCGTGCGATGAGCGATCTGCCCCTACAGTTTGACGCCCCGACGTGGCCTGGTTCTGTGGCTTCGGGCGATGCCGGTGCGGTGGATGCCACGCAATGGCAGGAGTCGCTGCGACGCTTCTATGGCCGGGTGCGGCACGGCGTCCGCGACCGGTGGCTCGACTACTATTACGTTCGGATTAAGCAGCGCCTCGCGGACATCATCCCGCCCGATAGCCGCGTGCTGGACGTCGGCTGCGGGACGGGCGACCTGCTGTCCTCGCTGCGGCCGGCGGTCGGCGTGGGCGTCGATCTCAATGAGGCCATGGTCGAGGAGGCCCAGCGCTGCCACCCCCATCTACGCTTCTTGCCTATGCGCGGCGAGGACGTCCGGCAACTCAACGAACAGTTCGACTACGTCGTGCTTTGCCAAACCCTGGGCGAGATTTACGACTTATTGGCGTTGTTCCGCGAGCTTCAATCGGTTTGTCATGCGCGGACCCGTCTGGTCGTCGTCCACTACAGTCGCGTGTGGCAGCCGGCCCTTCGATTAATGGAATGGCTCCGTCTCAAAAGTCCGTCCCCCGAACAGAACTGGGTTCCGTCCGACGAAATCATCCATTTGCTGAGGCTTTCGGGCTTTGAAACAATACGCCTGTTCGGCATGACCATCGCCCCGCTTTACCTTCCCTGGATATCCGGGTTGCTAAACCGTTTTGTGGCGAACCTGCCGGGCGTGCATCACCTCGGGCTGAACAACGTGATCGTCGCAAGGTCCGTCGCTCCAACGACCATCGAGGCCGCTCGACCCCGCAGCGTTTCCATCGTGGTCCCCGCGCGCAACGAAGCCGGTCACATCACGCCGCTTCTCGCAAGGATTCCCCTCCTCGCACCGCGACAGGAGATTATCTTCGTCGAGGGCGGCAGCACAGATGCGACGTGGTGGGCGATCCAGAGAGCGGCACGCGAATACCACGGTCCTTTCACTATCAAGACTTTCCAGCAGAATGGCAAGGGAAAGGGCGACGCGGTTCGTCAAGGCTTCGAGGCCGCCACCGGAGATGTATTGATGATCCTCGACGCGGACATTAGTGTTCCGCCGGAGGAATTACCCACGTTCTATGATGCGCTTGTTCGCGGCCAGGGTGAGTTCATCAATGGTTCACGGATGGTCTACCTCATGGACCGTAAGGCGATGCGTTTCCTGAACTTGCTCGCCAACAAAACCTTCGGATGGCTCTTCACGTACCTTCTTTCCCAGAGGTTCCGGGATACATTGTGCGGGACGAAGGTTTTGACCAAGGCGAACTACGAGCGAATTGCCGCGACCCGCGCGCACTTCGGTGACTTTGATCCGTTTGGAGATTTCGACCTACTGTTCGGTGCGGCCCGGGCGAACCTCAAAATCGTCGATATGCCTGTTCACTACAAAGCCCGCACCTATGGTGAGACCAATATCTCCCGCTTTCGTCACGGGTGGATGCTTCTTCGGATGTGCTACGTCGCCGCCCGAAAACTGAAGTTCGTGTAGATCGCATCTGTTTTCACGGTTGCCGTGGACTGACTGCACCGCCGCTCGCGCGGAGCACTCGTCCCCCCGTCAATGGCCCAATGTAGTCGTGCATGAGGACGGCGGCCTCCTCACTTGAGCGGCATTGCCGCAGAGCCGCATCGAAGCTCGCCGTCGCTTCCCTCTCGTTTCCCCTCGCCCAGAAGTACCGCCCACAGAATATCGCTGGGGCAATCAAGGAACGCCCATCGGGAACCTGCTCGTACAGCCACGCCAGCCCACCAACCAACCGCGTTGCCGCTGTTCCCCCTGGCGGCAGTTCCATGATGAACAGTCCATTGAAGGAGTGAACGGGAGTATCCGCCGTAGTCGGCGCAGGAGTGGGCAATTGGTCGTAACCGAGATACATACGATCATTGTAGCCGACGATCCAGACGGTGTTATCCCGTCGCGCCCACTGCGAGTGGTCCAAGGCATCGGCGCGTAAGGCGAGGTCGATGTTGAGAAACTTCATGTCTTCCCGTCCATACCGCGCTCGACCATACACACCCACATGAAAAGCGGGCGGAACGGCATCCGTCGCTACCGTCGCAAACGCATCCCCGACGGATGAATGCGTTCTCAGGTACGTCATCACACCCCGCCAGTCTTGCTTATCCACTGTGGACAAGCTGCGAACTGAGGCCCGCGCCATGGGGATGGCGAAGACGCCCAGCACCCCGATGAAAAGAAACGCTGCGCCGGTTCGCGTGACTTGTACGCCGAGGCGACGCAGCGCGTCTGCGCCGACCGCAATACAGGCAAGCACCAGTACCGCGCCCAACAATAAATACTGCGGCTTAGAAATGGCATTACCCAAATGGGCAAAAGCAAACGCATAGACAAAGGGAAAGGGAACCATGGTGGCCAAGAAGACTGTGACAGCCGACTCTCGCCTTCGGACGCCTCGGGCAAGGAGTACGAGAAGGCCGAACAGACTGAAGGCCCCTGCGGCCAGGACAATGCGTGCGTCGCCAGGTAGCGACGAAAACACCGTCCGCGTAGAGTATCCAAAGAACAGAGCTTTGAAAGATTCCAGGAGCTGGGTGCTCATTCGGCCTGTCACGTCGGCCGAGTGCGAGGCGACTGCGCGAAGACTTCGGTCAAGAACGATCCCAAAGAACGGATTGTACATTGCGTAGGCAATACCGATGGCCGTCGCAGCCGCCCACAGCTTAGTCATTTCGTTGCCAATATCCGCAGTCGAGCCGCAGAATCGGACGTGCAGGAACGCACCTAGCGCATAGACGGCGATTGCCATGGCGAGGAAGTGGGGATCCGTCCATCGGGTCATTAGTGCGCAGAACAGGACCCCCCCGAACAGGCACCAAGAAGAGAAGGTATGCCGGCGTCGCGCGCGAGCGAACGCAAGCACGGTGGCGAGCGCCAGGAAGAAAAAGAGGGCGTAGGGTCGCACCTCTTGCGACATGTAAATGTGCAGAGGACAAACGGCGAGCAGCACCGCGGCGCCGATTCCGGCGAAGGCACCGCCGATTCGGCTTACCCACCATCCCAAGAGGAATACAGACGCGGAACCAAACACGGCCGCGGGGAACCGCACCCACCAGTCACTGCCGGCCAGTCCCAACCGTGAAAGAAGAGCCCCGATCAGATTATCCAGAGGTGGTTGTCCTTGATCCGCGGCCTTGAGGATGATTTGGGGGAGCGACAGCGGATACGTTTCCGCCGTTACCAGTTCATCCATCCACAGACTCTCCGCATCCAGGCGGTAGAGACGGGCGCTCAATGCGGCGAGCGTGACGAAGAACAGCGCGGCCAGAAAGAGGTGACGGCGCGTACTATTTCCATCCGCGGATGCATACATAGGTCGTCAGTGATTGCGGCCAGAATGCAGGAAGGAACTGCGTCGTATCGACGTTGAACCGGCGGCGCATCGTTGCGATCACGTCGGCCTCGGCAGTTACGTGATACTTGGCGATGTTGCAGCCGAGCATATACAATGCGGCATTCATCAGAATGTTCACGCCCGGGACGCCCACTACATAGCACCCGCCGGGACGCAAAACGCGATGAACTTCTGCAAACGCCTCTTCCTGCTGGCGGAGAGGCAGTTCCTCGTGAATGCTAATGGCCAGTGCGGCGTCAAACGACTCATCCTCATAGGGGAGCTCTGCAATGCTTCCCTGACGCAGTTTCAAGGTCAATCCGTTTTCCGAGAAGGACCGTTCCACCTCGCTTGCCCGGTCGTGGAGGTCGATCCCGTGGATTTCGTCGTAGCGTTCAGCAAGGTTCAGGAAGGAGACGCCGCTGCCATAACCCAGCTCCAACACACGCTTTCCGCGGGGCAGCAGGGCAACGCATCTGGCCACTCGCCGCTGGAAGAGTCGCCCAATGAGCGGCAGGCGGTAGTAGCGGATCGGGTCGGCCTCGCCGGTCCACGAATACTCCCCCGCCGCTAACATTTGCAGGTTCATTCGCACGGCTCCATTCCATGACGCGGGCGCGACCCGCCGGCTATCGTGTATATCGGACGCTCCATTTGCCGGAATCAGTTGTCGAAGCCTCGAAAACGGCCACTTTGCAATGGAGTCGATTATCAGACCTTCTGGGTTTTCCGATACCCCAAGGAAGCGATGGACCAGGCCGCCTCGAAACTTCGCAACCGGACGGTAGCCGAGCTATTCGAGCGCGCCGCGGAGAGCTACGACCGGTGGAGCAACCCGTACACGATGCGCCGCCGGGCGGCCTCGCTCGCTGCCCACGTCGTCGGACGAAGCGTCGAGATCGGCGGCGGCACCGGTGCCGTCACCGGGGAACTTCACGACCGCTCGCAAGCCATCCACTCGGATATTTCGCCTCAGATGTGCCGCGTTGCCATGACGAAGCTGGACTGCCCAAGTGTATGCTTCGACGCGGAGTCGATCCCGTTGGCCGACGAGACGGTCGACACGGCCATCAGCGCGGAGATGATCTACTATCTGGAACGCCCCCAGTGCTTTCTCGCGGAAGCCCACCGGGTCCTGCGACCGTGCGGGCGGCTGGTTCTATCGACGACTAACCCGGCGGTGACTTTTCTGGAACGAGGCCGCACGCTCCTGCGAAGGCTTGGCTTCTCCCGGATGTTCTTCGACGACGGGTCGCCTCCGTTCATGGCAGTCAATCGCCTGATCGCGATGCTGGAGCAGACGGGCTTCACGATCGAGGAAGTGCGTTGCATCGTCGTTCTTCCCTTCGCGTGTCTCGATCGGCTGAACCGCCTGTTGGAGCGGACGTTCCTCCGCCGCTTCGGCCTGTTCATCGTGATCGTCGCAAAGAAGAACGCGTAGCGCCGCTTTGGGAAGCGCTACGCGATGCACGTCCGTTCTATGACGGTCCCGACTTTTCGCCGCCTGGTCGGTCCGATGAGCGTATTGACGTTCCGGCTTTTTCGCGGTTTCTTCGCCTGGCAATTGGGGCAAAAGAACGTCGATCGACCGGCGGCGAGGATGCGGCGGATGGGCGTTCGGCAAGTCTGACATGGTTTGTCTTCGCGTTGGTAGACGCGGTGGAGCTTTTGAAATGAGCCTTCCCGTCCGTCGGCGTCGCGGTAGTCCATGATGGTGGAACCGTTGAGGCGGATGGCGCGGCGGAGGGTGGTCTTGATCGCACGCAGCAATCGGTCGGCCCGCTCTACGCTGAGAGTGTCAGCCCGTGTCAGCGGATGGATGCCGGCCGCGTGGAGCGATTCGTCGCAGTAGATGTTGCCCAGCCCGGCGATGACGGCTTGGTCCATCAATAAGCCCTTGATCTGCCGGCGGCGCTTCATCGCCGCCCGAAACGCGGCCGCCGTCGTTTCCAAAGGTTCGAGTCCCAACTCACGGAGCACCTCGCCCGTATGCCGGCCGCTCTCCGTCAGACACCAGATGCCGCCGAACCGCCTCGGGTCGCAAAAGCGCAGTTCCTGCGTCGCATCCCGAATCGCAATCCGCAGGTGGGTGTGCTTCTCGACCGGCTGCTCGGTTGGACACACGATCAGCCGTCCGGTCATGCCCAGACGAAAGACCAATTCGACCCCGCCGTCCAGGCCGAGAATCACCCGTTTCGCGCGACGGTGGACCCGCTCCACGCAGCGCCCGGGCAGCAGCTTGTCCAGCGGTCTCGGATCGCCGTGGACGATGTCCGTCCGCGTCAGCCGCACCCGTCCGAGCGTCCGCCCGGCAAGCTGCCGCTGCAACTGTCGCGCGATGGTCTCGGCCTCAGGCAGTTCGGGCATTACTGGGACTCTTCCCGCCACCCAACTTGTTAAGCTGGGCGATCCACTAGCCGCCTTTCCCCCGAACCCGGCTTGGGGTACGCTGGGGGGAGTTTGGTGCGTGCCGGAGATATTACTCTCGGACGCCGGGGGTCGACCAGTGACGCTCCCCGGCACGCCCCTCAACGTATGAGCATGATCCAAAGCAGGAGTTCGCATGCATGTTGACCGAACGCAAAGCTGAGTCGTCCGGGCACCCCAAAGGACTGGCGGCTCTGTTCTTTACCGAAATGTGGGAGCGCCTCGCGTTTTACTTAATGCTGGGCATTCTTCTGCTCTACGCGATCGATACCGAGCGCGGCGGACTGGGAATGTCGGTGGCCCACGGGACCGAAATCTACGGGACCTACATGGCCTTTGTGTATTTCACGCCGTTTCTTGGCGGGATGATCGCCGACCGCTATCTGGGGTACCGGCGGGCGGTGTTCATCGGCGGGCTGCTCATGGCCAGCGGGTTTTTTTCCCTGGGCGTGCGGAGTCACACGACATTTTTCGCGGGCCTAGTTCTGATTTGCCTGGGCAACGGGCTATTCAAACCGAACATCACGGCGATGGTGGGCAACCTTTATGCGCCCGGCGATCCCAAGCGCGACACGGGGTTCAACATCTTTTACATGGGGATCAACATCGGGGCCGCTCTCTCCGCACTTCTTTCCGCACCGCTCAGAAATGAATGGAGCTATAACATGGCGTTTGTCGGCGCGGGCGTAGGGCTCCTTATCGGTGTGACCATCCTGAGCATCAATTGGAGGAAACTCGCGTCTGCGGACCGGCGACCGCAGATTGATCCGCGCGATGCCGGCCTTGGGATAATCGCCCTAACCATCCTGCTTCCGGCGGCGATCTTCGGGGTCATCGGGTATTTTGTGGGCGGAAGAGTTGACGGCATTCGCACCACATTAGGTCCCATCACCTTCGCATTCCTGATGGGCATGGTCCCGATTCTGTTTTATTTCCTGACTCTGGTATTCCGCGCGTCTCCGGACGAAAAGCCGGGTTTGGCCGCTTTGATTCCAGTATACATTGCGGGCGGGGCGTTTTTCATGATCCTGCACCTAAGCGGCGGAGTGATGACGCTGTTCACCGAACATCGGGCCAACCGCCAGAGCGAATGGGTTCCCAACGCGGTGGAGAAGTATTACTGCCAAAAGGCGATGCCTTCGTACTTCGACAACGCCGACCCAACCCTTCCCCGGCCGCCCGAGCAGTCGCTGATTGTCGTGGACCGACAAGTGGAAGCGATGTTCGGCGCGCGGCGCTTAAGCGAATCCGCGCTGACCGGGCTGCAACTAAAACATCCGAACGTAAAGGCGGTTGCGCTCGGCGAACCGGCGTTGGAGGATTGGAAGTTTCTCGCGACCGAGGTTTATCCGGCGGACCGGATCAAGGTGGAGACGGCGCGCGATGAGCACGGAGTCGAGACCGTATCGGTGAAGGTTCCGGAAACCGCCAAACCTCTGCGCGAGGTCCTCCTGCTTCGCGAGGACGGCGGGCAGAAATACCCGGTCATTCTTGTTGCCGAAAAGACGCACAAGCAAGTCTACCAGAAGGCTTCAGACGCTCGGCTTCCCATGGGGAGTTTTTTGAGTCTGTTCAATGCCGAACTCATCACCAGCTTTCTGAACCCGCTCTTTGTGGTCCTTTTGACTCCGTTGGTGGTGGCCTTTTTCACGTGGCGGATTCGCCTCGGCAAGCCCGTCAGCACGGCGCGGAAAATTCTCTACGGCATGCTCATCACCTTCGTATCGCTGCTCTTTATGGCGGGGGCGGCGCGCTCCGGCGGCAACGGGGAGAGCAAGGTGACGCTCTGGTGGCTTGTAGTGTTCTATGTTGTAGTGACCATCGGTGAATTGTGCCTTTCCCCAATGGGACTCTCGCTGGTGACCAAGCTGGCGCCCAAGCGCTTGGTGGGGCTGATGCTGGGCGGTTGGTTTGTTTCGACCGCGGTGGGCAACAAGCTGTCCGGTTTTATCAGCGGGCTGGAGCCGACGGCGAAAATGTTCGTCATTCTCAGTCTGGCGATGCTGGGCGTTGCGATGTTGATCCTGATCCTGCTGCCGATGCTGGACCGAGCCATCAAGCGTTACGGCGCATGAGGTCCGTGAGAATGCTGAATGGCGAATTAGGAATGGCGACTGAACACCTGCGTCCGAATATGGAGCGCGCGAGTCGCCATTCGTCATCCGCTGTTGGTTAGGGTGCCGGCCGCCGTCTTCGGCAACGCGAACTTGTTGTAGGCCAAGAACGCGACGGCGGTCAGGATCATCACTGCGCCGAACGCCAGCCACATGAGGTCCGGCCGCTGCATGTCACGGGCCAGCTTGCCGTAGAGTTGTCCGGAGAGAATCCCGCTGAACAGGTTCCCCAGAGCGATGGCCACGAAGTAGTAGCCCATGTATAGGGCGACCTTGTCGCGCGGGGCGATTCGACCCACGTATTCCTGACTGGTGGGGCTGGCCATCATCTCCCCGACCGCGAAGACGAGGATGCCCAGGCTGACGATCCACACCAACCCTCCGATGCCGACCATGCCGGTGTCGCCTGCGAATGCTGAGAGACCGATCCCCAACGCGGCGATGACCATACCGGCGATAATCGTCGTAAAGCGGTGGAACCGAGCCATCAAGAATGAGATCAGGACCTGAATGAGAATGATAGCGCCGGCGTCGAAGTTGACGATGTACTCGGGGTTTACCTGCCGCCCGAGCATGATGGCCCGGTTGGTGACCGATTCGACATTCGCTCCCCCGGTTTGAACAAGTTCTCGGAGTTGGGTCGGCGGGCTGACCGAGCACCGGGGATACGCCGAGGTCTTCAAGCTGATCGCCATCATTGCCGTCGCGGCCGGAGTCCTGCTCGGTCTGCTTTCGCCGTTCCTTAAACGTATGATGCACGGGGTGAAGTAGGAAATCCGCAGAGCAGCCGTGGATCCTGCGCCTACTCTTGGTTCATCCGGGATTTCCGGGATGCGTGGGGGCCTTTCAGCCTGAAAGGCCGGTCGATCATAACCGTGGGCAACGCCCACGGTTGTAGGCGACTCAAGAGGGTCGCGACAGGTCAAGTTCTCGCTCGCGGTATCGTTGCGCAGGTGAAAGGACCTGCGATCTCCAGCTACTCTCTGCTCGGCTTCGCCCGGCGGCAGTCCCAATAGGCGAACAACGCCAGACCGAGAAGGAAGACCAGTCCCAGCCAGTTGTTCGTCCGCGCAACCTGCTCCGCGTCGCTTCCCTGCGCGATCCACCGGGCGGTGAGGTCCAATCGCGGCATGATCTGGTTATCTTTTAACCAGGGCTTGTCCACGAATGCTATGAACAGCTTGATGAGCACGTCCATGATGGCCGCCCCGGCGATCAAGCCCGAGGCCACCAGGACGCCCTTGTCAACGCGGGCCTTAGTCAACTTCTCATCCTTGCTTCCCCGCCCGACCAGCCAGGCGACGAATCCTCCCAGGAGGATCGAGCTGTTGATTTCCATCGGCAGGTACATTCCGAGGGCGAACGCCAACGGACTGACGCCAAGCATCAACAGAATCACGGACACCGCCGCCCCCGTGCCGTAAAGCAACCAGGGCACTTGACCGCCTGTCCCCAGAAATCCCTGAATGGCGCTGGCCATCATGTTCGCTTGCGGGGCTGACAGAGGCTCATTGTGCTCCGGCGACTTGATGAATCCCTGGCTGCTGGCCAACAGCATAATCGTGGCCGTGACCGCCGCGGAGGCGAGCACGGACGCAACAATGGCACTCCACTGAATCCTCCGCGGAGTGGCTCCAAGCCAGTATCCCAACTTAAACTCGGTCACGAGCGTACCCGCCATCGAGAGGGCCGTGCATACCACGCCGCCCACCAGCAGCGTCGCCAGCATCCCGCGATCGCCCTTCTCCAACCCTGCGGACAGCAGCGCAACCGCCGTAATGATGATCGTGGTGACGGTCATTCCCGAGATGGGCGTCGTGGAGATGACCGCTATGGCCCAGGCGGACACGGTTGTGAACAAAAAAGTCACTCCGAGCGCCAGCAGCACCGCGATAATCGTCAGTCGCGTCGGATTGGGCATGTCGGCCAGGACCATGAAGCGGAAGTAGATCGCCATGGCCGCAGTTACGAGGATGCCCAGGAGCATCATCGTCGAATAGCTCATGTCCGAGTCCGTGCGGTCATGCGTCAGGTCGGCGCCTCGCGACTTGGAGAGCCCTCCCAGCGCCTGACTTAACGCGGTGACAATCACTTTGCTCATCTTCAGGATCGAGATGATGCCCGCCGCGAAAATACCGCCGATTCCTATGTTGCGGGGGATGTAGAAGAAAATCGAGCCCGCGTCCGCGTTCGTGAACTTGGGGTGGGGGTTCAGCATGTGCAGGGTGTTTAGGTCAAACTGTCCGAGGAGCGGAACGATCACGAACCACGACAGGAAGGAGCCGGCGCAGATGATGGCCGCATAGCGAATTCCGATGATGAATCCCAGCCCCAGGTAGTAGGCCCCGGTGCCCATGAAGAACACTGCCTTGACCTTGTGGGCGAGCTGCGAGAAGAAATCTGACTTAAACGCCAGCGTCTCGATGCTCTTGCTGACGCCTTCCTTGGTTGTCTCCAAAGCGGCCATCCCCGTCGTGAATGTCTCCGTAAAGAGCTTCAGCGCTACCGAGACGAAGTTGTAGGCCATGGCCAGCAGGAACGAGTAGATCAGGACCCAAGCCTGCCCGCCGCCGCTGGAAGCTCCGGTGGCGAGAATCTCGTTAGTGGCCGTGCCCTCCGGAAACGGGAATTTACCGTGCATTTCCTTTACGAAGTAGCGGCGAAAGGGGATGAGCATCAACACGCCAAGGAGGGCGCCAAGCAACGGCACAAAGAAAATCTGGAGAAAGAGAGCCGGGCCCGAGATGTTGAGCTTGGTGTGCAGCTCAAGGACGTAGATTGCCGGCATGGTGAAGCACGTGCCGCCGGCGACGATGCCGGAGGTCGTGCTGATCGCCAGGATGTTGATGTTCTCAATGAGGGTGCTGCGCCGCAATCCGAATCGCAACAGGAGTCCGGAGAATCCGACGGCCAGGATGGAAATGGGAATAGCCGTCTCAATCCCCTGGCCCGCTTTCAGGGCCAGGTACGTCGCCACCACCGAGAAGATCAGGTTCATGACGACCCCGAAGACGATCGACCTGAAGGTGATCTCCGGCGCCGTCGCCCCGGGTGGCACCATAGGAACGTAGACCTCACCGGGCTTGAGTTCGCGGTACGCGTTCTCGGGCAGTTTCGTTGCGATTTGTGGTTCAGCCATGATTAACTCCTAGACTTCCTAACGGACGCAAGCGCCCGGGCACTTCGCCATGGCCCGGGCCGTGAGTTTGGCGAGCCAGCATACCGTATTCGCGGCGAACCGAAAGGGTGTAACGCCGCGGCCCGATTCCGGGGCAGGGCAATCGCATCTTAATGTGAAACGGCGTTTATCATGCTGATAATGCGGAGGCAAGCTGGCGGGATTAAGGATCCCGAACTGATCGAACCCACGTACCAGCCGCGCCACGCGGGCTCCGGCGATTTAGATGCGATTGCCCTGGATTCCGGGGCGCATGCCCGGGCGGGCAAGCCGGTTAACCAACGAATCGCGACACTTGGCCCTGCAAGAGCCGACCCAATCAAGGAAGCTTCGCCGAATTCCGCTCTTGCCGCCGGTTGCGGGTGACCGCCACCGGCCCGAAACCGTATGGGGATATGAGGACCGACGAACGCCGCTGTCCGGACGCCCGCTCCGGCGGAGACGTAGCACGGTCGGATAGCTGACCGCCGGCCATGACCTTAACAGGCTGCAACACGCCCCTCGGCCCACAGCGAGCCCTTCTGTTCGCCGCACATCGGCAGTCAAGCAGCTCGGTCACGCGACGCAAATTCGCAGCAAATACACTGTCGCTTCAACGCTGCATGGCGAAACGCGAGCCGCCTACCGCGGTGCCGGCGAATCTTTGGTTTTGAGGAGGTTGGCTAGGGCGGTCAGGTCAAACGGCTTCTCCAGACGCGCGGTGGTCTGAGACGTCCCACTACCGGTTGTGGGGCGGGTCGAGATGCGGACGACGCAAGGGGTCGGATTCCGAATCCGCAAGTGGCGTTCGATCTGGTCGGCCCCGCCGTCGGGGAGGTCGTCGGAGAGGACGGCGGCGTCGATGGGCTGCTCATCCAAGAGGCGATCCGCCGCGGAGACCGAATCGGCGGCGAAGACTTGGAACCAGCGGCCCAAGTAGGTGACAAGGGACCATCGCAAGAGCGCCTCCGGCTCAACGATGAGAACCGTCCGGACGGGCGGTGCGGTCGCGACGGAGGTCCTCCGACCGTGTCTCTTGGACTTTGCGGTCGACATGGCGTTCATCCTCCCGCGACTTCGTAGCAGATCGCGTGCCAGCCGAACCGGCAGATGTTGAAAACGACCGCCTCACCGGGATCGGCGAGCGAGCCTTGCGAGAGGGCTTTTCTCAGCACGGACAAAGGGGGTTCTATCGGACATGGGGTAAGGTAGCGCGAAGATTGCACTGCGGTTGCGGCGAAACGAGACGGGAGGCCCGCCGGGTGCGCGGCCCGTCCCAGAATAGTGGGGGCGGCATCGGTCTTTGCTTCGTTCGTCGGTGCGGGGGTGCGGTGGGTTGGGGCTCAATGTCGTGGCGCGTCAGGGGACTTTATAATGCCGCAATGCGCGAGCCGGTCCTTGAGGACATGAAACGCAGTATCGGGTTCACCGCGGAGGATGCGGTGAACGTTCGTTCCCTCGCCCATCCCGCGGCCCGGTTGGCGCCGGCGGTGGTCGAACGGTTTTACGAGGAATTGCTGCGGCAACCCGGCGCGGCCGCGGTCTTCACCGGCGGCGCGGAACAGATTGCTCGATTACGGGGGTTGCTGTCCGCGTGGCTGCGCGAGGTGTTTGGGGGTGCTTACGACCAGGACTATTTCCAAAAACGGTTGCGGATCGGAAGAGCTCATGTGCGGGTGGGTCTGCCGCAGCACTTCATGGTCGCCGGAATGGAGATCATCTGGACGGAGCTGGAACGCGGGTTGCGGACGGGTTCCGGGGACGGCGCGGGGGCGGCGCTTCGCTCGCTGCATAAGCTGCTGATGCTCGATTTGGCCATTATGTTGGAGAGCTATAAGGAGAGCCATTCGGAGCAGGTCCGCAGCGTGGAACGCCGGGCGGTCAAGGAGCAACTGACGCGGGCGGAACACCTGGCCGAGATCGGGCAGTTGGCGGCATCGCTGGCCCACGAGATCAAGAACCCGCTGGCGGGCATCAGCGGGGCGATTCAGATCATGCGCGACGGGATGCGGGCCGACGATCCCCACCGCCCGATCGTCAACGAGATTCTGGGACAGATCAGCCGATTGGACGCGACGGTCAAGGACCTGTTGTTTTATGCCCGCCCCAACCCCCCGCGTGCGACGACCTTGGCCCTGGGCGACGTAGTCACTCGTGTGTTGACCTTGCTTCGAGAGGAACCGTCGCTGCAGCGCGTGCGGATCATCCATGAGCCGGGGCCTTCGGACGCCGCCATCCACGCGGACGATACGCAGATCGAGCAGCTTCTCATCAACCTGATTCTCAACGCCGCCCATGCCTCGCCCGACGGCGGGGCGATCCACCTGCGGATCACCAAGCACGCCGGGCGTATTCGACTGGCCGTGCTGGACCGCGGTACGGGGATGACGCCGGAGGTGCGGGACCAGGCCTTCGAGCCGTTCTTCACCACCAAGGCGAAAGGCACCGGGCTGGGGCTTTCGATCTGCCGGCGAATCGTGGATGCCCACGGGGGCAGCATCGAGCTGGAGAGCGAACTGGGCCGGGGCACGACGGTGATCGTCGATCTTCCCGCGGGCGGGGCCGGGGTCCTGCAAGCGACGGGAGCGGAACGATGACGATCCGTGTCCTCATCGTCGAAGATGAGAAGCTCATTCGCTGGTCGTTGCGGCAGAAGCTCTCCGCCCGGGGATACCAGGTCACGGACGTGGAGAACGGCAAAGCGGCGTTCGAGGCGATGAACGCCGGGGTCTACGATCTGATCCTGCTCGACTACAAGCTGCCGGACACGACGGGTTTGGACATTCTACGCAAGGTCCGCGAGACCGACGGGGACGTGGTGGTCATTATGATGACCGCCTATTCGAGCATCGAGAGCGCGGTCGATGCGATCAAACTGGGGGCCTATGACTACATCACCAAGCCGTTCGACATGGACCATGTCCTGCGAACCGCGGACAAAGCGCTCGAAACGACCACGCTGCGGCGCGAGGTGCGGGAGCTGCGGCGACACATCGAACACGACTACGCCATCGGTCGGATCATCGGGCGCGACCCGTGCATGTTGGAGCTGTTCGAGGTCGTCAAACGGGTGGCCGAGAGCGGGGCGTCCACGGTGTTCCTCCGCGGCGACTCGGGCACGGGCAAGGACCTGATCGCCCGGGTGATCCACTACAACTCGGATCGGGCCCCGCGGCCTTTTATGAACATCACCTGCACGGCGCTTTCCGAGACGCTGCTGGAGAGCGAGCTTTTCGGACACGAGAAGGGCGCGTTCACCGACGCCAAGAACACCAAGAAGGGTTTGTTTGAGTTGGCGGACGGAGGCACGATCTTCCTCGATGAGGTCGGGGATATGCCCCTGGGGTTGCAGGCGAAGCTTTTGCGTTTTCTGGAAGAGCGCATGTTCCGGCGGGTGGGCGGGACGACGGAAATCTCCGTCGACGTGCGCGTGATCGCGGCCTCGAACCGGGACATCGAGAAGGCCCTGGAGGAGGGGAAGTTTCGCAACGACCTGATGTTCCGGCTGAATGTGATCCCGATTTATCTTCCGCCGCTGCGGGGGCGGGGGGACGACGTGCGGCTGCTGACGCAGCATTTTGTCGATACCTTCGCCCAGGAGTTTCGCAAACCGATTCACCGCATCGAGGAAGAGGCGTACGTGAAGCTGGGAGGCTATTCTTGGCCGGGGAACGTGCGCGAGCTGCGCAACGTCCTCGAACGGGCCGTGCTGCTTTGCAAAGGCGACACCATCGGCGCCGACGATGTCGTCGTGGGCCGGGTCGATTCAGCGGGCGCTTCCCTCGACCTCAGCCACATCACCTTACCGCCCGGCGGGCTGGATCTTCGGGAGCTGGAAAGCAAGCTGATCCGCCAGGCGATGGCCCGCACGGACAACAATCAGACCAAGGCCGCCAAGCTGCTCAAGCTCAGCCGCGACGCCCTGCGCAGCCGGCTGGAGAAACTGGGGATACTGTGACGAATGCCCGGGGAACTCCCTGCCAACCGACCGATTGAGCGAGGCGGCAGAGTTGCCTATACTATGGGAGCGGTGGCAGCCTTATGAAACAGGTTCACAAGTTGACGTGCCTGATCGAGCGGGAGGGGAGCGGGTTTGTCTCGCTTTGCCCGGAACTCGACGTCGCCAGCCAGGGCGACAGCATCGAGGACGCACGCCGCAACTTGATCGAGGCGCTGGAGTTGTTTCTGGAGAGCGCCGACCCATCCGAAGTTCAGCGGCGACTCCGCACCGAACTCTACGTCACGCCGATTCGACCATGAGGGCAAGTAAGCGACGGTCATCGCACGTTAAAGTATTTGGCTTGGCGGTGGTGGGTGATGAGGGCGGTGGTGGTTTGCTCGGGTTCGAGTTGGAACTCCTCGGAGAGCGCGACGCCGATGCGGCCCGGTTCCAGCAGCGGCCAGAGCTTTAGTTGATCTTCCAGTCGTGGGCAGGCGGGGTAGCCGAAGCTATACCGCGAGCCTTGGTAGTGTTGTTTGAAGATTTCCTGCCGCTGCCGGGCGTCGTGTCCGGCGATTCCCCATTCCACGCGGATTTGCTTGTGAATGTATTCGGCCAATGCCTCCGCTGATTCCACGCCCAGTCCGTGAAGATGCAGGTAGTCCTGATAACGGTCCTGTGCAAACCATTCCCGTGCCACCTCGCTGACACGTCGCCCCGCGGTCACGACACTGAACGCGGCCGCGTCGTAGACGCCGCTGGAGACGGGCTTGAAGAAGTCGCTCAGGCACCAATACGGCGGCTTGCCCATGCGGGGGAACTCAAAGACGCTCAATTGCCGGTCGCGGTCGTCGGGGTCATAGACAATCAGGGCGTCGCCGTCGGACTGCACCGGCCAGAAGCCGTAGACGGCCTGCAATTGCAGAATGTTCTCCCGCTCACACTGTTCCAACAGCCGCCGCAAGATTGGTCGGACCTCGTCGTTGATGTAGCGTTTGAAATCCTCCGGACGGCGGCGGTTCTTGCGGTATTGCCACTGCACCTGGAAAAGCATGTTCTCGTTCAAATAGGCAAGGGCCGCGCGGGCGTCGATTCGCTCTACGACCCGCCGACCCCAGAAGGGCGGCTGCGGGACGGGTTCGTCGCGGGAGATATCCGATCGCGGCGGAACGTAGCCGAAGCGCTCGGAGGCCTCTTCGTGGAGATCGGCCCCGAAGTTCGAAGTTCGAAGTTCGAAGTTCGAAGAAAGGGGGACTGCTGCCGGCGAGTTGTCTTTGAACTTCGACCTTTGAACTTTAACCTTCTCATGGGGTTCGAAGGGGCCCGCGACGATCTGATCCATCAAATGCAAACCGGCGAAGGCATCCTTGGCATAGAACAGTGACCCTCCGTACTCGGAGCGAAGGTCCTGCTCGACGTACTTTCGCGTCAGAGCGGCACCGCCCAGAATCACCGGGGGGTTGAGTCCCCGCTCATTCAAGACCGCGAGATTCTCGCGCATCACGACCGTCGATTTGACCAGCAGCCCGGACATGCCGATAGCGTCGGCGTTGTTTTTCTCATAGGCCTCGATGACGTTGTTGATCGGCTGCTTGATCCCGAGGTTGTACACTGTATACCCATTGTTGGTCAGGATGATATCGACGAGGTTCTTGCCGATGTCGTGAACGTCGCCGCGGACGGTGGCGAGCACGATCGATCCCTTGCCGCCTTGGTCCGCCTTGTCGAGGTGCGGTTCGAGGAAGCGAACGGCGGCCTTCATCGTCTCCGCCGATTGCAGCACGAAGGGCAATTGCATCTGCCCGGCCCCGAACAGATCGCCGACGGTTTTCATCCCGTCGAGCAGGATATCGTTGATGATGTCGAGAGGGCGATGGGTCAGCATGGCCTCTTCGAGGTCTTCCTCCAGACCGACGCGGTCGCCGTTGACGATCCGCAGCTTCAACCGATCCTGAACGTTCTTGGGCTTTTCCGTCTCCGCGGCAGCCGTCGTTTCGACGTTCTCGAATGCTTTCAGCAGCTCCTGCAACGGGTGATAACCGTCGCGGCGGCGATCGAAGATCAAATCCTCGGCGAAGCGGCGATGTTCTTCGTCGATCTTGAACAACGGCACGATCCCGGAGACGTGCAGGATGGCCGCGTCCAGACCGCGCTCGCGGGCGTGGTGCAAAAAGACGCTGTTGAGCACGCGCCTCGCGGGGGCCTTAATCCCAAAGCTGATATTGCTCAGACCCAGCAGAGTGTGCACGCCGGGGCATTCATCCTTGATCGCAGCGATCGCGTCCAAGGTTTCCAAGCCGAGACGCCGGTCATCCTCGTTGCCCGTGCAGATCGTGAAGGTGAGGGCGTCGAAGATCAGGTCGCCAGCGCGAATACCGTGGTGGTTGGTCACCAGATCGAAGATGCGTTTGGCGACTTCGACCTTTCGCCCGCACGTCTTGGCCATTCCCTGCTCGTCGATGGTGAGGGCGATCAGTGCCGCACCGTAACGCTTGGCCAGGCGACAGACCTTGTCCAGCCGATCTTCGCCGTCTTCGAGGTTGATGGAGTTAATGACGCATTTGCCGCCGGCGAGTTTCAGCGAGGCCTCGAGCACCGGCACTTCCGTGCTGTCGATGACCAGCGGTGCGGTGATATCGGTGACGAAACGCCTGAGCACCGCAGTCATATCCGCGACCTCGTCGCGCCCGACGTAGGCCGCACAGACGTCGAGCAGGTGACTGCCGTGTTTCACCTGCTCCCGGCCCATTTGCACCATGCCGTCCACGTCCCCGGCGGCCAGCAGTTCACGGAACTTCTTTGAGCCGTTAGCGTTGGTCCGCTCGCCGATGGCCAACACTTCGCCGTCCTGACGAAGGGTGACCGCCTGGTAGAGACTGCTTACCGACGGTTCCAGCTTGGCCCGCCGGGCCTTGGGCGCTCGTGTCCCGACGGCGTCCACGACGGCAGCCAGGTGCGCCGGGGTGGTCCCGCAGCATCCGCCGACAATGTTCACGCCATCCACTTCGATGAACTCGACCAGCCACCGGGTGAGTTCAGCGGGCGTCAGGGCGTAATACGGTTTGCCGTTGACGAGCTGCGGCAGACCGGCGTTCGGCTGAACGATGAGCAACCGGTCGCTGTGGCCGCTCAGGTAGCGGATGTGCTCGCTCATCTCCTGCGGCCCGGTGGCGCAGTTCAGACCGATGGCGACGACCTCGTCGTAAGCCGCGATCGCGGTCAGGGCCGCCGCCATCTCCGTGCCCAGCAGCATGGTCCCGGTCGTTTCGATGGTGACGGTGCAGAAGATCGGAACCTGCCGACCCTTCTCGGTCATCGCGTCCATACAAGCCACGATGGCCGACTTGCATTGCAGCAAGTCCTGACACGTTTCGATGAGCAGGGCATCGACCCCGCCGTCGAGCAGTCCTCGCGCTTGCTCGGTATAGCTGTCGAGGATTTCGTCCCAGGTCGTCTGCCCCAACGACGGCAGCCGCGTGCCGGGCCCCATCGAGCCGATGACGAACCGCGGGCGGTTGGGCTTGTCGAACTCACGACAGGCTTCGCAGGCGACTTCCGCGGCCTTCTTGTTGATCTCGTAGGTGCGCTGGGCGAGGCCGAAGTCGGAGAAAACGATCTTGTTGGCCCCGAAGGTGTTGGTCATCACCGCGTCGCAGCCGAGGGAAAGGAACGATCGGTGAATGTCCCGCACCACGTCGGGCCGTGTGGCCGTGATGATGTCCACGCAGTTTTCGTGGCCTTCGTAGTCGCTGAGCGGCAACTCCCGCGCCTGGATGCTCGTCCCCATGGCCCCGTCGAAGACGAGCACCCGCTCCCGAACGGCCTCTACGAATCGTGATTCGGTCATCAATGTAGGGCGGGTCATCGACCCGCTGTTGTAGCGTCACCCCCTGTGGGTGACGATGAAGTTCATCGCACGAAAACGCCCGTTTGTCCGTGCGAGCCACCTGTGCGATTATATCGGCGAAGGACGAAGAGTACTAAGCTGCCCCCTCGCGCGGCTTTCGCTCGCATTATGATGCCTCGACAACACAGGAACAGCATGAGAATCGGGACCCAAGCGCACCCATGATCAACGTGATAATCCTCATCGTTGCATGGACCGCAATCTGGGGCATCACCTGGGTTCTGCCACCAATTTCGCCGAGCTGGCTGCCCTTCCTTCCGGTGCTGTACCCGACGTATGCCCTCATCATCAGGAGACGCAAGCCAGGCGTTCAGCGCAGTATCGCTGCCGCACTCACCATATTGGTCGTGTGGATCGACCTTGGCTGGGCGATGAGCTATGCACCAAAAACCGAAGGCCATTTATTTGGAGCTGTCGAACGCGGACGATGGAGGTTCGAGGTCTCCGTTTACGAGGGTCGATGTTACGCAGAGTACTGGGATCTGCAGGGGCAAACTGTGCACCGCCCTAACTGGCGCTTGCCGGTGTGGACGCTGCTCGTGTCGGTGGCCGCTTATCCCGCCCTCGTGCTCTGGCGCGAGGCGCGACGTAGACGCGATCATGTACGTGATACCTGCCTGATTTGTACAAGCGCGGCGATTCTCTTTGTAGGCATTCTTGCCCAGTTAGTGACGTGGGTACCTGCCACGTACACTGCATCGAGAGCGACCGATCCCGTATTGGACGTCCTTGTTCTTCCTCCGGGCTTTTCGTTCCTCGGAACAGTCGTCGGCGCCTTCTGGTCCGCAGCGGCGGTTCTATTGCTGCGGCGAAGGTCACTCGCGCTGGCAGCGAAATCCATCCTCCTTACCATGTTGATCACAGCGGTCATCTGTTCCATCTGCGCTTTGCTGCTTCCAACCGAAGAGATACTTTGGGTTCTCGAGGCTCTGGTGTTCGGCTCGGTCGTATTTCTCGTAACCTGCCAGCTACTGCGCCGACGTCTTCCGATCCTGTACCCCACAGGGCACTGCCATCGTTGCGGTTACGACCTCACCGGCAACGTGTCCGGCGTGTGCCCAGAGTGTGGCGAGAAAGTTCAACGGTTATGATTCGCCGCTTGCTCGTTTTCACTGGAGGGTTGACGGTAATACTCGCCGGTGTTTGCCTCCTCAGCCATACTTGGCAGTTCGGCTACGTCGGCCCGTGGGGATCGATCGGGCTGCGGGACGGGAAGCTCTGGTACATTTGGCGCGTCACGCCGATCTCCGACGGAGAGGGGTTTTACGTCGATGACGCCTCAGCCGTAAACCGCGCCATGTACCACATCAGCATGGGGGCCCGGTGGCGGGAGAAGCCGGTCTGGCCTTGGCTGCTGGGTATTCTGGCGGCTGTTGGATACTCGCTGATTCTGCCCCCGATCCGGCGGCTCTGGAAGCGTCCGGCCCCGCGGTGGCTAATCGGCGTACTTACGGCTACCTGTGTTCTCCTTGCGGCCCTGTGGACGACGAGTCATCTCGCGGCGGTGACGTTCGACGGTTCACAGGTCCATTTTCGCCTTTCAGAGGGGGCCGCGTGGGTGCTTTTCGATCGACACCGGAACTACGCGAGCCTCCCGTGGGGTACGGGATGGAACGTTTATCGCGCTATTCTTCCGCTTGTCGTCGACACCGGAGGGTACTTTACTTGGCGGGGCGGAAACATCGCATTGAGTCTGCCGCTCGGAGTTCTGCTGGTGTTCTTCGCTGTGCCGACGATCGTGCTCGCCCGCCCGGATCGGAGAGCCTGGACCGGTCATTGCAAGCGTTGCGCCTACGATCTCACCGGCAACGAGTCGGGGGTATGTCCGGAATGCGGGACGCCGACGGGGGTAGGTGACAAAGCGTTGGGACCGAGCAGAGATCAGCCCCTTCAGGACTAGTCGAGTCCGTGCGGAATCCATCCGCTCCCTCACGGTCGCGGCTCGGATCGTTCGCTCGCTTGCGCTCGCGGGTCTGATTACTGGCGCGACTTCGTGTGTGCTTCGCGCGCCAGCATCGCTGCTCCGATCACGCCCGCGTCGTCTCCGAGGCGTGAGGGATGCACAGTGACACAGCGCATGAAGTCCTCATCGCGCGAGCGAAGGCGGATCGCGGTTTGATCGACCAAACAGGGCAACGCGGTAATCACTCCGCCGCCGAGGCAGACGAGAACCCGAAGCGGGTCCGTCCCCTCAGAGCCGCGACCGTGAGGGAGCGGACAATCGTGGATTTGGGATTTGAGATTCGAAATGGCCGAGACCAGGGCGTCGGCGACCCGATCCACAACGACCCGGGCGGCGGGTTCGCATCGTCCCCAGGCCGATTGCAGACCCGCCAAGCCATCCTCGTACCCCATCGTCGCGGCCTGTCGCTCCAACGCCGGGCCTGAGGCGATCGTTTCCAGACATCCTCGGAGGCCGCACGGACACGGCGCGGCCTCGGATCCATCGTCAACAACCAGAACTTCCCAATGCGTTTTCCGATTGATGCCCGTCGATTGGAGTCTGTCGTCGACGACGATCCCGCAGGCGACGCCGGTGCCGAGACGAAGATGCACGAAGGCCCCCGGCTGTGGCGTGCAAGCGAAGTATTCACCCCAAGTGGCCGCGTCCGCGTCGCTCATCAGGGAAACCGGAAGCCCGATACGGTTTGCCAGTTCTTCGCGGATCGGACGACTTTCCAAGAAAGGGAGGTTCACCGAACGGACGAGCAGGCCGCGCTCACGATCGACAATCCCCGGAAGTGCCAAGCCGACGGCACTCGCAGGCCCACTCTCGGATTCCGACCGAATCCGCTGGATTTCCAGGGCGATCCAATCAAAAAGCTCGTCGCCGCTGCGGGGGGTCGGTGCTCGTCGAGGGGAGAGAATACGGCCGTCCGGATCAACCGCGGCCACGCGAATCTGCGTGCCGCCGACGTCGATGCCGATGGTGAACATAGAATCGAAGTTCAGAGTTCAAAGTTCAAAGTTCGAAAAACGCACGAGTTGATGCGGGTTCCATAAGCTGACACCTCGCACTGCTCACAGAGCAGTGGCACACGGGGTCACGATCACGAGGACGCCAGCCAACGAAGATGGGGGATGACCTTCTTGCGCAGCGCGGCTCGCGCGCCGCTCTGGCCGTCCATGAGCGGTCGCCCGCGTCCGTCGGTTCGCTCGAATAGGGAATTATAGGCGAAGGCCGCGAAGTGCGTGCCCGTCCGGGCCGCTCGGTCCACCTGGGCCACGACCTTGCCCCCGTCGCGCTTGTCGAACATCACCCCCGTCACCACCGGCACCCGCGGACGCATCGAGGTCCACACCATCTGCCGCTGGGTGTAGACGCGCATGTCCGCGTCGTAGTTCATGGGATAGACCGCGTCGACCAACCCCTCCGCGATCCACTGACGGGCGTCCTGGAAGTAGTTGCGCCTGGCCTCATCCGGCGACGCACCTACGGCCGAGGTGAGTTTGACCTTCGGATCGACTTGCCGAATCATACTGTGAAGATCGCGGACCACTTGCGTGACGGCTTCGGTCCGCCAGGCGTTCCATGCGCCCGGCGCCTGCTCCGGTGTCCTGCCGGTGGCACGCTTAAACAGAGCCAACGTCCGCCGATCGCGGGGGTAGTCCGGCACGCTCGATCCGGGCGGATACGAGTTGTTCCACTCGTTGGCGAAACGCATGTAGTCGAGGTGCAGCCCGTCGATGGGATAGTTCACGACGATCTCGCGCATGACGGCCACCAGATATTTCCGCACTTCGGGGTAGCAGGGATTCACGCTGCAATACCATCCGAGCGGCTGACGCCGGCCCCAGGCGTCATGCCAGAACCATTCCGGGTGGGCGTTGAAGAGCTGTCGCGGATTGCCCGGCGGTTTGTTGCCCCGCCAACCGGGGATCACGTTCACCCAGGCGTGGAGGCTCAGTCCCCGTCGGTGGGCCTCCTTGCACGCGACGCCCAGCGGATCAAAGCCCGGGTCGCGCCCGCCGAACTCGTCGGCCCACGGCTCGATCTTCGAGGGGTAACAGACGGTTCCCGCGCCGCGGACCTGAAACAACACCGTGTTGAACCCGGCGCTCTTGCAGTTGTCCATCACCCGGGCGATGTCGGCGGGCGACTTATAATCCCACCGCGTCACCCAGATGGCACGGATCGGTTGCGAACCGTACCGGCCGAACAGCCCGAATCGCCCGCCGTGGCAACCCGTTGAAACGAGCGTCGCGACGAGGATCAGCGAAACCCGCCCCCAGCGGGAGATTAAACGACCGCATCGCGTACTTTGAGTCCGCCCATCCACGATCTTATTCATGGTTGCCCTCCATAGCAAGTTTGTGGCACCGCCTTCCAGGCGGTGTATCGTGTGCCACGGCTGTGTCAGCCGTGGACGCCACTGCCGACACGGCAGTGGCACTCTCTCTACCCGATCGTGCCCGCCGAATCAATGATCCGCCCGACGTGTCCATCCGCCTCCTTCAGCATCGCTTCGGCAGTCGGTCGATCGATCCGTCGAGCGTGCATCACCAGGGCGGTCTTGACCCGCCCCCCGGCGGCCTCCAACAACGCCTCGGCGTCGTCCCGTCCCAGCCCGGTGATCGTCTGGATCATCCGTGTTCCGCGGTCGACCAGCTTGGCGTTGGCCCGCGTGTTCACGTCCACCATCAGGTTCTGGTAGACCTTGCCCACCTGGACCATGGCGATGGTGCTGACCATGTTAAGGACCATCTTGGTGGCCGTTCCGGCTTTCATCCGTGTGCTGCCCGTGACCACCTCCGGCCCGGTCACAACCCGGATGGACACGTCGGCGTCATCGGCTGCTTGGTCCTTCGGGACGCAGGCCAGAAAGACCGTCTTCGCTCCGCGTTGCTTCGCCCGACGAAGCGCACCGTGGACGAAGGGCGTGGTCCCGCCGGTGGCGACGGCGAAAACCACGTCGTTGGGACCGACCGCTTTCTCTTCCATCGCAGCTTCGCCGTGCTCCGGATGGTCCTCGACCTCTTCGACGCTACGGGTCAATGCCTCGATCCCGCCGGCTATAACGCCTTGCACGGTCTTGGGGTCCGAGAGGAAAGTCGGCGGGCACTCCGTAGCGTCAAGGACGCCGAGCCGCCCACTCGTCCCCGCCCCGACGTAGATCAACCGTCCGCCCGTGCGAAAGGCCGCGACGACCAGCTCGATCGCGCGGCAAATGTCGTCTCGCGCCGCCGCGACGGCAACCGCCACACCGGCGTCCTCGTGGTTGATGAGGTCGAACGCTTCGGGGATGGACAGCCGATCGAGCTGTTGGGAACGGGGATTGCGATGTTCGGTGGTCAGGTGCCCGCGATCGTCCATCACAGCCGTAGTGTAGCACGGCGGCCCTGCGCTGTGTGATGCCCAGCCGAGGGCGGCTGGGCCACACTTACGACGTCAGCTCGACATCCCAATAGGCCGTGTCGAGGAACTGTCGCCACGACGAGTAGCGGTGATCGGCCAGGCTGATGCTCACCACCGGATTGCGGCGGGGCTTGTGCGGCGGATGGATCAATTGCAGGTGCGCCTGCGACGGCGTCCGACCGCCCTTGCGCACGTTGCACTTCAGGCAGGCGCACACGACGTTCTCCCAGCACGTCGTACCCCCCAGCGAACGCGGGATCACGTGATCCAGGCTGAGGTGCGACGAGCCGTGCCGCTTACCGCAGTATTGGCAGGTGTTGTTGTCGCGGGCGAAGAGGTTCCGCCGGTTGAACTTGACGTCCTGCTTGGGCAGCTTGGCGAAGGTCAGGACGCGGACGATCCGCGGCACCACCAAGTCGAACCGAACCGTCCGAATCCAGTCATGGGCGTCAGGTTCGAACTCCTTCTTGAACGCGCTCAGCTCCGCCCAATCCGCGAAGTCGTAGGAGAGGTAGCGCCCGTCCTCGACGCTGACGATCTCGGCGATGGGCTTCTGCTCGTGGTCGCGTTTGAAGAGAAGAGTGAACGCCCGCCGCACGCTGACCACGCGCATGGCCATGTAGTGCGCGTTGAGCAGCAGGACGTTGCTGTCCAGGTACGAAGCCGGATTGACCGCAGCGCTGGCCGAGAAGACTCTTACTCCTCCCAAAGAACCGCTCACGACTCGCCCTCACCCTCTCCCCCGGCATTCGATTCTAGCCCTCCCAAAAACGAAACACAATGGTTTTCTCGTTTATCGGGCAAGATCCTCGAAAGGTCGGGGTTTGCCCGGCCTTTGGGGTTGCGATCCGGCCCAGGTCCCCTCTGCCGTCATGGCGGATTCGCGCCTGGCCTGGGCCGCCTCCGCCGCGACGTGCTCCCCGTAACACTCCGCGATTCGGTGGGCCGCCCAGACTACGTCGTCCGTGACGTGGCACAATTCCAGGTCTCCCTCGCAAATGTAGGGGTATCGGCCCATCTGGTACTTCCGCATCCAATCCAGCAGCGGCGACCAGAACTCGCTCCCGATCAGAATCACCGGGAACGGCTCGGACTTGCCGGTCTGGATGAGGGTCATGGACTCGAAGAACTCATCGAGCGTGCCAAACCCGCCGGGGAAGCAAACGAAGGCCACCGCGTATTTGACGAACATGACCTTGCGGCAGAAGAAATACCGAAAGTCGAGGGAGACATTCTGATAGCGGTTGGCTACCTGCTCGACGGGTAGATAGATGTTCAACCCCACGCTCACCCCGCCCGCCTCGATCGCCCCTTTGTTGGCCGCCTCCATGATCCCCGGCCCGCCGCCGGTAATGACCGCGAGGCCGTGTCCGACCAATTCCCACCCGAGCTGTTCGGCCATCGCATAGTTCGGGTGGTCCGGGCCGCTTCGCGCCGATCCGAAGACCGACACCGCGGGCGGCACTTGCGACATGGTCTCAAACCCCTCGACGAACTCCGACATGATCCGAAAGACCCGCCACGTCTCATCCGCGGGCTTTCGATGACGTATGAATCGGTTGGGCATGGTGCTTTCCCTTTGCCTGCTTCCGGTCGCTTCCCTCAGGGACCCAATTCTATACCGCCCCTTGGTCCGCCGTAACTACCCCGCGCGATCGACATTTTGCGGTTGGGGAAGCCCGGGAGCCGGTTGCGTTGTTGAGCGTGCGCGGAGCGTGGCGAGAGGTTGGCGGGGCGCTGGGGTCGGGCGGAACGCAAGGCAAGCTTGTCCGAAGAAGCAAGCGGCGTGCGATGGGCGTCGCTGTTACGGCTTGGGAGTAGACTCGGATGCGGCGGAGTCCTTCTTGACTTCGGGAAGCGGGTCGCCGGGCTTCCAGTCCGGGAAACGATGCTCGGTCTCCGCGAACCCCTTGTTGACCTGCGCGTTCAAAACAGCGCCTTCTCATCGCCATTGACCCAACTTCCGCACCGGTGATGCGAAACCGGTCTTTTTTGACCCTTGGCAGGCCGGCAAACGCCCTTTTCGCAGCTAAAAACGCGGGTTGACATCGTTCAAGGGTCAAT
>Ga0315274_10000296_pt1 | contig 77622 bp, 53 predicted proteins | sample YL17G02_20_MG_FD_203700 | JGI IMG/M metagenome (GOLD analysis project Ga0315274, IMG submission 203700) | Sediment microbial communities from Yellowstone Lake, YNP, Wyoming, USA - YL17G02_20 | ecosystem: Environmental > Aquatic > Freshwater > Lake > Sediment | place: USA: Wyoming | collected... | reverse complement strand
CTGTCACCGGGTTGCACGCGTCATCCGTGCAAGCCCATTGGTCGTCGCAGACGACCGGCGGATAGTAGCAGCCCGTCACCGGGTCGCAGCTGTTGACTGTACAGGGGATACCGTCGTCGCAGACGATGGCTGTGTACACGCACCCGGAGTCCGGGTTGCAGGAATCCGCCGTGCAAGCGTTATTGTCATTGCAAACCGTCGGTGAGTGCTCGCAATCGCCGGTCTGCATGTTGCACGTGTTGATCGTGCAGGGACCTCCATACCCACAGTTCGATCCGTGGACGCACACGCCCAACCCCAAAGAGCAAGCATCGTAGGTGCAGGCGATGCCGTCGTCGCAGTTCGATGTGCTCACGCATCCCGTCGCCGGGTTGCACGAATCGAGCGTGCAGGCGAAGTTGTCGTTGCAGTTCACGGGCGTATGTTCGCATCCTTCCACGGGGTCGCAGCTATCCGACGTGCAAAGATTTCCATCGTCGCAGACGATGGGCGTAAACACGCACCCGGAGGCCGGGTTGCAGGAATCCGCCGTGCAAGCGTTATTGTCATTGCAAACCGTCGGCGAGTAGTCGCAATTGCCGGTCTGCATATTGCACGTGTCGATCGTACAGGCATTTCCATCCCCACAGTTCGATCCGTGGTTGCACACGCCCAACCCCAAAGAGCAACCATCGCTGGTGCAGGCGATGCCGTCGTCGCAGTTCGATGTGCTCACGCATCCCGTCGCCGGGTTGCACGAATCGAGCGTGCAGGCGACGTTGTCGTTGCAGTTCACGGGCGTATGTTCGCATCCTTCCACGGGGTCGCGCGTGTCCACTGTGCAATAGTTGCCATCATTGCAATTGATCGGCGAGTGCTCACAACCCGAGGCCGGGTTGCACGTGTCTTGCGTGCACGCATCGCCGTCGTCGCAAGTGTTGGTGTACGCGCATCCGCTGCTTGGATTGCAGATATCGGCCGTGCATGGGTTGTCGTCATTGCAGACGACCGGAGTATGGTGGCATCCATCGCCGGGGACGCAGGTGTCCGCGGTACAGAGATTGCCGTCGTCGCAGTCGACGTGCGTGACGCAATCGGCGAGGGCTGCTGACGAACGGGCAAGCATCAGGAGGAGACTGCAAAAGATGGACGCCACGCGGAGCCCGCGCTGACAAGCCCAGCGCTTCCTGGCGCGCCGTGCGGAAGGATCCGTCTGGCCGATCACGACAGGTAAACCCGCGAAGCGTCTAACGACTTGGGAAACAGCAATTCCATTACGTGACATCATTGTCCTCTCTTTCTCGCGCCCGGGGACCGCCCGGGCATAGGATGCCAATACGATCTCGACCTGTTCGACCACGACTGACTGACGCCGGTGTACTGGGGTTCATGGTACGAGGCGCGGCAGCGGGTGCAAGGTTAAACATGGGGTATCTGTTTAGCGAGTTACCCAGTTTACGCCGCCGGGTAACTCTTGCCAACTGAGGTAGCATTCTACTCCCTCCCCGTGGGATTGTAAACTTTTTCTGGCTCTCCGCCAAACTCGCTGATTCTTGTGGTCGCCCGACCGCTGGATTGCGGAACACCAACTTCAACGCCTCGTCAGGGAGGAGACTTACCCCCTTGCAACCGCTTTCCCAGTACTGGCAAGGGCTTTGGCCCACGAAATCGAACGGTCGCCTCTTGCAAGCTCTTGTGGTCAGCCAGCTTCCATCAGCGGAAATGGCGGAGAACCCTTTTTCTTTGATCCTCAAGCCTTTGGTTGACCGATCTGATCCGGGTCGCTGCGTGGATCGCGTCGACGCTCGTGACAAGAAGGGGCCAGGATGACGCAACCCACCGATTCCCCATTCATTGAGATTCTCGCCCAGAAGGATCGCCGGATCGCCGATGTAAAGCGGGGATTGACGGCACCCATGCGGCCGGGTCTGCGACGACGTCAACCCGCCGGAGTGGAATCGTCGGGTCGGACCACGTCCTCGTCGGGCGTGAGCCCCAGCCCTTCCGCCACCGGATCGTAGTCGACGGCCAGCTCGGCCTGTAGCTCCTCCGCCAGCAGTTCATCCTCCGACTCCACGAGCGGTTCGGCCTCCGCGGGACGCTTGGACAGGATGGTCCGCGCAAGGTCGATCCGCTCAACCACGGCGGGCATATCGGGAATACGGTCCTTGGGTTCGCTGCGGCAGCAATCTTCGATCATCCGCGCGACGCAGGTCGGCAACTCGTCCATCGTCGATTCGCGGATTTCCGAGATACGCCGTCCGACCAGGCTCGCGGAGTGCATACTGACCGTCTGGTTCATTTCCGTGGCGATCGCTCGACCCGTCAGCACGCGGTGGAGGGTAGCGCCCAGGCCGAAGACGTCGGTTCGGTGATCGAGCGTTCCGCGTTGGACCTGCTCCGGGGCCATGTAGTCGATGGTGCCCTGGACCCGCGGCTTGGCCTCGTGAATGCGGGCGCTTTGGCCCAAGTCGATGATCTTCACGCCCCCGTCCGGGGTGACCAGGATGTTGTTGGGTTTCAGGTCGGCGTGCACCCAACCGGCCAGGTGCATCGCGTGCAGCCCGTGCGCCACCTCGCCGAAGATGCGGAGGATTTCGTCCATCGGACGGCGGAGCTCCTTGTCCGACATGGGCAGGCCGTTGACGTACTCGAGGAACAGGATCGCCCCCCGAACGCGGAGCCGCTGTCGCAACAGCCGAAACTCATACACCTTGCGGATTACGCGATGGTCAATCGACGAACCGATGGCGTACTCGGCCTTCAGGAGTTCGATGAACCCGGCGTCTTCCGGTTTGACGATTTTGACGATCTTGACCGTGTAGTCCTGACCCGTACGCATACATCGCGCACGGAACACGCGCGTCTGGGCCCCGACGCCCAGCTTCTCGACGATGCGGTAGTTTGGAATGTCGACGGACATAAGGCGCGTCCGAGTCCGAGCTTCGGCCGGTCGAACGGCTGACGGAAGGTCAAGAACGGCAGTGAGGCGGTTGCCGCTTAAGCCGCCGCTCCAACGCCGCTCGTACCAACGCTTCCGCCGCTGCAACGACCTCAAAGGACCGAGAACGTCGCGTCCCAACGGACGGACGTCGGTGCCACTGGAAGGAACCTGAGAAACGCGAAAAAGGATGGCGAGACCGATAATAATAGAATATACGAATGCGCCCGCAGGCCGAATAAATCTCGCGTCTACCCTATCCTCCCCTGTTCCGCGCCTATTATATCGGACAGGGGGTGTTGTGTCAAACAAAACTTCCCGAAACGAGTTGCCCCTCTTTTTCCGCTGGGGCCGAGCTGACCGCCTCGTGGTCCGACGCGACCGCGACCAGGGTCAACACGGTCACCTCCGCCGGACAATTCACACGAATCCGAATGGGAAGGCAGACGCCGATTCCAGGACTGACGTGGATCATCGTTCCCGCCACCTCGTGGAGTCCCCGCGACATCCGCCGGGGAATGCGGTCGTTTGCCCAAACGCATCCCAGGCCGGGCAAACGTATCTGGCCGCCGTGCGTGTGGCCGGAGAGGACCAGTTGAACCTTCCCGATCGGCACGCGGAAAACGGTCGAGGGGTAGTGGGCGAGGAGGATGGTAGGCCCCGAGGCGGGCCCTTTTCGCAGGGCTGCGCCGAGGTCTTCCGTCCTGCGGCCTGATTGGTCGACGCCGGCCAGGGTCAGGCCCGCCCCCAGGAAGTCGAGGCTTACCGATTCGTTGCGCAAGAATCGCAGCGGCAAGTCCGCATCGGCGAGGCGCGGGTCGTCGTGGTTTCCCAAGACTGCGTAGGCGGGGCGCTGGGCGATGCGCCCCAAGAAGCGCCCCGTCAGCTCGGCGGCCTGTCGCCATTTCCAGCGGAAACTGCAAAAGTCACCGGTGACGAGGAGCAGGTCGTAGTCGAGGTCGGTCAGCAGGCTTTGGGCCGCCTGGCTCGCCCGGTCCCAACGCCGAAAGTGGAGGTCGGAGACGTGGGCCATGCGCAAGCCGTCCAGCCCGGTGGGCAGGCCGGTAAGGGGGACATTTAGTTCTCGAGCGATGACCGCTTCGCGACTCACGATCGTTCACTTTTTCGCACGGGGCGCCGTTACGTCATAGGTGTATCGGCCTGCGGGACAAGGTCCGATTGTCGATTTGCGATTCCTTCGAGGCTCAGGACAAGTTCCGATTGTCGATTGCAGTCGGGTGTTGCGCTTTGCTCGTCTTTCCGCGGGTATAGCACCGGGCGGCTCGAATGGGTATAATCAGGACTTAGCAAGGCCCCTCGTGCGTTTCGATCGGCGTTTGCTTCATGTGGGGGATGAGGATGCTTCAAACAAAACGTTGGGCAACGGTTGCGGCGGCCGTGGTGAGTATTGGTTGGCCGGGCGTTTGCGCGGCCGCAACCCTCAACGTGCCGGGAGACTTCGCCACCATTCAGGCGTGCATCGACGCCGCGGTCAGCGGCGTAGACGAGTGCGTCGTAGCCCCGGGAACGTATCACGGAACGATCAACTTTCTCGGCAAGGCGATCACTATGCGTAGCTCCGGCGGGGCGGCGGTGACGAGGATCGACGCCACAGGCCTAGGCGGCAGCGTCGTCACATGCCGCAGCGGCGAAATCCAGGAGACCGTCCTCAATGGTTTCACCATTAGCGGCGGAACGGGAACGGATCTTGACCTTATCGGGAATGGGAGGACATACGGCGGCGGAATGCTCAACTACTACAGCAGCCCGACGGTGAACAACTGTATCTTCAGCGGAAACACGACCACATACTACGGGGGCGGGATGTACAACGTCGGCAGCAGCGCGACGGTAACAAACTGTACGTTCAACGGGAACACGGTTACCTACTTCGGCGGCGCGATGTACAACGACGGCGGCAGTCCGACGATAACCAACTGCACGTTCAGGGAGAACACGGCCACTCACTCCGACTCCGGCTCCGGCGGCGGGATGTACAACAGCTACAGCCACCCGATGGTGACCCACTGCACCTTCAGCGGGAACAGGGCCAACGACGGCGGCGGGATGGCCAATCACGCCTTCAGTCCGACGATCACCAACTGTACGTTCAGCGGGAACACGGCTACTCACTCCGTCTTAGGCTCCGGCGGGGCGATGTACAACGATGGCGGTAGTCCGAGGATAACCAACTGTAACTTCAGCGGGAACACGGCCTACGGTGGCGGCGGGATGGCCAATCACTCCAGCAGCCCGAAGGTAACAAACTGTACGTTCAACGGGAACACGGCTATCTACTCCGGCGGCGGAATGGACAACGGCCGCGGCGCCCCAACGATTACCAACTGTAACTTCAGCGGGAACACGGCCTACGATGGCGGCGGGATGGCCAACTACTTGAGCAGCCCGACTGTGACCAACTGCACGTTCAGCGGGAACACGGCCTACGGTGGCGGCGGGATAGACAACTCTGGCAGCGGCTCCGGCAGCAGCCCGACGGTGACTAATTGCATTCTTTGGGGCGATAGACCGAATGAGATCGTGAACAGGTACAACTCTATAACCACTGTCCGCTTCAGCGACGTGCGCCGCGGTTTACCATCCGGTACAATCAATGGCGGCGGCAATATCGATCTAGACCCGATGTTCGTGCACCCGCCGAACCCTGGCCCTGACGGGACGTGGGGCGGGGTAGATGACGATTACGGCGACCTGCGTCTGCGAGCAGGATCGCCGTGCATCGACGCGGGCGATCCGGCGTTCGTCGCCCAGCCCGGAGAGACCGATTTCGAAGGTCACGCGCGGGTTTTATGCGAGCGGGTGGACATGGGGGCCTACGAATCCGGCATCGGCGACTATGACTGCGATCAGACGGTGGACCTGACCGACTTCGCCAATTGGTCTTCGTGCATGACGGGTCCGCACGGCGGACCCTACGAGGCCGGCTGCGAGGGCTTCGATTTTGACGGCGACGGGGACGTGGACCTGCTCGACTTCGGCGGGTTCCAAAGGATCGTCGGGCCGTGATTCTCTCTCCGTTCTTCCACTGCTGACACAGCAGTGGCACACGTACCCATTGTCGATTTGCGCTTCCTTCGAAGCTCAGGACAAGCGTCGAGTGGGGGCGCGGGCGGGAGGGTCTTCGGTTGGAAAGGTCAGGATTTGAGAAGGGCGTCGTGACCGGGAAGGGCCGCTGGTCGCCATCCATCTTCCGGCGGGGTAGTATTCCTTGGCCATGACCCCCGCGCAGGCGTTTTATTTCGACTCCGTGGACTCGACGAACGAGGCGGCCAAACGCCTGATCCACGATCACAAGATTCATTCGCCCGCCTATGTCGTGGCGCGGGAGCAGACCGCAGGCCGAGGACAACGCGGACGCCTCTGGCTTTCCCCGCGCGATGCCGGAATCTATTTGACGGTCGTGGACTTCCCGGATTCGACGGCCGCCCCGGCCCCACAGGCCTTCACCCTGGGCGCCGCGCACGCCTGTGTCGAAGCCCTGCGGCAATGCGCCGGCGTCGACGTGTTCATCAAACCGATCAACGACCTCTACGTCGGGGACCGCAAACTCGGCGGGATTCTCACCGAGGTTGTCATGGAGGGCGATTTCATCCGCGCCCTGCTGACAGGAATCGGGATCAACGTCCGCATCGCGCCCCGTCCGCTGCCGCGAGACGCGCCGGAACCGATCTCCCTGCAAGAACTGATCCCGCCAGCGCAGTTCGCTTATTTTGACGGCCGTCACTTGGTCACTGAGATCGTCCGCCGGGTCCTTAGCTCGAACGCCGTCGTGGCCCGCGGCGACGTCTTACAGGTGCAGCGCGAATCGGAACGATGCCGGCTCCCCGACGCGGCGAGTGTTGATCTACGAACCTAGCCCGGTCCACTCCCCCACGGCGAGATTCGCATGTCCGTCATTCCCGCGTCGCCTTCGCCCCTCCTCGGACCTCCGCACCGTGTCACAGTTGGGTTGGGCGTCATTGGCGCGATCACCTTTGCCCTCTCCATCCTCACGATTCAGTCAGTCCAGTTCAACATCGCCAATTATACTACCGCCCGTGTGCTTGAGGACCACTATTGGCCTCCGGTCGTCTTCGTCGGCTCAATTTTCGCATCCCTCATTGCCCTATGCGTTTGGTCCGCGCGATCGCAAACCGGTCGGCATTTCTGCGCGCTCGCCGCGTCCTTTCTCTGTCCGCTTGTTGTCACGATCCCGTTCGGGGGCTACTGGCTCTGTGATCGGCTTCCCCCGTTCGCGCTCACCTGGATGTTCATTCTGGGCGCCGGATGGGTTGCATTGCGGGCGGGCGTCCGTTTACGGCCCGCCCCGGTTCCCGCATCCGCCCACACCCGGGTTTTGCTTTCCCTAATCCTCCTCATCGGCGCGGCGACTCTTCTTCATACGCGCATTCAGATCAACTTTTTTGAGCATTTCATGCTCGGCCATTCGGACATTGGGCATTTCACCGAAGAACTCAAAAACTGCCTTGCCGGGCGCGGCCTGCGTTCCGACAGCTTCGAGAACACTCGACTTGGTTGGCATTTTACGCCCCTTCTGTACGTGCTCGCGCCGGGATATGCCCTTTGCCGCTCTCCGGTTTACCTTATGGTTTGCGGACCTCTCCTGTTGCATTTGCCCGCCATACCCATCTACTTCCTGGCCCGGCGGCGGTCCGGCTCCGTTCGCGTTGCATGGCTATTCGCCGTCGCATGGCTTGTGCACCCCTCCCTGAGCAGAATGGTCTACGCCAATACCTACGGCTTCGCATGGGTATACATGTCCGTCCCCTTACTGGCCTTCATGTTAGCGGCGTTTCTGACGGGACGTCGACGCATTGCCTGTCTGTTGTTGCTGTTGGTATGGATGTGTGAGGAAACCACGACAGCGGTTACGTTCGGATTGGGCCTCTGTCTGGCGATCTTCACAACTCATCGCAAGACGGGATTCCTGGTCGCCGTAGGGTCGCTCGCCTATTTCTTATTTTGCGTGGAGTTGTTCATTCCCCATTTCGCCGCGGCTGGCAGATACGAACGCACGGAGCTATTCGGCGATCTGGGGAAGTCGATGATCGAGGTTCTGGCCGCGGCCTTTACGAAGCCTGATGCGTTTTCCGCGCGCCTTTTCCGTCCACAGGGCTTGTATTACATCCTCACCCTTCTCATTCCCATGGCCCTTCTCCCCCTCCGTGGCTGGCGTATCACCTTGGCCGTGGTTCCGACACTTGTCCTCATTCTCCTGCTGCAGAACACAGAGTGGGTGAGCATTAAGTTTTGGCATCAGGCGACCATCTTGCCTGTGCTCTTCGTCGCGGGAATTGTGGGTGCGGCCGACACTCGAAACCCGGGGCAATGGTTGAGCGGCCTGGTGCGCCGCCTATGCGGCGATCGGACCGCGACGGACGCGGCATTGCTTCGCGGATTCGCGGTTGCCGCCGTCGTTTGCGCTTGCCTGGGACACTACCTTTATGGCTTTTCCCCCGTCAGCCGGGCGTACGCGGTGTACGTCAGCGATCCGTTCCTCCAAGCACCGGACGCCAGGTTGCCGGTCGTTCGACGCCTGCGTTCAGAGATACCACTGGACCGGACAATCCTCGCAACGGAGCGACTGGCCGCTCATTTCACCGACTACCGGCGTTTGTATACGGGCCGCCGAGTCCGCTCTGCCGACTTCGTCGTCATCGACCGCGCCGACCGATGGGATACCTCGGGGCTTCCCGCTCGCTGGACCCAATTCCAATCCGACCCGCAGTACCTTCTCTTTGAAGAGGACGGCAGCATCATCGTGTTCGAGCGTCGGCCCGACGCACCGCCCGCGCCTCCCGATTAGCGGCGCGCGGATTGTCGCCGCGAGCCGTGCGACAAGCGCCCCGACCGTCTCCCTCCTTCCCTCCCAGGCCGACGGTTGACGGGACGGGAGCGGACTTGCACAATCGGCGAGGACGAGAACGACGATTCCCGACTCACGAGGCCGAAGATGCCCGAGACGCCGGCGAAACTCTTGATCGAAAACGACGGCGCGGTCCGGACCCTGCGATTGAACCGGCCGGAATCGCTCAACGCCCTGGACGATGATCTGCTCAAGGCGTTGGCCCGGGCCGTCGCCGACGCAGACAAGGACAAGACCGTCCGCTGCGTGGTCGTGACCGGCGCGGGGCGGGGGTTTTGCAGCGGCCAAGACCTCGCGGACGTGGCCGCCCGGTACAAATCGAGCGAACCGATCGAACTCGGCGCGCACCTCCGCGAGCGTTACAACCCGATCATCACGCGCCTACGGACGATGGAAAAGCCGATCATCGCCTCGGTCAACGGGGTGGCGGCGGGGGCGGGATGCAGCTTGGCCTTGGCTTGCGATATCCGTATCGCAGTTGAATCCGCGAGCTTCATCGAGGCCTTCGTCAACGTCGGGCTCGTGCCCGATGCGGGCAGCACCTTCATGCTCCCCCGCCTGATCGGCGTCGCACGGGCAATGGAGATGGCCTTCACCGGCCGCAAGGTAACCGCGGCGGAGGCTTTGCAGATCGGGTTGGTGAACCAAGTCGTCCCCGACGATCAGTTGGCCGCAGCGACCAAGAAGCTCGCCGACAAGCTCGCGGGCTTGCCGACACGGGCGATCGGACTGACCAAACGGGCCATCAATGCCTCCTGGCGCGCCGACCTTGAGACTCAGCTTGATTATGAGGCCATGCTGCAGACCACCGCGGGGCAGACCCACGATCACCGCGAGGGAGTGACGGCCTTCCTCGAAAAGCGTCCGGCACAATTCCGAGGCGAATGACCGGTGTTGGATCCTCAACGGATCGAGTCCAACCGGTTCGGAACCCGCAGCACGCTGACAACCCTGTTGGCGCGGCCTCGTTTGTGGCTCGTCGCAGCCGCGTGTGCGGCGTTGCTGACGGCCCCGTCGCTTTGGGGCGGACTTCGGGCCGACGATCTGTGGCATCGCTACCATCTGCTTGTTCTTCACCGCTCGCCGTTTTCGCTCTTTTTCTTCTTGACCGGCGACGTCGAGCGGAGCCGCGCCCTCATGGACTTGGGCGGATTGCCGTGGTGGACGACGCCGGATCTGCGGCTGAGTTTCTTCCGCCCGATCACCGGCCTCACCCACGGGCTCGACTACCTGCTGTGGCCTGATACGCCCGAACTGATGCACGCCCACAGCCTGCTCTGGTTCGTGATGGGCGTGATCGTGACGGCGTGGGTCTATCGCCGGTTCCTGGAATACGCCTGGCCGGCGGGGTTGGCCGCGGTCTTTTTCGCACTCGACGACGCCCACGCCATGCCGGCCAGTTGGATCGCCAACCGCAACATCCTTCCGGCCTTTGTCTCCGGCATGTTGGCGCTGATCGCACACGATCGGTGGCGACGCGAAGGTTGGCGCGCCGGCGCCGTGGTCGGACCGTTGCTCCTCGCGGCCAGCCTGGGTTCGGGGGAGGCGGGGGCTGCAACCGTGGCCTACTTGCTGGCTCATCTTGTCTTTTTGGATACGCAACCGTGGCGCTGGCGCGTTCTCGCGTTCGTCCCCTACGCAGCCGTCCTCGTGACGTGGCAAGTTGTTCACGACGCACTGCGGTGTGGAGCGTGGGGTTCAGCCTTTTATACCGACCCGCGCAACGAACCGTTGCGCTTCGTAGCGGAGGTCCTGGAACGTGGTCCGATCCTTTTGCTCCGGCAGTGGGCGATCGCCCCGCCCGACTTCATATCGTTCCTGTCGGGAACGGGTACGGATCACACGTTATGGACCGTCGCCGTCGGCTTCTTGCTCGTCGCGTCCGTCTTTCTCATTCCCGTGGTCCGACGCAACGCCGTGGCACGGTTTTGGACCGCCGGCATGTTGTTATCGCTTGTTCCGATCTGTGCAACCTTTCCGATGGACCGCCTGCTGATGTTCGTCGGGGTGGGCGCTTTCGGCCTGCTCGCCCAATTCGTACAGTTCGTTGTGGAAAAGCCTCACCCGCCGGCGACGCGACGAGCATGGCGCCGTCCCGCCATCGTTTTGTGCGCTCTGTGGTGTTTGACCCACCTGGTCATCTCGCCCATTTCGCTCGTGCTACGCATTCAAGGCACCATTCGTCATGCGTCCATGCTCGATATTACGAACAAATTCGATCCGTCCATCGCTGAGAAGTCGCTGATCATCGTGAACTCGCCCAGCGCGTTCAGTGCGGCGTTCACGCAGGTCACTCGCGTGCTTTCCGGCGAGCCTTCACCGCGCCACGTGCGCGTTCTCGCTCCCAGTGGTGCGACCGTTTCGCTGGCTCGGACGAACGAGCGAACGCTCGTGCTGCGGCCGGACGGGGGCTATCTGTTTCGGCCATTTGATCAACTTTACCGGGGCGTTCAGCATCCCCTCGCGCTGCATGAACGAGTCCAACTCACGGGGGTGACGGTGGAGATCACGGCGTTGACCGACGATGGGCGACCCGCCGAGGCCACGTTCCGATTCGACGTTCCGCTGGAAGACCCGTCTCACTATTGGCTGCAATGGACGAAAGGCGCCTACCGACCTTTCACACTGCCTGCGGTCGGCGACACCGTGCGACTTCCCCTGGTTATGGATGTCATGACGCTGCTCGCGGAATCCCGGCCCGAAGAATGAGAGTGTCGACTCCGCGAACTCCATAGCCGCATGACACTTGGGAAGGTGCGTGTCATGTTTGTAGGTAAACAGGTGGCGAACAAGGCACACCAGGCAGCCCTTTCTCCGCGATTTTCTGCTGTGTCGTCGGATCAAGACCCTCCGACGAAAAACGCTGTTCCGGTCTTCCAAAGGCTGGTTGCCTACTATTCTGACACACACCGAATGCGTTTTGCCCACCAGGCCAGGGTTGCCGCAACGCGGGTGCGACGAGCGCTCAACGCCAAAGGCGTTTCGCCCTCCAGCCCAGGGTTGCCGCAACGCGGCTACCCTGGGAAAATGGCCCAAGTACGACAACCCCAACGGGGTTGTGCCCAGGGGGGTTCTATGCCGCAATCGCTTTCCGCCGTGTACATCCATCTCGTTTTCTCCACGAAAGAGCGTCGTGCGTTCCTTCGCGACAAAAGCGTGCGCGATGCGCTCCACGCCTACCTGGGCGGCATCACCAAACAACTCGAATGCCCTCCGATCCGGATCGGCGGCGTAGAGGACCATGTACATGTCCTCGCGCGCTTCGGACGCACGATCACGCAAGCCGAATGGGTGAAGGAACTCAAGCGCGTTTCCAACCTCTGGCTCAAGGACCAGGGGCGGGAGTGGGCCGGTTTTCAGTGGCAGGGAGGGTACGCGGGTTTCTCGGTGAGTCAGTCCAATCTGGACCAGGTCACAGAATACATTGCAAGACAGGATGAGCATCATCGCAAGCAGACATTTCAGGATGAACTCCGGGCGCTGCTTCGCAAGCACAATATCGAGTTTGATGAGCGATACGTGTGGGATTGAGCCACAACCCCGTTGGGGTTGATGGGGTCTGCCGCCTGCCGACCCAGGGTAGCGCCTTTGGCGCAACCCTGGGCTGGAGGGCGTGGCCCCGTTGGGGCCGAAGGGCGCGTGTCATGCTCGTAGGTAAACGGGTGCCGAACAAGGCACATCAGTCAGCTTTTTCGCTGCGGTTCTCTGCTGTGTCGCTGGGTCGGGCGCCTCGGGCAAAGGACGCCGTTCCGGTCTTCCAAAGCATGGTTACCTAACTTGTCTGACACACACCCCGCGGAGTAAAGAGCACGATGGCGTGCTTGTACGGTCGCCTTTCTTCCGCTAACGTGCTTTTGGACCCTCCAAGAAGTCGAAACCGGAACCAAGGATGGTTGGTGTACTCGCATGATGAAACCAGTCGCACTCTCTGAGATTGCGGCCGCGCATGCCAAGGCGGTTGAGCTCGGCAAGCACGTCGTCCGCATGACGACGGCGGCCGGGTCGGGGCATCCCTCCAGCGCCCTCGCCCTGAGCCACATCATCGTCGAGTTGATGTATCGCCAGATGCACTACGACCCCGCCGACCCGTGGAATCCCGGCAACGATCGTCTGGTGCTCTCGATCGGGCACGCCGTGCCCATCGTGTACGCGGCCTACGCCGATCTCGGCGGCGCGGTCGGCGACGCCAACGGAGAACGTCGGCTACTCGGCGTGGACGACCTGTCGGGGCTTCGAGAACTCAACAGCGTTTTGGACGGTCATCCCAACCCCGCCGAGGGATTCCCCTTCTTCGACGCGGCCACCGGATCGTTGGGTCAAGGGCTGTCGGTCGGCGCGGGTCTCGCTCTGGCCGCGAGGCTCGACGGCATCGCCAAGCGCATCTTCGTGATCATCGGCGACGGCGAGTCGCGCGAGGGCCAAGTGTGGGAGGCGATGGACTTCATCGTCGATCACCGGCTCACCAACGTCTGCGCGATCTTCAGTTGCAACGGCGAGGGTCAGGCGGGCAAGGTCTCGAGCCAACAGTCCGCGGACGCGATCGCGGCCAAGGCTGCGGCCTTTAACTGGGACATGATTCGCGTGGACGGCCACGACCCCGCCCAGTTGTCGGCGGCCTTTGGACGTCTGCCGAGCGCGACCCGCCCCGTCGCCATCGTCGCCAGAACGGTCAAGGGCTGGGGCGTGGACTCCATGCGAACCAGCAACTTCCACGGCAAGCCGATGCCGTCCGCGGATCTCGAAAAAGCATGTGCGGAACTCGACGCGACCGGACGGCAGTTGGGCGCCGCTTGCAATGGCGTTTGGACTCCTCCACCCCCGGCGCGCGTCACCTTACGACAAGCGGGCGGTCGAATTGCGATCGCCCCCTTCGAGGAGGCGTGCGAACGCGCTGGAATGGGAGCGGGGTTGAAAGCAAAGAAGCTCGCCACGCGGGCGGCCTATGGAGTCGCCCTCGTTGCCCTCGGCGATGCCGACCCACGGATCGTCGTCCTCGACGGCGACGTGAGCAACTCCACGTACGCCGATCGTTTCGCACAAAAGCATCCCGACCGGTTCTTCGAGTGCAAGATCGCCGAGCAGAACATGATCAGCGCCGCCGCCGGGCTTGCGGCTGGGGGCAAGATTCCCTTCGCCGGCAGCTTTGCCAAGTTCATCGCCCGCGCGGTCGATCAGATCGACATGGCCGCGATCTCACGAGCGAACATCAAGATCGTCGGCTCGCACGCCGGGGTCTCGCTGGGAGCGGACGGACCGTCACAGATGGCCCTCTCCGATGTCGCCTACTTCCGAAGCCTGACCCGAGCGGACGTAGGACACGGACAGATCGCCTGCCGTGTTTTCCACCCCTGCGACGCGATCAGCGCCTATCGTTGCACGGAGTTGATGGCCAACGTCAAGGGCTTGTGCTACATGCGGACGCACCGACCCGAGGCGAGCTTCGTATATCCTTTGACGGAACCGTTTGAGGTCGGCGGCTGCAAGCAGCTGCGTCGCGGGGAGCATCTGACGCTCGTCAGTTGTGGCTACATGCTCCATGACGTTCTTAAGGCCGCCGAGCGATTGGCCGACCAGGGGGTGCGCTGCAACGTGTTCGATGCCTATACCTTCCCGCTGGACGCGACGCCGATCCTCGCGGCCGCGCGATCGGCGGGCGGGTCGATCCTGACGGTCGAGGACAATTACATCGGCGGGCTTCACGCGGAACTGGCCGAGGCCGCAGCGGCCGCCGGCGGCGTACGAGTGGTGGGGCTGACGGCGTCGCGGATTCCCAAGTCGGCGAAGACCGCCGAGGAGGTTTTTGAGTATGTGGGGGTCGGTTTGAGGCAGATCGTGGAGCGGGCAACTGCACTCGCGGCACGGTAACCGGGAGGCGTTTTCATGCGAACACTTAGGTACGTTCTGACGGTTATCGCCATGGCCCTGCCCGCGCTCGGCCAGAACAAGCCCGATGCGGCGCCGAGCAAGAAGTCGCCGAGCCAAGCGGAAAAACCCGTCGAGTTCGCCAGTCCGGAGCTTGCCCGGCTGGACATCTTCATCGGCCCCTGGAGCGTCACGGAGAGCCATTTCAACGCGCGAGGCGAGCTGATCGCCACCGTCAAGGGAACCGAGGACATCACCTGGATTCTCGACCACCGGGCGATCCGTCGCGTGTACAGCACGGCGACGGACACGGCCGTGTTCAAGGCCAACGGGACGCTTACCTGGAACGACGCGGAGAAGAAATACCACGGCGTCTGGTTCGACAACGTCTCCACCGCTGGGCCGAGCACGGCCACGGGCACCTGGGACGATGAGACGCACACGATGCTCTTTCACGTGGAATCGTCCGGACGGGAAGGCTCCACCGTGCGTTACCGAGTCGTCGAGAAGTTCAGGGACCCGCAAACCCGCATGGCCACAACCTACTTGATCGACGGAAGCAACTTGGTGAAGCGCATGGAGGTCGAATACAAGCGCGCCACGCCTTGCCCCGCTAAAGCGTTCACGATTCTGGGCGGGTAGGAGATTGCCTTGGCACCGCCGAGGTTGTGGCCTCCGGAGGCAACGTGTGCGCCGCAGGTCAGCGACGGTTCGAAGCCTCCGCGGCCTTCCGCTCGAAACGTTGCTTCCAAGCGGGCATTTGTTCGGGCGTGACGCCGGTCCAGAGGCCGACGCCGGCTTTGCGGGCGCGTTTCTCAGTGGTCTCGAACCGTTTCTTGTAGGAGTGGTCGAAGCGTAGGTCGGCGTAGGCGTAGCCTTCCTCCAGCAGCATTTCATTGAACATCGGGCCGGTGCGCTCGCAGAAGACGTACGCGAGCAAGCGGCCGTATTTGTCCCGCGTCCTTTCCGGGGCGAGGACGATGTTTACCTCCTTCCCAGACAGCGTTCGCTCGGCGAACTCCTTGGCCTCCCGGCCGAAGTACATTTCGGGCTGATCGCCGTGCGCGATTTCGGGCGTGTCCACGCCCCAGAGGCGGATGCGGGTCTTGGGTTTGTCGGCGTCGGGGGCGTTGATGTCGATCGTGTCTCCGTCGACGACGTGGATGACGCGGAAGGTTCGGTCGTGGTAACGAGTACGGTCGCCGCCCAGAACCGGGGCGCGAGCCGTTCGTTCGCAGACGATCAGCGCCGCCGCGGCCAGAATCGTCAGCGACGCAGTGAGGTGCCGACGCCATCGAGGAGGAAGGAGGATCGACTCCGGGACGGGGAGCTTGGAGCGTCGCGGACGCATCATGGGTTTCCGATGCGGTTGCTTCCCTCGCCGAGGCGGAAGGCGTCGTGGATGAAGCGGAGGGCTTTGGGACCGTCCTCGCGGCGGACGATACAACTGATCACGATTTCGCTGGTGGAGATGTTCTCGATGTTGATCTCCGCGTTGGCGAGGGCCTCGAACATCGTCGAGGCGATGCCAGTATGCGTCCGCATGCCTACGCCGACGGCGCTGACCTTGGAGACGCCTTCATCCACCTCGACGCTGCCGATGCCCAACGATGCGGCCAGTTGTTCGCAAACCGTCCGCGCCTCGGCGGCGTCCCCGGCGTTGGTGGAGAACCCCAGGTTGGCGAACTTTCCGCCGTCGTAGATGTTCTGGACGATGTCGTCCACGAGGAGGTGGTTCCGCGCGACCTCGGCGAAGATGCGGGCGGCGATGCCCGGCGTGTTGGGAACGGCGTTGAGAGAGATGAAGGCCAGGTCTTCCTTCAGGGTCACCCCTTGGACCGCAATCGCCTCCATGCTGCCGGTTTCGGTCATGATGATGGTTCCTCGGGTTTCGGTTTGCGAGCTGCGCACGTGGATGGGGACGTTGAACTTCTTGCCGAACTCAATCGCCCGGGAGTGCATGACGCCCGCACCCGCCGCCGCCATCTCGAGCATCGTGTCATAACTGATCTCCTCGATCTTGCGGGCGTTGGGGACGACGCGAGGATCGGCGGTGTAGACGCCGTCTACGTCGGTGTAGATTTCACACACTTCGGCGCCGAGCACGGCCGCAAGGGCGGCGGCGGTGGTATCAGAGGCCCCGCGCCCGAGCGTGGTGATCTCGCCGCTGGCGTCGATGCCCTGAAAACCGGCGACGATGACGATCTTGCCCGCGGCCAGTTCCTGATCGATCCGTTCACGGCTGATCCGCTGAATGCGGGCGCGGGTGTGGGCGCTGTCGGTGAACAATCCGAGCTGGGCGGCGGTGAGACTGATGGCCTCGTGGCCCGTGGCGTCGATCGCCATGGCCATGAGCGCGATGGACACTTGCTCCCCGGTGGTGAGCAGCATGTCCAGCTCCCGCTTCGGCGGATCGGAGCAGACGGCGCGGGCGAGGTTGAGCAACTCGTCGGTGGTGTGCCCCATCGCCGAGACCACGAGCACGACCCGGTTGCCCTCGAGCTTGGCCCGGATCGCCCGTCGCGCGGCGCGGTGAATCTTTGGGGGGTCGGCGAGGCTGGTGCCGCCGAACTTCTGCACGGTGAGCGACATGGCCGAGATGGTAGCGGCGTCGCATGAACGTGGCGAGCCGCACCCCGGCGGCAGGCCATGGTCGCCTAAACTCTGTTCACCGATCCTCCCGGCCCGGATGGGGCGCGACGGCGCCGCCCGTCACGGGCACGTAAGGCCGCAGGGGAACGCGAACCCCTTAAACGCGTCCACATCTAGTACAATGTCGAGGGCGTCGATCACTCCGTCCGGCGTGCAGCCCCAAATGTTCACCTGCTCGAACGGCAGGGCACCGGCGACTTGCTTGAACGCATCTACGAGCCCGACGATGTCCAGGGCGTTGATGATCCCATTGCCGTCGGTGTCGCCCCACTTCCACGTCCGCGCACTCGCCGCGGCGGAGACAACAATTCCGGGGAAGTTGCACTCCGTTTCGACGAGATAGTCCGCTCCGGGGCGAATCTGTGCCCCGCGGACCTTCGCGGTTCCCCATTGACTTGCCGTCTTGTAGAACGGCGTGCCGCCGAGCGTGCCCGCGTCGCATTTCCCGGCGCACGTCCCCACGGGACAATCACCGTCGGTCGTGCAGGGGTTGCCGCGGCATGTTCCGTTAGGGCAATCGTTGTTGCTCGTGCAGGGAAGGCCGTTGTTCGCTCCGCCGGAGCACGACTGGTTAGTTCCGCCGGCACATGTCTTCGGACAGTCGGCGTCGGTTAGGCAGTCCAGGCCGTTGTTCGCCCCGCCGTTGCATTTGCTCTGAACGTATTGGTAGACGCAAGCCCCGTTAGGATCGCCGCAGTCCCCCGTCACGACCAAGGCCACCGGGGTCAATCCCTGCTCCCCCTGCTCCGCCGGCGTGACCGCCAAATACCGGCATGAAATGCCGACGGCCGTCGGCTGCTTGCATCCGCCGCAAGTGCGGCTCTCCTCGTTGCACGTGGCCGGATCGGGACAGGGATTACCATTTGTGGAGATGCACTCGTGGTCAAAGACGCAGTCCTCCACGGGATCGCAGACCGCGGATGAGCAGAATGAGTTCGTGGGGTTGCAAAATGCGTTGTTGGGGGTATGGGTGCATGTCCCGTTCGGCTCGACGCAGGCATCCGTGGTACACGCCACGTCGGGATTCTCGTGACAGTTGACGTCGGCATGTTGGCAGGAGCCGTTCACACAGGTGTCGACGGTGCACCCGTGTCCGTCATTGCAATCGGCGACCGTCAAACACTCTACGCAACGGTCGTTCGCTTCGTCGCACAACAAGGGCGGGGAGCAGGCGGCGGCGCCGCCTTGGCAGACCCCGAGGATGCAGTGATCGTTTGTTGTACAAAAGAAGCCGTCCTCGCATGTAAGCGTGTTGTTGACGTGTTGGCACGTACCACCGCAGTTTGGAGTCGTGCAGTTGCACGAATCGTTGGTGCACACATTGTTGTCATTGCAGTCGTCATGGCTGTCGCAAGTCACGGTGATGGTGACGGCCGGGCCGAGCGACTTCGTGACGTCGCTCGTGGGAACGTCGATCACCACGATGGGGCTCTGCACTTGCGTCTTGCTGCCTGCGCCGAAACATGGAAGGAACGCGATCTGACTGGTCCCACCGCTAATGGCCTTGAACTTGATCGTGGTCACGTGCAGCCCCGTCGTCGTCGCACAGGCCGAGGGCGGCGTGTTCACCCCGTCCGCGCACACCGGGTCCTGGAGGCCGAGGTAGCGAGCGTTGCCGTCGTTCGCCGGAACGCCCCCGGAACACGGGTCGTTCAAGCGGTCGCCGTTGCAATCGTTGATCCATCCCGAGGAGCCCCACGCGTACTGGTCCGCCGGGCAGGCTGTGGCTGTGCACGTGCCTGGTGTAGGGGTTCCCGGACAGTCACCGTTGGTGGAGCAAGGTAGCCCGTCTCGCGACCCGCCCACGCATTTGTTGCACGGATCCGACACTACGCAGGGGTCCTGCGGGTTCGGATCCGGTCCAGTCGAAGGCTGCAACTGCAGAAAAGTCTTGTTCCAGGAGAATAGTGCGTCAACGCTCGATACCGCCAAGGCTGTAGCTGGGCAATCGTCAATGCATGCCCCACCCGGACAGTCCGAAGGAGCATCGCACGGGTCGCCATCCTGTGCTCCGCCGATACACCTCGCGTTGGGCGTATTACACCCGTTGGCCACCGCGTACAGCCCAAGCTCTACCGTCGCCCCGGCAAGGACGGTGGTCGGGCTGGACGCACGCCATTCGAGTTTCACGCATCGATACGGATCGTTGGGCGCCGGCGGGTTGTCCACGCAGGATCCGTTGTTGCACTTGGAAAGGACGGTGCACGGGTTATCGTCGTCGCACGCGGCGCCCTGGTTGATGGGCTGGGATTGACAATGGACCGTCAGTTGCTCTAGACAAACTCCTTCGCTGCAATCGGGATTGAGCGAACTGCAAACGATCGGCGTTCCGGGCTTACAGCCGGTCACGGGATTCGCCGCCGGGTCGGTGGGTTTGCAGGTCTCCGTCCCCGTACACCCAAGCCCGTCGCTACACGCCGCGTCGTTGAGGACGCTTTGACACGAGTCGTTGGTTTCGTTGCACGAGTCGACGGTGCACGCGATGTCATCGTTGCAGTCCAACGTACACGCGCTGTGGTCGGCGTTGCAACTCGTGGCCGTCGAGTTGTTGCACGTTGTCCCCGACGGACAATCCGCATTGGAATTGCAGCCCTTGTCGGTGCAGACGTGGACGAGGGTGTTGCAGGTGGTGTCCGGCGGACAATTTGCGTTCGAGGTGCAGGTCTTAGGAGAGCAAAGGCCCTTGAAACAACAATGCGCCCGGTCGTTGTAGAGCGAACAGGAGTTTCCGAGCACGTGGTTGCAAATCTCCTGCCCGTTGCAGAATAATCCGTCGCTGCAAATCGCCGGGTTTTCCGGGAACACGCACGAATTGTACACACAGGCATTGCTCGTGCAAAAGTTGAAGTCATCACATTGGCTCGCGCTTAGGCATTGCACGCAGCGATTAAGGGTCTCCTCGCAATAACTCGGGCCGCCGGTGCAAGTGCCCGGGCTTCTACAGTCGGCGTTCGTGGAGCAGGGCTGCAGGTTGTCCGGACCATTAACGCACTTCTTACAAACCGGCGGGGTGCCCGCGACGCATGTGTTGTTCAGCCCCGTACACGTTTCAGCGCCGTTGCAGAACTTTCCGTCGTCGCAGCCACTGTCGTGATCGCATTGCACGCACCCGCCGCGCAGCTCGCTGCAAAATCCTAGACACTTCCCTCCCGTACCGCAGTTCGAATCCGTGGTACAGGTCGCCCCGGGCGTGGGTCCGCGGAAGCACTTCTTGGGACAGTTTGGCGGGGTGCCGGCCTGACACAGCCCGGTGGAGGTGTTGCAGCTTTCAACACCGTTGCAGACCAAAGGTACCGGAACGTCCTGACAGTGGAAGTCGTTAAGGCACTGCACGCACGTACCCGATGAGGTGTCGCACCACGGCGGGGTTGTGCACTCGCTGTTCTGCGAACATTGAACGCACTCGTTCAACGCCTCGCTGCAGTACGGCGTCGGATATTGACAGCTCGTGGCGTTCACTTTGCAACTGTCGGTGTTGACATCGCAATAGCCGATGCCGTTGCAGAACAAACCGTCTTCGCACTGATAGTCGCTATAAAAGCACATGCACGTCCCGGTCAGGCCGGGGTTGAAGCAAAAGTCCAGGGTGCAGAACTTCCCGTCGTTGCACTGCGCGTTCGCCGTGCAGCCCCCGGGGGGAGTGGAACACGATTGAGCTTGTGCGGCGCCGGGGGCGACGCAGATGCAACCCACCGCCACGACCAGAACCGATAACCCCGCGCCCTTTCGGCCGTCCCTACCGAGGTGCGAACCCGTCCATTTGAATACCATGTCGTTACCCCTCAGCTCCCTGTCCACCTCACGAAACCGCGCCGCAAGGACGCACGACCTCGTCTGATGCAAACCGGCGACAACGCCCCCCATCGTCACGCAACACGTTGCAGCGGCGATGTTATCGGAGATGGTCGAGTCGACACCGGTCGCATCCTCTCCCTCGACTACATTCTAAGCCTACCACATCGGCGGCGGCGACACAACCGCAGCGCATCGGACCGCCGACAAGAACAGGATACTCACTCTAGCACGCATCCGACCGGTCGTCCAGTCCGCGGCGGTGAAAGTCACATGGTGCGCCGCGGGACTCCGGCGTAGCTCGACGGCAAGGCTGGGTCCGAAAACACCCTGCGGGAACAAATGTTGACTGTCAACGCAAACGGTTCGTGTGCTTTTCGATCCCCCAAGACGTCATCATCGGCCGGGTCTCCGCACGCGTTGATCGCCCGCACACCATGCCTCGCGCGCCGCGGACAGCATTCGCGTGGCCGGGCAGAAGCCGCCGGCGAGGCGGCCAAAGCACCTTGCGACGCATCCGAACGGGCCGGTCCTTGTCGAAGCAGCGATCGGAAGGCAGCAGACACTGCAATTCAACTCGTGCGATGAAGCCTAGCTTTCATGGTTGGCACTTTCCACGCATTCACGACGAGCTTCATCGCTCCATCCACCATGAAGCAACGTCGATACGCCCGCCTCGGCAGCCCACGGGGATGGGGTACTCCATCGTAGCGGCCAAGGCTGGTCCCATCCACAATGGCCGCCATCGAGGCAGGAGCGATAAACTGGGTTATCTGCGGGGGATGCCAGTTGAATTCCCTTGATAAGATCGCTAATCTATCGTAATGACTCCGCGGCACCGCTGTACCGCGCGCCGTGGGGTAGAAGGGTTCGGAGGCCTGCGCCGCCGACTTAGCTGAGTACGCAGAGCGGAGGGGAAGCGATGAAGCACGGTCCACTGGCCGCACGCATCTGGGTCGCGGCGGTTTGCGGCATCTCGCCGATTTGCTTGGCCGCGACGATGGAGTTCGAGTCCGTTCCCGTCGGCACCAAGTACGGCGGCGACTTCGGCAACGTCCCCGGCCAGGTCGTCCTGACCGAGAACGGCATCAAGATGTCCGTCGAGCAATTCTTTTTTCAACAGTTCACAGGATTCTTCCAGGCGGAAGTCACGGGGCCGGCGAACGATCACGAACTCGCCATCGACAACATCAGCGTGTTGTTTGACCTCACGTCGCTTCCCTTCAATGTCAGCTCGTTGACGCTCCAATACTCCGAGTTGGGCGGCGAAGACAACTTCGCGGTCAACGGCGGCTCGATCCTTCAGTTGCCCAACCTCACCAACATTCCCGTCAACGTGGCCCCGGGAGTCACCGCGCTGGTGGACGGCGGTCGGATCACCCTCACCGGCGATATCGACCGCGTTCTCATCGGCGGGCAAGAACTGTCGGTCGACACCGTGGTTGCGGTCCCGGAACCAACGTCGCTGCTGCTTTTCGGAATGGGCGGAGCGCTCCTCCTTCGGCGCCTACGCCGACCCGCGCGCGCCGCGCGGAAGCCCACTCGCTGACACACCCTTCGGCCACCGTCGATCGCCACCCGCCGATTTGCGATTTGAGATTTGAGAGTCGTGGGCGGTGCGTAGTCCGCACGCTTCGCTCTTGGCTTTGACCCGTCGCTCGCCCGCCAGATCGAGATGATCCTGAGGCGAATGCGTTTGCCGAGCTTAACTTCGGGCCGTAGGATTCGATCGTCCCGTGGGAATGTGGGGATGGGCGCTCCGCGACGCGAGACCGCGCATGGGTAGGCCGTACTATGTGATTGATGCGTTCGCGAGCGAGCGGTACACCGGCAACCCCGCGGCGGTGGTGCTCGATGCGGAGGGGCTCGATGACACGGCCATGCGGGCGATTGCGGCGGAGTTCAATCTCAGCGAGACGACGTTCGTTCTGCCGCCGCAGAACGATCGTGGCACCGGCGGTGGGCCGCACGTTCGCTTTCGATGGTTCACACCGACCGTGGAAGTCGATATGTGCGGCCACGCGACGGTCGCAGGCATTCACGCGCTTGTCGAATCCGGTCGCGTGCGACATGACGATCCATCCGCAAGTACGCACGTTCGCATTGATACGAAGTCGGGGACGCTCACGGGATTTGTCGAGAGCATCCCGGGACAAGACTCGGCCCGAATGATCTGGCTCGACCTGCCGGAGCCGGTGTTGACGGATCACCGGCTGATCGCGGCGGAGCTTTCCACCGTGTTGCGGCTACCGGTGGATGCGTTCGAGACGAAGTTGCCGACGACGGAAACGCAGGACCATGACGTGCTCGTGTTCGTGCGAAGTTTCGGATCGCTCAACGACGCCCGGCCCGACTTTCCGCGACTCGCCGAATTGCTCAACTGCGAGCGGCTCCGTGGTCTCTGCTTGGCGACGGTGAACACGATCACCCCGTCGGTCCACGTGCAATCACGTTTTTTCGCCCCGAATTTCGGGATCGACGAGGACCCTGTGACGGGGAGCGTTCACGGCCCGTTGGCGGCGTATCTGGTGTGGAAACGGCTCGTGCCGATCCATGACGGGCTTTCCGGGCTGACGTGCGTACAAGGCAAGCCCGGCGGACGCACGGGCTTGTTGCACGCCCTTGTGCAGGTCCAGGGCGAGGATCGTTTCGCCGTGCGGATCGGCGGGCAAGCGGTGACCACGATGCGCGGCACGCTGGTGGATTGATGGCCGAGCGTCGTCGATTCGCGGCCATCGTCAATCCGATCTCCGGCCGCCGGAACATGCTGCCCCGTGTGCGGACCATCGCGCGGGCGGTGGAGCGTCGCGGCGGTCGGCTTGAAGTTTTGGTGACGAACGGCCCGCGACATGCGACGGAACTGGCCTCGCGGCTTGGAAGTCGCGTCGGGGCACTTCTTATCGTCGGCGGCGACGGGACGGTCGGAGAAGTGCTGAACGGGCTTGGCGACTCCCGAATCCCGATGGTCGTCTACCGCACGGGTACGGAGAATCTGCTGGCCCGCGAACTGGGGATGCCTAGCGACCCGGACGAAATCACGGCGACGTTGGTGCACGGCGACGAGTTCGCGAGTGATGTGGGGGTCATCGGCGGTCGGCGGTTCTTGGCCGTGGCCGGGATCGGGTTCGACGCGGAGTGCGTGGTCCGGATGAACCGGGCGCGGCGCGGGCATATCACCCACGGCGACTACTTCTGGCCGATCTGGCGGACGTACTGGGCATATCAGTACCCTCGTCTTCTCGTGGAGGCGGACGGGGCGACGGTCTTCGAGGGGCATGGGTTTGCACTGATCGGCAACATCGCGCGGTACTCCGCCGGTCTGCGGATTCTGTTACGCGCCCGCATCGACGATGGCCTGTTGGACCTGGGTGTGTTCCCCTGCGGATCACGGTTGAGGATGTTGGGGCACGCCGGGCGGGCGTTCTTGCGCCGACACGTCGGGCGCTGGGGGATGATCTACCGGCAATGCCGGACGGTGCGGATCAGTTCCGATGAGAAAGTCCCGATCGAGGTGGACGGCGAATTGGGCGGCGTGTTGCCCGCGGAGTGCTCGGTGCAACCGGGGGCCGTCCGCTTCCTCCGACTGAGCCGAACGGAGTGAGAGGCGGAGGCCGGACAAGTCCAAGAAAACGGCCGAAAGCGGTTCCGGGGGCTTGACGACGTCCGTGAAATCCTACACGACATAGTACTACAACGCTAAGTTTGTTCCGAGGGGTGGGAAAGGGCGTTTGCGATTCAGGCCGCTTTAGCGGCCTTCCCGCCGCCGAAGGCGGTGCCTCAGGCCAGCCGTTTACGGCTGGTTACGCGGCCGACGCCAAACCAACTCTCTCAGCCCGTTTCAACGGGCTTTCCTTCAAGCCGCCCGATGCGAATCTAGCGTTGTAGTATTAGCTTGACCCGCGCTGTCGTTTGAATTGCGCTGGGGACGAGCCGCGACGCTACACTGAGCCGGCGCGCCACTAACGGTGGTATTGCACGGTTGGAGTAGGAATGGTCATGGCCGCCGTCGGCGAGACTGAGCCGCCTGATCTGGAACCGATGACCCTGTCGCTGCTGGGTCGTTGGTTCGGCGTTCCGTTGCTCATCATCGGGACGATCGTGGGCGGCGCGGTGGTGGTCGTGCTGTTGTTCGGCGGGCCGGCGTCGCCGGAGCAACGGAGCATCGAGAGCCTCCTGCAAGCGCTCGAAGCCGGCAGCGGCGAACGCAGCGCTGGCGTGCTGCTCCCGCGTGAGAACGAGCTTTGGCAGACGGCGCTGGAGTTGAGCGAGCGTCTGGCCAAGAAGGATACCGAGCTGACCGCCGACGAGCTTCAGACGGTGACGCAACGGTTGGCGACGATGGTGCAGACGGACCTGGCCCATGTCGATCGGATCACCGCGTTCGGCGACGACCCTGCGAAGCAACAAGAGCTGCGTTCGGGGCGGTTCGACTTCCTGCTTCGGGCGTTGGGACGAACGGAACGCGAGGAGGCCATCGAGCCGCTGACCAACGTAGTATCGAGTGGACGCGAGCCTTACGTGGCCGTGGCGATGCAGCAGTTGGGGAATCTTCACGCACTCGTGGGGTCGAAACGGGCGGTTGAACCGATCGTCGCCGTCCTGGGCCGGAGCAGCCGGGCGGAGACCTTGTTGACCGCGTGCACGGCGCTGTCCGTGCTGGCAAGCCGCGACGACCGCGGCGTCCTGGATGCCTTGGCGACCGCGCGACTGACGCACGACGGGGAAGTGGCCTGGTCGGCGGCGCTGGCGCTCGCTCGCCTGGGGAGCGCGGCCGGGAAATCGACGCTGTTGGACCTGTTGGACCGCACGCATTTGGCATCGGGCGAGCGCTACGAGGTTCGCGACGAAGCGGGGAACATCAAGCGATACGTCATGCCGCCGAATCGCGTGGAGGCTTTGCTGATCGCGGCGATGGACGCGGCGGCGAATCTGAACGACGATGACTTATGGGGCCTGATCGATCGATTAAAGTCCGACCCCTCGCCGGCGGTGCGCGGTAGGGCGACGGAACTCACGAAGCGAAGGGGCCGGTCGACGGGCGGAAAACCCTAAGAAGTAGCGTTCATGGCTACCCAACTCGTGGTGACGAAAGTCTGGATCGAGCCGGGGTGCATCGTCTGCGACGCGTGCGAGACGACGGCCCCGACGGTGTTCGAGGTCACGGACGATTCGTGCCTCATTCGACCGGAAGCGCTGAACGCGAGTTTTACCAAACCCTTGACGCAAGCGATTGTCGACGCGGCGCAGGAATGCCCGGTCGATGTGATCAAGTACGAGACGGTCGCCGAGGAAGTGTCGGCGGCACTGGCGGATCCCGGCGCGCCGGGACCAGTGGCACCCGCACCTCCGAAGCTCGTAGCCGCGGCGCCCGATCCGGTGATCGCGGCACTGCTGCGAGCGGCCACGTCGCGCGGTGGAAACGCGTTGATCCAAAAGAACGCTAAGTCGGTTTCGCCAGCCGTGGAGACGTTACAGAAAAAAGCCCCCCGCGACCTGCCGCCGGACGCTCGTCAGGCCAAGGTGCAGGAAGCGGCGAAGAAGATCAGCGAGCAAGTGGACGGGAAGCGGCGGGAGTTCTTGGGCAACGCGGCGCTGGCGACGGGGTGGATTGCGTTCGGGGCCGGGCTGGGTGTTTCGTGCGGACCGGTGTTCGGGCGGTTTATGATGCCCAACGTCCTGGAAGGACCGGACCCGCGGGTGCGGGTCGGGAAGCTACAAGGTTATATCGAGATGGCCCCCGGCGAGGTCAACGAGGACTATAAGCCGCAGGGCATCTGGATGGTCCGCGAGGAGGAGCGGATCGCGGCGCTGAGTATTATCTGCACGCACCTGGGCTGCATCCCGAACTGGCTGCCGAACGATCGGAAGTTCAAGTGCCCGTGCCACGGCAGCGGGTATAAGCCCAGCGGGATTAACTTCGAGGGCCCCACTCCGCGACCGTTGGAACGCTTCCGTATTTTCGTCGAGGACGGGATCGTGGTGGTGGACAAGAGCAAGAAGTATCAGTTTGAGCTGGGGCAGTGGGAGCAGCCGGGCAGCTTACTGGCGGTCTGAAGACCGCCGTGGATTGCCAATTGCCGATTGCCAATTTCCGGTGTCTAGCAACCAATTGGCAATTCGCAATTGGCAATTGGAAATCGGCAATTGGCAATTAGGGGAACGGCCACAGTAGACGAAGGGGCATAGCCTAAATGTCGGTAGGGACGTGGATTCGGGAGAGCCAGGTTTGGGGGAGCATTTTCCGCCACGGGGTTCCGCGCGATCGGCGCACGCGGGCCATGGCCATCCTCAGCAACGTCTTCCTGCACCTGCATCCGGTGGCGGTCCGCAAGAGCGGCATTCGCCTGTCGTTCACCTGGTGCATGGGCGGACTGACGTTCTTTCTGTTCCTGGTGGAGATCGTCACCGGCGTGCTGTTGATGTTTTACTACCGCCCGACGGTGGAATACGCGTACTTCGACATCCAGGGGCTGCGGGCGCACGTGACGTTGGGCTTGTTGCGCGAGCTCCATCGCTGGGGCGCGCACGCGATGGTCATCACCATCTGGCTGCACATGCTGCGGGTGTTTCTGACGGGCAGCTATAAACCGCCGCGCGAATTCAACTGGGGCGTAGGGGTCGTGCTTCTGGTACTGACCCTCCTCCTGTCCTTCACCGGATATCTGTTGCCGTGGGACCAGCTTGCGATGTGGGCGATCACGGTGGGATCGAACATGGCCCGGGCGACGCCGGGGTTCGGGACCGAGGGTCCGATGTCGTCGTTCCTGCAGATCGGCGGAGTGCCGTTGGCTCACGCCGGCGACGACGCGAGGTTCGGGCTTCTCGCGGGGACGTTCGTGGGGCCCAAAGCGTTGCTGCGGTTCTATGTGCTGCACTGCGCGTTCATTCCCGTGGTGGCGACGGTGCTGCTCGCGGTGCACTTTTGGAGAGTTCGGAAAGACGGGGGGATTAGTGGGCCCTTGTGATTGCCGATTGCCGATTGCCAATTGCCAATTGCCGAATGGCGGCACTGAGCGGGCGTCGGGTTCCGCGATAATTGGCAATCGGCAATCGACAATTGGCAATTTCGTCCAATGTTGGCTGACGCAGTCCTGAAAGATTGACCATGTCGAGTTTGCTTGCGGAAGCAACTTTTTTTAGCGATGTGAAGGAAGTCGTCAATGCGCTCTGTCGGCCGCACTGGTTTCTCATCATTTCGGTCGCCGGGCTGATCGTATTCCTCGTGGGGTACCGTCGGTTTACCAAGCCGGCAGTTGCGGCCGCGTTGGCGGGGTCGTTCACGTTGTTCTTTTTGGTGAGCTGTTTCGATCCGAACTTCGTGAAGATCGTGCAGAAGGCGGACAACGTTCCGATCGTGATGATGATGTTCGCGATCGGGTTCTTCCTGTGGCTTTCATTCCGTCAGGCGGCGGTCAACGATGAGCGGATGGAGAAGGGCCGGCCGTTGTTCGAGGCCGGGGCCGATGACAAGGTGCTGGTTTGGCCGGACCTGGTGTATATCGAGTTCATCGCCCTGATTCTGTTCACGGCGTTCCTGACGGTGTGGGCGGTCGTACTGCGGGCGCCGCTGGAGCAGCCGGCGGACCCCAACGTCGCCCCGAACCCGGCGAAGGCCCCGTGGTACTTCCTGGGCTTGCAGGAGATGTTGGTCTATTTCGACCCCTGGCTGGCGGGGGTGGTGCTGCCGGGGTTGATCATCGTGGGGCTGATCGCGATTCCGTATATCGACAAGAACCCGCGGGGCAACGGGTACTACACGTTCAAGGAACGGCGTTTCGCCATCAGCATGTTCCTGTTCGGGTTCGTGATTCTGTGGGTGGGGTTGATCCTGTTCGGGACGTTCCTGCGGGGCCCAAACTGGAACTTCTTCGGGCCCTATGAATACTGGGACCTGCACCGACCCATGGCCCTGCTCAACACCGAATTCCACGACCTCTTCTGGATCGGGCTGCTGGGTCGGGCCCTCCCGGCGCACGACACCGTGATTATCCCCGGTTGGTTGAGCATTCCCGCGTATCTGAAGCGCGAGGCGCCGGGCATTGCCGTGCTGGCGACGTATTTCATCCTCGGGCCGTTGATTCTTCGATCGCTCTTTTTCCGAAAGCTGTATCAGCAGATCGGCTTGGGGCGGTACAGCGTGATGGTCATGCTGCTGTTGGTGATGCTGTTGATGCCCATCAAGATGGTGCTGCGCTGGACGTTGAACCTGCATTACATCGTGGGCATCACGGAGTGGTTTCTGAATGTGTAGGGACAGGGACGAAGGGACAGAGGGACGAAGGGACGCAGGGCGGAAATAGGGAATGCCGATTCCAGAGGAAAGACTGTACAACCCCGCGCGGCTCAACCGCTGGTTCGCGGTCAGCAGCATCCTGATGACGGCCTCCATCTTCTGGATGGTGTGGGTGGATTACGACCGGCCGTGGCGGGCGTTCCAGAATGAATACTACCTGGGCCGGGCGGCGCTGGCGCATTTGGATTACCTGGATGCGTCCCGACAAGAGCGGGTGAACGAGATCGCCGACGCGGAGCGGCGACTGGCCGACGCCAAGCAGTACGCCGCGGAAACCTCCGGGACGAAGCGGAAGAAGCTCGTCGCGGATGTTGCCGACGCCGACCTGGCGTTTCGCAAGGCCAACGCCCCGTGGAGCCGGGCCTCCCAGGTGCTTGAGGTCACGAAAGATCGGTACGAGCGAGCGCTCGGCGCCAACGGCCCCACCAACGCCGTCACCCAAGCGGCGTACAAGCAATTCGGTGAGGAGGAGGAAGAGGTCGACCGGTTCCGCAAGGACAAGGAGCATTGGGAGGACGCGAAGAAGCGGTTGGAGACGGAGCTGAAGGCCCTCGACGAACCGGTGCGGACGGCCGAGAAGCGACTCGACGACCTCAAGCAGGTGGCCGCCGCGGCGCTGCAGAAGGATCAACAATTCCGCGGGGTGCTGACGGACAACGGCTTGTTGGGCGGGCTGCCGATCGTGAAGGCCATCATCAACATGCCGATGCTGGACTTTACGGCCCCGAAGAACACGCCGGGCCGGCATCAGGTCAATCAGTTGGTCCTGCCGGATGTGCGCCAGCGGCTCAATTACGTGGAAAGCTACACCACGGACCGCTGCACGACCTGTCACGTGGCGATCGACCGTCCGGAGTTTTCCAAGGATCGCTTGGCCCGCAAGTTGGAGCGGTCGCTGCCCGGTGTCAGCGAGGCCATGCAGCGGATGGGGCAGCCCGCGGTGTCGCCTCCGACGCCGCCGATGGTGGAGGGGAAGGGGACGGCGCTGCCGGAGGGCCGGGTCACGGAACACTGGGCCGAACTGAACAAGAAACAGCAGGATGCGTACTTCGGCGAGTTGCTTAAGCTGGTGAATGGGTACCTCAAGCTCAGCGGGCGGAAGACGATCGAGTTGGGGCAGCCGATCCTCGCCCACCCGGACCTTGATCTGTATCTGTCGGTCGATTCGGCCCATCCGATGGCGAAGATCGGCTGCACGGTGTGCCACGAGGGGAACCCGCAGGAGACGGATTTCGTCCAGGCCGCTCATTCGCCGCCGACCCACGAGATCGAGAAGGAGTGGGAGGCCCGGTACTACATCAACCTTTGGGGGATTCCGAACATTACTTTCGAAACCGTCGCCCACTTCTGGGATCGTCCGATGCACCTGCCGCAGTACACGGAATCGGGCTGCGCGAAGTGCCACTCTCAGGTCGCGGATATCGCCCGGTTCCGCGGGGAGCGGAAGGGCTCGCGGATCAACCTCGGACAGCATTTGTTCCGCGAGGTGGGCTGCATCAACTGTCATAACGTGGACGCCTTGGCCGGATCGCGGAAGGTGGGGCCGGACCTCATCAGCGTCGCCTCGAAGCTCACCCCGGCGTTCGTGCAACCGTGGGCGTTTTTCCCGCAGAAGTTCCGCCCCGCGACGCGGATGCCGCATTTCTTCCTCCAGGAGAACAACCGCGCGGAGAGCGCCAACCAGTTCGACCCCGACCCGGTGCTGCGGACACAGACGGAAGTCGCGTCGATCAGCAAGTATCTGTTCAGCGTGTCCAAGCCGTGGAAACCGCTTCCCAGGCCCGATGACGCGGCGGGCGACGCGAAACGCGGGGAGGGGCTTTTCAAGTCGCTGGGCTGTTTGGCGTGTCATGCGAACCTGGCGGAGTTCGGCGAGGCGTGGATCACCAAGGACCTCGTGCACCGCGAGGAGTTGAACAGCGAGACGGCGCTGGACCGCTACAAGGGAATGACCGACGAGCAGCGTGTCCGGTACGCGGAGGAGCATTTCGCGGACCAGACCCACACCATCTTCGAGCCGGAGAAGGCGAGGTTTGATCCCGAGCGGCCCTATAACTTGCCGACCTTCAGCCGGTTCGCGCCGGAGCTTTCGGGGATCGGGTCGAAAGTGAACTTCGATTGGCTCTATTCGTGGCTGATTGAGCTGGCCGCCTGCGCCCCGGATACGAAGATGCCCAGCCTGCGATTGTCTCCGGCGGAGGCGGCGGACATCGCGACCTACCTGCTGACGCTCAAAAAGGAGGAGTTCGCTCAGAAGGAGTTTCCGACGGACGGTATGGCGCGGCGCATGGCCGACGATCTGATGTTCGACCTGCTCGCCGCGCAGCGTTCGGAGCGGCGAAGTCATTCGATTATGACCGACGAGGGCAGCGACCTGACCAACATGCTTGTTTCGCTTCTGCGCGGGTCGCTCGGAGAGCAGGCGGCGTATGACCTGATCCGGCCGATGAGCCTCGACGACAAGAAGCTGATGTATCTGGGCAACAAGATGATCGGGCACTATGGCTGCTACGCCTGCCACAAGATCCCCGGCTTCGAGGAGACGCCGCCGCCGGGCACCGACCTGAGCAACTGGGCGGAAAAGCCGGTCACGCAGTTAGACTTCGCCTTCTATGACGACGCTTTCCGCGACATGCGTAAAGAGAAGGACCAGGTGTTCGGCACGGTGTATCCGAAGGATGCCAAGGAGCTGAACTACTGGTCGCCGACCCCGGACGACCTGCGGGAGCAGATCACGCATACGCACGCCGCATTCGCCAAGCACAAGATGATGAATCCGCGAATCTGGGATCGGGAGAAGATCAAGCGGCCCTATGACAAGCTGAAGATGCCGAACTTCTACTTCACTGAGCAGGAGGCGGAGGCCCTCACGACGTACCTGCTGTCGAGGATTCCGCCGCGGGTGACGGATCGGCTGAAGGTGAACTACGAGGGGGGCACGCTCGGTCCGATCGCCAAGGGAAGGAGCCTGACCCGCGAGCTGAACTGCATCGGATGCCATCAGATCGAGGATAACGCCCCGACCGTGCAGCAGTATTTCCGCCGGACGATGAGCGGACGAGTGGTGTTCGATGAGGTCAACGCTCCGCCGCTGCTGTGGGGCGAGGGGGCGAACGTGCAGCACAAGTGGTTGCACCAATTCCTGAAACAGGTCGAGCCTTTGCGGCCTTGGTTGCTGGTGCGGATGCCCAGCTTCAAACTCAGCGGAGAGCAGGCGACGACCCTGGTGGAATACTCCGCAGCCCTCGGTCAACGCGGTCATCAAGGGCAAGGTCCTCTTTAAGGGCGACCCGGAATAAGTACAAGCGGACCACGCTCGATACGGCCAAGGACTCGAATTGCAACAAAAAGATCGGCAGCGAAGAGGTCGTGCTGAATAAGAAGGCCGACCCGATCACCATCAAGAACGTCGTCGTGTCGATCAAGGAAGGGTCGGGCGATCGGAAGTTCCCGCCGAAGAAGGAAGAGGCCATCCTGGATCAGATCGGATGCCAGTATTCCCCACATGTCCTGGCGGTTGGTAATGGGCGCGCAATCTGGACCCACTCGGGGCTGTTACATTCCCTGTGGGGTTTAGCCATTTCCGGCAATGGGAAGTCGTTTGTTTACAAGCACTTACGAATTAAACACAACTTGCCCGCAGTGCCCGAAGTTGCCCGAAAATGCAAGCCAACCTGCCGTTGCCGAGGTCGCGGACCCTTCGCGGGCTGAAAAACGGCTAAAGTCCACACGTTAGAAACCGCTGGTTTCGCCCAAGGTCAACTTGTCCGTGGAACGCCGAACGCGATAATAGGGGTATGGCCGAGGCCATCGAAGTCTTCCCCAACCCGCATCCGATGCGCGACTATCTCATCGAGCATCACGCCGATGAGTTCACCAGCCTTTGCCCCAAGACCGGACAGCCCGATTTCGCGACCATTACCATTCGCTATGTTCCTGGTCCGGCGTGCCTCGAACTCAAGAGCCTGAAGCTTTATCTCCAGTCGTTCCGATCGAAGGGCCTCTTCTACGAGGACGCGACCAACGTGATCCTCAACGATCTCGCGGCGGCCTGCCGTCCGAAGTGGATGGTCGTAGAATCGCGGTGGAGCGTGCGGGGCGGAATCCGTAGCGTCATCACGGCTGAGTTCGGGCGGAATCCACAAATCGCAGGCCAGGCTTCTGCGGTCTCGCCGCACCCGCCACTCTAGTCGTACGGCCCTGAAGGCCCTCCTTTTTTTCAAGGCTGGGCGGCCAGAGAGCGCGTTTCTCGCTCGGCCAGGAGTCGGCTCGCCGTTTCGCCCGTCCTTTCGGCCACCGCGTCACCCTCTGGGGCCGCGAAGACGCCAAAACTCGCCGAACCGTGGGCGGCGGGTGGGCGACGTAACGAATTACGAATTACAAGTTACGAATTACGAAGGCAGATAGGCACGGAGGGGGACGGCAAAACGCCGAAAAGCCAAAACGCCCCAATGGAGGGTACAATGGGAGACAGGGACGAAGGGGTTGTGCCATAGGCTGGCACCAACAGTGTTCCACGTGGAACAAAACTTGCGCTGCGGGCGCGCGGAGCGAGCGCAAAAGGCGCGGCGGCTCAATAGATATAACGTGCGGGGTGATCGGCGGGGACCGCGTGATGGAGCGATCACGCGGAAATGGGGAATTGTGAATGCGGAATGTCGAAGGTCAATCCGAACCCCAAGCGCGAGCGCGGGGTCAACGTACGCCACCCCCGGTGGGTACTGCACCGTGTTACGGGATCGGAACCAGCTTCGGGCCGCCGGTGTTCCACGGAGGGAGGGTTGTAGCCTTCCGGGGCTTGCAGAAAATTAGTCAATTTGTCCGACCCACGAGAGGAGCCAAAAGCTTATCCACCGCGCGCACGCCAGCATTGGTGTAATCTGCGCTTGAAGATCCCGATGCGCTGTGCGCGAAGATAACATCCCCTCCATTAACATCGATTATCCGAACGCTCGCGCCCACTCGATAACTCCAGCTTACGACGGGAATGATATAAATATAAACGACCGTTTTGTCGAAATCATACTGCGACACGGAACCCATTATGACGGCCTCGACGCCCGCCAACTTGCCAACCTTCGCAGCGGTCGCCGGGTCGATCATATCAGAGGCCTTCATATCCAGTTCGTCCATGATGCTTTTCAACTGTGATCGCTCGATCACCCGAAATCGGTCGCTTCGGCTCAAACGGTCCACGACGAGCCCTGCGACGGCGTTTCCCAAGTTGACCGCGTTCGCCCCCGGTCCGTCGGCAAACGGAAGCACGGCAACGCGCCGGATCTGTGCAATCCGCCCAGTATCGATGACCAATTCTTTGCGCGGTGCCGAGCACCCACCCCAGACCAAGAACACCGGGATTAACAATCGCACCAGTCCTGCACAAGCAAAGGTCGTGAAGGGAAAACCCAGCACCCTATTTGTTCCTGGCCTCAAGATCATCTCCTGAAAAAGACAAAACGCTTGGTAACAATTGGATTAGGACAGCCTTCTTCATGGAATGCCGCAAACGCAAATAGCGACGGCAGGTCAACGACCTGCCCTACCCGGCTGTTATGGCGCCAGGGCATCGAAGATGGTCGTGAGATCTGCGACACTCTGTAGCGCAGCCTCGCGGGTCGGCGCATACAGCTTGGTCTGGTCCCAAACCGTGCCGTAGCACCAGGTTTTCATCGCGTTGATGCATTCGGCAGTCACGTTCTGCTCGACCAGGGTGAGCCCAACGGAGGGATGGCGCAGGAGCCAGCTCTTTCTCAGCACGCCGTCCGACGCAACGATGGCGGCACCGGTGCCCTGGGTAGGGTCGAAGTTAGCCAGACGCGCCGTTTCTGCAAGCACATCGCTGAGGGTCCTCGCTGGCCACAGGGCGTGAACGACGTTGATGACTTGCTGCTCACTGAAATTGGGTACTTGTACCCCTGCAAGCCCCACCTGCCATGCCCGTCCGGCGCTACAGGTGTCGAGCGGCCCAAGCGGGAGGTTTGAGCCACAACTCGAAAATGCGTGAGGATTCCCTTTCGAAAACGTTCCTTCCTTTAGGCCCCACCAGCTTGCCCGTGCTGCCACACGTAACCGATTGCTACGATCCCCCGAGAGTTGCGGGACAACGGTCATACCGACGTAGCGCACCCATCGTTCTTCGTTGCCCTGGAGGGTATGCCCGTTTACGTTCAGCTCCGAGGGTGCGGAAGCAAACGTTACAAGCTTTGTGCTGCCAGAATTTGAAAAAGCCGGGACAAAATCGGCGGTGTCTGTAGTCTTCCAATCGTATTGCCCATTCAATTCGCTAAACCGGAGAATCTGAGTCGTTGCTCCATAACCTGGAGCATTGACGATATACCAGCTACCATTGGGAGCATTGAAAAAGAACCACTTGATTGGGACCGTCGTCCCTTGAACTCCTTGCCGATCGGAATGAATCGACGGATCGCTCAACCACTGTTGCAAACCGAGGTCGTAGAAAGAGTTTGAAGGGTCGTTGTCAAGACCGGGATCGATGGATACCAGGTTGCCAGACATGTTAATCGTCGCGACCGCCTGCCCGACCGTCCACCAGCCAGCCTGGTGATTCACTACTGGTCCGAGAGAATAGACATCAACTTTGCCGCTTTGGATTTGGGAAATGTACCAACGGGAGGCGGTGGGATCGGTGTAGTAAGCCCAGCTTGCTACGTGGGAATTTCCATTATTCAGAATGGAATCGCGCTCAGTCTGAGCAGAAACAGAAGTGGCTAAGATCAGTAACCAGGAAGCTACCATCGTCTTGTTTAGCAGGTTCATTTTTCACCCCATAGTCAAATCAAACAATAGGAAAATCAATGCGCCCGCCGCAGGCGCCCTGTGCCAATGCAACGCTGGGAACCCTCAATAGCAGACCCGACCACCCGTGTACAGAGGAAACTCGTAATCATCCGGGCGTTATCCTCCGTTTTCGGGAAGCTTAACCGTCTTTCCTTCGCAGGTGAATTCGATTTGCCCGGCGGCACCCACAAATATCCATCGAATTACGACATCCAAACCACTACCGGCGTTCGGTGTATAGGTGTGCTCCTGCCGCAAACGAAGGATGATCGCTCCCAACTGTCCTCTGCAATCAGTACAGTCCGTGCCGGGATCACAACCTGTGGTAATGGAATTCCCGTTCTGGTCGTCGCAAATAAGATCGCCGTTGCAGAGGCGGTTATCTTCGCATACCCCATTCCGAGCCGTGCCGAGTGAGAATAGGAAGCAGGTATCTGTGCACCGGTCGACTTCACCAGAATCTAAGTCTATAAAGAGCGTCCCACCATTTTCTTCAAAGCGAACCACATCGAGGGTAAATGTCTGTCCTCCAATGCTAGTGACGTATTTCCCGTTTTCGTGGAGTACCTGACCATCCAAGCTCGGATACCCCTCGTCGGTCACAATGACCCTTAGCTCTGCGGGTGCAGTTGATCCGCCAAAAAGCGAGTCGCAAATGTTACTTCCGGTGTAAATGCCCGCACGAAGAGGGCCGTTACCACTAATCCCGCCCCCTGAACCTCCATCACCGTTTCCGAGCCCACCGCCCGGCACGCCGCCCCCGGCACACCCGCTTTCTAGAGTCAAGATAATCAAAGCCAGAACGGTTGCGAAACCCTTGGTCATTTTGAAACTCCAAGAACGCCTGTAATCGTTCAGACCCCGTCGGGCTGACATGGCACCAATGTTCCAGCCACTCTGCGGAGTGCCAGTTCCGTAGGGTGGGCACCGCCCACGGTACGCCATGATTCCTAAAACAGCATCAAGGATAACCTGATAACTAAACGGATTCAAGGGGCTTTGGCCGGATATTGGTCCTCATGGCCAAGGCCCTACATGCCTTCCGGTATCGTCGTATCCCGTCCATGCTGCGGGGGATGCGGGAGCAAGCCGGGCTGACCCAACGCGAGCTGGCCAAGCGGTTAAAATCCAGCCAACCTTTAGTCCACAAAACCGAGATCGGGGAGCGTCGGGGCGACATAACGGAGTTTCTGGATTGGTGTTTGGCCTGCGGTGTAGACCCAGAGGTGGCGTTCAGGGAGCTGCTAAGGCACCGCCGTGGTTAGATTGCCGCTAGTTGGATGGTAAGGGGGTAGATTCTGAGTACACCTTTCCAGGGTTCTGCTCCCAGCTCGGATTGGTCCGGTCGCTTGCGCTCGCGGCTCGGATTGGCCGCTCCATGCCTGTCGCGGTACAGATCGGAGGGGACCGCTCCATGCCTGTCGCGGCGACGGACCCCCCTTTATCCCCCCTTGCCAGAAGGGGGGAGGTTGTTGGCGGGAGGCCCCTCACGCTACCCTCGGACCCTCCCGGACCCTCCCGGACCTTCCCTTCTCGGTCGGCTCGTCCGACCCCCCAGCGGGTGAGAGGGGTTCGAGGATGGACTCTAACGGATCAACCCTGCTTCGACCCAGTCGAAGCGGTCCTGGAGGTCGCCATTGTCGCCGTAGTCGACGATCAGTTCGATTCGTCCGGCGCGGGAAAGGTCAACGCGCACGGGGCCGAAGAGCGTTCCGCGGCGAACATGCGTTTTCTCAAGACGCCGCTGGCCGTCGACAAGGACCATGACGGTGACATCGGCGAGCGGCCCGCTGTCGTCGTCCATCCCGTAGGAGGTGACGAACTCGCGGTAGGCGCCGTTCAACTCAAAGACCAGGTTCGAGCGGCTGTGCACGCCGATCCCCCGCTCATAGCGCTCGCCGCCGACGGTGATCGGCCCGCCGAGGACGTTGCGGTCGGGGGCGAAATCCCATCCCAGTCCGAGCATGGGCGCCTGCTCGTAACTCACGGGCCGTTGCTCGGACAACCATTCCCACCGACCGCCTACGACCTCGACGGCGATGATCCGGTCCGCGTCGATGTGCACGGCGACGCCCGCCCGGAGCCTCGCCTCCACGCCGGCGTCCACCCAGTCCAACGCCGTCGCGGTGAGTCGTCCGCCGTCGCGCAGGGTGAGGATCAGGCTGGGGCGCGGCGGAGCGCTCGGCGCGGGGTGGGCCAATCGCGCGGCGACCACCAAACGAAAGGGCGCCGTCGTCGAACCGCCGCCGGTGTCAATGGCGATTCCGTCCGCGTGGATGGCGCTGATGAAGCCGTGGAGCACGTCACCATTGGTGAGCAGCACCCGATCGTCGTCCGTAGGCCGACCATGATCCAACCACTGCACGGCGGCGCGGTGGGCGCCCGCGACGGCCCGCGACGAGGCGATCCGCGAGACGGCCTCGAGCGGGACCGCCACCTCGCCCAGAACCGGGTTGTCGATCACGACCGATTCGCCGTGGGCCGCGATCACGCGCCCCGACAACAGGTCGCCCCAGGTCAGCGTGATGATCCACGAATCTCGATCGCCCTCGCCGGGCATGTCTCCCGGCACCCCGGGACTCGTGATCCGGATGATGTCCGCCGTGGGAATGTTTCGTTTGTCGGCCCCGGTTCGCACGATCGCGCCGTCGCGGAGGGAGAAGGCGACGAGCCGTCCGCGAACGGCCTGCGGCTCGACCGTCCAAACGGCGACCTCCGTCTCCCGTTCGGCGGCCTGCACGCCACCCGTCGCCGCCGGGACGGCCAGGATGGACGTCAACGCCAGCGCTGCGCGCCCAAAGGCAACGACGAATGCGGAATGGTTGTCACCCTGAGCGAAGCGAAGGGTCTGTTCTCGCGACTGAGATGCTTCGCTTCGCTCAGCATGACACCGCGCATTCCGCATTCCGGATTCCGCATTCACCACGATCGTTCCTTGTCCTGAGCCTCGAAGGATCCGCACAAGACCCAACTTCGGTGTGAACCCCTCGCGGCAACACTCACGGGTGTTGCCGCTGACGCCAGAGCATCCTCATTTCTGAAAGATCGGCAGGAGCCGGTTGGGCATCTGCAGGATAATCAGGGCCATCGCCGTCCCATATTCATCGCCCGCCTGTCCGCGCCATAACCCTTCCGCTTCCTGCTTCTCCACGAGTTCCGTCCGCACCGCTGGCCACCAGCGCTCCCAGTAGCGATCGCCGGCCAGGAACATCGCCTGCGCGGCGTAGTAGTGGCCGTAGAAGTAGTGGCCCACGGTCTGTTCCTGCGGGGGCGTGAAGCGCAGCAGGTATTCCAGACCCCGCGTGATTTCATCCGTACCGTACACGCCCGCGTACTGCAACGCCGCGACGCCCGCCGCCGAGCGGGCGAACGCCGACCCGCCGGAATGCAACATGTAGCGAAAGCCCCCGTCCGGGTTCTGGCTGGTCTTGACGTACTCGATGGCGCTGTCGATCACCGTTTTGTCGACGTACAGGCCGGCGTTCCGCGCCGCCCGAAGTGCCATGATCTGGCACACGGTCACCGACAGATCGGCGTCGTTGCGCACCGGCTGATAGCGCCACCCGCCCTCGGTGTTCTGGGTGTTGACGATCAAGCGGACCGCGCGGCGCAACGCCTCGCGCACGTCCGGGCGGTTGGTCATGCCGTAGACCTCGGCGAGGAATAACGTGGCAAAGCCGTGACCGTACATCGGGCCGTGCGAGGTCTCCGCCGCGAGGAGCCCGCTCTCGGAACTTTGGGTCAAGAGGAACGCGAGACAGCGGTCCACGGTCTCGCCGTAGCGTCCCCGCCCGGGCATGTTCCCGTCGGCCATGAACGCCATTCCCGCCAGTCCGGTGATGCCCACATGCGGCCCGTAGTGCGAAAGACTTCCGTACGACCCGTCGGGGGCCTGGTGCTGCACAAGCCAGGTCAGGCCCTTTTCGATCGACACGCGCGATTCGGGCGTGATTTCCGTCTCGATGGGCGATGCCGGACTCGGCGCGTCCGCGGCCGCGATCGCGTGAAGAGGCGCGAGGAGCGCGACACTCAAGCCCGTCGCCGCAACCGCGCGTCCCCGTTTTCCTTGTCGTCGAATCATGGGATCACTGTTGGTCCGATTCCTGCAAGGCACGATAGTAGCGCTCGATCCACACGCGATAGCGCTCCAAGAACCCCTCGCCGACGCCTTGGATGACCTCCTCGCGCTCGCGGCGGGGGAGATGTCCCCAACTCCGACGCGTGTCTTGTAGACCGGCGCGCTCGGCCTCGCTTCGCCCGTCCGCCGCGGGGGCATCGGCGGTACTGGACGTGGACGGCGGCGACGGTTTTCCTTCCGCCCGCGTTTCGGGCCGCGGCTGGGGCTTCCCCGCGGTCGGCATCCTCCGCTTGTCCGGGTCCGTCGGCGAGGGCGACTGCCGGCGCAGCCGCTGCTTCGAGGCCGCGGCCTTAATGGCGTCGTCGAGTTTCTCCCGGATACGCCCCTGCAAGGCCTGCGTCTCCTTGCCGGGGTCGAAGTCGATTTCCATCTTGCGCGAGGCCTCCGTCATCATTCGAACGATCGTGGCCATGATGTCCTCGTCGCTATCGGTGACGGCCTTGCGAATCAGCTTCTGCCCGAGATCGTCCGCCTTCTTCGACGGCTCGCTCGGCGGGGTTCGATCTTGGCCGAACGATGTCGGGCCGAACAGCGCAACGACGGCTGCAACTGCAAGCCCACATGCAACGACGAATGCGGAATGAGCGGTGTCATGCTGAGCGAAGCGAAGCATCTCAATCGCGAGAACAGACCCTTCGCTTCGCTCAGGGTGACAAGCATTCCGCATTCCGCATTCCGTCCTTGTTCCCATCTCTTTATTTCCCCTGCGGCTGCTGGGCGCGGGAGGTGACCAGTTCGGTCAGTCGTCGCACCTCGGCTTGGTCCTCCCCGATCACGGTCAGTCGACGCAATTGCGTCTCCGTCGCGGACTGCGGGTCGAACGCTTCATCCAAGGACCGGGTCCGCTCGTTAATATCGACCTGCATTCCCTTGAGCACCAAGAGTTCGGCGACCGTCGGAATCGGCGGCCCGGAGGCATTTCCTCCATCCCCGCCGCCGTTTTCCATGTCCGCCTCCGCGAATTCCGTGGACATGGGCAGCGATTGCGTCTCCACCACCGCGGCGATCAACTTCTCCAGCTCGCGGGCGATTCGGTCCGTCGTGGTCCGCAGTTCCTCGTCGATCTCCCGGGCGTCGAGGCGGGTTCGACTGTCGTCCATCCACCGCGCCACGCGTTTCATGGCCCAGTCGTAGACCACGACTTTCTCAAGATCGGGCAGGACGCCCGCGACCATTTCGCGGATATCGCCCTGCTCGCGCGACAGTTTCGACGCCTCTCGCGCCTCGGTGCGTCCCACTCGTCCGAGTTCGGTAACGGCAGTGTGCAGCTTTTCGATGCCCGTGTTGACCGCACGCTGCGCTGCCAACATGGCTTCCAGATCATCGTCGATGTGCGTCAGCGTGCGACGCATGGCCTCCTCTTGGCTTTGTCGGGCAAGGGTTTCGAGATCGGCGAGAGCCTCGCCGAGCAGTTTGAGAGCCTCGTCTTGGGCGAGCGTCGCCGAATCGGCGCGGCGTTCGCGGAGCTCTCCCTCGGCCTTGCCCATCGGCGCCGCCGACCTACGCACCAGCCGACCGGCTGCCGCCGCTTTCGGCGTCTCCGCAAGTTCCTCCCCCAGGGATTTGGCGTTGCGCCCCAACGTCCGTTGATCGCCTTCGAGCGTTCCGAACGTCGCCTGGTCGGCGCCGAGCAGACCGGCCTCACCGGTCGCGGATTTCAGCGCCTTCTGTTCCTCGATCAACGCGGCCACCTGCTCTTCCGCGCGTTCGAGTTGTTTGCGAAGCTGGGCTAGTTCGCGTTCGTCGCGCTCGCGCAGCGCGGCGAGCATCTTCCGCATCGCCTCCGCCGCGGCCTTTTGGTCGATGGCGGCGGCCGCGGTCCGATTGGATTGGATCGCCTCGACCGCCGCGTGCAGGCGCTTGGTGATGTCTTGGGCCCGCGCGGCCCGCAGGGCGTTCTCGATGGCGTCGGCACCTGACGGATCCTTCTCCCGCGTTCCCGCGGCAAGCTGCTCCATCCGCGCCAAGTGCTGCTCGACGTCGCCGGCGAGCCGCTCCTGCTGCCGTTCCGTCCGCTTGAGCAGTGCCGCTTCCGCCGGCATCAGCGAATCCACGGGTTTTCCCAGCAACGCCTTTCCCGCCTCCGCGGTCTCGGTGCGGACCGCATTTTGTCGATCGAGCAGGTCGCGGGTCCGAGAGACAAGGCTTTGAAACGTGCTCCATTGGGACATGGACTGAAGGAGCGCGTTCAATTGGTCGTACGCCTCCTCCTCCGATCGCGCCGCTGACTTCAGATCGTCCTGCTGTGCGGCGGCAGCCGCCTGTTCATGGACTCGACCCAGCCACGCGACGGCCTCACCCATCGGTCGGGCCGCGATCCGACGCAGCGCGTCGCCCGATGCCGCCAGACGCGACGCTGACTCCGCATCGCCCGCATGGTTGCGCTCCATCCTTCCTTTAAGGTCGTCCAGACGCACACTCAGTTCACGGACTTGGTGGGCGAGTCGAGACTGACTGCCGGAAAGGTTGGTCAGCGTGTCGCGCTCGCCGCCGCTGAGCGCCGTCGCTTCGCCGTCGGCGCGAATCAGTGCCGCCGTCCGATCGCGCAACGCACCCTCCTCGATCGCCACTTGGCGAAGACGCGCTTCCACCGCGGCGAGGTCTTCACGAAGTCGGACTTCGAACTCCCCCTCGCCGATGATCTTGATCCGTAGCGGTGCGGAGCGACCGATCTGCCCATGACCGTCCGGACCGACATGGTTGTCCTCGGCGGCGATTTCGTAGGTGAGTACGTCGCCCGCGGTCAAGGCGAGCGCTGCGACGGACCACACGTAGGACGCCGCCGCTTCGATGCCGTCCTCCTCGCGAACCACGCGCAGATCATCGGAGAGCGACGTCGTCGATGTCCGGCCCTCGCCCGGCCCCTCGACGCGCAGGTCGAGGGCCGCAATGCCGAAGTCGTCCTCGACGCGCGCGACCAGCCGAACCGACCCGGTGGGGGTGAGTTCGGTCATGGCCGTCGGTTCGAGAACCGTTACGGTCGGGGCGCCGTCCGGCGTCGCCCGAATCGTATAAGCCGTCGCACCGCGATTGGCGAACCCATCCTCGTCGCGAAGCTCGACGCGGAAGGTCATATCTTGGACGACTTCGAGCCGAGCGCTGAGTTGACGATGGTCTTGAGCATCGACGACCAGCGGGATGAGCTCGCCGCTCTCCGTTCGCAGCCCGGCCGTGGCTCCGGTCGGATCGGCCGGGATCGGTTTGCTAGTCCGGAGCGTGACCGCGATGTGCCCGCCGGTCGGAGCGGCGACCGGTCCACCCGTGAGGTCAACCACGTGTACGGCTCGCGTTGTTGCATAAGAAGGCGGCTCGATTGTCGCCAGCGCTTCGACCACTTCCGGGCGGCGAACCACGCGGATTCTCGACGGTTGCTGCACCGTGGTGTCGTCGCCCGCTTCAAACCAGTATTGCAAATCCTCGGTGATGGCGTCCACCGTGGTGTAGAACGTGCCGTCCTGGTCGCGCTGCAAGGCGAGGACTTCGGTTCGTCCGTCAGGCTCACGCAGGTGGACGACGCCGCGGAGAGCGTCGTGCAAACCGCGTTGGATCTCCATACGCACGGTTGCGGATTCCCCGAGGGCCACGGTCTGCCCGCCGGTCAGCGGTACGATGGCGACGGTGCGGGGCCACTCGATCGCCCCCCACGGGTGGAGGTAGCGATACAACCCCGTCTGCGACCACTCTGGGGCGAACCCCACGACAGCGCCCAAGACCACAAGACCTGTGGCGAAGACGGCGCCGCGGACGGCGAGGGGTCGGATGGATAAGGCCGCGCCGAGCGGCAGCTCCCGGATGGTCCGTTCGGTCTCGGCGATGACCTGCCGCATCATCGCCGCCGATCCCGCGTCGCGGCGCTCCAGGAAGTTGACGGTGCTGGAGAGTCGATCTTGAAGGGCCCGGAAACGTCGTTCGAGTTCGCCGGCCAACTCGTCGATCCCCACTCTCGCTCGTAGCGGCCGCACGACCCAGTGCAGCGTCCCGCCCACGAAACCCGCGACGAACGTCAGGCCGCCCGCCGTTCGCAGCAGCGGCGGAAGCCAGAACAGCCAGTCGAGGATGATGACGGTCAAGAGCGCGGGTACTCCGCTCGCTACGACGGCGAACAGCCCGTAGGTGACAAGCCGGCGCCGGACAGTCCTACGCAGCGCGGTCAGGTAGGTTAGGATGACGCTCGACTGTTCCATCGACAAACCCTATATTGCATCGGCAGGGACGTGCGTTGTGGCTATTGCGCGTGCAGAACCCCGAGGCGCTAAAGCAGCCCAAACGCCTTGCGCAAGCCCCACTCTATTGATATCATAAGCACGAAAAGCACCAAAACCAGTTTAGAGTCCCATAAAGTCTCAACCAAATCATCGGGAATCTGCACGCTGCGGTCGCGGACGGTGGCGAATTCGCTCTCCAATTGGTCCAGTTCCAGCACCCGCCCGCCCGTGGCGGCGGCGATGCGCTCCAGCGCCTCGTAGTCGGCCTCGGGACGCCGGGCCTCTAAATCGGGCCGTTCTACGCGAACCAACACGGACGCCGAGCGGTCGCCGGGCCGAGGCGAAATGTCCGCCGCCTCCAACGAAAAGCCGCCCGGATGCGGCGGGACGTAAGCGCCTTCGAAGACGCTCGACTGCGGACTGATTCGATGGGCTTCGAACCGCGTGGGGATGAGCAAGCCCCCGGACGGTTCCTGCGTGTCCACCGTACCCGATTCGGCCACGGCCACCGGCAACGTGTCGTGTTGTTGGGACAGCAATTGGGCGTCGAAGAACTCGACCTGGACCCGTACCGGCTCGCCGTACGCGTAGGTCCGGCGGTCGGTCCGAAGAACGTAGCGGCGGTCCTGTGAAGCGCGGGTGTCGCGCATCAGCTCTCGCGCGACCTGCACCCAATAGCTGTCGTGCAGCAACTCGCCGTTGTGCCGCCGCCAGCGCCAGGTGTCGTCGGTCGCCTGGAAGAAAAGTTTGCCCGCGCCGTATCGGCCCGTAACTACAACGGGCATCGGGCCGGCGGCGGTGCGTAGCGTGGGATGCTCCGCCAATACGGACGCCCCGGGCTTGGGCCCCAGCGTCCTCGCCACCCAGTACAGCTCGGGCAGTGAATCGAACAACGCCGCACTCGCCGCACGATCCGCGGCGAACCGGAAGATGCGGCTCCGTCGGCCTTCCGGCGTCAGCCGCGGGCGGTAGCCGGACACCAGCGGCGCGTCGTAGCGACCGAGAAAGCCGGGGTCGATGGAAACCGGAATCAACTTCTCCAACGGGGTCCCAAGGTACCGATGCGGGGCCGCTCGTTCCCCGGCGATCAAGCCGAACCCGCCGCCTTCATTCCCCACGAAATCCAGCAGCATGTTCATCTGGGCCGCCGTCAACCACCCGCCGCGCGGATCGACGTCCCCGAACAGCACAACGTCATATCGACTCAATTCTTCCGGCGTATCGGGAAAGCGGCCGATCGGCTCGGTCCCTTCCTGGACGAACTGTTCGTCGGCCTCGATCAGCAGGCCGCTCATCTGCATCGTCTGCTCGCGGAGCAGCGCGTTCTTGAGGTATCGGTACTCGTAGCGCGGATAGCCCTCCACGAAGAGCACGCGCAATCCGCCCTCCAGGATCGTTACGTCCACTCGCTCCGCGTTGTTCTGGATGTTGGTCTCGCCCGGCAGCGGCGCGACCTCCACGCGGTATCGCGTGGTACCGCCTTGGGTGGGCTTGGTGTGCAGTTCGACGGTCGTGGCCCCGGCCGAGGGATCGAGGGAGACGGTCTGCGCGGCGACCGTCGTTTCGCTTCGCTCGTCCACCAGGGCGACTCGAACCGGCGTCGGTTCGCTCAGCCCTCGCGCTGAGAGCTGCGCTTCGACGGCCAGCACGTCGTTGACGAACACGCCGTCTTGGGCGCGGACGGGGCCCACTTCGATGTCCCGAACCGGGTCCGGCGATCCGATGCGCAGGGGGAAGATGGGAATCTGCCGCCCGGCCGCGAGGTCGAGGGCGTCCTGAAGGCTGGTCGGCTGGGTTGCGCGGCCGTCGCTGGCGAGGATCACCGCCGCGAGTCGCCGGCCCTGGGCCTTGTCGATCACCTGACGGATCGCGCGGGCGAGATCGGTGCTCATTCCCTCGGCCTTGGCCGATTGCACGCTTTCCACCAGCGGGGCGAGCGCCGCTTCGGAGTCGGCGTAGCCCTGCGGTTCGACGGCGCCGGAGAATGTATACAGTTGGATCGCGTTGTGTTCGAGCAATCGTCGAAGGGGCGCGGCGTCATCGCCGGTGACGGCGGCTTGGACGCATTCGAGACGGGAATGGTGTGGCACCGGCATCGTGCCGGTGTTTTCACGGGCTGGAAGCCCGTGCCACACGCGGGCGATCGCACTCGCTACAGCTTCGTCCGAATAGCGGTCCCGCGTAGTCATGCTCAAGGATGTGTCCAACAGTACCGCGACGTGGGACGGCTCGACGCGGTTTCGCTGCCACACCAGCGACGGGCGGCACAGGATCGCCGCGACCAAGGCGATGACCCCGCAACGCACCACGGCCAGGGTCAGACGGCGACCGGACGACGTGCGTTCCCGCCGGTAGACAACCGTCACCCACGCCAGGGCGACCAGAGCGAAGCTGAGCAATACCCACCCGGCGATCTCGTTTTGCCATTTCAAGAGAAGCGGCACGTCGCGCCCGAGGCGGATGTCGTGAAGGTCGAGAAGCCACTCAATCAATCGCGTCACAGGCGGTCCTCAAGCGATCCCGGCGCGCCGGGACCGGCGGCGGAAGTTTCGCGCGGGGAGCCGAAGTACATCGCCATCCACATTTCCCCCAGCAACAACGCCATCACGACGTAGAGCGCCATGGAGGCGAGTTCGGTCGATTTTGCGGCCACGGGCTGTTCATCCGCCGCCGTCGCGGCACTGACCAGACGGACGGGCCGATCGAGCAACGCCGCCAGCTTCCGCTCATTCACGCTCTTTAGATCGGACTCCGTGGGATCGACATTGACGGCGACGACCCGCGACGTCGGCCCGATCGACAGGGTCGCCAATTGTGCGCGCTCGACGGGACCGTAGGTCAAGGCCAAGGCTTCGCCATGCGCGACCACCGACCGCTCGAACGCCGCCCCTTCGCTCGTGGTGACCCGCAGCGGCAGCGAGCTCTCCACCGGGGTGAGCGGTTCGACGACGCTCTGACCGACGAGCACGTTGCGTTGCTCGCCGTGCGGCGGGACCAAATAGGAGACCGCGTTGAGCATCACCGCGACGTAGTCCCCCTTGGCGGGCAAGTTGTTCCAGTCCATGTTGGCCGTCGTCGTCCATACCAGCACTCGCCCTTTCCCGAACGCGGATGCAACTAGGGCGGGCGCGTCGTTGGCATATCGCAAGACGACTTCGGCCCGATGGGTGTCGAGTTCGATGGGGAGGTAATGCTCCACGCGGGCGAGGAAGAGTCCGCTGGTGGGGTGGGTCGCGAACTCGGCCACGATGGGGTGGACTTGGCGATCGAGCTTGAATTCCGTCGCCCCGGCGGGTGTCGAGGCGACGTCGATGGGTCGGCCGATCTTCCCCGGCATAAGCCCCGCGCCGCCCGCATAACCGTAGCGGTTGTAGTGGTCGGCGCTGACCAGATCGCCCAGGAAAACGAGCAGCCCACCGCCCGCGGAAGTGAACCGCTCGAGCTGATTCCATTGCTTCGCCGACAACTGTCCGACGTTGCACAGCACGACCACGTCGTAGGCCGAGAGCGCTTCGCCTTCCAGCTCGGATTCGGTGATGACCTTCGGCGAGACGAGATTCGTCGCGGCCGATCGACTCTCCACCGAGGCCGTCGAGCGACGCAGAGCGGCGGCTTTGTTCGGCGCCAGCGCGGTGGCGAGGAATCCCGCCTGCCCGTCCAGCAGCTTCACGCCCGGTCGCCCGTCCACCAATAACACGGGTGCGGATTCACGGACCTCCAGCGAGAGATAGCGGGCATCGTCGTCCTCCAGCCTGTTCTGCGTCGGGGCCAGGATTCGTGCTTCGAGCGCGTGAGTGCCGGCGGTAGAAAACTCCGTCGAAACGCTGGACACCACGGACGACCCCGGCTCCAGTCGTGGAAGCTGCTCCCGGCGGAGGATCTGCCCGTCGCGGCGTACCTGGAGGACCGCATTTCGTACACTCGACTCCCCGAAGTTGGTGACCTCTACGGTGATCCGCACGGGGAGATTCACTCCGACCAACGGCGACTCCGGCGCCAGGCGAGTCACGGCCAGGTTGTCGGTGACGCCGGTATCCACGTGAATGAAGCTGAGATCGACGGACGGGTCGGAGAGGGCGTCGGCGAGCCGTCTCGTTGCCCGGACGGCGGCCGTGGGATTCTGCGGCGTGTCCGACTCCCATGCGTCCTTCGGAAAATCGGAGATCAGGTAGATCGCGCGGTTTCCGGCCGCGGCGTCGGAGGCTTTGAGAATGTCCCGGGCCGCCGACAACGCCCCGACCGTGTCCGTCGCCCGCTGCGCGGGCCGGATCGCGGCGAGAGATTCGCGGACGAAACGCCGATCGTAGGCGGCGTGAGCGATGACCGCGTCCGCCGGCGCCGCCAGGGTCACTAAACTCACCGCGTCCGCGGGCGGAAACGAGTCCACCAGCCGCATCGCGCACTGTTGCGCCGCGGCGAACCGAGTTCGTCCGTCCGTCTCGTGGGCGTTCATGGACAACGAATTGTCCAAGAGCACGATGCGGTGCACGCGCGAGGAACTTCCGGGCACCAGTGCCGTGGCGGGCAAGTAGGGCCGCGCGACGGCGAGGCCCAACAGCACGACCACTCCGATCCGGGCCAGCATGAGCAACAACTGTTCAAGCCGAACCCGCTTGGCGCTCCGTCGATTCGCCGCCAGGAGGAACGACATCGCCGCCCACCGGATACGCCGGTAACGACGCCGGTTGATAAGATGGATCGCAATCGGGATGAGCGCCGTCAGCAGGGCGATCCCCGCGATCGTCGGGTGAACGAAGGGCATGTTGGCTAGGACCGGCGACAGCATGGCCTTCCTATCCCCCGCCGAGCACCCGCGACGAGTGCTGCCGCAACCGCGCCGCCCGCGTCGCCAGGTATCCGCTCAGGGCCGCATCCAAGGCCATGGCGGTGTTGAACACCGTGTAGTCGATGAGCATGTGTCCGCAGCCCGTACGCAACTGGGATTGGAACCGCTCGACCTCCTCGACGTAGCGGGCCCTCAGGGCGCGTGGGTCGGTCAGCAATCGCCCCATCAATTCCATCCCGTCGAACAAGGTAGGGCCGGAAAACGGCAAGTTCAGCTCGGCCGGGTCCCACAGATTCCACACGATGACTTCGTGTCGGCGGTAGCGCAAGTGTTTGAGCCCCTTCAGAATGGCGTCCGGAGCGTCGAACAGATCGCTGATGAGAATGATGAGGAGCCGGTGGCTGAGGCGCTCCGCGAGTTCCGTCAGAACGCGCCCCAGCGAAGTTTTGGCCGGTCCCGTCTTTCCGGCCAATTCGTGTACCAGCGTCTTCCAATGGTGCGCATTGTTCGAGGGCCGCATGAAATGGGTGAGATGTTCGTCGAACAACGTCAGTCCCACCGAGTCCTGCTGTTGCAGCGTCAGGTAGGCGACGGCCGCGGCGATGGCCGTGGCGTATTCATGTTTCGTCATGCCCTCCTCGCCGGAGCGATAACTCATCGACTCGCTGCAATCGACCACCAGCATGAGGTTGAGGTTCGTCTCCTGCTCGTACTCCTTGACGTAGTACTTGTCCGTCTTGCCGAAGACCTTCCAGTCGATGCGCCGCAGGTCGTCGCCCTGCGTGTAGGCCCGGTGGTCGGCGAACTCGACGGAGAGCCCCCGTTGCGGACTGTGATGGATGCCGCTGAAAAACCCCTCGATGATTAACCGAGCGCGCAGCTCCAACCCGCTGATCTTGGCCAGCACCTTCGGGTCGAGGTATTTGCGATAGTCACGCTCAGCCACGGCGCACGAATCCTTCGGGACTCAGGACAAGTCTCACAGGTCCGGGATTGGTGCGAACGGGGACATCCCGCGTCGCCCTTGCAACCGGACCAACACCCCCTACATTCTATGCTACGCCAAGTGTTATCGGCTGAGTGTATAGCCGTGCTGTGCGGAACGGAGTTTCTCGCACCCGCTCGTTATCGGGCTGCATCCCTTCCGTCCCCCCACACAAACGTGCGAACGGGACGCGGACGATAGGCTCGACGCCTGTCCTGCAAGGCGATAAGCTACCGGCTCGGATGAGGCGAGGCGACCGCCGGCGGATCGGCAATGCCGCCGCGATACAATGGTCGCGGATCATCCCTGGTTTAGCAGTACGGAGAACGATCATGGTGAAAGTACGCGTCGGAGGAGCGGGGGCGGCCGGTTTCGCGTTGGTGCTGGCGAGTTTGACCGGCGGGCCGGTCTATTCCCAGGTGGAGGTTACGCGCATCGAGACGACGGAGGTGGAGGTGCTGACCCGCGGGCCGGTGCACGAGGCTTTCGCGGAGACCATCGTGTACGAGCGCGAGCCGGACGTGATCGTGATGAAGGCGCCGCCCGATCTGATCGAGGAGGTTCCCCCGTCCCAGGCGCCGAGCGGGGCCAACGTCGCGTGGATTCCGGGCTATTGGGGGTGGGACGAGGATCGGGACGACTACTTGTGGATCAGCGGCATCTGGCGGACGGCGCCGCCGGGTCGGCAGTTTGTCGCCGGCTACTGGACCCGGTCGGGTCACGGATTTGCGTGGACCTCGGGGTTCTGGGCCGATGCGAATGACAACGAGATCGAATACCTGCCCGAGCCGCCCGCGATCGTGGAGTCCGTTCCGCCGGGTCCCCCGCCGACTCCCGACAACGTTTGGGTGCAGGGGACGTGGGTGTGGGCCGGGGGGCGGTACGTATGGCGACCGGGCAACTGGGTGGTGGCCAACCCCGATTGGCTTTGGGTGCCCACCCATTATGTGTCCGGCCCAAGAGGTTTTGTCTTCGTCGACGGCTACTGGGATTTCACCGTGGAGCGGCGGGGGATGCTCTTCGCCCCGGTGTACGTCAACGCGACGATGCGTGCTACGCGGGTAGTGTACTCACCGGCGACGGTGATCGACCTTGCCGTGTTCACGGATCATCTGTTCGTGCGTCCGCGATATCACCATTATTATTTCGGGGACTACTATGCACCGAGCTACGTGGAAGTCGGCATTTATCCCTGGTTCGCAATCGAGAAACGGCGTGTCGCTTATGATCCGATTTTCGTACATCGCCGATGGGTCCATCGCGACGATCGGGCATGGGAGGGCCACATCGAGGCGGACTTCCGTTTCCGCGTCGAGCATCAAGAGGCCCGCCCGCCGCGGACGTTCGCCTTGCAGATCAACATCGGCGCGCAGCCGCAGGCGGTCGAGCGCCGGGTGGTGGTGGCCAGGTCGCTCACCCAACTCGCGGCGCAGCCGAACCCGACGGTCCGGCTTCGTGCCGTGGCCGCGACCGAGCGGGACGTCATCGTGAAGCACTCCAGGGAAGTCATGAAGGCCCGCGAGGAACGGAAAACGGTCGAGGAGAAGGAAGCTCGCTCGGCGGGCGGAGAGCCGGTTCGTGTCACGGCGCCCGTGCGGGCCAAACTCCCGGCGACACCAGTGGCGGCCAAGAGCGTCGAGGTCAAGGAGCAAGCTCCACCGAAAAAACCGGAGGTGTCCAAGACGGACGCGAGCGTGCAGCCAAGGCCGCAGCCCGCGACGGTGAAAAAAGCACCCGCGTCCACGGCGCCTCCGCCGACCTCGAAGACCGCGCCCCTCCCGCCGCCCACGAAACAGCCGGCCCAGCCTCCTCCCACCGGTGCGAAGAAGCCCACCGAGCCACCTCCGCCCACGGCGAAGAAACCCGCCGAGCCTTCCCCTACCCCGGCGAAGAAACCCGCGGAACCGCCGACGGAGGCGAAAAAGGAATCGCCGGAAAAATCAAAGGACAAGGACAGAGACGACGCCGACGACGAGTCCAAGGACAAATCGAAGGAGAAATCGAAGGACAAGCCGAAAAAGAAGAAGAAGGACGACGACAGGTAGGTCGCCCTTCGTTTACATGTACATCCCGCCGTTGACGTTGATGATCGTGCCGGTGATGAATGACGCCCGCGGATCGGCCAGGAACCGGACGGCGATGGCCACCTCCTCCGGCTTGCCGAGCCGTCCCATCGGCGTGAGCTGCCGGACGGTGTCGAGAACGTTTTCCGGCACGACGGACGTCATGTCGGTCTCGATGTAGCCGGGCGACACCGCATTGACGGTGATGCCTTTCGTGGCGACCTCCTTCGCCAAAGTCTTGGTGAACGCCATCATCCCGCCTTTCGCGACCGCGTAGTTGGATTGTCCGAAGCTGCCGATTTGCCCGACGATCGAGGTGATGTTGATGATCCGACCCCATTTGGATTCGACCATGTTCGGGAGCAGTCGGGCGATGAGGTTGAACGGGCCGTTGAGGTTGACCAGCAGCACCTCGTGCCACTGCTCGGGGCTGAGCTTCAGGAACGACCGGTCGCGGGTGATCCCCGCGTTGTTCACCAGAACCTGGATGAGGCCGAAGTCCTTCTGGGCTTGTTCGATCATCCCCAGGCTCTGTTCCGTCTTGGACACGTCCGCCTGGTACGCGATCGCCCGGCGGCCGAGTTGCTTGATCTTGTCGACCACCTCTTCCGCCGCGTCGCGATTGGACACGTAGTTGACGATGACATCACTGCCGGCCTCCGCCAACATGATCGCGATCGCACGCCCGATTCCACGCGAGGATCCCGACACGAGACTGGTCTTTCCTTTGAGTTCCATGACCTTCCCCATAATCTGCGTCAACTCGGACGTGGACGGGCGGCCCCTTCACGAACCGCCCCAGTCTTGCAGGATGGCACACGTCACGGCGGATGTCAATAAGGGCCAACCGAAGGCGGGACCGACCGACCGTCCGCCCGCCCTGTGGCCGGCGGCCTTCCCTGCGATCGACGTATCGTCCCCACGGAGACGACATCGGAATCTCCGCGACCGACCATGAGCTGGACCGACCGTGAGCTGAAACGATTCCCCAACATAGGGTCATCTTGTCGCCATGACGAGGGCAATCGCATCTTGATTCCCAACGACGTTTTTCATGCTGGTATCGAGGGTCGCGGCGATCGGAGCAAAGCACTCTGAGCCGGCCCAACCCGCGTTCCAGCCGCGCCAAATGGGTTCCGCAGATTTTAGATGCGATTGCCCTGTCGCCATGACCTCACGACGACCAAGGGCCTGGAAAACGAACGAGGATTGACTACACTCGGTGGCCATCAAGGCTGCCTCCCGGCTCAGCACAAGCTGTTGTGGGCCAACCTCTTATGCCACAGGATGCAGCCTCTGCCCGTTGGTGAGAAATCCGGGCCGGCGGGCTTCCACAATGCCCGACGCCCCTTTCCTTCGAGGCTCGGGCCTGCCCTGGAAGGGACAAGGCACGGTGAACGGGCAGCAGCCCGACGAATCCGGTGTCTATGGCAGAGTCTACGATGACTCCTTCGACTCCCCAGCTCGGCGGTGTGGTCAAGCGGAACGCGGAATCCCTGGCCGGACAACGGGCGTTGGTCGTCGGCCTAGGCCGCTTCGGCGGCGGCGTCGGGGTGACCCGGTGGCTGGCCGAGAATCACGCCGCCGTCACGGTCACGGATCAGGCGACGCATGACGCTCTGGCCGAGTCCGTGGCGGCCATCGCGGACCTGCCGGTCACGCTTCATCTCGGCGGCCACGACGAACGCGATCTCGACACGGCCGATCTGGTCGTCATCAACCCCGCCGTCCACAAAGCCACGTCGGCCTTCTTTCAGACCATCGTCCGCCGCGGCATCCCGTGGACGACGGAGATGAACCTGTTTTGTGAGCGTTGCCCTTCCAGGGTAATCGGCGTCACCGGGTCCTACGGAAAGAGCACCACGTGCGCGATGCTGGCGGAGGTGTTGGAGGCCGCTCGGCGGGCCGGCGGCGTGACCTACACCGGCGTGCATCTGGGCGGCAACATCGGACGCTCCCTCCTCAATGATCTGCCCGACATCCGGGAGAGCGATTGGGTGGTTCTGGAGATGTCCAACGCGCAGTTGGAGGATTTACCCCGAATCGACTGGGCGCCCGACATTGCCGTCATCACCAATCTATTCCCGCACCATCTGGATCGCTATTCCTCCTTCGCTGACTACGCACATGCCAAGCTCAACATCACTCGCCACCCTGAGGGGACGAGCAAGATCGTCGTCGGGGAGCTTCACCCGGATGCCGAGGATCTTCTCTTGACCGCCGTCGCCGGCCGCCGCGAACGTTTGGTCCGCATCCCTGTCCTGAGTCCCGAAGGAACCCCTGCCGACCTTCCCGTGGAGTTGAAAGTACCCGGACGCCATAATCAGCGAAATGCGGCCTGCGTGCTGACGGTCTGTCGTCTGCTCGGCCTGAACGAAGCCGTCGTGCGCGCGGCACTGTGCGACTTCAAGGGTCTACCGCATCGACTGGAGTTCATCCGCACCCTGGATGGGGTGGACTACTACAACGACTCAAAATCCACGGCCCCGGCAGCGACCGTTATCGCCGTGGAGGCGCTGCGCCGTCCCACAGTGGCCATCGTCGGCGGACAGCGCAAGAACGTGTGCCTCACTGACTGTGCCAAGGTGCTGGCACAATGTTGCCGGGTGGTGATCTGCATGGGCGAGTCGGGTCCGGCCTTCGCCGAAGCGGTGAACGCCGCGCGACGTGCGGTCTCTTCCGAGCCGCCGCAGGAGCAAGGTCCCGGCGCGCCGGGATGCGGCGGGTTCGCTTCCGAACTCCTCTCCCCCACTGGGGGAGAGGATAGGGTGAGGGGGTTTCAGGACGCACCGTTACCCAACTCGAATCCGGTGCGAACCATGGTCCACACTGTCAACGGAGTCCCCGACGCCGTCCGTATCGCCCGCACCGAAGCGAAGCCCGGCGAGGTCGTCCTGTTCTCCCCCGGCGCGCCGAGCTTCGATCAATACGTCAACTTTACCGCCCGCGGGCACGATTTCGCCGAACTGATCAACGGGCTCCGACCGCTTCCTTGACCGCAGGCCGCCGCCGGCGAGGCCGGTACGCAGTCGCTTCTGTTTGTCAAGCGTGGGTTTCAAATGGCTTCGTTCTGCAAGTACTGTTTTTTTGCTGGTGCCATTTGGTGGCACTTGTTGAAAGCCACGGGGGACGGAGTCACAGAGCCGCAACGGGACGAAGGGAAAGGGGGGATGAACCGAGGCCGGGGTGAAGGACCTCGCCATTGCCGATTGTCCCTTCGCGATTTCCAAGTTTCGCACGCGGGGTCCCCTACTCCGGGGCGCCGGGTCGCCGGGCGACGACCGCCCACGTAAAGAACGCGCGGGGTGATCGGTGGAGACCGCGTGATCGAGCGATCACGCGGAATGGGGACGGGGATTGTCGATTGGGGGGTACGCTACGAATCACTCGACACCGTCATCGGGGTGATCCGCGTCACAAGGTCGAGCGGCCAGATCTCAATCGCTCTCTCACAGAGCCATTCCTGGCGTTCTCGTATAGCTGCGGGGTCCCATTCTTTCCCCTCGGCCACACGTCTCGTCAGCCGTATATCCGACTTGAGATACTCGCGGCGCTTCTCGTTGAATCTCGCGTTCTGAATCTGCTGATTCAGCTTCTTATCCAAGAGCGTAAGGTTCCCAATCATATCAACGTATTGCTTATGTTCCTTCCAGCGGTCTGCGTCGTCGGGTCGTTGAGGGTAAATATGCTCAAGATGAACCCGCGTCGGACCTGCGATGTCTATCTCCTCCGTTGGGCGGACATGAAGATCAATCGAACGGAGCAGATAGGTGGCGATTCCGTGACCCGACGAACCGAAGGAGAGCTCTCTGAACTCCTGGCGGAATGCATCATCGGACGGAGAGATCGCCTTCAGTTGGTCCAGGGACTTCTCAAGATCGCTGTGTGATGACAGCTCTCTCGCGCAGTTGAAGATGGTCGACTCGAAGCCGGTTCTGTCTCGGTCGCATACAATGTTATGTCTCACGATCAAAGCGACAATAGCCTGCGCGACTTTGCCCTGTTGCGAGTCGTCGAGCCTGTGCTTCGCTGCTAGAAGCAATGCGTATGCCGCCTGGCCGCGAAGAACCTTGATGCCTTCCCAAGCCATTGCGACATGGTGGTCCTCAGCTTCGACGTTTCTGAGCCTTGCGAAAAACGTCGCGTCATCTCGGAGATCCTGGCTGTACTTGAGTGGAGTCAGCACGCCTTCGTCGAGGCATTTCTTGATGGTACGATATAGACTTTTCGCCTTTACGTCGCCGCGTGTCGCGATCCAAGAAAGACGAATGAGCGTCTGGGCTCGTTCACTCGTCCCGCACGCGTCAAACACTTCGGACCAGGCTTGAATAATCTCCTCTCGATGTCCCTCCGGAGCTTTCGTCAAAACTCGGCTCCGGATCAAATCGGCCGTTGACAGGCCAATTCCGCGATCGTTGAGAGTTTCGAATATTGCAGCCGCATTATCCTCGTCGCTGGACACGACTGAAACGAGCCCAACGTGCTTCGTTAGCGCATTCGTGAACTGCTGCGCCCACGAGAACCCGGCGCGCTCTACTTGGTGAAGGGTCCATTTCTCCTGCACTTTGGCGGAAAAGAACCTGAACGCGGTCTGAATCAGATTGTGCGAACGCTTTGTTGGCAAGGGATCCTTCTTCCGCGGGAACGTCTGGATTAGATCGCGGAAGAAGTCCCGGTCGTACATATTCAATGTTAGCTTGTGTTGCCGATCCCCGCCGGCAAGGTAATCCTCGAAAGAGACAAATTGTGTATGAATCTGGCGCGCCGCGTCAGCATTGTAGTCGTTGATCTTGTCTCGCAGCGCGGCAAGCAAAATCGTCGCCGTTGCGAGCCGTTGCTGGCCGTCGAGAAGAAGATGGTATTCACCATTGTTGACCATTACGATTGCACCAAGGAAGTACAGCTTTCCGCTTATGCGCTTATCAGGGTACGACTCCACAAAATTGAGGATATCCGACCAGAATTCGGTGACGTGGGCAGTTTCCCAGCTATAGTCACGCTGAAAATCGGGCACGCGAATTGGCGGGGTCGTATTGCTCAATAGAGTGCCGATGGTTGGGTTTGTCAGCTCAAAGGTGTCAGTGGGCATTGTCGAGAGCCTCCGCTGTCACGGGTAAGGTCTTATTCAGTTTCATCGAGTCGCGGCCCATGACGCATTCTTGACGGCAATCAGACGGGCCGATGCCAGGGGCATTGTCAGCGGGGCGGCGGGCGGGGTCAAACGGGAGAGTTGGAGAGTTGAAGGGTTGGAGGGGTGTGAAGGGTTGGAAGCGAGGGGCAGGTTCGATTCCGCGTGGTTGGACCCCGCTTTGTCCCCCCTTGGCAAGGCGAGGCTGGATGACCCTCACCCCGGCCCTTTCCCTGGGAGGGAGAGGGGGACGGATCGGGAGTTGAAGAGTTCAAGGGGCGAAGGGTGAGAAGGGTTTGAAGCGGCGGGGATCCAGGACTAAAGGTCCTGGGCTAAGGTCGAGCGTCCCGATGGGACGCAACGCGCGGCGGGGCGTCAGCCGCCGGGACGGCGGAACAGGACCTCGACCATCGTAGACTGGCGAATCGTTTCCGGAAGTTGGAAGACGAGGTTGCCGCCGGGGTCACGGGCGACCGTATTCAAGATCAGGTGGTTCACGTAAACCCAGGCCTCGTGGTCCTTGGGCCCCAGGATTCGGAACGCCGGCGAAAAGAACGGCCGTTTCCGGCCGTCGAGGACGAAACGCACGCGGCCCTGGTCGGGCGTGAGGTCATAGGTTCCGGTAGACGGATCGAACCCGTCGGCGCGGTGGGAGGCGCCGCCGGCTCCTTCGAGGCTCAGGACGACGGGCGAGCCGACTTCGACGCGGATCGGAGCGGGCTGGGAATACTCGACGGCCCGCGCCGCGGCATCGGCGTCAGGCACTTCGCCCGATGAGCCGAGGACCAACTGGCAGGCCCAACGAACGACCTCTCCCGGCGCGCCGGGACTCGGCGGCCCGGCCACGAGCGATACGCGACGCCGTTGGGGATCCGTTTGCTCCACTATCGACGCCGATCCAGACCCGGGATTGAGCATATAGACGAGAACGGTATCCCTCGGTTGACTGCGTAGCGTCGCGTAGACCGGCGCCGGCGAGATGTTCGTCTGCCAGGGGTCGTCCCCAGACGACGCGATGGTCACCGCAAGTCCCAGGCCCGGCGGCGACCAGGACTTGGTCCTCCCCGTTGCTTCCACCGTCACGAACACCTGCCCGCTTGGATAGATCGTGTACACCCACCGCTGAAACGGGCGAGCGTCCAACGGTGCGTCGGGATCATCGACGAACCGCCATTCGGAAGCGACGACTGCGCGGACCGCGTTCATCTCCACGATCCGTTGCCGGGCGACGACGGATTCACCCAGCGGCGAAAAGTCGCCCAACTCCGACCCTTCGAGACTCAGGGCAAGTCCGGATGCACCCACGACGACCGGACTTGGCCCCAGCGTGGTTCCCTGCACCAGATTCCGCAGTCGGTTCGGATCGGCGGCGAGGTTGTACCAGTTCGTGATTTGTCCGTTGGCGAAGGTCAGCTCGAAGCGCCCCCCCGCACCGATGTTCCAACGCCGGCCAACCTGTTGAACGTAGAGAGCACCGTTGCTGCTCCGCGAATCCCCGACCAGGTCCACCCTGTTGCCGGTGAGTAGAATGTCGTCAAATCTAACTTGCACGGGCTTGGACACGCCCGATACGGCCAGTCGAATCTCCCGCACGTCATCGAGCGGAATCTGCTCGGCCACCTCCGCAAGGTCGATCCGAATGCCGTTCCAGCCGCGTTGCAGGGTGATCGAGGATTGCGCGGAAACCCGTTGTTCCGGCGGCCCCGAGGCCATGACGACGTCGAGGGCCAGGCCGCGCTGGGGCGCGTTCACCGACATGAGCAGCAGGTCGTAAGGCCGCCAATCCCGCTTCAGATACCACTGCGCGTCCGGACGATTCGCAATCACGATCGTATCGTCGGACGATCCGGCCGTGAGTCGCAGACCGCCGGCGCCCGTCTCGACCCGTCCTCCCTTGCGGTCCCAGACACACTTCGCTTGTTCCGAAACGCTGATGAGCTGGAACAGGTCCATGTGCTTGGGGTCCTCGAAGTCGGCGATGACCACGAAACGTCCGGTTTGTAGTTCGGGGTAGACCTGCATAAGGATGTCCGCCCGCGTCGGACCGCTCGGCGGGAGGTTCTTCGCGCCCCCACACGCTCCGAGCAACGAGCCGAAACACAGAAACGCAGAAACGCAGAAACGCAAGCTCGCCCTGAGCCTCGAAGGGAATGAACGACCGGTCCTGTTTTCTGCGTTTGAGTCTTTCTGCGTTTCCGTCATTCTCATCGCGGACGAGCCTAGCCCAGGAGCGGACTGTGTGCAACGAGTTGAACCTTGTCCTGAGCCTCGAAGGATCGGAAGCGGCCCGTTGTAGGACTCCCCGCGTCTCGCGTATAATCCCTTGGCCGATCCCGACCTAGGCCTTGGGCGGATCAGCGGAGGATCATGCGATGGCGACGGGCACGTCCGAAGTTCAACACGCGGCGTTATGGCTGATCGGCCCGGACATGCCCGGGCTGCTGCGGCTCGGGGCCAAGTACGTCGCCGAGCGCGGCGGAAATATCGACAAGGACATCGCCGACAAGTTCGGCGAGAAGGCCGTCGTGTTTATGAGCGTTACGGCCAAGCCCGCCGACATCAAGCGAATGGAGCAGGACAAGGACGCCCTGAAAACAGCCAGCGGTTGCGGCGTCGTCTTCCAACCCATGAAGCAGCCCACGGTTCCGGAAGGCTTCCAGGGCACGCTTCACGGCTTCGATATCGTCACCGACGACTCACCGGGCCTGGTGGCCGAGATCACGGGTTTACTCGCTGAGTCCGGCGTTCTGGTCGTGGGACACACCGGCGAACGTCGTGTGATCCCCGGCCCGCGCTCCCAAGTCCAGGCCGGTCAGAAGTACGTCGTCATGCTCCCCCACGAGTTCGACCACGTAAGCTTCACCCTCGCCCTCGACGCCTTAGCGCGGCGATTCAACGGCTCCCTAAAGACCCCCCTCCGCACCGTCCCCGGCCTGCTGTGGTGGTGGTGACGGACGAAGGACGGAAGAGAGAAGTGTTGTAGGAGTCGGACGTGAGCATGCAGACCGTTCATCGAAGACCGCTCGTCGTGGCGACGGCCATGAGCTTATCGACAACCCTCTTGGGTTGCGGCGTCGTCGGAGTGACCTGCGGCGACTTGGCCGCGTTGCTCTGCGGCGAAGGGCTGTACTGCAAGTACACGGACGCAAGCTGCGGAACAAACGGCGACTTCGGCGTTTGTGCGCTCAAGCCCGAAGTCTGCACTGCGGTCTTCGCGCCGGTTTGCGGCTGCGACGGTCACACCTACGGCAACGAATGTGCAGCCGCCGCGGTCGGCGTCAGCATTCGCAGCAGCACCCCCTGCGACACCGACGGGCAACAGCCGACCTGCGGCGGGATCAGCGGATTCCTCTGCAACGAAGGGGATTTCTGCAAGTACGGTTTGGGAACGTGCAACAACGGCGACCAGTTGGGCGTGTGCATGTCGATTCCCGACTTCTGCACCGAGGAGCTCGCTCCGGTCTGTGGCTGTGACGGCAACACCTACGGCAACGAATGCGAGGCCGATCGCGCCGGCGTCAGCATTCAAACCACCGGCCAGTGCCCGTAACTTGACGGCCGAGCGGGAAATATAACATGCAATTCGCTGAAGTCGTCAAACTGGATTCATTCCACGGAAAGGGGTTGAACTAGCCGCGTGTGCGGGAAACGCAGCGCCGCTGTTTATGGGCGGCGCGAGTGTCGTTTCCGATCCATGCTTATGGGTTGGGCTTCGACGATGGAGGCGGCAGGTGCGTCGTGGTGACGTAGACGGGGTCGAACGTGCCGCTCGTCGGACCGCGTGGGCCGCCCTGAGAAGCATCGGGCACATTGTCGGAAATAGTGGAGAACGTGCTCGTCAGCGTCCCGCCCAAGACTCGAATGGCGCCCAGTGCGGCCACCACGAAGAGGGCGAGCACAACCGCGTACTCCACTGAGGCGAGCCCGTCTTGCTCGCTTACGAATATCCAGGCCCGTCTTCGCCAAGCACTGACGAGCATATTCATGGTCCGTTTCGACTCGTTTCTGATGCGATATCCGCCCCGACGCGGCAACGTCCTGCGTCGCCTGTTTCGATATTGTTGGGGCCTGTGTGGACCGTGGTCAAGTTACTTGATGGAATCTCGCACGCGGGATCACGCAGTCTGATAAGACCCCTGTGGATGACCTGACGAGGAGCAGTTCAGTGGTTAGCGGTCGTCCCGGGGATGCGCGGATCATGGCGACAGACGGACTTGCACGTTCACGAACTCGAAGTCGTCAATGTCGCTATCGCTCGGCGCGGCGATGATCTGCAACGTGTTCTTTCCGGGTTGCAGAAGCGGCGCGATGCGTTCGTCGTCAAGCACGTCCACGAGTTCCTTCGCAACCTCACGCCGGAAAAGCGTCTTTCCAGGGCGAGGAACGCCTCTCCGCGGCCTTGGCGGTCGAAAGTCCCGGTCGAGCAGCCCTGGTCTTCGTTCCGGAAGATGAAGACGCCGATGATCGTCGCCAAGCGACCATCGCGTACACCTCACGTTGGGCAACGGCCTTCCAAGCGACAAACGCAACACCCAACGAGGAGAAGACGACCGAATCCCTGCAAAGAATGGGCAGCCGAAAAGATTCCCCAACTTGGGTTACACGACCAGAGGTCGTTTGAAGGGGCGGGTTTGTTGCTTTGACGGGGGCCTGTGCGGAGAATCCAGGAATGGGCACGTCCCGGTCGCTCCCGGTCATCCTGCCGGTCGTTGAAGGCCAACGATGGTCGTGCCACTCATGCGGGGTGTGCTGTCGGACCCTCGTGGTTCACTTGACCGACGAAGAGCGACGGCGTCTCGATGAACAAGGTTGGGGCGAGGAACTGGGCGTCGCGCCGTACGTGGAAATCAGTCGCGGGTGGGCGCTGAACAAGCAGCCTGACGGGGCCTGCGTCTTTCTGGACGGCGAGAACCGCTGCCGGATTCACGCCAAGTTCGGCGAGGCCGCCAAGCCGTTGGCGTGCCGAATGTTTCCCTTCTCCGCGCGACGGGTCCGCGGCGCCTGGCAGGCCTCGTTGCGGTTTGACTGCCCCAGCGTTGCCGCGTCACAGGGTGAACCGATCGACCGCCACCGCGGGTGGCTCAATGAGCTTATTCAGCAAATAGCTCACGGCAAGGAGCCCGGCGAGGATGTCGCGGATTTTCATCGCGGCGTTCGGGCCACGGTCGAGGAACTGCGAACGCTGACCGCTCGGCTGTGGCGCTGGCTTTCCGACCGCGGGTTGCCGGTGACGGACCGCTTGATCGGCGCGGCCCGTTTGACCGAGACGCTCCACGGCGCGAATCTCAAGAAAGTCCGGGGGCCTCGCTTCGCGGAATTGCTCGACTTGCTGCTGGATGCGTTGCCGCGGGAGTGCGCCGAGCGGCCCGCCCCTCCCACGGCGAAGCAAAAAGCGATGCTCCGTCAATATGCGTTCGCCCATGCAGAGCACGTCAGCCTAACGGAGATACGATCGGGCCTGGGCGGGCGATGGGCCAAGCGCTGGCAGCAGCTTCGCTCTGCGAAACGGTTCCTGCGAGGCACGGGTTTGGTATCGAACTTGCCGGGATTTTCCGCGGATGTCGCGTTCGACGCGATCGAAGCGGTCGGCGGAGCGGTGGAGCGCCGCGAGGAAACCGAAGACTTGATCCGTCGGTATTTGACGGCACGGATCGAAAGTCGCACGGCGTTCGGCGAGGGGTTTTACGGCTGGTCGGCGTTCACCGGGCTTGGGGCGTTGTGGCTCTCGACGGCTGCGGCGGGGTGGTTGGCACGCTACCATTCGGCGGTGGAGCGACGGGCGTCCATTTCCTTCGAGGATTTCGCTCGGGCGCTCGGAATCATCGATCGGGCGGCGACGCGGCTTCCGGCGCTGGGCGCCGTGAGCGAGCGAGTGCGCGTGTCGTACCTACTGGCCGATGACGGTCTCGCGCGGCTGATTTCGGCCTACGCTGCCCTGGAGCCTGTGGGGTGAGCGTCACCGTCGGCGAAATGGCCCGCGCCATCGAACACACGCTGTTGCGTCCGGAAGCGACGCCGCAGCAGATCGACGCCCTTTGCGATGAGGCCGTGCGGTACGGTTTCGCGGGGGTGTGTGTGAATCCGATGTACGTTCGCCGGGCGGCGGAGCGGTTGGCGGCCGTAGGCGCGGAGTTGGCGGCGCGGCCCAGGCCGGTTGTCGTGGCCGCGGTGGGGTTCCCGCTGGGGGCCAACCTGACTGCGACGAAGGCGGACGAAGCGCGGCGGGCGATTGATGATGGGGCGACAGAAATCGACATGGTTGTCGCACTGGGCGAGTTGATCGCGGGCAACGGGAAGTACGTCCGTTCGGACATCGAGGCCGTCGCCCGTGTGGTCCATCAAGGGCCGGGAAATCGATTGTTGAAAGTGATTCTGGAAACCACCGCTCTGACGACGGATCAACTCATCCTAGGTTGTCGCTGCTGCGCGGAGGCGGAGGCGGATTTCGTCAAGACCTCGACGGGTTTTCACCCCACCGGCGGGGCCAGGGTGGAACATGTGCTGCAGCTTCACCGCCATGCGTCACCGCTCAGGGTGAAGGCGGCGGGAGGGATTCGGACGGCGGCCGCGGCGACGGCGCTGTTGGAAGCGGGGGCGGTCCGCATCGGTACCTCTGCGGGTGGTGCGATCATGGAGGAGCTTCGCGGATCGCAGTCTTGACCAGGGCGGCCGGCGGACTACAATCCCGCGCGTTCCCTGGTGAGGAGCCTTTGCGATGAGAGACGAGATTACCAGCGTATGTCAGTCGTGCGGCGCGAGCGTCTACAAGCAGCACGTTGAGTCCGGGATCGCTCGGTACCAGGACGGCAAGCTGCTGTGTTCCCACTGCGTGGCCGAGTATGAGCACGCCCACGACAAGGAGGGGGCCGCCGATGAGGCGTACGAGCCGATCGAATTCAATGATGAGGACCGGCCCAATGCCCCGGTCGCCGATCTTTCCTCGAGCCGTATCCACGCGGCCAGCGCGGCTACGCTCGGGGTCGCCGGGGCCTGGGACGACGCCCGGTTCAAGCGACCCTTGCACCCCGACTCCGTGGGCGCAATTCGCTGCCGGACGTTCCATTGCAAGCTCAGCGAGGCGGCCGTCGATTTCATGAACAGCCAGATCAACGAATGGCTCGACCACAACGACAAGATCAGCGTTAAGTTCGCCAACTCCACCATCGGCGCCTTCGAGGGCAAGCACATCGAACCTAACCTGATCCTCACCCTGTTCTACTAACCCGGACGAACATTCCTTCACCACCTCCCGCCCCACCGGCGGTTGGTTTTCTTGGAGGGACCGGCGAGGACGGTCCGAAGATGGGGTACGATGCCGAGCCTGGTTCCGATGAACAACGGTTAGACTCGCTATGGCCGAGCCGCTTCATTGGTGGATCCTCTTCAATGTCTTCATCCTGGTGATGCTCGCCCTGGATTTGGGCGTGTTCCATCGCCACGCCCATACCGTTCGGCTGAAAGAAGCGATCGGGTGGAGCATCTTCTGGGTCGTCCTGGCGTTGCTGTTCAACTTGGGCCTGTATTGGATCTGGCCGGATGGGCAGGGAGGCTACACGCCGGCGCAAGCGGGTCTTGCGTTCTTCACCGGGTACGTGATCGAGCGGGCACTGAGCATCGACAACATCTTTGTTTTCGTGGTGCTCTTCTCTTATTTCAAAGTCGCCTCGCAGTATCACCACAAAGTGCTCTTCTGGGGGATTCTGGGAGCGCTGATCCTTCGAGCGGTTTTCATCTTCGCCGGGGTAGCCCTTATCGAGAAGTTCCATTGGACGATTTACGTTTTCGGGGTCTTCTTGATCTTCACCGGCATCAAGATGGGGTTCGCCAAGGGAACCGAAGTGCATCCCGAGCGGAATCCGGTGTTGAGGCTCTTGCGACGATTCTTGCCGGTCAGCAAGGACTACGTGGAGGGGCGGTTCTTCGCGCGGATCGATGGGCGGCTGCTGGCGACGCCGTTGTTTATCGTCCTCCTGATGGTGGAGACGACGGACTTAGTCTTCGCGATTGACTCCATCCCGGCGATCCTGGCGATCACACGGGATACCTTCATCGTCTACACGTCGAACATATTCGCGATTCTGGGATTACGGGCGTTGTACTTCGCGCTCGCGGGTGTGATGGACCTCTTCGAGTACCTCAGCTACGGTCTTGCGGCGGTGCTCGTATTCGTGGGCGTCAAGATGCTTGTCGACGCCGGGTGGGACTACAAAATCCCGATCGGTTGGTCGCTGGGCATCGTCGGCGCACTCCTCGCCGTGGCGACCATCGCGTCATTACTGCACGCGCGGAAACGGGGCTGAATCCCCGTGTGTACTCGCGTGTGGGAGGTCACTTCAATCCGCGTCACGGATTGACCGATAATTTTGGCAGTTTCGTGGGCATAGGGTCAGACGTATGACATCCGTCGTTCGAGCGGGGCCGCGTATTCCACGTCCAACCATCGGCCGCGGCACACCCGCTTGCGTCGGATGGGTTGTCCTGATCGTCGCGGGGACCGCGAACCTCGCTTCGTTGCTCGCGTCGCAGTTGTGGGTCTATCCCGATTCGATCGACTACATTCAATTGGCCGGCGGCATCGCCGATCGGTTCGATCTGACCAACGAACTGTTCCTGGTGCGGACGCCGGGGTATCCGCTGTTCCTCGCGATCGTGTTCTGGATGTTCGGAGCTTCGAGCCCCTCGGCGATCCTCGTTGCGCAGCACGCGATGGCCGTTTCGACGGCGGTGCTGACGGCCGCGATCGCCTGGCGTCTCACGTCGTGTCGGAGCATGGCCGCTCTGGCCGGAATACTCTGCGCGTGCAGTCTCCAAATCCTCGCCTACGCAAATCTAGTGCTGACCGAGACGCCGTACATGCTCACTCTGATTGCGGCGGTCTACTGTCTGGTGCGCTACCATCAAGACGAAGAGCGGCGATGGCTGGTCGCGGCGTCGCTGCTTTCGGGGGTCGGCTACCTGCTGCGCCCCGTCGCTCTGTATCTGGTTGCGGTCTGCGCCGCGGCGGCTTTGCAGCGGGCGTGGACGATGCGACGCGCGCCGCACCTTTCCCGACGACGGTGGGGCCTTGCGGTTGAGCTCGCATCGGCGTCCGGACCTGCGCTGTTCGTGGCGGCCCCGTGGATGGTGCTCACGATGTCCTCGCACCACAGCCTGCAAGCGACCCGATGCTTCGATTACGTGCTCTATCTCCGGGCTGCGACGTTCGACGGACTGGACTCAACCGAAAGCGCCGCCATGACGGACATCCACAGAGTCGTCGACGAAGCCAAACGCACCGGGAACCTCGGCCCCAACGCCGACTACCGCGACCGAGCGACGGTCATCAAGGCGTATCAAGCGGTTCGCCACGTGGGATTCGCAGAGTCAAGCGCGGTCCTGGGGCGCGCCGGGCGTGACCTGATGGTGGAACATCCTGGGTCCATTACCCTGAACACGTTCAAATATGCGGCCTGGATGCTCCTTTCGCCGGACCCCGTCTATCGGTTTCAACCCGGAGGCACGCCAGGAAAGGAGGGTAAGAGGGATGCCGATGCACTGATCTATGGCAGCGGCACCTACGCCTTCGGCGACGGGTCGTGGGAATGGGTGCTCAAAGACTATCGACACTACCTTCCACTGAGCGCCCAGTCCCGTGCACTCACTCCGTGGTGGACGGCCCTGGTGACATGGTTCCATCGACATGTGGAACAGAGGCGGACGATCGTGCGCTTGGGCGATTCATTGTTCGAGGAATGCATGTTGTTGTGTGTTGTGGGCGGCGTGCTCTCCCTATTCCGCCGCGACCGGGCCGCGTGGTTCGCCATCGCGGCGGTTATTTCCCTTCACGTATGGGTATCGACATTTCTCGGCGGACCACAGACGCGCTATGCGGCGCCGGTCAAGCCCATCCTCTGCCTGTATCTCTCGCTGCTGCTGGCAACCATGCTGAGGTCGCTGTGGCGTGCAGTCCATGTTCTCGTGGGTATGGCGATCAACCGCAAGATGAACGGCATTGGACTCGAAAACGGTTTGGCCCGCGGATCCGCATGACCGATCCCTGGAGGGTATCACCCAGTTCCATCTGCTGCACATTGGAAGCAGCAGCGAACCGGCAGCCACCGACCGGGCACGAAAGATTCCTCCTGGATGGCGAAGAAGCGGGCCAGCAATGTCCTCATCTCGGGGATGCGCCATAGGTGCAGATGGTAGTCATCGCCGCCCCAGGCGATCCGGCCGCAAAAGGGCAATCTGTCCGCCCTGGTATGGCGAAGCAGGTTCTTCATTCGATGAATCAGATCATCGTTGGGCAACGTAATCACCACGCGACCGTGCGGCGCTAAAAGCCGCCGCATCTGTCCTAGGACCGCGTCGGGGTCAATCACGTGTTCCAGAACTTCGCTGCAAATGATTTTGTCGAACCCGCCATTGGGGAGATCCAGGTGCTGAAGTTCGCCTTTTAGCAATTGCACCTGATAGCCGGCTAGGTTTTTGCCGGCCTTCTCCAGCATACGGCCGGAAACATCGACTCCGGTCAGGTGGGAGTGCGGGAATAGGCGCAGAATGTGCCCGCCGCCGCATCCCACTTCCAGAATCCGATCGGGCGGGCGGGCGTGCACCATCCGCGCAATGCAGCGCAGCCGACGGGCCTCGATGCAACGAATGAATACACTGGAGCGCTCGTAGTACTCATCAATGTCGTGTTCGAGTGCCAGTGCGTCGTTGTGCGCCTCGACATCGGCGATCATCGCTGGAGGGAATGAAATCATGGCTTGGCTGGGAAGGTCGCGGAAAGAAAGTCCGACCGCAACCACGTTGGCCGTTGCTGGCGAGGCGCCGTTTTGGTCATTAGACAAGTTTCGAGGCGGAACTTGAGCAGTTCCCAACAAATGCGAACGGAGGCAAGGATAGGAAACCGCGATAGGAACGAGGTGCCGGCATGGCGAGCGTCGAAAACCGTATCGACTTCTCCGATCGTGTAGCCCCGGGTACAGGCGGCGACGCCCAGGAAACTCTGAAAGTACTTATAGTAGAACCTGTGTTCAAGGACACCACGCAGGACTTCGCGATGACAAAGGATGAATCCGGACTTGTTGTCCCGCAGGGATGTACCGAACGCCCGATTCAGTAGCCGGTTGAGTCCACGAGTGAACAGTCTATGGCGGGTCACCAGGGAAGAGGCGTGCCGTACGCCTTGGACGACGTCGGCGGGACCGTGGACGTACGCCCGTAGGAGGTTGGGGATGTCCTCCGGGCGGTTCTGCAGGTCGGCGTCAATGAGACAGATCAGTCGTCCGCGCGCTGCTGTCAGTCCGGTGTTCCATGCGGCCTCAATGCCTCCGTTGGTGGAATGTTGAAGCCCACGGACGCGAGGATCGGCCTCGGTACGTGCAAGCACCCGCGCCCAGGTTCGGTCCACACTGCCGTCGTCGATGAGGACCAGTTCCGCCCGAATATCCAGGGCGGAAAAAACGGCGAGCGTTCGCTCGACGAGGAGGTCGATGTTCGGCTCTTCGTTGTAGCACGGCGCGATTACAGAGAGGGTGACGTGGTCAGGCTCGCGGTCCGAACTGTCACTGCACTGGATCATCGAATCGCACTTCCAAGCGTCAATTCAGGGTCGAGGACGCGCGGCATCTCAGGAAGCAGGACGTGTTCGATGGGGGCGCTGTGAGGCCTCTCCGGTTGTGCGGGGCGAACCATAAGGCTTTTGATGCATTCGGCCGTCATTAAGGCATTCCAATGCTTGCGGTTGAAGCTGTGCGTTCCGTGCATCCAAAGATTGACCGGGGTGGGCAATCCATCCTTAATGGGCCGATGGAGAACCAACGAGTCCCTCGGCAGAAGCTTTTCCGCGGCGCGGTGAACGATCCATTTGCCGACTCCGTCCCGGTAGCGCAGCGAATCGTCGAGCGAAAAGGCGAACTCCACAAGCCGATAATCCAGAAATGGACAACGTCCCTCGACACTGTTGGCCATGCACATACGATCGGCCATCTGAAGGAGCGGTTGAAGAAAAACACGGCTCTCCAGGTAGCAGATGTTTTCCAATATGGATTTGCGTGCGCTCCAGTGGTCGGTCAGGAACATCTTCATCAAGCCGGCCCCGATCAGTCCGGAGCGCGAAGCCATTCGGCAGAAGCGGTCCAAATCGCCGCCGTCGTAGCGGTCGAGCATGGCGGAATAGTGCCGACCCTTGGGGTCGTCGCAGCGGCGCGTTTCTCCGAGAAGAAGCTCGTTGCGGGCATAACCGGCGAAGAGTTCGTCGGATCCTTCGCCGGTGAGGACGACCTTGAATCCGCGCTCATGGCAAGCCTTGGCCAGGCGGTAGAGTGGGAAGACACTGAACGATCCCGTGGGCATTTCCAGGTGATAGCTCATCGGGCCCAGGTCGTTAAGGAACTGTGCGCGTGTGGGGCGGACGAAGTGCGTTTGAATACCCAGGCGCGAGGCCAGGTCACGCACATACCGCTCTTCGTTGATGGTGTCCTTAAATTCGTCGAACTGGCAAGTGAATGCCTCTTCGACGCCGCTGAGTTTGGCGATGATGCTGGAATCCAGTCCGCCGGCCAGGAAGAGACTCACCGGCACATCGGCCCGTAGTCGTAGCCGAACGGAGTCCTCCAGAAGCTCAAGGAAGGAATTGACGGCAGTCTTCTCGTCCGTGATTCGTCGACCGACGGGGTGTTCGACATCCCAATAGGACCGGGTGTAACAGGTTCCTTTGGGAAGGTCGTACAGCAGGTAATGCGCCGGACGCAATGCCAGAATGCCGCGATACAACGTATGCTCGTTGAAACAGAACTCAAACAGTTCGAAGAGCTCGTGGGTGGTGAATTCCAGATGCGAGAAGGCCTTGATCTCGGAAGCGAACTCGAACGTGGATTGGCCGAGGCGGTAGAAGAAGGGCTTCTTGCCCATTCGGTCGCGTGCGCAGAAAAAACGCTTCCCATCCCATACGGCGAGGGCGAACATTCCGTTGAAGCGCTGGAGGCAATCCGGTCCCCACTGGAGGTAGGCGGCCAAGGCGACCTCACTGTCGGTGTTCGTCTGGAAGCTCCATCCGAAGGCGGCCAATTCGCTGCGCAGTTCGGGATGGTTGTAGATTTCTCCATTGAAAAGGATGTAACTGTCGCCCATGCGGACGGGGAGGTCGATATCGCGGCGATCCACGATGTTGAGTCGAGTCTGGCCGAGGGTGACAATGCCGTACTCGGGGACGTCAAGAGTCACGAGGCGGGACTGGTCCGGGCCGCGATGGTGCAGGCGACGAAGGCTCGCATCGTCAAAGTCGGTGTTGATTCCGCCGAGAATGCCGCACATGGTCAGGCTTTCTTCGCCCGGCAGCTTATGCCCGCGTCCTGCACGTCCCAGGCTTGGATTTCCCAGCCGTCATTAAACCACTCACGAAACTCGGACGGCTCGAACCGGGAGCAGTACTCCGGGTGATACCAATCCAAGTTGATGATGTTGTTGGTGAAGAAGTCGAACTCGTCGTTCCAAAAGCACTTGAGAACGTTCCAGTGGAACAAACGCTGGAGGTCCACCGGGCCTTTCTGGATTCCGAGAATGGGGATATCTTGTTCGACGTCGACGGTGACCTTCAGGCCGGCGAGCGTCCGGCCCAACCGCGTGATCGCCTCACACACTGCAAGAGCGTCATCGACGGGCAGCTTGCTGATCCGCTCGCGGACGTAGTCGTCGGTGAACTCGCGGACCACGGCCTTCTTCTTGTAGACGTAGCAGCAAATCTGTCCGCCCGGCTTCAGTTTTCGGCGCAGAATCTCAAACGCCGCGCGGGGGTCGGGCGTATGGTGAATGACCTGGTCGCAGTTGATGAGGTCGAAGAATCCGTCCGGGAAGGGCAGGCGGTGCAGGTCGGCGTGGACGAAGGCCAAGCGAGGTTGGGTCAGCCGATCACGGGCGACCTCAAGCGCTTCCCAGGCGGTGTCCACGGCGAACACCGTGGCGTCGGAGTTTTCGGTGAGGTTCGCGGCGTCGCGGCCGGCGCCGGTGCCCGCGTCCAGGATGAACTCGGCGCCCTCAAGGAACCCGCGAAGGGCGTCGATCTCAAAGAAGCCGTAACGCTGCAAGTACCACTCGGTGTAAAAGCGGCGGGTGTGCTCGAGATAGTAGCGGTGCTTGGCCCACTTTTGGGCGAAGGAGCGGACGGTCTGAGTCCGCGACACGTCCGTGGGGACGAAGCTGGGAATGCCGCCGCGGATGCGATACGGTCCCGCGCCGTCGGCGGAGAGCGTACCCTCGAGGACATCGTCACCGGCGGACTCGAGGACGCTGGGGCGCAGAGGCCTCAACGTCTGCGGACAGACGAGATGCTGGAGGTGGGATTCTCTCATAATCCGTTCACGGCATCCGCGGGATCGCTCCGCCCTCGAAATCCACCGCCGTACCGAGCGTTAGGGAGTGCCGATTCCCGCCCTGGATATTCGGACGTTGGCGGGGTGGTCTTGAGCGTAGAATCCGGTGTGGCGGGCGGACCCTCGTGGAGACGACTGGCTGAGGCGTAGGGCGGCGGATAGACTGTCCCGTTGTGACTTTTGTGGCCGACGGTAAGCCAAGAGCGGGATGAACGCCGTTCGCGGGGCCGGATGTGATTGCCGGGAGCATCGATCCCACGGCGCTATACAAGGAAAATTGCCATGACGTTTCGTCGAAGTCTAAGAATGTCCGTTTTCGCCGTCGGGGCGGCGATCGTCGCAGCGTCGACCCTGTGGGCCGGTGGGGAACGCGGCAAGCCGGCTAAAGCGCAGGACGTGACACTCGTGGGAAAGGTGGTCGATCTCCAGTCGTACATGAGCGGCAAGTTCGCCGGCGGAAATCCGGCTAAGTCAACCCAGGACTGCATCCGCCAGGGTGTCCCGGCGGCCTTGGAGACCGACGACGGGCTGGTGGTGCTCGGCATGGGCGAGCGCGGTCCGAGCCGCACGCTACTGCCGCTGGCGTACAAGCGGGCCGAGGTGAAAGGCAAGCTCTACGAGAAGGACGGACTGCAGTACCTCGACATAACCTCGGCCAAGCCGGTCAAGGAGGAGGGCGAGGAGGGTGAGGAAGACAAGAGCGGCGACGAGGGGGCCGACGAAGAGCCATAGGCCGCTGCCGACGACGGTTCACCGTCTACCTCTACTGAACACCTGATGTACGAAAGGCCGCGCACGCGGCCACTCTGAGCCATCATGCTTGCCATCGTTGATTTCCTTCCCGATCACCCCGTCTTGACGCCGCTGCTGATTTTCCTCGCCCGGGTCACGGACGTGTCGATGGGCACCGTACGGCTGATCTGCATCACCCGCGGACGCCGGCTGATGGCGATCCTGCTCGGCTTCTTCGAGTTGCTGATCTGGGTCTTTGCGGTGTCGAGCGTCTTCGCCCATCTCGATCACTGGATGAACATTGTGGCCTTCGCGGGTGGATTCGCCGCCGGCAACGCCCTGGGGATGTCGATCGAAGCGCGGCTGGCCTTCGGCGTGCAAACGTTGAGCTTCATCTCCCGGGGCCGGGCGAACGCGGTCGCGGAGCGATTGCGATACGCCGGATTGCCGGTGACGACGCTGTTGGGCGGCGGCCGCGACGGGCCGGTGGTTCTGTGCATGGCCGTCGTCCCGCGCCGACAAACGCCGATGACGGTCAAGATGGCCAAGGAGATCGACCCCGACGTGGTCGTGACGGTCGAGGATGTCCGCGAGACGACGGCGGTCCACGCGGGCACGTATGGCGGAGGTAAGATTCCGCTGATCCTTGCGGAACGCCTCTGGCCTTGGAGCCGCGAGAAGCCACCGCAGCCGCAAGAACCGAACTGACGTACCATCCCCGCGGCGCGGTCGGCCAAGTCCGGGCGCGCCGGGACTCACTTTCCTTTCGCGTCCTAAAATCGTGAGCCTATCCCTTTGTGGAGCACCTGCTCCAGCAACTACCCCAACTTTTGAGACACTATGACGCGCCCGGAGGAATTTTCTTCTTGCTTTGACTTCGTAAATCAGGTAAAGTAGGGGGTTATCGGAGGTGCGCTGGAAAGGAGCCTGGCCCGCTCTAGGCGTAGACGACACGCATAGCGTCTCCCCTTCCTCTGGGCCAGCCATCCGGTTTCGGCCACCTAACTTGCGTGGGGTCGATCATCTCCGTGACGATCGATCCCTACTTCGTGCTTGAATAACTGGCCGGATTTGTGGGAGCGACGTTGGGCCTGCCTTGGCCCTGTTGCAATGTGCGTCGAACGGAGGGTGTAGGTCACACCTCGATTCGTGAAAAGAACGGGAATATGAGAGCAACGGGTTCGTATCGGTTTTCGTTGGTTGTCGTAATCGCGGGCGCCATCGGGATGATTGGGGGCGACGTATCCCCCGTCGTGGGTGAGACACAAAACGGCAAACGACTCACCACGGCCCGTACCCCTCCGCCGTCCTCCGACGCAACCCCGCAGGCGGTGATGCGTTCCGAGGAAAGCGCGACGGTTACCCGCAGGGGCGATGAATTCGATCGTGTTCGCGCCGTCGCCCGGGCCTCGGGTTCGGTTCGGGTGATCGTTCAACTCGATGTGCCGAACCTGAACGCGTTAACGGCGGCATCTACAACGGCCAAAGGTCGGGGGGGGGTCGCCCAGGCCGACGGACAGCTTTCCGGCGCGATCGGCAACGTCCGCGGAGGCGAACTCGCCAAACTGGCCGGAACCCAGCACTCCGTCAACCGGACGTACGCCTCCGTGCCCTTTGTGGCGATGACCGTTTCGGAGCGGGCGCTGGACGTTTTGCGAGCATCTCCCGGCGTGCTGGGGATCAATGAGGATCACCTGGCCGCTCCGACACTCAACAACACCGTCAACATCACCGGCGCCTCTGCCGCGTGGGGCGAAGGGTTCGACGGGTCGGGGTGGTACGTCGCCATTCTCGACACCGGCATCCGCGCCAGCCACCACTTCTTTGCCGGAAAGAACATCGTCCAAGCGTGTTTTTCGCTCGGGGAAGACGGCGCCCCGGGCGCGGGAGGCTGCCCCAACGGTCTTTCGGAGGATACCACCAGCCCCAACGCAGCCCGACACTTTCCGACTTCGCCCACCTCCGATCACGGTACGCACGTCAGCGGGATCGCCACCGGGAATGATCCGACCCGCGTGCCACCGCTGTACGGGATCGCGCGCGGGGCGGACATCATCGCCATTCAAGTTTTCTCGCAGTTTTCGACGGCATGCGGTGGGAGTCCCTGCGTACTAAGCTACTCGTCGGACCAGATGGCGGGTCTGGACCACGTTTTCTCTCTTCGTTCCATGCACAACATCGCCTCGGCGAACATGAGCCTCGGGGGGGGCTCTTATAATAACCAGGCCGTATGCGACGCCGACAACGCCGGCGTCAAGGCCGCCATCGACAACCTCCGCGGGGCCGGCATTGCCACCTGCATCGCCTCCGGGAACGACGGATTCTGCGGCAGCATCTCCGGACCCGGCTGCATCTCTTCCGCCGTCGCCGTTGGTGCTACGACCGATTCCGACGTAGAGTACAGCATCAGCAACTGGGATCCCACGCTGCTCGACATCTACGCCCCCGGAGTGAACATCCTTTCCTCCGTCGGAACCTCGGACTCAAGCTACAATGGCACATGGAGCGGCACGTCGATGGCGACCCCGCACGTAGCGGGCGCGTGGGCGGTCCTCAAACAGGCCGACCCGGGGGCCGACGTGGCGACCATCCTGAGCGCCCTTCAAACAACCGGCGATCCGGTCGCCGGGCGGTGTGTCGGCACGCCGACCCAGCGCCGAATCCAGATCGACCTGGCGCTGGGCACGAGGAGGACCAAGTTCATACAACTGCCGGACGACACTGGCGAAGACATGGCGTCGAACCTCGACCGGACGGACATGTCGCCGAACACGGTCGTTGCGGACGACTTCGTTTCCGACGGTCGGCCAATCACGGCCGTCCGCTGGTGGGGTTCGAATCTGAGCCTGGGCGCCGCCGCGACCGCCGCCGCAAATTCCGCGGACCAGGCGTTACGAACGCGCTCGGAGCAGCCCACAGGCACCAGAGGCGTTCCACGCGGAAGCACGATTATCAACCTAGGGGCCCAGTCGTTAGCCCAGATCCCGGAGGAAGTGCGGAGTCGCGGCGTCCAGCACTGGAATGGCGGCGGTTTGGGAGGAACGGCAGGGCTGGGTTCGGTCGTGTACGAGAATATCGTCCCGAGCACTTCCTATTTCCCCCCGGGGGTCGGCGTCATCCTTGGCGACGATATGCTCCTCACCGCAACGGCGTCGGAGTTGGTCAGCTTCGATAACGTCCTCGTCTTTGCCGAAGCGGGCGCCAATTACGACGTCACGATTGAACTTTGGACCGACGACGGTTCTGGAAACCCGTCCGCGATCATCCCAGGAACCACGTGCGCCGCTTCCGCGCTGCCCCCGGGAACGACATGGACCCTGGGATGTCCCGTCGCTCCGGGGATCATGCTCCCTTCGCGGGTGTGGATGATGCTGACGTTCTCCACGCCCGAAGCCGGTTGGGTGATCACCGAAACCGCAGAGGTGGGGTTCACGAATGACTACTTCTGGTTGATTCCCCCGGGAGATGGTTACTGGTTCGGCGGGACCCCCTACGCGGGGTTCGCCGGAAGGATTCTCGCTGTATCCTGCGGCGACGGTGTGGTCGAGGGCAACGAGCAGTGCGATCCGCCGGACGGGATTACCTGTGATAACAACTGTCAAGTCATCCCCAATCCGCCGATCGACGGCTGGCTGGTCAGCTTCCATGAGCCGCTAACCCTCGGAGGCCCTCCGTCGCCGCCTTTGGCGCTCTACTTCTGCGACGCCACGATCGTGACCGTCGCGGCCACGTCGTTTGGGGCTTGCGACACGCACCCCGTTCGGCGGTATGACGTGGATCTGGTCGATTGCTGTCTGCTCCACTCCTACCCCGACAGCCGCAACGGTTTGACGCCCGGCCAGCCTGGTGCGTTTCTAGAAACTGAGTGCTTCAACTACGACATCGACATTCAGGCCGTCGTCGGGCATACGTTTCTCAGCGCCGACGGCGTGTGTACGACGGAGGTCTTGACGGGCAACACGGCCGCCATCGACTTCTGGGGATGGCATACGACAAGCGTCGAGCACGGTCTGCGACCGGCGTTGCGGAGCATGGTCAGCATGTCCGGTCCGGACTGGCTGTACGGACCCTGGGCGAACATCACGCCGACCTGCTCGGCGCCGAACATGGCGTTTCAACTGCTCACGGACACGAGCGGCAGCAGCGGAGACTGCAATGACAACGGGAGACCCGATGTCTGCGAGAGCGGCCCGGATTGTCAACCGAACGGAGTGTTGGATGAGTGCGACATCGCCGCCGGCACCAGTCAGGACTGCCAGCCGAATACGATTCCCGATGAATGCGACATCGCCTCTGGCGCCGCGGACTGCCAGCCGAATGGCGTTCCCGACGTGTGCGAGCTGGCAGGGAACGACGAGAACGGCAACGGGATTCCCGATGAATGCGACCCGCCGGGCAACATCGTGTGGGACGCAAATGATCTAAGCACGGATCGCACGACTCGGTCCCTGAGGTTCCGTGTGGAGGGCAAGACGGACCCCTTGCTTGAGGACGCCATCAAGGTAACGATGGTCGATCTGCAGAATCCGCAGCCGCCGAACGCGGGTTGCTGTCCGCCGAAGGACTTCCACACGTACGAGTCCGCGACCTGCACGGACGATCCTCCTGTGGGCGGCGGCGGCTGCGCCCGCTGGGTGGGCAACCCGGGGACGTTCCTGGAGTCCCAGGACCTCCCGGCCCTTGGGAACTACCGAGCGGCACGGTTGCAGTGCACGCCGTTCTACACGGACTGGGTCGCGGAGACGGCGACTACGCCGATCACGGTGGTGGGGGCGGAGATCATGCCCAGTTCGACGTACGGCGTGCAGACCTACGGTGCGTCGTGCATGGGCAACGAGGGGACGTGCACGAACGTGGGGACTGCGGTCACCATGTGTACGCGCCGCTCCGGCGACGTGACCGCGCCGTACCAGAACCCGGCGGTTAGTTTGTCGCAGCCCGACGGGCTCGACGTGGGCCTCCTGGTCGCCAAGTTCAAGGGCGCCCTTTCGCCGAGCAAGGGCGTCCTCCAGCTTCAACCGAACTTA
>Ga0315274_10000294_pt1 | contig 77716 bp, 67 predicted proteins | sample YL17G02_20_MG_FD_203700 | JGI IMG/M metagenome (GOLD analysis project Ga0315274, IMG submission 203700) | Sediment microbial communities from Yellowstone Lake, YNP, Wyoming, USA - YL17G02_20 | ecosystem: Environmental > Aquatic > Freshwater > Lake > Sediment | place: USA: Wyoming | collected... | reverse complement strand
GTGAGCCGCTCGGTCTTTCTGAAACGTGGCGCGAATAGTTTTCGATACCCGGGCAATAACCAAACTCTTTCATCATCTCGATATCAAATTTGGTGCGTGATTTTAGCCGCTGCATTTCCAGTAGTTTATTCTGGCTTTGAAATTCCGCTAAACGCTGGGTCAGTTCCATTTCGATACCGGCAATCGCCCGTTCGATTTTATCACCCGAGGTTATGAAATATTTTGCCGGATAAATCATAACTTTTTCTCTCCGCTCTAAAACCGAGCTGGTTAAAATATCAAAACTGGTAATCCGTTCAATCCGTTCCCCATTAAACTCGACTCTAATCCCATACTCCCGATGAGACGGATGAATCTCGATAATATCACCTCGCACGCGAAAGCACGACCGTCTCAATTCAGTATCGTTGCGCGAGTATTGCATCGAGACTAACTTCTCAATCAGCGCTTCCCGACTCAGCTTTTCGGTGATATCAATCACGAGCATTGCTTCTTTATACTCTTCCGGCTCGCCCAGATTATAAATACACGACACCGATGCGATGATTATCACATCTCTCCGTTCCAAAAGGCTCGATGCGGCGCGAATCCGCAGTTGTTCAATCTCTTCATTAATCGACGCATCTTTTTCGATGTACAAATCCATTTCCGGGACGTATGCTTCGGGCTGGTAATAATCGTAATAGGAGATGAAATATTCAACCGCATTTTGTGGAAAAAACTGTTTAAACTCACCGTATAACTGGGCAGCTAATGTTTTATTATGCGAAAGGATGATGGTCGGGCGATTAGTTTTGGCAATTACATTGGCGACGGTAAAAGTTTTTCCCGAACCGGTAACTCCTAACAGCGTCTGGAACTTTTTACCGCTCTCAATCCCTTTACTCAACGCATCAATCGCCGCCGGCTGGTCGCCGGTCGGTTTAAAAGGAGCTTTTAATTTAAACATCTAATTTTTTAACCACGAATGAACACGCTATGCGAAGCGAGACGCAGTCCATTAATCGAATAAGCACGAATCTACGCAAATGTAAATCCGTGTTCACCGGTGTTTACCTGTGGTTTAAATCTAAAAGATTAAGACCGGTTTTTATATCAGATTTGCGATTTAGCTTTTTATCTAAGAGTGTGATGATTATTTCACAGGTAGCGGTGACGATACCCGAAAACAAGTGTCCGCTATAAGATACGAAGTTTTCTGGGCTGATTGTAGCGTGAACGTGAATTATCGGTTCACCCCGCTCTTGCGTGCCAGGGCGGGGCTCCTGTTCAAGCCAGGCGATATTGCCGATAATTGAAGCGAATTCAAACTCTTCCGGAAAGAATCGCTTATGATAACTCTTTTTGGGGTAGTCAAAATAACCAAGGGTGATTTCCTTGCCCGCGCCGATACCATTCAGAAAACCGCTTTTAATCTTTTTGTCCGTTACGAAATCTTTAAGCGTCGCAATGATTTCTTCGCCCGTTTCCAATCGCAAAACATAACCATCTTTGATTTTCAAATATTGCATAATTAAAATTATGCTAAAGGAAAACTAAAAGTCAACCCCGCCCTTCATAACTAGATATTGCATAAAATAGGACAATCTAAAGTAATTTTAAATTAAATAAAACATCTTATCTATTAAAGTTATTAAAAGAAGGGCGAGGGTCAACCCCGCCCTTCATAACTAATACAATCAGGTACAATAAATTTGAATCAACAACAAGACTATTCCAATATTACCTGTAAAAATATACTAACTACAAAAGGAAGGGCGGGGTCAACCCCGAAGAAAGTAAATATGATAAGAATATAAAAGTAGCTTGAGCAAAGCGAAAGGAACTTGACAAAAGACTACAAGATATATACAATTGACTATAAAAATATATTCTCAATGTGTTGAATAAGTTAACCTTTTCAAATAAGATAAAATGTCAAAAAAAGATAAGATTTTAGAGCGAATTTTATCCGGCACATCAGATACAAACATCGATTTTGACGATATGCGAAACCTACTAAATAAATTAGAATTTGACGAACGTATAAAAGGTAGTCATCATATCTTTACAAAAGATGACATATAGAAATTTTGAACTTGCAATCTAAAAGTGGCAAAGCTAAACCTTATCAAGTCAAGCAGGTTCGAAATTTAATATTAAAGTATAAGTTGGGAGTTGGAAATGTTAAATAGGAAATATAAATATGAGATTATAATCTATTGGAGTGATGAGGATAAAGCATTTATTGCAGAGGTTCCAGAATTACCGGGTTGTGCCGCTGATGGCATAACTTATAAAGAAGCACTTGCTAATGTTGAAGTAATTATTCAAGAATGGATTGAAACTGCCAAAGAGTTAGGTCGTCCGATACCTGAGCCAAAAGGTAGACTTGTCTTCGCATAACACATATAATCTGAAATCTTATAATTTTTCAATCCGACGCAGTCGTTGCGCTGTTGCCAACCGCCTGTCGCTAAAGCTTTAGCGGTGGCGCAAGGCAAGCCATGGCAATCTCTTCCCGTCTGTATTATCTTCTAATCTTTTAATCCACAACAGCAAGCACTTGACAATAAGGTTTATACTGATAATATTCAAATACAGATGGACAAGAAGTGGAGTCATCCCGGCGGAAAATTAAGAGAATTAGGGGCTGACAAACTTACTGATTCAGAACTTTTAGCAATTCTTATATCTGCAGGTATTAAAGGTAAATCAGCTGAAAAAATAGCAGAAGATATTTTATCAAAGTTTGGTTCATTTCGAGGAATGGCAAATCAACCTTTAGAAAAGTTTCTTAGAGTAAAAGGTATGGGTGATGTAAAGACAATAAGAATTGCAGCTGCTTTTGAAATAGCAAGAAGAATTGTTAAAGAAGTTGCTAAGGAAAAATGAAACCGAAAATCATAGGTAAATCGAGTCGGATTCCAGATGCATTTGATTCTTCTTCATACGAGACAGAACGGGCTTGTTGTGCGAAAATCGCAGAATGGATAAACCGGATTATTGAAGATAATCATTTAGATTTTGGTCCAGCTGAAGTTGATACTATTGGAACGGATAAAAAATATCCAGATATAATCGTGCACGCTACACAACGGAAAACAGGAAAACTTGCTTGCATTATGGAATTCAAGCGACCATATTTTGACCCATTTCACGAAGAAGAACTGAAAGAACCGGCACGAAAAAAGGCAAATAATCGCCAATGTCCATATTTTGTAACTTCAAACTTTCAAGACCTTATATGGTGGAAAACGGAACAGGCAAATAAACCAATTTCAGTTCACGAACAGATCGTTGACCGATATACATTATCTCAAATTGAGGATTTGAACCAAATAGATGAGTTCCGATATAAGGAAAGCATTAAAAAGGGATTAGAGCGATTCATTCTGGCGTTATATGCAGTTTATACTGGAAAAGCGTCAGAACCAAAGCAAGCGATAGATGAATTTCTGATTTATCTATTACAGAAAAAAATACAAAGTTTATCAAGATTGTATCGAGTCGTAATTGAGAACGAAACCCATAAAAATATGGATTTTTCAAAGAATCTCCAAAAATGGTTTATTGAACAAGGTTGGACTTTCGTTTGGCAACCACAAGATTTTGACAAAGCCGCAAGGCAAACCGCTTATTTATTAGTTAATAAGATTCTCTTTTATGATTTACTACAAGCAAAAAGACCACAACAGCTTGACCCATTAGAAATTCCCGAAGGACTTACAAAGGGTGCAATGCTACAGAAGACACTTCAAGCATATTTTGAACAGGTAGTGAAAGAGATAGATTACGAAACTATTTACACAACAGATTTTATTGATTTTATTGCATTCCCTAATGAAATAGAAATTGTTCTTCAAATTAAGGAACTAGTAAAAATACTTAAAAAATATGATTTTGCTAAAATCGGCTATGATATTATTGGTAGAATTTTTGAACATTTAATTCCACAAGATGAACGACATAATTTAGGGCAATACTTTACTAATGCAGATGTTGTTGATTTAATATTAAGATTTTGTTTGCATCATGAAGATGATAAAGTTCTTGACCCGGCTTGTGGAGCAGGAACTTTCTTGGTTAGAGCGTATCAGCATAAGAAATTAATGAATCTTCGAATGGAACACGAAAAGATTTTGGATACACTTTGGGGTAATGATATTGCCAAGTTTCCTGCTCATCTTTCTACAATCAATCTTGCTATTAACAATTTAGGAGTAGATAAGAATTATCCGAACATACTTCAAGAAGATTTCTTTGCACTAAAAGTGGGTGGTGAAGGGTTTGACCCAGAAAAATGGCGAAAATCTAGGGCTAAAACACTTAGCCTTACTGAAAGAGAAGTAACCTATCCACGATGGTTTGATGTAATTGTTGGTAATCCACCTTATACAAGAACAGAAGAAATAGAAGCTATTGGTGTGAATAAGGAAAAATTAATTGAAAGTGCATTATATTTTCGTGATAAAAAAATTGCTGCTATAAGTAAACGAGCAGGAATTCATGCTTATTTCTTTGTTCATGGTGTAAAATTCTTGAAAGATGGTGGATATTTTGGCTTTATTGTATCTAATTCTTGGCTTGATGTTGAATACGGTAAAGGATTGCAAGAGTTTTTCCTAAAGAATTATAAAATCGTTGCTGTTATCGAATCTAAAATTGAACGATGGTTTCAAGAAGCTGATGTAAATACTTGTATTATTATTCTTCAGAAATGTAAAGATAAAAAAGAACGGGATGAAAATTTGGTACGATTTGTCTATCTAAAAAAACCTTTGCGGCATTTTATTCCACCAGCACAAGATATATGGGAGAAGCAAAACGAACGATTAAATGAGATTGATAAACTTAAAAAGACAATTCTTGGTCATAATGAGTTTTATGAGAATGAAGATTTAAGAATCTTCCCAAAGAGCCAAAAAGAACTATGGGATGAAGGATTTGATTCCGAAGAAAATGAATATGTCGGTTCGAAATGGGGTAAATATCTACGAGCACCAGAAATTTTCTTTAGGATATTAGAGAAGGGGAAGGGTAAATTTGTGCCATTAAAAGATATTGCAGATGTTCGTAGAGGTTATATTCCTTGGCCATATGATGTTTTTAGACTAACAAAAGATGAAATTATAAAATCTAAAATTTCAAGCGAGTATTTACGAGAGACTATATCAAGTCCTAGTGAGTCAACTAGAATTGTAATTGATGAATCAATAAAGTTACCATATTACCTCCTTATCGTTGATAAGCCATTTTCTAAAATAAAAGATGATAATCTGAAAAAATATCTAAAAATGCAAGCTGGTAAAGTTGATAGAGCAAGATCTAATCCTGATGAATGGTTTTGTTTACAGAAAAGAGAAGTCAGCCCAATAGTATGGCCAAGAACGCCCTATAATCGACATGTTGTGTTTTTCAACAAGAAAGGCGTAACGGTAATTGACCATATTGAAATTACCCCCAAAAAAGAAAATGCTGAGCTAATTTGTGGATTATTAAATTCAAGTATATATATTTTATTCAGAGAAGTATTTGGAAGAACTGGATTAGGAGGGGGTACACTCAAAAATGAGGTAATAGATTTAAAAGTATTCCCAATGCTTGAAATAAAGAGACAGATAGCTAAAAAGCAGGTTATAGACCAGTTTGAGCAACTTATAAAAAGAGAACCACAAGATGTTTTTGAGGAATTCGGTTCTAATTCATCCGAAGGCGTTTCGTTTGATAAAATCAAACCGGACCGTAGAGAGCTTGATAAAATTATTATGGGAGATATTCTTGAGTTAAAAAATGAAGAACAACTTGAAGTTTATCGGGCAGTTGTTGATTTAGTTAAATCACGAATTGAAAAGGCGAAAAGTGTAGATTCAAAAAGTAAGACTAAAGAAGGAATTGATATTGATATGCTCGTAAGAACTGTAATGGAAAAAATCGGTATTGAAACAATCGGGAAATTCTATACGGAAAAAGTATTATCTCAAAAAGAACTGTCAACCCGAACGATTACGCAACCAGTGGAAAATGCTGCTGTCAAGAAAGGACTATTTGGTTGGGAAGTGCATTTTGGTAAAAAACATATTTCTTGTGAATCAGAAAGAGAAGCCGAATATATAAAAATATTAGCGGAAACTGGTTTGGAAAAAGTTAAAATTCCCAGAGATTCAAAATATCTAAAAGAAATCTTTCCAGAACTTGAAGATTTGAAGAAGAAAACAGATAAGACAATTAATGAGTATTTATCATCAATTCTTGATAGAAAACTCAGAGAAAAGCTTCTATACTATATTTGGCAAGAAGTAATGAAAATCGAATAAATTAAGATGTTAGTGTTTATTGACGAATCAGGAGACCCTGGGTTTAAACTTAAGCAAGGTTCAAGTCGTTGTTTTACCGTAGCACTGGTTGTTTTTGAAGATAATGAAGAAGCAGTTGATTGTGATACTAAAATAAGGCTTTTACGGAAAGAATTAGGCTGGGCAGATGATTCTGAGTTTCATTTTAAGCGAAATTCGGATAATGTCCGGCGGGCATTTTTGACTGCGGTTGCGCCGTATAATTTCTTCTATTACGGAATCGTAATAAACAAAGACCCAAAGAAATTATGGGGAAAAGGTTTTAAGGATAAGATGTCATTTTATAAATATGCATGCGGTCTTGTCTTTGAAAATGCCAAGGAAAAATTGGATAATGCGACAGTTATAATTGATGAAAGCGGTAGTTTAGATTTTCGTCATCAGCTTGCTAAATATTTACGCAAAAAAATCAACGAGGAACAAAGAAATTTTATTAATAAAGTAAAAATGCAGAGGTCGAGCGGAAATAATTTATTGCAACTTGCAGATTATGTTGCAAGTGTTATAAATCGGTCAGTTCAACGAAATAAAAAATTTGCTCAGGAGTATAGAAGTATTATATATCATAGAGAAATTCATGTTCAGATTTGGCCAAAATAAAACTTCCGACTCTATTCCTTTCGGAAACGCGGGCGATTAACGCCACAATTCGAGTCGGAAGCAATTCCGAGTATATTATACAGAATTTTATTATTTTGTCAAGAGATATTTTTCAGGAGTCAGGAGACGGAAAGGCAGTTTATCCGTCTCCTTTTGCTTTGGTCTCTAAGGGGCCGCACCCGTAACAATCGCGTAGTTTTTTTCACAATGGAGTGATTATGGCAATGGTTCTGAGAGCAATTTCGGGATTGAATATGAGAATATATCCCAGAATGATTATGGGATTGATTTCCGAAGTGATTCTGTTAGTGCATCTGGACGTGAATTCGATATAGATACTGAAATAGAATCTGATATCGGATGTTATATATACTGCGAAAGCAGGTGTTTAACTGACTTGCTGAACAAGCCCTTGACCTACGCCGAGACCCATAGAGGGAATAGTACCCTACCCTTTAAGAAAATTCAATATAATCGTATATAGAACAAATGGTTAGATGAAAATTCCGCTAAATTTTTTATTATATTGACGGTATAAGTTATACAGCATGAATTATACAATAATGATGAAAAATTCACTTGATTTTTAGGCAACTTTTAAGTATACATTTACAAGATGAGCATAGGCAGGGTTTATACGATAAATAACCACGGATGAAGACAGATTAACACTGAAATACTACTATTAATGTAAGATTGCTTCGCTAACTTCGTCACTTCGCTTTGCTCGTGGCGTTTCGCATAACGCAATGACAGTGCTTTTATTTAGTTTCTGAGGGGTCGCACCCCTACATCCAATTCGTGGTTAAAATGAGATTCTGAAATAAATTCAGAATGACATGTATTCGACAGGATTAACAGGATTTTTTCTTATGCTCTGTGTTGATTTGTGTTGTTCTTAGTAAAAAATCTATTTTCTTACGAATAAATTTAGATTAACGATTTATTTTGTTACGAAATGTGTTGGAACAGGGTTTCGAATTCTGTTTCGTCTAAGAGTTTTTTAGCATTTATGATATCGTTTTGGAACCAACGGTCATCCGTGATATACGGAACCGTATCCGCAACTTTTTGATAAAATATCCTGAGTCCTTTGGGCAATCGGCGTTTTGCCAGTTCGATTGCCTGGCGCGAGCAGATTAATTCAATCGCAAGAATCGTTTTAATATTTTCTAAAATACGGCGGGTTTTATTAGCCGCAGTCATCCCCATACTGACAAAATCTTCCTGCGAGGCGGAAGTCGGTATTGATTGTATCGATGCCGGATGCGCTAATATTTTATTTTCGGCAACCAAGGCGGCGGCTAAAACCTGTAGCATCATTAAACCCGAATTGACACCCGGTTTTTCAACCAGAAACGGCGATAACCCGGAAAGCTTATCATCTAAAAGTCTGAATATCCGCCGTTCCGATGTTATCCCGGTTGTGGTTAAACTGATTCCTAAAGTATCGAATGCTAATGAGATTGCCTGACCGTGGAAATTTCCGCCGGACAGGATATCAAATTTTTCTTTCAGTTGCGGATTATCTATGATAATCGGATTATCCGAAACCGAGTTCATTTCTATTTCGATAATCCCTTTGGCAAAATTAATGCCGTCGCGCACTGCCCCGGCAAATTGAGGAATACAGCGCAGTGAATAGGCATCCTGCACTTTTTTATTGTTCGCCGCGTAACCCGCGAGTAGATGAACTAGATTTTTGGCAACCGTCATTTGTCCCGGGTGCGGTTTTAAATTCATTAAACGCAAATCAAACGGGCTGGCTTTTGCCTGCAAGCCAACCAGACTCATTGCACTGGCAACATCCGCGACTTTTGCTAAATATAGAGCTTGGTTGGCGATAATCGCGCCGTTTGCCGCCATCATTTCCGTGCCGTTGATTAATGATAACCCTTCTTTCAGTTCTAATTTAATTGGAGTAATGCCGGTTTTTTTAAAAGCTTCGCTCGTTTTAAAAATTTTAGTTTCGTAATACACCTCGCCATCGCCTAACAGTGTTCGCGCAATGAATGCCAAAGGCGCCAGGTCACCGGATGCGCCGACTGAACCGGTTTCCGGAACGACCGGCACGATATTTTTATTGAGCATCGCTAAAAGCGTATCGATGAGCAATGGCCTGACTCCGGAGTGCCCTTTAGCAAGCATATTCGCCCGTAAAAATATCGCAGTGCGGACGATTTCTTTATTGAGAATCGGTCCGGCACCGACCGCATGCGAATATATCAGGTTTTTCTGTAATCGTGTGAGAATATTTTTATCCAGCACGACTCCGGCCAGCGCGCCAAATCCGGTATTGATGCCGTAAATCGCCCGCCGCGAGTTTTTTAATTGCTTAACATAGTTATAAACCGCCTGAATTCGTTTTAAACTTTTCGGATTTAATAAAACCGCCTCGTTATTTTTTGCGATGGAAATAACATCCTGGCATTTCAAATTAAACTGCGGTATTTTCATCATAATTTTCATATAGCATAATTGAATTTCGGTTGCTCGTCAATACAAAAATTTTAATTTTTATGAAGAGCTGACAAAAATTTTACGGAGAATCTGTTTTCTTTAAAATTAATAATTGATTTTTATATTGACAAACTATTCGAGGGGCTTATACTTTTACAACTATGAGTTGTCTTATATTATCTCAAGAGAAAAAGATGCCAAGCGAAATGAATCGATATTTTAGACAGGCGGTTGTGGAGCGCCCGATTCGGGACAGCAAGTTTTTTAAAGAGCACTCTGAGGTATATAACCTCTTATATTATTACATAATAGCTTCTTTTAAGACTATGCCCCAACCGCCTATCTTTTTCACCCGAGCAAATTAATCCCCGACCAGGAGTCAAGATGGATATCAAAGGTTATGCGGTACCAATAGAAAAACTACGAAAAGTTTGCGACCCGTCCGACTTAGGATTTAACACGACCGAAGAGTTAAAAGTTTGCACGGAAATTATCGGGCAAAAACGGGCGGTCAATGCACTGCGCTTGGGTTTAGAGATTCCCAGCACCGGTTATAATATTTTCGTAACCGGCATTGTCGGCACCGGTCGCACCACGACCGTTAAATGCCTGTTAGACGATTTAGAAAAAAACAAAAAAACCCCGGATGATATTTTGTACGTCAATAATTTCACTGACCCGGACGCGCCGTGTTTGTTGCGCCTGCCCGCCGGTCAGGGCGCTCGATTTGCCAAAGCGATGGACGAGTGTCTTGACTATCTCTTGAAGAATATTCCATTAGTTTTAGAAAGCGACAAATACCAAGAGCGTAAGAACACACTCGTCGAATCGTTTAAAGAAAAATCAGCAGGTATCGCCCGCGAGTTTGAAAAACGGGTCCAAGCCGAAAAATTTAGCTTACTACAGCTGATACCGGCGGCCCGGCCCGAGCTCGTTTATATTTTTGATAATCAGCAACTGAATTTAGCGGGTATCGCCGCCTTATTTGATGACAAAAAAATTACTGAAGAAGAATACGAACAGATTCGGGAAAAATATTTAAAGTTTTTCGACCAATTAGACGATGTCTTTAAAAAGATTCGCGCCATTGAAAAAGAAACCCGCCAGACCCTATCTCAGCTTGACCAGGATACCGTGAAACCGGTAATTACCGAACACCTTAAGGATATCCGAGAATCATTTAAATATGATAAGATTAATGAATATTTAGACGAAGTCGAAAAAGAAATCCTGTCCGATTTTGTAAGGTTTGTTCCGAGCGAGGGAAAAAAACCGCTGCCGTATGTTGATGAGTTTATCGAATTTCGCGTTAACGTCTTGGTCGATAATTCTAAAGAAGCGGGCGCACCGGTCATCTTTGAAAACACGCCGACCTATAAAAATTTATTCGGCACGATTGAGAGGATTTGGGACCGCGCTGGACAATGGCGGACCGATTTCACGAAAATCAAAGCCGGTTCATTACTCAAAGCAGACGGCGGATTTTTAGTAATCAATGCACTGGATGCAGTGATTGAACCGGGCGTCTGGCCGACCTTAAAGCGAACCTTGCGCAACCGTCTTATAGAAATTTCTTCGATTGACTCGTATTCGATGTTCTCGCTATCCGCGTTAAAACCGCAGCCGATTCCGTTAGATGTCAAAGTGATTATGATTGGTGATGCCGAGGTGTATAATATTTTATACGGCTATGATGAAGATTTCAAAAAGATTTTTAAAGTCCGCGCCGATTTTGACTGGGTGATGCCTTTGAACAACGAAACGATTAGCCAATACGGACTGGTCGTTAGGGCGATTTCGGAAAAAGAAAATCTAAAACCATTTGACCGCACCGCGGTTGCCGCGATTATTGAATACGGTATTCGTTTAAGCGGTCGGAAAAATCGCATTTCCACCCAATTTAATATTGTTAGTGATATTTTAAAAGAAGCGAATTACTGGGCAATTAAAGACAATGCAAAAATTGTTAATAAAGACTATATTGAAAAAGCAATCGACGAACGAATTGAGCGGGTGAAAATGGTTGAAGAAAAAATTCAAGAGATGATTGACCAGGGTTTAATTTTTATCGATACGCAAGGCAGTGTTATCGGTCAGGTAAATGGTCTCTCGGTCTATGATACCGGCGAATATTCATTCGGACGACCGTCACGCATCACCGCGAAAATCGGTGTCGGTGTTTCGGGTGTGATTAATATCGAGCGCGAAGCCGAACTATCCGGTCCGATTCACAGTAAGGGTGTTTTTATTCTTTCCGGTTACCTGCGCGATAAATACGCCCAGGATAAACCGCTGGCATTGAGTGCGAGCTTATGCTTTGAACAGTCGTATGGAGGGGTTGAGGGCGACAGCGCGTCATCCGCTGAATTATATGCTTTGTTGTCAAGTTTATCCGAGTCACCGATTCGGCAGGATTTGGCGGTGACCGGTTCAGTAAACCAGAAAGGTGAAGTGCAGCCGATCGGCGGGGTCAATCAGAAAATCGAGGGGTTCTATCAAGTGTGTAAATCAAAAGGATTAACCGGGACTCAGGGTGTAATTATCCCGGAATCGAATGTTGAGGATTTAATGCTGCGGGCGGATGTGGTCGAAGCGGTAAAGCAAGGTAAATTTCATATTTATTCAGTAAAAACGATTAATGAAGGCATCGAGCTTTTATCTGGTGTCAAAGCCGGTGAAAAATATAAAAACGGCGAATATCCGGCGAATACTATAAACTATCTGGTTAATGAACGGCTAAAGCAATTAGCTCAATATTGGAAAGATTTTCGTGCAACAGAATCTAAAATCTAAAGTAACTTTTTAACCACGAAGACACGCTATGCGAAGCGAGACGAAGTCAAATCCACGAAAGGCAAACTTTAACCACACGATTACACAAGATTAACACAAGAAAAGCCGACGAAGCCGTTGCGTTATCCGTTTCGGACCCTGGCAATCTCATGAGATTCCTCGTTTCACTCGGAACGGCGTCTGTGAAATCTCGTGGTTTCATTTCATTATTTCGTGCTTTCGTGGTGAATTTTCTCTTTGATAACTGCTAAATCTTTTCCTTTTTTTTCTAAATAATTGTTAATAATCTTTACTAATAAGAAAGCAAAAACAAGACCTGCTCCACCCAGTATTGCCGATAGCTTATCGCCGGATATGGTTTGTCCAATTATGACTCCTGATACAAACAAAACTATCGGCACTCCGAACAATAATGATAAAGAAAGAATTCGGTCTTTTTCTTTTATCTCAATTTTAACAGAATCACCTATTTGTGCATTGATAGTATTTTTCAGTTCGATAATTTTTTTATTCGACCCAAACGGATTACAGATATTTGCTTGGCTACAATGACTACAGCCACCTGACGGAGTTATTTCAATCTTGGCCGTCTCCCCTATTATCTCAATAACCTTACCAATTTCTTCCATTTTCAGAATCGAATTACACGAATGATAGCTAATTATTCGAATAATACATTCGTTGTCATTCGAAATATTCGCATTATGGCAACGGCGGGATCACTCTTTTTCCGCGTGCCCGACCCGGTGTATTATCAAAAACTTCGATTACATGATAAATAACACCGATTGATTGTCTGGGCGAGCGGCTATGAAAGTAATCATGAATTGTATTAATGTACTCAACCACGTTCCTTTCGTATTGAGTCAGTCTAGGATTTGACGGATGCAATAGTTGAGTAATTGCTCTTATTTCGTAAGAGGGAAAATCCAAAAATACAATTGAGACACCGGGGTCGGTCATCTGATTAATAAAGGAATGGGTTTCGAATTTAGGAGTTGAATAGAGTTCTAAAGATACTTGTTTTGTCAAGTCAAAAACTTCCTTAGCATTTTTATAAAAACCTTCCAGTATCGATAATTTTATTGAATCCGACGCATCAAAAGTGCTTTTAAGGGTTGCGATCATCTTTTCAATATTTTCTGGGTTAGGTAAAAATCCCATCCCTTTCACTGCGCAGTTTATTGAGAATTGACCATCCCGTCGTCGCGCGCCGTGCGATGCAACCATTCCGTTATGGGCACCGGCTAAAGCTGGCATCCCGCCTTTTCTAATTTCATCCAAAGTTTCTAATCGGCGCTCGATACTCCAATCAACAAACGCCTCCGGTAATGTACGAATCTTGAAATTCTGCCAGCGATTATCAACCCGGGCACGAATAATTCCCTTGTCGTAATTTTTAAGAATGATGTTAGTCTGTTTAAAATAACCGCCTTTTTTCCAGAATTTACGATATGACGACTCAAGATTTTTCGGCATGGTGCAGGTTAATATTAATGGTATAACAAATAATAGATAGAAATATTTTTTCATCAATCCTCCAATATTTCTGATTTTGAATTAACATTTATAAAATAATTTTATTGTGTTTCTGATAAAAGTCAATAATTAATAAATGTCGCGGATAAACACGAATAAATATTTTTTGTGTGGTCGCGATCTACCGACCGTATGCCCTTTAATTGCTGTCGATACGCTGATAAGGCATCTTCCTTAATCCGTAATATTATTCTTATAATCTTATTACTCATATATATTTCCACAATGAAAGTTAAATGAATTTTAAGATTTTATCAAATATTGAATTTATCGTGTTTTGATATGGCTTTCTACTTATGTTTAGCTAAATGCTTGACTTATGATTAGTATTGAGTTAGATTCAATCAGTATGGCGGGTGTGATAATAACTTGGATATTGGGAGTCGCGACCATTGCCGGTACTATCATCGCAGTATGGCACCTTGTTCTTTTTATCCGAGAAAAAAGAAAACCCATTCTTACCGAACACGATATAAAAATTATTATCGAAGAGCTGGAACGCAGAGGTAATATAAAAACCTATCTTGGCAGTCTCCCCGATGCGGTAAAAGAAGTGCGTAATCCATTTGATGAAGGTTTGAAAGCTATGCAGGAATACAAATGGGATGAGGCAATTGGACATTTTAAGAAGGCATTAGAAAAGGCAACCGGTACTGAACTGGTTGCTCTGTTTAACTTTATCGGACAATCTCATTATACCCCGGGCCGACTTGATGAGGCGTTACGAAGTTTTGAAAAATCCGCCAGTCTTGCCGAAGAATTTAACGACCAAAAAGGGCGGGCAGTTGCAATTGGAAATATTGGGAAGTTTTACTTAATTAAAGGCGATTTAAACAAAGCCCTCAGATATGCTCAAGATGCTCTCAATATATCACAAAAGATTGGTGATAAGAGAGAAGAAGCAAAACAGTATGGCAACATCGGAGTAATTTATAATACTAAAGGTGATTTGGATAGTGCGCTACAATATTATCGAGATGCTTTCGCAATTTTGGAGAAAATTGGCGATAAAGAAGAAACTGCGAAACAACTTGCTAATATCGGAGTACTCTATCATACTAAAGGTGATTTAGATAAAGCTCTGCAATATTTTGAAGATGCTCTTAAAATTCATAGCGAAAACGGAAAAAAGAGTTATATCGCTACTATTCTTGGTAATATCGGTTGCGTCTATCAACTCAAAAAGGATTTCAATACTGCGCTTGAATATTTTGAACGCGCCATGAATATTGACCGTGAAACCGGAAATGAAAAAGATGAAGCCGGCCAACTTTGTAACATCGGATTAACTTATTGGTATAAGGGTGATTTAGATAAAGCTCTGGAATATCTTCAATCGGCACTTAAAATAAGTCAAAAAATCGGGATGAAAGAAGAGAAAGCAAGGCAGCTTTCTAATATTGGACTAATTTATCTATCTAAAAACGATTTTGATAAGGCATTAAAATATTTTACCGAGGCGAAAATATTTAATGAAGGGCTTGGCAGAAAAAAAGGTGTTGCGATTAATCTTTATAATATCGCCGAGACCTATAAGAAAAAAGGTAATTTAGATGAGGCACTGACTTATTATAACCAGGCTTTGGTGCTATATAAACAAATTAGTGCCAAAAGAGAAATTGAACTGATTGAACAAGATATCCAAAAAATAAAAGCAAATTAATTCTACTATTATCTTGACAATTTGAATTATTTGGGCAAAATGTAATTGTGAATATTTTAATTGCCGATATTTTTACTGTTTCTACAATGCCATGCTGCAAGCAGGCATGGCGATAACCTTTTTGTTTTCAACAAAACACGAATTATTCGAATGATAACAAATGCTTCGAATATTAGCGTAATTTGCTGTCATTCGAGTCATTCGCAATAGACGTAGTCTTGACAATCTGGATATTAACAGCATAATAAAAAACAAAATGAAACTACGGATAACCGATAATACGAAAGAAAAATTCGTGCAATTCGTATCATTTGTGCTATTCGTGGTAAAAAATAATGTAAGAATAGGATAGAAGATGAAGATTTTAGTAACCAGTGCTTTACCATATGCCAATGGTGAAATACATTTAGGTCATTTAGCCGGCGCCTATCTACCATCTGATATTTATGTTCGCTACCAGCGTTTAAAAGGGCGGGATGTAATTTATATCTGTGGCTCAGATGAACATGGTGTCCCGATTACAATTGCTGCCGATAAACAAAAAGTCAGTCCGCAGGTTATCGTTGATAAGTATCACAAAAGCATTAAAGAGTCGTTTGCGAAGTTCGGCTGTAGTTTTGATAATTATTCCCGAACTTCACTTCCGCTTCATCATAAAACTGCCCAGGATTTCTTTACCAAGATTTATGACAAGGGATATATCTATCCTAAAACAATTAGCCAGTTCTTCTGTCATACCTGCAATATGTTTTTAGCTGACCGTTATGTTTTCGGAATATGTCCGCATTGCGGTGATGAAAAAGCGCGTGGCGACCAATGCGAGAGCTGTGGTCGATGGCTCGAACCGTTCCAGCTGAAAAGTCCGCAGTGTAAGACCTGTGGCGCTAAACCCGAAGAATTACAAACAACTCATTATTTCTTTAAGCTAAGCCAATTCCAACCTGCTTTAGAAAAATGGATTGCCGAAAAGAAAAATTGGAAAGACAATGTTAAACGTTTCTGCGAAGGCTGGTTTCAGCAAGGTTTAGAAGACCGTGCAATTACGCGCGATTTAACATGGGGTGTGAAAGTACCGTTAGCCGAAGCACAGAATAAAGTATTATATGTCTGGTTTGATGCGCCGATTGGCTACATCTCCTCTACCAAAGAATGGGCTCAGAAAAAAGGTAAACCCGATTTATGGAAAGACTACTGGCTGGATTCAACAACTAAGCTTGTCCATTTTATCGGTAAAGACAATATTGTCTTTCATGCGATTGTCTGGCCAGCAATGCTTTTAGCCCACGGCGAATATATTCTACCTTCAGAAATTCCTGCTAATGAGTTCCTGAATTTAGAAGGTAGAAAACTTTCAACTTCAGAAAATTGGGCAGTCTGGTTACCTGAATACTTAAACGAATTCGAACCCGACCCGTTACGTTATGCATTAGCAACTAACTTACCTGAGAATCGTGATATCGATTTCGCCTGGCGGGATTTTTTAGCGAGAAATAACAATGAATTAGCTGATGTTTTAGGGAATTTTGTCAATCGCGTCGCTACTTTTGTTAATAAAAACTACAATAGCAATATCCCAGAAAATAATGCGTTTAGCGAAAGTGATAACGAAGTCTTATCCAAAATACAGGAGACAACGAAAAAAGTCGGTGAATTGCTTGAGAACTTTCAAATTAAAGATGCGATTCGCGAGTTAATGACACTTCCTGGTTTAGGTAACCGTTACTTTGATTACCAGGCACCTTGGACATCATTTAAAACCGACCGCGCAAAATGTGATACCACGATTAATGTCTGCTCACGAGTGATTGCTTCACTCTCGATTCTTTTAGAACCATTTCTGCCATTCACTGCCGAAAAGATTAAAAAGCTTATTCAGATACAAAATAAGAATTGGGACGATGCGGGAAATCCGAAATTCGGTAATACTTTAGGACCGGTCTCAATTCTCTTCCCAAAGATTGAAGAAAAAGTAATCAATGCCCAGATTGAAAAATTGGGTAAAAAAACAACCACTGAAGACACTGAGAAAAATAAAGATTCCTCAGTGTCCTCTGCGTCTCTGTGGCAGACAAAGGAGAAACAAATGGAAATAACTGTTGATGAATTTAAGGAAATTGAGCTGAAGGTTGCTAAAATACTTTTTGCCGAAAGAGTTGCCGGCACCGACAAATTAATCAGAATGGAAATTGATTTAGGCATTGAAAAACGGCAGATTGTTGCTGGCATCGGTTTGGTTTATAGCCCGGAAACTCTGATTGGTAAAAATATCGTGGTTGTCGCAAATCTGCAAAAAGCCAAAATTCGCGGTGTTGAATCCTATGGTATGCTCTTAGCCGCAGTTGATGGCGCTGAAATTTCACTCGTTACATTGGAAAAAGATATTAAACCAGGAAGCCAAGTATCATAATAAAATCAAAAATTAAATATCAAAAATTAAAATGTAATGTAAAATGCAAAAAACATTACAACTCTTTTTACATTTTGATATGTCATTTTGCATTTTGAGTTTTGAATTTTGATGTCACTCTTTGATACTCATTGCCATTTAACTGACCGCTCTTATCTTGCGGGTTTAGACGACATCATCAAAAGAGCTAATGATAACAACGTCCAGTACCTTTTGACCGCCAGTCTTAATCTTGATGATTCGCTCGCGTCGATAAATATTGCTGACAAATATCCGAATGTCTATTGTAGTATTGGTATTCATCCCCACGACGCCAAAGAGATGCATGACGGCGATATCGAACGCTTAGAAAACCTGACATCTAATCCTAAAGTCAAGGCAATTGGTGAAACCGGTTTGGATTTTTACCGTAATTATTCGGACCGAGCAAGTCAGGAAAAAGCATTTCATACTCAAATTGACTTGGCACAGAAATTAAGTCTGCCGTTGATAATACATATCCGCAATGCTTATCCGGAAGCAAAAACGATTATATTAGAGCATAATTATTTCGATGGCGTGTTACATTGCTATTCCGGTGACGATAATTTTGCCGAGTGGGCGATTAAACAGGGTTTTTATATCTCGTTTTCAGGTTCGATTACTTATGATAATCCAAAATTAAAAGAAATTGCCAAGCAATTGCCCGGGGATAGAATATTAATTGAAACGGATGCGCCTTATTTAACGCCTATCCCAATGCGTGGAAAACGTAATGAACCCGCTTACGTAAAATTCATCGCACAGACAATTGCACAACTAAGAAATTGTACAACCGAACATCTTGCTGACATTACAACCAGAAATACTAAAATTTTATTTGGAATTTAACTCTGTGTTCTCTGAATCTCGACGGCAAAATGATGTTCCCAACCGGATTTAAACCTAAAAAGTCTTTAGGTCAGTCGTTTCTAATTTCCAATAAAATTGCGGATAAATTGGTTGATGCATTAGAACTGCATTCTACGGACGATGTGTTAGAAATCGGTGCGGGGTTTGGCATTCTCACCACACGTCTGTATGAGAAAGCTCATAAAGTATATGCTGTTGAAATTGACGAACGTCTTTTACCGATATTAAAAGAAAAAGTTAAAACCTGCAATAATATTGAAATCATTCATCAAGACATTCTGAAACTTGATTGGCAGAAATTTACCAATCTGAAAATAATCGGTAATATTCCTTATTATATTTCATCGGAAATACTATTAAAGTTGTTAGATAATATTAATGTATGGGATTTAACGGTGTTAACAACCCAAAGAGAATTTACTAATAAATTATTAGCAATACCCGAAAATCTAACTTATTGTGCAACCACCGTGTTATTTGAATTCTATACCGAATGCAAAAAAATATGTTCAATTCCTGCATCAGCATTCCGACCTTCCCCCAAGATAGTTTCTTCTGCGGTTGTTATAAAAAAACGTCCCTCGCCTTTATATGTCGATGTTGATTTCGCTAAATTTTCTACTATCGTTCGATCTTCATTTAAACAGCCTCGTAAAACAATCGTAAATAACTTATCAAAATCTTTAGATATCAGCAAAGATAAAATTATACAAATTACAAATCTTGATTTAACCCGACGCGCTGAATCTTTCTCGACACAGGACTTTTATAAACTGACTAAAGCGCTGTGTCAGTAGTCCAGTCTTACTCAGGTCAGATTTATTCTGTTCTTTGTGCGATTATCTGGGCGTTCGCGGTCATTCTTTTTAAAAAAAGTGGCGAAATCGTCCATCCCATTGCATTAAATTTATTCAAAAATTTCGTAGCAATAATTCTGTTTTATTTAACCATAGTCATTTTGGGACAATCATTGCTGCAACCTGTACCCATCAAAGTATATTTAATTTTTATTGTAAGCGGAGTATTAGGGTTAGCGATTGCGGATACCTTATTTTTTATATGTCTGAATAATATCGGTGCTGGGCGTTTTGCAATCGTAGCATGTTTGCATAGTCCATTTATCATAACTTTATCGGTAATGTTCCTGAAAGAAACAATGATGGTCCTACAGATTATCGGTGTTGTATTTATTGTTATTGCAGTGCTTTTAACAATGCGCATAAAAAACAGTGAACATATTTCACGTCGTAAACTTTTACTGGGTATCTTATGGGGTGTGTTATCAATAGCAATAAATGCAATCGGTGTTGTAATGATTAAACCGCATTTAAATCATGTTCCATTACTCTGGGCAATCGAATTCCGCTTGCTTGCTGGCTTTGTAAGTTTATTAATCATTACCGTGTTTTTACCGATCCGAAGCCGGATATTTTCATCGATAAAAAACCTTCGAGGATTAGGATACTCTTTAAGCGGCACATTTTTAGGAACATACTTATCTTTATTATTATGGTTGGCAGGAATGAAATATACACAGGCTTCTATCGCATCTGCCCTTAATCAAACAAGTAGTGTCTTTGTCTTTATCTTTGCTGCGTTAATCCTTAAAGAAAAAATATCACTCTTAAGAGTTTTTGCAATTCTACTTGCTATTACGGGAATATTCTTAGTATTTCTTGGATAATTTATGATTGGTGAATTTGCTGCTTTAGCTACTGCCGTTTTGTGGTCTTTCTCTTCGATATTTTTTACCATTGGTGGTCGATACGATACATTGGCTCAACTTCACTCAGTCGAGTCAGGTTAATAATCGGTCTCATCTACCTTTCGGTTGCCCATTTTATCGTAAAAGGTCAATTTATTCCTATTAACGCCGGCTCGAATCATTGGTTTTGGCTTGGGCTATCCGGTATTATCGGATTAGTTCTCGGTGATTCTGCGCTATTTCAGGCGTTTGTCCTTATCGGACCACAGTTATCAATGCTAATTATGACCTTAGTACCTATTCTCAGTATCCTATTGGCAAAGATTTTTCTTGCTGAAACAATAACATTTATGAAAATGATCGGAATTTGCTTAACGATCAGCGGGATTCTTATAGTTGTTTTGAAAAAGTTCCGCACAAATAAAATTACAAAAATGCAATTTGTTATTGGTATATTATGTGGTATCGGTGGGGCGATTGGTCAAAGCATCGGATTAATAGTTGCTAAGAAAGGATTAATAAATAATTTCCCGGGGTTGTCCGCAACAGTAATTAGAGTAATGACCGCAGCTTTAGTTATTTGGTTGACAACTCTAAGAAGTGGTCGAGCAAAAATAACCATCAGAAAAGTATTGAATAGAAAAACGATATTAATAATTGCAATTGGAGCGATGTGCGGTCCGTTCTTAGGAATTTGGATGTCAATGGTAGCAATTAAATGGACTCATATTGGAGTTGCTTCTACCATTATGGCACTACCTCCTGTTATTTTATTGCCGATGTCAAATTGGATTTTAAAAGAGAAAATTACTATTCAATCAATAATTGGTACAATAATGGCAGTCCTTGGAACTGCTATTATATTTTTGCGATAAAAAACTAATGCGGTAAAATATTTAATATGCTGCTTAGATGTTTTACAACAGATAAATACTACAATACAATCTATTTATTCAACGGTAACGCTTTTTGCTAGGTGCCGTGGTTTATCAACATCGCAACCACGTAAAACTGCAATATGATATGCTAAAAGCTGTAGTGGTATTACATTTAAAATCGGTGTTAAATAACCCCTCGTTTTAGGAACATAAATAACTTCTGACGCTAACTGCTTCATCTGTTTATTTCCCTCAGTGGCAATTGCAATAATATTTCCACCTCTTGCTCGTACCTCTTCAATGTTACTAACAACTTTCTGGTAAATCAAATCATCCGTGTCAGTTGCAATTACTACAACCGGCATATTTTTATCGATTAAGGCAATCGGACCGTGTTTCATCTCTGCCGCCGGATAACCTTCAGCATGAATATAGGAGATTTCCTTAAGTTTTAGCGCACCTTCTAAGGCAACCGGAAAATTGACACCTCGCCCCAAGTAAAGAAAATTGTTAAACTTAAAATATTTTTCTGCAATTACTTTAATCTCATCCTGTTTTTCAAGAATCTTTCTAACCTGCGATGGAATCTCTTGTAAGGGATTGATAATTTGCTTTCGATTTTGCTCATCTAAGGTATTTCGCTTTTGTGACAAAAATAAACTCAAAAGGGTTAGAACAATGACCTGCGACGTAAATGCTTTAGTTGATGCGACCCCGATTTCTGACCCCGCATGAAGATAGACCCCGGCATCCGTCTCACGGGCGATTGTTGAACCTACCACATTGACAATACCTAATACAACTATCCCTTGCTCTTTAGCTTTTTTGAGTACGGCTAATGTATCAGCAGTTTCACCGGATTGACTTATTACGATAACTGCACTCTTTGGATTAGAAAGCATTGTCCGATAACGCAGCTCTGATGCGTATTCTACTTCGGTCGGAACCTTTGCCAAAGTTTCTATAAGATATTCACCAACTAAACCCGCATGCCAAGACGTTCCGCAAGCTGAAATAATAATTCTATCCGCATCACTAAGAAATTCGGATGCTTTCATAGTTTTAGAATCGATCGTAATTTGAGTTTCTAGTCCACCTAACCGAACCAAACCCTGTTCTACTCTTAGCCGTCCTCGCAATGTGTCCTTAATCGTTTCTGATTGCTCAAAAATTTCTTTAAGCATGAAATGGGGATAACCGCCTTTTTCAATCTCTGCTAAATCTAACAGAACCTCTTCAGTATTTTTCTCAATTTTTTCATTAGCTAAGTTGGTAATCCGACAACCTTCAGGTGTTATGACTGCGAGTTCGCCATCGGACAAATAGGTAACTTTTCTTGTCCAGTCAATGATGGCACCCGCATCTGACGCGACAATATATTCTTTATCCGAACCAATACCCAAAATTAATGGACTGCCTTTACGAGCAACGACAATTTTATCTGGTTCTAAACTTGAAATAATTGCTAAACCATAAGTCCCTTCAACCAATTTTAAGGCATGTTGTACGGCAGTCAAAAGATCGCCTTGATAGTATTGCTCAATAAGATGTGGTATGACTTCGGTATCGGTCTCTGAAACAAACTTATGTCCGTGACTAATAAGCCACTGACGGAGTGCGTGGTAGTTTTCAATAATGCCATTATGAATAACCGCAATCTGTTTTTTACAGTCAAGTTGTGGGTGAGCATTAACTTTATTGGGCACACCATGAGTCGCCCAACGTGTATGTCCAATACTCAACGAACCGTTTAAAGGTTTTTGACAGACAATTTCTTTTAACTTCTGGATTCGTCCCACGGTTTTATAGCTATTAATCTGACCGTTTTCAATAGCCGCAATACTGCATGAATCATAACCGCGATATTCTAAACGTTCTAATCCCTTAATGATTACTTCATTAATATTTCGTTTACCGATGTAACCAATTATTCCGCACATATTATTAAATCTTAACTGTGAATTTTAATTTGGTCAATTGTATCTCTAATTAACCTATTAGTAAAACTTTTTTCTTTGCTTTCTGCAATAATTCGCAAAACCGGCTCGGTGTTTGATGGTCGAATCAACATCCAAAAACCTTCACCGATTATTTTTAATCCATCTTGTACATCATATTTAATCGATTTATCTTTATTATAAATTTTTCGGATAATCTGTTGCCAATTGTGCTTATAGTTAGTTATTACGGTTTTTTCCATAAAATATGTTGGGAGTTTTTTCCTTATTTCGGACAGGGGACATTTCTCTCTCGCCAGCAAAGTCAAAACAATAGCAGTAGCAACTAAACCGTCTCGGGTGTAATTGACTCTGGGCAGAATCACACCACCGTTACCTTCGCCACCAATGATTGCTTTGACTTGTTGCATTTTCTCCACAACATTTGCCTCACCCACTTTAGACCGATATACTGGGACAGCGAATTTTTTGCAAATATCTTCTACTGCCATTGTGGTTGAATTATTGACTACCACAGGCCGTTGTTCTTGTGGTAAAATCAATAAAAGAGCTAAAAGAACTGACGATTCTTCAGATAATGGCAATCCATTTTCGTCAACACAGGCAAAGCGGTCGCCATCTGGGTCAAAAGCAATCCCTAAATTTAGCTTTAGCGTTTTAATAATCGAACTAAGACGTTTTAAGTTTTCACTCCTCGGTTCTGGTGGACGCGGAAAACCAATCTTATTTTTGTTTATCGTTATGGGAGTAGCACCAAACATTTCAACAAGCCGAATTGCGGTACTTTCGGCTGCACCGTTACAGCTATCAATGCCAACTTTTAATTTCCGTGTTCGTATATTTTTAAAATATGCTGAATTCTTTATATTTTTTAGATATAGCTCATTTATATCTGTATTTATTAATTTGGGATTAAAATCATAGTAACGGTTATGTTTTTCATTGTTTTGCTGACTTATAATAAATTTTCGAAATTTTTCAAATTCCGAAGTTAAAAGAAACCTACCGTGAGGAGAAATAAATTTAAGCCCATTCCACTCTTGAGGATTGTGACTCGCGGTAATCTGAATTCCAGCGTCCAGATGTAATTTCTTTGTCATCATTACGATTGCTGGTGTTGGGCATACACCAAAATCAAAGACATTATAGCCTAAATAGAAAAGTCCAGATGCAACCGCATGGAAAAGTATCTTGCCAGATATCCGAGTATCACTACCAATCGCGATATTTTTACCAGAAATATAGTTTGCAAAACCTTTGGTATATTTCAAAATATGTTCTGGTGTTAAACTTTCACCTACAATTCCTCGGAGCCCGGAAATTGTAAAGATAGGCTCATTCATAAAGTCATTTTACTTTATATTTTACATCAGTCAAGGTTGTTTCATAATTATTAATACAATTACTGCGGTGTTCCTTGACATAGATTAAATAATTAATTACAATAAAATACAAGTTTTTACAGCATTCTAATTATCATGAAATCAATTCATGTTAAAATAAATAAAAGTAATTCAATCCGTGCCGATATCATAGCAGGTTTTGCTCATGAGTTAAAAACACCCATTGCATCAGTAAAAGAGGCTGTTTCTTTACTTGTTGATTTGAATAAGGTCAATTGTGATAAAAAAACAAAACATATTCTTTCAATTGCTGAATCGGAAATCAACCGTCTAATTAAAATGATCGATAATTTGCTTGAAATCAGTCTGTTAGAATCTGGAAAAATTCGATTGTACCGCGAAAAAACAAAAATTGATGAGATTATCAATCGGACAATTGGTAGCAAAAGTTTTATAATTCAACGCAAAAATATGCGTATTAAGAAATATCTCATTGCTAATGCACCCAGGGTAATAATAGATAAAGACCGAATATTTGAAGTTGTTGCAAATCTACTTGATAATGCAATAAAATTCACACCTGAATACGGTACGATAACAATCTCGACGCAAATCATAAAAATCGATGAATTTCAATTAAAGAAGCTCTATCTTAATCTCAAACAAGAATATGTGAAATTTACCATAACTAACACTGGTCCAGGAATTTCTAAAAGGAACCTGACGCGTATTTTCCAGAAATTTGAGCGACCCGACACTGATAGAAAAATAAGAGGAAGTGGTTTGGGTTTGGCGATTGCTCAGAATATTATCGAATTGCATAAGGGCAAAATATGGGCAACCAGTGAAAAAGGCAAAGGAGCAAGTTTTCATTTCGTAATTCCTGTTGAACGATAACCATCTATGATAATAATCTACTGTTTATGAAAACAATTTTACTTATTGAGGATGATATTAATCTTGCGGAATTAGTTAAAATCCGATTAGAAAGTCACGGTTATCAGATTATTAATGTCCCAGATGGTCTTGAAATGTTAAAAATAATGAGAAAAACGAAACCCGATTTGATAATTTTAGATATTATGTTGCCAAGGATCGATGGTTACAAACTTTGCCGATTATTAAAAAGTTATGAACCTTATAAAAATATTCCTATTATAATTTTTACGGCATTAACTGGTAAGGAATCAAAAATAATGGCTAAAGATATGGGAGCGGAGTCCTACATTGCGAAGCCATTCGATTCAAATAAATTGATTGGCGAAATTAGTAATTTACTAAAAGCCAATTAAATTACCCTAACCTTATATCAAAATATAGGAATTCACTTGATTTAATTTATTGTGTCGTTTTTAATAAAACAATTGCTATCCTTGATTTTTCAACTTGATAACGGACTAATCGTCTCTGGTCGTTTTGCTCATAAAAAAGATTACACTTGTTTTGTGGCGAAATTAAATAGATTTTGTCACATCGAAATGTACCCGCAGGAGTTGTAATAGTAACTTTCCCTCCGTAACGGACTGTATTATCTATTTTAAGTAATGCGATAGGCACAATCGCTTGGAATGAATACTTTTTTAGATAGTCATACCGTGTTGCCCGTAACAAAGTTAATATCATTTCATTATCAAAATAAGGGTATGTTAAAGGAATATCTTCTGATTACTTACCATTGATAGTCTCAAAACGAATTTGGGCTTTCGTTTTATTATAACGAGTATCAGTAAGATAATAACCCAACTCACTTTCGATTTTTCGACAAGCCCAAATTGGAGTAAAATCGTCGCGTCGAATGTAAACAACTGAAGAATCATAAAAAAAATCTTCTGTGACATCCGAACCAGTAATTTGGGTTAAAATGTAAACTGACCCCATTCCTTCCATATCAGATTTTAGATAATATCTTATCATCCAGACGATTGAATCATTTTTGATAATTCCATAATACAAGGATCCAGTTTTCTCCCAATTAGGAACAATGATATTTTGATTTATTGAAGGCAATTTATTGCAGCTAACTAACCTAAAGTCAATAATAAAATATTATAGCATGCCGGTAATTGTTTTAAAAGTAATTTTTAAATAGTCTTCATCTTACTTTTGATAATAGTGTTTCTATATTTGTAAATCTATTTATTAGCGCTTATGTTTTTTTCGATGATAACTATCGCAGAAGCATATTCTTTGATATGAGAAATACTCAAAAATACTTTCCGTTTATTTAGTAACCCTTCTGCCCGCCCTCGTGTTTTCAATGTTGGAGGACTTTTCTCGTTATCTAAAACGATAATATCACACCATGAAATTCTGCCTCTCAATCCAGTTCCCAGCGCTTTAGAAAATGCCTCTTTGGCAACAAATCTTGCTGCGTATGCCAAATATTTTTCTCGATGCGATTCGCAAAATCTCTGTTCAATTTCATCATAAATTTTATTTCGAAACCGCATCCCAAATCTTTCTATCGCATCTCTTATTCTTTTCACTTCAATTAAATCAATACCAATTCCATAAATCGCCATTTGTAAATTACTGATTGACTCTGTCGATAATATTTACTAAATCATAGATATCATTAATATCCCAATCTGCCCCTGATTGTTTTGTTCCAAAAGTATCGCCATAGCGCGCAAAGACTGTTTTCATACCTAATGGTTTTGCTCCAACAATATCACGTTCGGGCCAATCCCCAACCATAATAACTTCGTCTGGTTTAAATTTTAATAACTCTAATGTTTTAATAAAAGGTCCCGCATCGGGTTTTCGTTTATTAGTATCATCGAATGTTACTACAACGTCAAAATAGTTATGAATATTTAACCCGCACAGTCGCAGCCAAGCCTGTAGTCTTGGTGCATCTGATACTACTGCCAATTTTAATCCACGTTTTAATAGTTCCAAAAGGGTAATTGTAACTCTTGGATATGAGACGAGCACACTCTCACGGGCTTTTCGATATGCAATAATTCCTGCTGCCAGTATTTTAGTATCGACCTTTCCTAATGCTTCTAAAAGAAACGAATCGAATACTTGTTGATATTCAATCCCTTTTTCTTTATAAACTTGAAAAATTTTATCACGGGCGGATTGTTTTTTCATTGGTAGTCCTGCATCGATCATCGCATCGATCGCCGCATCGATCGCAACGTCTTTCATTTTCATAAAATCAACCAATGTGTTGTCTAAATCAAATATAACTGCTTTAATTTTTGCCATTTTTATTTAATACCTTTTTAAGTTTGTTGTACATATTATATAATTCTTCATTAATAATTTTAGTCTTGCCGATAATCGGCATGAAATTCGTATCGCCCAGCCATCTTGGAATAACATGAACATGGATGTGTCCAGGAATGCCCGCACCTGCAACATAGCCAAGATTAATACCAATATTAAACCCATTCGGTTTCATCATCTTTTTTAGTACAATGACACTCTTTTGAATTAATTTAAGCATCTCCGCTACTTCTTGTTCATTACATTTCTCTATTAATCCGATATGACGATAGGGTGCAATCATCAAATGTCCCGGATTGTATGGATATCGGTTCATAATAATAAAAGAATATTTACCCGTAAACAAAACAAAATTATCCTTATTTTTATTAAAATTTTTAATACATAGAAAGCAAGCAGGTTTTTTCTTTTTTGTTTTTTCATTTTGACTCATTTTAATGTATTCAATACGCCAAGGTGCCCAGAGTTGATTCATATTCTTAAAATAATTTCATCTGGTTCTGTTCTGGTTCAATGCTATTTTCGGTCACCTTTTTTGTTTCGGATGCAAGAATACTTACCTTCCCGAAGACGCCGTCATATCCGGGTGCGATCTTTACCTTTCCGGCTCGCACAAGTTCCACAGCATAAGCAATTCTTTGGTCGCTATTGTATGCTATTTCTGTAATTGGCACGGACAAGAGGACATTGAATTCACCACCTAATGCTTTTACCAGTTTTAGATATTGATTTTTTACGGTGATACTATCGCGTCCCATATCCAACGCTTCTGCAATGATTTCTTCGAGCGGTATTAAATTTTTGTATGGTATCGCATTATCCGGAACATAACCGTCTTCGCGGTCAGCTAAGAGGCGTACCCGATGCGCTACACCTATTGTCAGTTGTTTACCGCATACTGGACAAATATCATCATTAGCAACCGATTCTTGCGGACTTAAGACAATGTTACAATTTCGATGACCATCAAAATGATATTTACCTTCTTCAGGAAAAAACTCGATTGTATATAGAAATCTCTGTTTATCTTTTGTTTTAAGAACATCCCGAATTTCATTATAAGAAATTTGGCAATCAAGTACATTTGCTTCTCGCCCTAATCGTGACGGTGAATGGGCATCAGAGTTAGAGATTAGGGTATAATTATCCAAGGCAGAAAGAGTCCAATTCATTTGGGGGTCGGAAGAAAGTCCGGTTTCTAAAGCAATAATCGCTGGACTCAGTTCATCAAAACATTCTTCGATTGAATCAAAACCCGACTTGGAACCAAAAAGTGAAAACCAGGGAGTCCAGATATGGGAAGGAACAAGAACATTTAACGGGTCGATTTCTAACATTTTCGCTAACAAATGCTTTGAATCTAAACTTAGCAATGGTCGGCCATCGCTACTCAAGTTACCGTATTTCGATAAAAATTTATTTATCTTTTCCGCTGACTCAAAACTAGGAGTAAATAAAACATTGTGGATACGACGCAGTTTACCATTTTTCGGGTAGATGTTATTAACTTCCGCGGTTAACATAAAATAGGTATTTTGGTATTTATGGATACCATTACCTTGCTCAATTAAATCATTTCTAAGCATTGTCAGCCACTCCGGATGAGTAAAATCACCGGTGCCCACTAACGTAATACCCTTCAGTTCTGCTGCTTCAGCAATTTTAGAGATTATCATATCACCACTAGTTGCGCGGGAAAATTTAGAATGGATATGAAGGTCAGCAATAAATTCCATCTCTGTATTCTATGCAAGATACACTTGATGTCAAGGAAGAATTGTTAGATTTGTGTAAATTTCTTGACATTTAATTATTATTATGATAACTTTATACTATTATGTTTAGTTCCCTTATCTGTTTACTGATTATTAACTCAATAGAAGTGGGCGCGCATTTTGGACCGACTTCACCGACCGGTAGTTTAGCAAATAATTACAGATTAACAACTATCGGTTCGCTATTTGGTCAGGTGAATAATTTAGAACTTGATTATAGTTATTCCAAATTTAACGGTAAAATCAATAACCGTGATTTTCTATTCTTGCATATAATTGGATTCTCATATCAATATCCTTTTCTCCAAATGACGAACTCACAATTCACCGCAGTCTTAGGTGGTAATTATAATCGGGTTATTAGAAAACTCGTTTCGGCTCACGAAGCGAGTTATGTTTTAGGATTAAAATATGGTTTAGGATTTAATAAAAATTTTACCGTTTCGGAACATCTTCGTCCAACCTTACTAAGTCGATTATGCCTAAATCAAATCATTCAAGCTCGTTCTTGGAATTCCAATCAATTACTTTCATCTAATTTATTTATATCACTAACCGTTGGCTTAAGCTTTCGTTTCCATGAGAAATAAGTTTAACTGGTTAGTAATTTTCCCTATTTTCGTGTTGCTGATAGTTTCCTGCAATGACGATTGGCTTTTATACCGCGCCGGCAATGATTACTTTCCATTGAAGAATGGCACTTGGTGGAAATATGAAAGCGATGGAGTAATAACCAATATTGAAATACAAACAGATACTGTTATTAATAATCAACCTTGTTCCCATTGGATCACCAATTTTGCTGATGAATATTGGTCGAAAGATAACGGCAACATTAAAAAAATAATATTAAAAACCGTTAATTATAATGGGACTGATTATGTTTTGCAGCAAAACTGGCTGTTAGAATATGAAATACCATTTATCTTAGGTAATTATTGGACCGATACCTTTAATGACACGATAGTAATTTTAGGAGACACCTATCGAATCTATCATACAATATGGCGTAACGTTGTTGATATAGCTGATACTTCGGTACCGGCAGGGACATTTTTTCAAACCTACAAACTTGAGTTCTCGGAAACATTTATGCTTAACGATTCAACTGAGCAATATTCTGGCTATGAATGGTTTGCTCCCGGAATCGGTTTAATTAAAAGAATTATCAATAATTCTGACGAAGTACTTATTGACTATTTGGTAAAATAAATAACTGGTTTTACTCGCTATTTTAAAAAATCACCCGTTAAATTAAATAAGTAAGATATTACCTTTTCTATGAAAAAATATCTTGTAATTTTTTAGGTTTACTTTGTTTATCATCTGCTATAAAAAGCAAAGTTTGCGGTCGACTGATACTCTCAATAAATTCCGCAGTGTTCTATTCTTGCCGTTTTGCTGGATACATAACCCCTAATAATCCTTTCGAACATAAGTCTCAATCCTAACCCAAGCCATGATAAGATTTATCTGTAGTTCAATAAACTTGCCGCTACTAAAATCTCGATAGAAATTTATGCCGTCAGTGCGAAGAATCACTGCGTAAAACCGTTACCTGAGTTTATTAGCATTAGCTAGCAAGTATTTTTTAAAAGCTATTTACATATCACAAATTGTTATCGAAGACTATAAAAATACTAATCAATTTATTAAATTACAAGTGAATTGCGGTTTTTTAATTTTTGCTATGCCAACATTAACTCTTGACATTACCATTATTAAGGGCATAATGTAAAAAATTTCAAGTTGCCTATGGTTTTTGTTTATTGAAATAAGTCAAATGATGATAGTATTTTTTTACAATGCGCAGTTTAAAATTTAAAGAAAATGAAAAAAAATATTCGAGCAATTTTGTAGATAATTACGCATTTATTTCCTTAAATTCAATTATATCTGTAATTCAGGAAAAATTAATCATAGAGTTTTTAAGGCTGATAAAATCAATATGTTTTATCCATGTTCTCTCATTGAAAATCCGTGCCTCCGGGGTATTTCAGCACCATGAATAATAAAGTACTTGATTTCGAATACGCTAATAGTTCGTCCGAAATTGTTCTCGAAAAATTAGGGACTTCCCAAAAAGGACTCGTTGACGAAGAAGCAAAAAAACGGCTTGAAGAATTTGGTTACAATGAAACTGCGAAACGGCAACAACGTAAAATAATTGTTCAAATCCTTTCTAAATTTGTTAATCCCTTAGTCATCGTTCTTTTAATAATAGCTTTTTTCTCATACTTTTTCGGAGATAACAAAATCAGTGCGTTGTTAGTGATGTTGATGGCAATCATGAGTGTACTTCTTTCGTTTATCCAGGAATACCGTGCTGGTAAAGAAGCCGAAAAGCTCTCCGAAATGGTTCGCGCTACTGCAACGGTGTATCGTAATGGTCGAGCCCGCGAGATAAAAATAAGAGAAATTGTTCCTGGTGATATTGTTGATTTATTTGCTGGCGATTTAATTCCCGCTGATTTGCGAATTATATCCGGTAAAGATTTATTTATTAATCAAGCATCATTAACCGGTGAATCTTTGCCGATTGAAAAAATTGCTGAGCCGATTACTCCCAAGAGTTCATCAATTTCCGAATTAACTAATATCGCTTTTATGGGTTCAACCGTTGTCAGTGGTACGGCTTTGGGTGTGGTTATTAAAACCGGCATATCAACCCAATTCGGTGAACTCTCCCAAAGATTAGCAACGATACGAGTCGAAACCAATTTTGATAAAGGGGTCAATAAATTCATGATGCTGATGATTCGATTTATGGTAATCCTAGTCGGAGTTATTTTTGGAGTAAATGCCATTATCAAAGGTAATCTTAAAGAAGCATTCTTATTTTCATTAGCGGTTGCGGTCGGATTAACCCCGGAAATGTTACCGATGATTGTGACGATTAACCTTTCTAAGGGTGCCATCAGCATGTCAAAAAAACAAGTTATTGTTAAACGCTTGAATTCCATTCAAAATCTTGGTGCGATGGATGTGCTGTGTACGGATAAAACCGGCACCTTGACCTTAGACCGAATCGTTTTGGAAAAACATTGCGATGTTGTTCGGCGAGAAAGCGACGATGTTTTACGCTTTGCCTATATTAACAGTTATTATCAAACCGGCTTAAAAAATATTTTAGACCGGGCAATTCTAAAATATCAAAAATTATTAGTAAAAGAATACAAAAAGGTTGATGAAATCCCGTTTGATTTTTCAAGAAAAATAATGTCGGTGGTGGTCGAACACGACAGCAAACATACTCTCATTGCTAAAGGTGCTCCCGAAGAAATTTTCAAACGCTGTGCTCGATACGAACTCGACGGTCAAGTGTTAGATATGTTAGATTTAATCCTTCCTGATTTGCGTTTAGAATATGATAACCTGAGCGCGGATGGTTTCAGGGTTATTGCCATCGCTTACAAAGATATCGAGCAAAAAAAAGATGCCTACTCGAGAGATGATGAACGTGATTTAATTCTCAAAGGTTATGTCGCATTTTTAGACCCGCCCAAACCGACTGCCAAACGGACCATCGACGCATTAAAAAAATTGGGGGTTGAATTTAAAGTATTAACCGGTGATAATGATTTAGTGACTAAGAAAATTTGTGGGGATGTCGGGCTTGATGTCGAAGGTTTAGTTACAGGCGACCAGCTTGAAAATAAAACTGATAAAGAATTACAGGAAATTGTAAAAACCACTAATATTTTTGCCCGATTATCCCCTTTTCAAAAAGAGCGGGTAATACATGCCTTGCATGAAAATAAACATATTGTTGGTTATTTAGGTGATGGTATCAATGATGCACCTGCGTTAAAAGCTTCCGATGTTGGTATTTCGGTTAATAATGCAGTTGATATTGCCAAAGAGTCGGCGGATATTATTTTATTAAGAAAAAGTTTAATGGTTTTAGCCGATGGCGTAACCGAAGGTAGAAAAACTTTTGGTAACATTATTAAATATATTAAGATGGGTTCAAGTTCGAATTTGGGTAATATGATTTCGATGACCGGTGCCAGTATCTTCTTGCCATTTCTACCCATGCTGCCGATTCAAATCTTACTAAATAACTTCCTCTATGATTTATCACAGGTTGCAATTCCATCGGATGAAGTTGACAAAGAATACCTAACTAAACCGCGTCCGTGGAAGGTTAACTCAATCAGAAAATTTATGATTTCATTAGGACCGGTCTCTTCGATATTTGACTTCGCAACTTTTGCCATATTATATTTTATTTTTAGAGCATCCCAACCATTTTTCCATACCGGTTGGTTTATCGAATCACTCTGTACCCAGACTTTAGTAATTCATATCATAAGAACCGGCAAAATACCATTTATCGAAAGCCGTCCGAGTCGTTTTCTTATCTTGACATCGTTATTAATAATTTCAATCGGAATTATCATCCCATTTACCCCATTAGCTAAACCGTTTGGTTTTGTTCGCCCACCACCGCTCTTTTTTGTAGCTTTAGTATTAATCGTGACGGTATATTTGTTTTTGGTCCAATTTGTTAAAGTGCGCTTTATCCGGAAATACGGTTACGATTAATCCAGCGTAAATTAATCTTAAATGAAAAATTATATCATTGATAATTTATTGGAAATTGGATATTGGTAATTGAAAATTTTGTATTTTGGCTCATGTAATTCCTATTGTATCATCTAATGTATAACCTCATCTATCACCTGATATACTCCTTGATATAATCCTAGATATATTTCTACTTAGATTTTCAATTATATCACCTAATAGCTAATCGTTTAGAAAACCTAATATGAACTGAATTTTAAACTCAACTAAAATCCTAATTCAAACCAGAACTAAAAGTCTTGCTGGCTTTAGCACCGTATTTTGTATTCGATGGAGGGGACGGTACACCCTTGTTAAGGGGATTTTGAATTAAGAATGGTGAAATGTAGAACGTTAGATGAAATTTTCGCTTAATTTTTAGTATCTATACAGTTCACATTTTGAGGGGTCGCACCCCTCAGGTTTCTTTTTTCGTGATTTTCGTGTCTTCGTGGTTATAATAAAACCCTTGACAGATTCAAGGTTAGAGTTATTCTCAATTAGTTGAGGTAATAGCAATGCTATCAATCATATTAGCAATTAGTATATTTTCGGTCTCGTCTGATACAATCAAGGTCAAGGGCACGCAAAATATTTCTTATCGGCTATTCACTAATGATAGCAATCTATGTTTTCAGTATAAAACTAATAAAAATTGGTCAGCACCTAAAATAATCGATAAAAACGTATCAGAGTATGTAATGACTGTTACGACTGGTGATTATATTCATATTGTTTTGGCTAAACAAGGTAGAATTTATTATAAAACTACCAATGTTTCAACAGGTGAGATCAGGCAAGACAGAGAGCCAGAATGGTCAAGGGAAGTTCAAATTTCACAACCTGAAGAACCTTGTACCGAACCTGCTTCGAATATATCTACTAATGTAAGTAGGGAATATTTATGTGTAACTTGGCAAACACCTTTAGAAAGTAATCCTTCGCAAGTGGAAAAATGGCAAAGAGCAAGATGGTTAACGGACACACCATTTAAATGGGAAACACCACAAAATATTAGTTTGGATATAATGCTGACGGCTGGTGTTCCATATAGTTTGAACAATCGAAACTCGATACAAATGAAACGCATCTGTTTTCTCAATGCGGGTCAATATACTGGAAGTGCGGGAATACCGATATGTTGTGATAGTGACCACAATGGACTTAATGAAATAATTTTCTCGACCGCAATACCGACTCGCTGGGAAATTTGGGAATATCGACCAAATAATCGCTACGAACGTGTTTTTGTTGATTACGGTGCTTATCCAGGACCACCCGGCATAACAACTGGCAATTTCGACCCTTATGATGTTGGAGACATTGATAGAGATAGTTTAATAGATTTAGTGGGACCAAATAGAGATGTATCTGTTAATCAAGATACATTGTATAATGTTGTATCGACTCAGGAAAGTCCTAATTATCATTGTTATCCTGAAAGTTTATCTTGGTCGTACAGATATGCATACAATATGGCAGTTTCGCAACCATTTTATTTTAGTATTGATTTGGACAACGATGTAAGAACAGAGATTATTTCTGCAACCCCTACTTCTCAGATTTCAACTGGCATATGGGAGAATGTTAGAAATAACCAAAATGAATTAGTGTGGCATAGAAGCGTCGGTGCATATTCTTTTGTTTTCAATGATTTTGATTTAGATGGTAGAAAAGAATTTGCTACTGCGGATTTAGGAAGTTCGGGCAGAGTTTCAGTTTATGAGAACACCGGTCCTAACCAGTACGAAATGAGTTATCAAGACACTGTTCGCCTTCCTAACGGTCTTGATGTTTTTTCAGGTAATGATTTGGATGGCGATGGCAGACCAGAATTTTTTGTTGGGTTTGCACGTTGGGTTGGAGGTTATGTTTATGATTTCTTTCTTTATATGTGGAAAGCAACTGCAAATAATACTTATGAAAGAACACTCATTGACCAGAAAAGAATTAGTCCTGTAAGTTCTTCAACCGGGAGAAGAAGCAAATGTGGTGATATTGATGGTGATGGTATTGATGAACTTGTTTGGGCAACACCTACAAGACTCTTTGTCTATAAGGCAACTGGGATTAATCAATTTCAACAGGTCTGGCAATGGTACCAAGACCACGGTACTAATGAATGCGTTATTGTCAATATCTATGATATGAATAAAAATGGTTATAATGAAATCGTTGTTGGCGGTAGTGGCAAAACATCAATCTTTGAAGTAGAAGCGGTAAGACTATTTAGACCAAATGGCGGCGAGACTTTTCAGGGTGATTCAAATGAAGTTATCCGTTGGCAGACTTTTTATCCGCCAAGATGCGATTCGCTGTCTTTATACTATTCAACCGACAATGGCAGAACTTACTTACCTCTTGCCTCTAACATCTCTGCTTCTGATACCTCTTATTTATGGACTGTGCCGAATGTCAATTCTGATTCTTGTAAAATAAAAATCATTGCTTATGGACCCGGCTGGCAATATGATGAATCGGATGGCATCTTTAGAATTACTTCAACTGGTATTGAGGAAAACCGCAATCCGCTTACCGCTCTCCGCTTTTCGCTGAAAGTATTTCCTAATCCAGCAAAATCACAAACCGCTATCCGCTACTCGTTACCCGCTCAAAGTAAAGTTTCACTCCAACTTTATGATATTTCTGGAAGATTAGTAAAAACTTTAGTTAATGAACAAAAGAAACAAGGGATTTATAAACTTAACCTGAATACCAAAGATTTATCCGCTGGTGTTTATTTCCTGTCTTTACAATCTGTGTCCAAAAGAATTATTGAAAGACTGGTTATTATCAAATAGGTAAGATTGCCATGGCAACAAAGTTGCCTTCGCAATGACATCTTTCTGTGTTTATCAGTTTCCACCTGTGTTCACCCGTGGTTAAAAATAATTTAGATTTGTGTTTATTCGTACCCATTCGTTGTTAATATAAAATCTCTTTTATAGTTTGTTTTTTTCTTGACGAAATTACAATTCTTGGTTATATTATTCAACCGTGAAGAAAATAAAAATAGTAGGATTAGGTGTTGGAATTCCCGAAAAGATATTGACTAATTCTGACTTTGAAAAGATGGTCGATACTTCCGATGAATGGATTACGGAACGGACCGGGATTAAAGAACGACACATCGTTGACGAAAAAACCGCTACTTCAGATTTAGTTATAACTGCTACTAAAGAAGCCCTGAAACAAGCTAACTTAAAGGCAAGCGATTTAGATACGATTATTGTCGGCACCTCGACCCCGGATACGCCTTTTCCCGCAACTTCCTGTTGGGTCCAAAAAGGGTTAGGAACTTCAGGACAGGCGGCATTTGATGTTAGTGCTGGCTGTTGTGGGTTTTTATATGCTTTAGAAATCGCGGCTAATCTGATTACTGGCGGTATGTCTAAAAAAGTATTGGTTGCGGGTGCGGAAATACTCTCTAAAATTACCAATTACGAAGACCGTGCTACTTGTGTCTTATTTGGCGACGGTGCTGGTGCTTGTGTTATTGTTCCGACTGATGAGGACCGAGGCATTATATCTTCTAATTGGGGAGCCGATGGAAATTTAGCAGAACTTCTGTATCAACCCGCAGGCGGTAGCCGAATACCTTCCAGTTGCGAATCGGTCGAAAAGAAACTCCATACGGTCCATATGGCGGGTAACGAAGTCTTTAAAAATGCAGTCCGGGAGATGGAAACCGCAACCTTGACTGCATTGCAAGATGCTAAAATGACCGCGGAAGATATTGATTTGTTTATATCGCATCAAGCCAATATAAGAATTATTGAAGCGACAATAAAACGAGCTAAAATACCCTGGGAAAAGAACTATATGACAATTCAAAAATACGGTAATATTTCAGCGGCATCGATTCCAGTATCTTTACACCATGCTTATCAAGAAGGAAGGATAAAAGATGGTACGAAAATTTTACTCGCTGCCTTTGGCGCTGGCTTTACCTGGGCAGCATCTATTCTAAAGTGGTAAGGAATGAAACCACGAGATTTCACAATATTGATACAAGATAAAGAAAAAGAATCTGTGAAAATCTGTGTTAATCTGTGGCTAAAAAATAAATATGGTTGAGATAAGATTTCATGGTCGAGGCGGTCAGGGTGCGGTTATCGCTTCCGAGATAATCGCTTCCGCATTATTTGCCGAAGGAAAATATGTTCAGACCTTCCCTGAATTCGGTGTCGAGCGTCGTGGTGCACCGGTTCAGGCATTTTTAAGATTTGATACCAAACCAATTTTACTCCGCTGTAAAGTTTATAATCCCGACCATATAATTGTGTTAGACCCAGTTTTAGTTAAAACGGTCAATATAACTCAAGGATTAAAACCCGGCGGTTTAATTATATTAAACGCAACAAAAGAGCCAAATCACGCTCAATTCCAAAATTTTCGAGTTGCCATTGTTGATGCGACCGGTATTGCTATTAAATACCACCTCGGTGCTAAAACCGCGCCGATAGTAAATACCGCAATATTAGGTGCTTTTATCCGGATGAGCGGTTTGACTAGTCTAAATAATGTCATCAATTGCATCAAGGATTATGTGCCGGTGAAATTAGAAGAGAATATTCAGGCAACAAAGGATGCTTATGAAATGGTCCGAGAAGTATAAAATTACTCCGCCCGTTTTAGAAAAAGAATCCGATTATCCGACTTGGGCAATCTCGGTTGCAACGACTCTTCTAAACCGCACTGGTACCTGGCGAATCTTTCGACCGATATATGACAATAAGATTCCCCCATGCAACAACGAATGCCCGACCAATGAAAAGATTCAAAGCTATTTAGACCATCTAAAACAAGGCAAAATACTCGAAGCATATAAACTGATATTACAAGACAACCCATTCCCATCCATTACCGGTCGAGTTTGTTATCATCCCTGTGAAAGCGCTTGTAATCGTAAAGATTATGACGAGTCAGTTGGCATCAATAGTTGTGAAAGGTTTATCGGTGACTGGGGATTAAAAAACGTTCCGTTTGCAAAACCACAAGTAAAAAGAAAAGAGACCGTAGCAATTATTGGGTCCGGACCAGCAAGTATGTCAGCCGCTTATTATTTAGCTTTGGCTGGCTATAATGTTACGATCTTTGAAAAGAAAAAGAAACTGGGTGGAATGTTAAGATATGGTATCCCAACCTATCGCTTACCAAAAAGAGTTCTTGATACTGAATTCCAGAAATTAATCACATTGGGTGTCAAGTTTAAGGCCAATTGTTCGGTCGGAAAAGATATTACGCTTGATGCACTACGAAAAACATATAATTACATAATAATTGCACACGGAGCGCATAAAAACCGACCGATGGGTATACCCAAAGAAAGTTCCAATGGTGTTTTTTCTGGTTTAGAGATACTCTCTCAAATAAATTCAGGTAAAAAACCAAAGCTTGGTAAAAAAGTTGCAATCATTGGCGGCGGCAATACCGCGATTGACGCGGCGCGTTCAGTACTGCGTCTTGGTTCAATTCCGACCATCCTTTATCGCAGAACTCGGATTGAAATGCCCGCGGTTTCCGATGAAGTCGAAGCCTGTCAAGCCGAAGGAATAAAAATTAAGTTTTTGGTTGCTCCCGAGAAAGTCGTCGCAACTAAAAAGGGTAAAGTAACCGGTATTGAACTAATCAAGATGAAATTAGGAAAGCCCGATGCTTCTGGGCGCAGACGTCCGGCACCGATTCCTAATTCTAATTTTGTTATGAAATTCGATTTGATTATCACGGCAATCGGTGAGCAAGTTGACCTTTCAATCTTATCGCAAGATATCCAAAAGACCGACTGGGGTATTAAAACCGATAAAATTGGCAGAACCAATATTCCGAATATTTTTGCTATCGGTGACTGTGTAACCGGACCAAAAACCGTCGTCGAGGCTTTCGGAGCTGGCAAAAGAACTGCGTTCCAAATAATGGGTGTGACAAATAAGATAGAATATAAAATTGACCGTCCGGTAAAATTTACTGATTTAAATTTAGATTATTTTGAACATACCGGTCGGATACCGAAACCAGAAATTCCAATTTCTGCCCGTAAAAAGAATTTCAAAGAAGTTCATACCGGTTATAATAAAGTTATGGTAAAAGATGAAGCTCTACGTTGTTTCTCCTGTGGCGTATGTAACAAGTGTGATAACTGTTTTGTATTTTGCCCTGATTTATCCGTGATGAAAGATAACACAGAATATGAGTTTGATTACGATTATTGTAAAGGATGTGGTGTCTGTGCGCGCGAATGTCCCAGATTTGCGATAACAATGATTGAAGAATCGAAAGTGGAGTCAGAATGAAGGAATCTTTTACCACGAAGACACGAAGAAGAATCTTCCTTATAAGGAATCCAGGAAACCAAGAATATTTCTTTTCCTACTCTCCCGGTCTCTTTATAAATTCTTTTCGTGGTTTTTCACTTTCGTGCTTTCGTGGTAATCTGGTAAGAGGTAAGATATGAAAAAGGTCATCACCGGTAATCATGCAGTTAGTTATGGCGCACAGCTTGCTCGTTCCCAGGTTATCGCAGCTTATCCGATAACTCCGCAGACCCAGGTCGTCGAACTGCTTTCTGAATTTTGTGCATCCGGTAAATTAAACGCCAAATTCATTAAAGTCGAATCCGAACATTCCGCAATGTCTGCCTGTATCGCAGCTTCGGCAACCGGTGCCCGGGCGTTCACGGCTACATCATCACACGGTTTAGCCTTAATGCATGAAATGCTACACTGGGCGGCCGGTGCTCGATTACCCGTAGTTTTAGCTAATATTAATCGAGCGATGGGTCCAGGCTGGTCAGTATGGACCGACCAGAACGACTCCCTGTCACAAAGAGATTTAGGCTGGATTCAACTATATTGCGAATCGAATCAAGAAGTTTTAGACACAACTATTCAAGCATTCAGAATCGCCGAAAAGGTTTTACTGCCGGTTATGATCGTACTTGATGCTTTTGTCTTGTCTCATACTTCCGAGCCGGTTGATATTCCCAACCAAGAAGCGGTTGACCGTTTTTTGCCTCCTTATAATTTGCCAACTAAATTAGATTTAGCAAATCCCAGGTCATATGGTGGACTAACTAACCCTGACCATTACTACGAACTTCGCTATAAAATTCAAAAAGCCCACGAAGAAGCACTACCGATAATTAAAGATGTTGATCTGGAGTTTGAGAAATATTTTGGTAGAAAATATGGTGTTGTTGAAGCATATCGTTGCGAAGATGCGAAATTAATCTTGGTAACTTCTGGAACAATAACCGGTACCGCAAGAGTTGTTGTTGATGAAATGCGCGAACTAGGTCGAAAAGTCGGAATTTTAAAACAAAAATTATTCCGACCGACCCCAACTGAAGAATTACGGTCAGTATTATATAAAGCCCAAAAAATTGCTGTCATTGACCGCAATATATCTTTCGGGCATTCCGGGGTTTTTGCCCAAGAAATAAAATCAACCCTTTATGGTCTAGCCGGGGCGCCCCCGATTTTTGATTATATCATCGGTATTGGCGGTCGAGATGTTACGCCTTCCGATATCCGCGAAATTATCGAGAACACATTTAAAACCGAAGCACCGCAAGAACCAATTATTTGGCGGGGAGTAAGATTATGAGATACTCAATTGAAGAAAAAGAGTTGATGTTTCCTGGACATGTTGCCTGTCCCGGTTGCGGCGGTGCCTTGGCAATGAGATTAGCATTAAAAGCGTTAGGTGAAAAGACGATGGTTGTTATTCCTGCTTGCTGCTGGACAATTATCGACGGTCCTTTCCCGATTCATTCGTTGCATGTTCCGGTCCTACACACCGCATTCGAAACTGCGGCAATCGCGGCATCGGGTGTAAAAGCCGGTCTGGATATTCAAGGTAAAGAAGGTATTACCGTAATGGCGTGGGCCGGTGATGGTGGTACTCTTGATATTGGAATTCAGGCATTATCCGGCGCCGCGGAACGAAACGATGATATCATATATACTTGTTATGATAATGAAGCGTATATGAACACCGGCATCCAACGTTCGTCCGCGACACCGAAAGGGGCTTGGACTACCACTACTCCTGAAAAAACGCCGAAACTAGAACCTAAGAAAAATATCGCAGAAATTATGATTGCGCATCGTATCCCTTATGTTGCAACTGCAACTTTAGCCGATCCGGAAGACTTAATCAATAAATTTAAGAAGGCAAAAAGTATTAAAGGTACTAAGTTTATTCATATTTTTGCGCCCTGTCCAACTGGTTGGAAGATGGCACCTGATTTAATGATAAAAATTTGCCGATTAGCGGTTGACACAAAAATATTCCCGGTTTATGAATGCAAAAACGGCTTAAAATATGAAATAAATATAATACCTAATAACTCAATCCCCGTAACCGAATATCTTAAATTGCAGGGTCGTTTTGCTCATCTCACTCAAAAAGAAATTCAAGAAATTCAAAAGACTGTTGATTTCGAGTGGGAGTTACTCCTAAATCGCGCAACCAACGTGATTAAGTTTAATAATAAACACCAATCGTAACTTTCTGAAAAACATTACGAGTTGGTAACATTAATCGATTATGCAAACGAATCGTAAAAGTAATAATGTAACATACTTAGTTCTAACCGAGCTAATATTATTATTAGCATTTACTTTTATCTTGTCAATCTGCTTTTATCCAATCAGTACGCTAAGAACTTATAATTTTGCTATTATTGTTTGGGTGTTACTAATTATTTTTGGTTATTTATTCGGTGAATTTGAACCGACCGTTAGTTTTTATTTTGGACTAAACATTAGAACTCAGATAATTTTTTTAGGAACACTAATAATTTACACATTATTGTCTTTCGTTCCAAACTCTTTTCCTCCCGAAAATTTTTTAATTTGGATTATTATTTGGCTGTATCTGAACTTCCTCGCACCAATTATTGGTTTTGCTCTTCGACACATCTTCCCGGTACCAGTTGTTTTAGTAACTGATAAAAATGATAAAGAAGGTCTTTTAAAATGGTGGGGCTATCGCGTCATTGAAAGGGTATCCACAGAGAAATTTTCGGATTGGTTAAAAGGTCACAGCAATAGCTCAGGACGAATTACTAACTATGATTTAATTTTAATTGATTTAACGAACACCACCTCAGAAAGTATAGTTGGGCTGCTATGGGAAAAATATTTTGTCAACTTCATTGGTATTAAATCGTATCGTATCATAAATTACGTTTTGGGGCTTCATACTCGGGTTATTACGAAATACCCTAGCCATGGCACACAATATCGACTTAAACGCTTAATTGATTTTTTCATATGTTTGTCGGCTCTAATTCTATCTGCTCCTTTATTTTTGTTTATAATTATATGTCTTAAACTTGATAGCCAGGGACCGGTTTTTTATCGCCACCGACGGTTAGGGAAAAATATGAAACCTTTTGATTTACTCAAATTGCGCACAATGTACCAAGATGCTGATATAAGATTAGAACATATTCTATCTTCCAACAAAAAATTACGAGAAGAATTTGAAAAAACCTTTAAACTTAAAAAGGACCCTCGTATCACACGAACCGGTAAAATAATCAGACAATTGAGTATTGACGAGTTGCCGCAAATTCTAAATGTTATAAAAGGCGACATGACTTTAGTTGGCCCACGACCAATTGTTGAAAAAGAAATTTCGTATTATCAAAGTTATTCTTTAGATTTATTCCGAGTCTTACCTGGTGTAACTGGGTTATGGCAGACATCGGGTCGAACTGAGACAACTTATGACAAACGTGTCAAACTCGATACTCAGTATGTCCGTACTTGGTCTCTCCTAAATGATTTGAAATTACTTATCAAAACAATCCCCACCGTAATTTCTCAAAGAGGTGCCTACTAATAATGATTATTGACAAAGCTGATCTTGCCATACTACGTCATATGGAATACTCTGGTCGCTGGTTAACACCCTTATCGGAACAACTACAAATACCCTTTGACGAAATCACTGCGCGTATAAAAAAAATCGAAACCGAAGGTGTGATTTCTGGATACAAATCAACAATTTTTGTTCCACCATTTCTTGGCGGCGATTGGATTTGGGGTTGTATTCTTGCGAACGCCCCGGAACGCGCTAAGGCTATCAATTTGATATTGCACAAAATTCCATTTATAAACGAAATTTGGCTTAATTCCAACATTCCGTTAAATCTCGGTCATAATTTGTCGGCTGTGTTTTATTCAAAAGAATTCGATGCGGTAGTTAAATTTTTAAAAGAATTGCCCGAATTTTCTTATATTGAAGCTTATCGCATTGCCAATTACTCTTTTCCAATGACAAGAATTTTTTCCTCGGAAGAAAAATCATTACTGAGAACAGTTTTTAACAACCCTACGGCAAACACACAACAATTAGCTGAAATTTGTCAAAAAAATTTATCCTGGGTTGAGACAAAATTAGATAAGCTCACTTGGACACCACAAAATACTGATGGGGTAATCATTGTTTTACCAGAAATACATTTTAATCGAATTGAAAACTTTTCCCACTGTCATTTTGTTTTAGAATTTAATGGCAAACTGGATTTGTTTTTTGATGAATTTAAGGCGTTGGGGTTTGAAATTGTACTAGACGGCAGATTATTCCAGGGACGTTATCTCCAATTAGAAGCAGATATTTGGGGGTTCAGTGATTTAATTGCAAAAAAGTTGTTATTAGAAAACTACAAAGAAATTAACATCTGTGGAATCATTTTTGCCGAAGAGATGCAAGTTGTATCGAGTTGGAGTGAAAAGCTGGTGAGCAGTTAATCTGATAATATCTTTATAAAAACTTTTCTTTTTCGTGGACCATCAAACTCACAGAAAAAAATTCCTTGCCAAGTACCAAACAAAATCTCACCATTTTCAAAAAAAATCGTTCGTGATGACCCAATAACCGCTGCTTTTATATGCGCATCGGCATTACCTTCAGTGTGTGAATAATTATTGTTATCCGGGATTAATCGATTTAATGTTTTGGTAATATCGATGGTAACACTCGGGTCATAATTTTCATTAATTATAATCGCCGCCGTGGTATGGGGAATATAAATTATTGCCGTCCCTGATTGAATTTTGCTTTTCTTAATGATTGTTACAATTTTATCAGTAATATCAATAAGCTCAGTACGATTATGAGTAGTTACACCAATTGTGTAGTTCATAAACTTATTTTATTAGCTTTTAGCACCTTCATTAATTTTTCTACGCATTAGAAAAAGCAAAACCGTGCTTGCGATAATAACCAAGCAACCATTAATATATAACAAATGTTGTTTCGCAATAAAATTTGTTAACTCACCGATAATCAGACACGATGAACCAAAAGAGAGATGTAATATCCATTCCCGGCTCGAGAAGATTCTGCCTCGGACTGCTTCCGGAACAATTTCGTGCAAGATCGTATCTTGAGCAATAAAGACCGGCGATAAAAATAATCCGGCCACAAAAGCTAATGGTATTACCGTATAAAAATTATTAAATACTGGAATTAAAATTGCGATTGCCCCTAATAAGATAAAACTGATAAGAATTGTATACTGTTTATTAATTCGGTGACCGATTATACCATAACTCATCGAGCTTAAAACCAAACCGATTGCACCGATTGCGGCAATAAATCCAACTCCTTTGGTGCCTACGCCAAAACCCATTTTCGAAGCGGGTGATTGAATTATCGGTATCAACAAAACAAACGCTGACGCGCCAATTATGACCATCAAGAGAATACTAATAAATACAAAACGAACCGACGGTGTTGATTTAATATATTGAAAAGCAAGTTTTAGTTCATCGAGCATCTTTTTTTCCTGTGCTTGTGCGACTGAAAAAACCGGTGTTAAGGTCCCGGGCGGATGGGTTTCTGGTATTTGTTCCAAGTTAATTTTAAACACATTGGTTTTAACCGCAATAATAATTAACCCCGCAACCGAACAAAGGTAGGTCAAAGAGTCAATATAAAATCCTGCACTCCAGCTGTAATTGATACCGATCTTTCGCCAAATTTGCCAGTCAACGATGATACCCCCAAAAAACATCCCCAAAAAAGTTGAAATACGTCCGATAAAATTCATAAAGGAATTTGCCGCTAACAACCGCCGCTTTGCGACTAAATTCGGAATAATTGAAAGCCGTGCTGTATTGAAAAATAAACCAAACAGAAATACCATAAAGGATATCAAATACACGATATACAAGCTTCCCGTCTTGATAATTATCAATGGAATAAAAGCAACTAAAATTGCCCGACTCGTATCACAAAAAATTAACACTTTCAAACGGTTCCAGCGGTCAATCAATACTCCTGCGAGCGGGCCAAACAAAATTGTCGGCAAAGTAATAATAACGGATAAATACGAAATAGCGCGGCTACTTTGCCATCCCAATTTTTCTGAAAAGAATGCAATCATTGCCAAAAGCGCCATATAATCGAGTTTGTCGCCAAATAACGAAATCGATTGGGAAATACTAAAAACCATAAAATTGCGGATTTTTAATACGGTTAGAAACTGACTTTTTGTTTTTGGGATTTCGGGAGTTATCAAAGTTTCTGCAAGCGGTTCGTTATTGACCGGTTCCGTCTGATTTTGTTCTTTAGTCATTATCTATTATTGACGGGCGGTATATCGTCGAGTTGAAGTTGGGTAACGAGCTAAGAGTTCTTGATAATAATCTTCAACTTGTTTACTGATCGTCGTCCATGTATACCTTAAAGCTTTTTTACGACCCGCTTCGGCCATTGTTTTCGATAAATTTAGGTTACTTAAGATTTTTATTATCCGATTTGCGATATCTTTTGGCTCGCGTGGCTGTGATAAAAACCCTTCTTTGCCATCCTCTAAGATTGTTCGGTAACCTGATATATCAGACGCAACGACTGGTTTTCCGCTTGCCATTGCCTCTAATAACACAATTCCAAAACTTTCGTGTCCAACTGATGGTGCGCAGAAAACATCACAACTTGCATAGTAGCGAGCGCGCTCTTCACCTTTGATTAATCCAGCAAAATAGATATTTTCCTTTACATCTTTCGAAATATATTCTTGGTAAGCATAGCCTAATAGACCTGCTCCGCAGATGATTAATAAAATATCCGGTATCTGCTCTTTTATTATCGGTAAGGCCTGGATAAGGTGTTTTAAACCTTTCCGCGGTTCAAAACGACCCATGAATAAAATCTTGGGTCGTTGATTATTGAATTGAGATAAAGGTTGTATAGAAGGGTTGAATTCATCAACATTAATCGCATTAGGAATAATGCGGCATTCGCCAGGGAGATAATGCATATTTGACATTAAAGCGGCACTCGATACTGCAATTCTGCCATGTAATTTATTAATAAACGGTTCGATTAAAGGATAGAACAACATATATCTTCCATCCTTCGGATGGGTAGCATGAAAAGTTATTACATTCGCAGAAGACGAATGACGAATCGCAAGAAATGGTAACATTGGTGCAAGTGAACCATGGATATGAATTATGTCGAAGTCTTCCTTTTGGAAAAATTTCTCGACTTTATCCGATAGTCGCCAACCAATCGGGATTATTGCTAATGATTTATTTGCTCGAATTATTAGTCCGTTGCCAATGCGATAAATAAATTCTTCGTCTGGCAGTAACTCTAATGTTTTCAGCATTTTGCCTTTGAAATTTGTCGTGAGAATTTTTACCGCATGTCCACGCGCTCGTAATATTCGTGAGAGATTGAAAACGTGTTCTGAAATGCCTCCAACATAAGGATAATATGTGTCGGAGACCATACAGATTTTCATCCTACCCTTCCTTTCTTAATTCGATTATTATATCTGATAAGTATTACACTTTTGCTTTCAGGAAGGGCTGGATTCACCCCGCCCTTCCTGATATTACCTAATCCTAACTTATCCGTTTGTTTTAAGGGAATGGCGGGGTTCATCTTTGACCGCTTTCGAATTTCAGCAATCTTGGCTACTAAACCATCTGAACCCAAATACCGACTTTCTTTGTTTTAGCAATTTTATAAACTTGTGCTGCGGTCGTCAAATCTTGAATGCCCAACCCGGTTGAATCAAAGATCGTTATTTCTTTATCATTCGTACGCCCTTTTTGGATACCGGCTACGATCCGTCCGATATCACCATAGATATTTTTCCGGGTAATAATACCTTTAGTTAACGGAACATTAATTTCTCCCGAATGACTTGCTTGGTCCCAATCATCAATTACGATTTTACTCGCTTTAACTAATTTTGGGTCTAATTCTTCTTTACCTGGCGCATCGGCACCCATTGCATTAATATGAGTTCCCGGTTTAATCCATTCTTTCATAATTATCGGTTTTCGAACCGGTGTTTGGGTCGAAATAATATCCGCATCCGCTACGCAATCCTGTACTGACTTTGCGATTACGTATTGAGCGGGATATAGTTTCTTGTGTTTTTTAATAAACTCTTTACAAAGTTTTTCGGACAAGTCAAAAACTTTGACTTTTTTAATCTTACGCACGCGAAAAATCGCGGCAAGCTGAGTATCCGCTTGCACACCGACGCCGATTAATGCTAATACTTTAGCGTCTTTCCGCGCTAAGTATTTTGATGCCAAACCACCTGCTGCCCCGGTCCGCATCGTTGTAATCCAGGTGCCGTCAAAAATTGCAATCGGATAACCGCTCTTCGGGTCGATCATCAAAATCGTTGCCATTACACTCGGTAAATTGTATTTTTTAGGGTTGTTGGGGTGGACATTAACGACTTTAACGCCGGATATTTCATATTCGGGTAAATAAGATGGCATCACTCGGATATCACCGTTATATTTTTTATAGAAGAGATACATTTTAGACGGCATATCCGCAGTACCGCGTCCTTTTGCTGAGAATGCTTGTTCGACCGCTTTTAGCGTATCATCCATAGTAAGAAGCTTTTTCACTTCTTTTTCGTTTAACAACAGTGTCTTCATTTATCCTCCCGATTTAATTTTTCAATCTTATCTTTGACAGGATTAACAGGATATTTTCTTATCTTAAATCCTGTAAATCCTATTTTACATCCAGTAAATCCTGTCATTTTTCAATTACTCTTATCGGTGCGACTCCAATTCTCCCTAAATCATTTTTGGTAATTGGTCCGATAATCGCTGCCGAATATTGTTCAAAATTTATAAGTTCAACCAGACTATTAATATCATCAAATTTTAGATTGTCAAAAGTCGCAATCGAGTCGTCAATTGAAATCGGGCGACCGATTAATAAAAACTTTTTAGCATTACGAAACATCCGTGATACCGGTTCTTCCGACTCTAATGCCAGCATCCCTTTACAATAGTTAACTGAACGTTGAAATTCTTCTTTTGTTATGCCGTATCTTTTTATTTTCCCCATTTCTTCAAATGCAATCATCAAAGACCGTTCGCGATTCTTAATTTCAGAAATATGATAACCGCAAAATAATCCGATGTCCGAATAGAAATCAAAAAATGTAAATATGGTAGAGAGTAACCCTTCTTGTTCGCGAAGACGTTGGAATAGTCGGGAACTTTGCGAACCGCCAATAATATTATTGAGTACGGTCAATCCATATCGCCGTTCGTCTTTTAATGGAAATGTTAAAAAACCGGGCATCGTATGGACTTGCTTTATATCCGGTCTTGACTGGAAAATTAAAGTCCGTTCAATCTTTTGTGCTGGTGGTGTTGGTAAAACCCAGTAGTCCTGATTTGTATATTTAAATCCCAGCTTAAGAAATTTATCTAATTGTTCTTCATGATTTATATTGCCGGTAATTGAGATGCAAAGACGTTTATTCAAATTGAGATTTTGATTGCATCTAACTAAATCCTCGCGCGTAAATGATTTTAGTGTTTCGGGTGTACCGGCAATCGGAAATGCGAGCGGATGCCCGGGAAACATTATTTGGCTGAACAATTGATGGAGATACTCTTGGGGGTTTTCATAAGATTCGGTTATCTCTTGTAAGATAACATTTTTTTCTTTCTCTAACTCCTGCTCGTCAAAACTCGCTTCGCGCATCATTTCAAAAAACAGATTAAAAATTCTTTCTAAATTTGGACTCAGACAGTTAAAGTAAATACCGCTGACCTCTTTGCCGGTAAAGCCGTCAATCGTTGCGCCCAGCGATTCAACCAGCCGGGAAATGTCCTGGGCACTTTTATTTTTCGTGCCCTTAAAAATCATATGCTCGGTAAGGTGAGTTATTCCTTGTTCTTTTTCATTCTCATTACGACTACCCCCTGCGATAAAAAAGCCCATTGCGATTGATTGAAGCCCATCCATTTTTTCCGTTACGAGGGTAACGCGGGGATTAATTTTTATTGTTTGAATACCCATCAGTTTTTCACTATCAACTTTGTAGTCATTTTAATCACTTCGGAAACAACTTTAATATGAGGCGCCTGACCAACTGCGGAGGAAAAATATTCTGCTGGTTTTAGTTCCGCAACAAGCATGTTAATATCGTTCATTGTTAATCGTTCATAACCAGCAATAGCCTCATCGATTGAGATTGGATTTCCAAGTAATATCATGTTTCGAGCATTTCTTATCATACGCGACATTGGGTCTTCGGTTCCGATAACAAACATCGCTTTACAAAAATTTACTCCTCGTTCCAATTCTTCCGTGGTTAAACCATACTGTTGTAATTTTATTACTTCCTCTAATCCCGCAATCGAAACCCGTTCAAAATTATTAATATCGGTAACATAATAAGCTCCCATAATACCAACATCAGAATATAATTCAAGGAACGAATCGATTAAATAGACAAGCCCTTCCAATTCCCGTATTCGATGGAATAAACGTGAACTCGATGAACCACCCAGGATATAATCTAAAACATTTAAACCATAGCGGCGTTGGTCTTTATAAGGATGAGTGAATTGTCCACTGCAAACATGTACTTGGGTTAGATCGGGTCGATTTTGTACTATCGAAGTGCGTTCAATTTTAGTTGGTGGAGTTTGTAATTGTGATGGTTTAGGGATAAATAATAAGTAGTCACTCGCAATTAATCTGTCAACTAATTTATTATGGTCGATTTTGCCGGCGGCAGAAATACACACTTCCGAACGAAGAAAGTTATTGTGATAGTAGTCAACTATTTTTTCGCGGGTCATCGACCGAACCGATTCATAATTACCAAGAGTCAAAAATGATAACGGATGTTCTTTAAACATCGCTTCATACAGTAATAAAAACACTTGTTCTTGAGGGTCTTCTAATGATGCATTTATTTCATTTTCAATAATGTTCTTTTCTTTCTCTAATTCATTAATGTCAAATTCTGATTGAGAAATTAATTCGCCAACTAAATCCATCATTAAATCAAAACTGTCGGCAAAATAACGACAATAGATACCGCTGGTTTCTCTCGAGGTAAAGCCATCAAGTACTGCTCCGGCTGATTCGGTGAGTGATGCAATATCTTTTGCACTTTTATTTTTTGTGCCTTTAAAAAGCATGTGCTGAATCATATGCGTGATGCCTTGATTTTCCTTAGTCTCGTATCGGCTGCCATGTGACAGAAATACACCCAACGCGGCAGACGCGAGATGCGGTATATTATCCGTAACCACGGAAAAATTCGGGTTAATCTTTGTTATCTGAATATTACTCATGTTATAATATAAACAAAAACCTCTTTGCCACCAACAAAATCTAATTAAAACTTATTTAAACCGCCGGAACTACCTGTTATTTCTCAGGTTTTGCTTCTTCAGCCTGTTCGGCTTGACGTTTGGAGAGATTAATACGACCCATATCGTCAATTTCAGTGACTTTGACTTTAATCTCATCTCCAACTTTCACGACATCGGTGACACTTTTTACCCGATATTCGGCTAGTTGTGAAATATGAACCAGACCTTCTTTGCCCGGCAGAATCTCGACAAAAGCACCAAAATTCATGATGCGGCGGACAATACCGGTATAGACTTTACCGACTTCAACTTCTTCGGTAATTTCTAAAACCCGGGCACGGGCTTTTTCTAATTGTTCGTCGGTTGGAGCAGAAATTGTTACTTCACCATCGTCATCGATGTCAATTTCGGCGCCGGTTTCTTCAAGGATTTTCCGGATAATTTTGCCACCCGGACCGATAACCGCACCAATCTTTTCGGTCTTAATCTTAAAGGCAATAATTTTCGGTGCATACTGGGAAATACTCAAGCGGGGCGCTTCAATCGTCTTTGCCATAATCCCCAGTATCTCAAGACGAACCAGAGTTGCTTCTTCAACCGCTTGTTTAAGGATTGCAACCGGTACACCGGTAACTTTTAAATCGAGCTGAATTGCGGTGATGCCAGCTTTGGTGCCGGCGATTTTGAAATCCATATCGCCGTAATGGTCTTCGGCACCGAGAATATCGGAGAGGATGACATACTTATCCTTACCGGTGATAAGACCCATCGCAATACCGGCAACCGCACTTTTTATCGGGACACCGGCATCCATCAAAGAAAGCGATGAACTGCACACCGTCGCCATTGATGAAGAACCGTTTGATTCTAAAATATCGGCAACAACTCTTACCGTATAGGGAAAAGAATCATCAACCGGGATAACTGCCTCGATTGCTCTTTCCGCTAAAGCGCCATGACCAATTTCACGACGACCTGGTCCACGCATCGGTTTAACTTCACCAGTGGCAAAGCCGGGGAAATTATAATGGAGCATAAAGGATTTTGTATCCTGGCGCTCAATATCCTCAATAACCTGCTCGTCGGATTTTGTACCCAGGGTTGTTACAGCAAGGCATTGAGTCTGACCGCGGGTAAAAATCGCCGACCCGTGGGTACGCGGTAAAACACTGATCGCGCAACCGATCGAACGAATTTCTTTAGGGCTACGACCATCCAGCCGAATCCCTTTATCAAGGATTCGCTTGCGCATATCCGCTTCAATTATTTCATCAACAACATTGATAACTTTAGCTTTACAATCAGGATAGGTGAGTTCTAACTCGTCCGCCACCCGATTGATAATTTCCATAATCGTATCTTGTCGTTCCTGTTTATCCTTGATATTATTGGCATCGGTGATTAAAGAAGTGGTTTTTTCCGTAACAATCCTTGCAAACTCTTTATTCTTTTCGACTTTTACTTTCGGGACAAGTGCATCCAGCTCGACTTTGGGTTTACCCGCGACTGCCGCCAAGTGCTCCTGAAGTTCAATAATCTTTTTTATTTCAGGCTGAGCAAATTCGATCGCCGCACTCAAATCATCATTACTAATCTCTTTGGCACCGCCTTCAAGCATGACAATCGAATCTTTGGTGCCGGCAACAATCAGGTTCAATACAGCATGGTCCTGTTCAGAGAGGAGGGGGTTGATAATAAAATTATTGTTAATTTTTGCAACCCGCACCGCACCAATCGGAATCGTATAAGGAATTTCGGAAATCAAGAGCGCGGTCGAGGCACCAATAATTCCCAGAAAATCGCCTTCATTTTCCAAATCGCTAGAAAGTAAAGAACCGGTTATCTGGGTTTCATTATGATACTCTTTAGGAAATAATGGTCTTAAGGGACGGTCGACTAACCGCGATACAAGAATCTCTTTATCACGGGGTCTACCTTCACGCTTAAAAAAGCCGCCCGGAATTTTCCCGCCGGCATAGGTCGGTTCTCGATAATCAACGGTTAAGGGTAGGAAATCCTGGTCAGCACCAAGTTCTTTTTTATAAGTCACTGCAACCAATACGACCGTATCGCCATAACGAACCATGACGCTGCCCGCTGCTTGCCGTGCAATCAGTCCGGTTTCTAAACTCAATTTTCTTTGATTTAAATCTAATTCAACTTTTTTCATATACTCTATATTAACACTTATTTCGTTTAATTTCAATAGTTTTGTTATTTTTTTCCATCGATTTAGAGATTAACATGGATAATCTGTGCTCCGGGAATACCGTTAAAGTTTGTTGACGATGCGGTCGTATAAGCCCCAACATTTTCCGCGATCAAATAATCACCGATTTCTAAATCGCCGGGTAATTGCTCGTCGGTCGATATCTTATCAAAACTATCACAGGTCGGACCGGCAACCGTACATACTTCCCGATTACCTTTATCTTTATCTTTTGCAAATATTTTAAAATGATAAGCACAATGGTCAAAGACAACACCCGAAAAAGTGTGATAGACACCGTCATTAACATAGTAGAACCTTTTCCCGTCTCGTCTTGAGCGACCCATAATTCGAACTACGACGGTTGCGCTATCACCGATGATAAACCGCCCGGGCTCGGCAATGATATCAAAACCTTTTTTAAACAATCGGTCGATTTCGGCATTGATAATTTCGGCTAATGTTTCAAATTTTGGTACGTTACCATCGTAGGCGGTTGGAAATCCACCACCAATATCCAAAATTTTTAGGTTATTATCTTTTCTGCCAACCTTTAACCCTTTCTTTTCTGCTTCTTCAAAGATACTGGCGGTAATGGAAAAGGCATCGACATAATTACTAAAGTTAGTACATTGACTGCCGACATGAAAACTTAACCCCTCGACCCCTAAACCCAGATTTAACGCTTCTTCGATTAAAGTAACCGCTTCACCTGGTGCTGCTCCGAATTTACCGCCCATTTCTACCATCGAGCCGGTATCCGGAACTCGGACTCGTAGAATTAAGCCCGCACTATCACAGTATTTCTTTATTTTTATCAATTCATCATGATTATCATAAGTTATCAACGGCTTATAGCGTTTAATCGCTTCCAGCGTTATTTCCGGTTTTATCGTATTAGAAAGGATTATTTTATCCCAGATAAAAAAATGTTTCGATTGTGCCTGCCAATCTTTGATGAATTTGTAAACCTGCATGAATTCGGCAAGCGAAGCCGAATCAAAACCAGAACCAAGTTTAAATAAGGTCTCTAGGATTTTCTGTTCCGGGTTTGCTTTAATCGCGTAATAAACTGAAACTTGGGGTAAGAGTTTTTTAAATTTTTTGTAATTAGTTCGGATCTGGTTATGGTCGATAATAAATAAAGAACGCTCTTCCGCCGCGTATTTTTTCACCAGCTCGAGAATTTGTTTCTCTTGCATCTTATCACTGATTTGGCTTTTTACTATTTTTGATTAACAGTCTTTTAAGAGTAACCGTTTCTAAATCATTCTCAAAATATGTCTTTTCTAAAAGTTTGTACAGTCGTTCTCTTTTATCATATAATCTTTTTTGTCTTTTCTTCTTACAAGTTTCTAATACATAAACTACGATTAATGGAAGATAAACCGTCACGTCGCCATAAACGACAACATTCTTTTCCAGTTTTTGGGGGTCGATTTTACCCCAGCTGACTGCTTCGCTGGGCGTCGCGCCCGAAAGTCCGCCCGTATCCGGCCGGGCATCGGTAATATTAATATCATAATCGTGCCCATTTTCAGGAATTTTTAGAACTTCCTGAATTTGCGGTTCGGTTTGGAGCATAAAATTTTTCGGACTGCCCCCGCCAATCAGAATCACACCCGACTTACCGCCCGATTTTTTTATATCAAGCACAATTGCGGTCGATTCGTTAACATCGATTGATGGGTTAATCCTCAATTTAAAATTTTCCGGGTCAATCAATTCGAGCCCGGCGATGTTCATCCCAATCGTACTATCCCCCGGTGAAGAAGTAAAAATCGGGATTCCTAACCGATATGCAGCAGCAAGGACACTGACTTGACCGATACCATTCTTGTGCTCGTATTCATTTAACGCTTTGCCCAGTAAATAATAGAATTCCTGAGTACCCATCACTTTCTGAAACTCGCTTCTTGTTAAAATCTTATTTAATTCCGAATCGGTCTTTAATAAAACATTATAATAATCGCCAAAAATATCATAAATTCGGATAATGCCGTGTTTTCTTAAATCCGCATCGCGAACATTGGCACGACCCTGATGTAACGGCAAATTGAATGCAAAATGGATATCGTGATACATATTTGCACCGGTCGCGACAATCCAATCAACAAAACCATACTTCATCAAGGGAATGATAGTAGAAGGTCCTAAACCAGCCGGGGTAAGGGCACCAGCCAGGCTTAAACCAATCGTAACCGACTGCTTCGAGTATTCTTCTTTTATTAAAAGGCAAGCTGCACGCAAACGACCGGCATTATACGCGAGCATCGTACTCTCGATTAATTCGTGAACACTTTCCCCTTTATAAATGAATTCGGGCAAAATTCTTTTACCGCACAGATATTTTCCCGGCTTCCTGCCCAAATTCTTTTTATGATGAAAATTATTTTTCATACCTGTTTTTACTGACTAAAAATTACAAAGGGTAATTAAAAGCTCTAGATACCACGCAGGTTAAGTTTCTCGACGATTTTCTTATAGCGGTCGCGGTGATGTTCATACAAATAATTAAGATGACGACGACGCTCATTAACCATCTTAATAAGTCCCCGTCGCGAATGACGGTCCTTCTTATGAATCTTCAAATGTTCGGTTAAAAGTTTAATTCTTTCGGTTAGGATAGAAATTTGAACTTCCGGCGAACCGGTATCTTTCTCATGTATTTTAAAATCACCAATCAACTTACTTTTCAGTTCCTTGGTTAACGTCATATCTTCCTCTACTTTCTAATACCCTAACTTTACATATTTTTTTTATTTTGTCAACCCCTTTGTTAAAAATATTAAGGATATCGCTTAGCATAGGTTTTGAATAATCCTTTTGAGTTTAAGTGTTACTTAATAACAATTATTCTATCAATAATCCTCTTTTCATTAGACTCTAAAGACAAAAAATAGATACCGGCAGATAAAATTCTGGTGTTAAGAGTCATTTTATAATTACCGGGTTTCTTATATTCATCTACCAATGTTTTTACTAATCGACCAGAAATATCATAGAGTTGAAGCGATACATTACCTTCAGCGGGTAACGAGTAGCGGATAGCGGTTTGTGATTTTGCTGGATTAGGAAATACTTTCAGCGAAAAGCGGACAGCGGTAAGCGGATTGCGGTCTTCCTCAATACCAGTTGAAGTAATACTGAAAATCCCATCCGACTCGTCATATTGCCAGCCGGGTCCATAGGCAATGATTTTTACTTTACAAGAATCAGAACTGACATTTGGAACAGTCCAGAGATAAGAGGTGTCAGAGGCAGAGATGCCAGAAGCAAGAGGCAAGTAATTTCTTCCATTATCGACAGAATAAAACAAGGATATCGAATCACATCTTGGTGGATAAAATTTCAGCCAGCGGACAAGTTCCTGAGAATCACTTTGAAAAGTCTCCCCGCCATTTGGTCTCAACAATCGCACTGCTTCTACTTCAAAAATTGATGTTTTGCCATAACCACCTACTACAATTTCCTTGTAGTTATTGTTATTTGTATCATAAATATTAACAACAGCTGTCGGTAATTGACCACCATGGTCGTTATACCAATTCCAAATCCTTTGAAATTGATTATCCCCGACTGCTTTATAAACCATAACCCTACTACCTATTGACCATACAAGTTCTTCGATACCATCTCCATCAATATCATCGCAGATACTACGCTTGCCAGACCAATCACTACTTCTTATCTGGTCAATAAGAGTTCGTTGATATGCATTATTTCCAACTGCTTCCCACATATAGAGAAAAAAATCCCATGTATTACCGCCGACATATCGGGCAAATGCAATAAAAAATTCTGGTCTTCCATCGCCATCCAAATCATTACCAGAAAAAACATCTGAGCCATTAGGAAGTCGAACAGTATCCACTTGTACAGGACTATATTGATTATCGCCAGTATTTTCATAAATATAGACTCTGCCAAGCGTGCTTCCCTCAGCAGTTACAAACTCTTTATGCCCATCAGAATCAAAGTCACCAAATGCAAATGACCAAGAGTAACTTATTTGATTCCACACAAGCACATTTTGGTTATTAGCAATATTCTCAAAAATCGCAATTCCCAATCTTTGAGGAGAGGTACCAAAGATTATTTCATTTCTGTTGTCCGAATCAAGGTCTGGTGTAAAATAAAATGGATTTGATACTGCTGCATTGTATGTAAACCTATACGACCAGGTTAAAGATGCGGGATAATAAGAATAATTTGGGCTCTCTTGTGTTGTGACAACATTATACAATGTATCTTGATTAACAGATACATCTCTATTTGGTCCCACTAAATCTATTAAACTATCTCTATCAATGTCTCCAACATCATAAGGCGCGAAATTGCCAGTTGTTATGCCGGGTGGTCCTGGATAAGCACCATAATCAACAAAGACAAGTTCGTAGAGGTTAATTGGTCGATATTCCCAAATTTCCCAACGGGTCGGTATTGCGGTTTTAAAAATTATCTCATTAAGTCCATTGTGGTCACTATCACAACATATCGGTATTCCCGAGCTCCCAGTATATTGACCCGAATTGAGAAAACAGATGCGTTTCATTCTCGGTTGTCCATGAAGAGAAGAAATAGATAGACAAAGAACAAAAAATAAAACGAGAATAAGAGATTGCTTCGTCACTGTGTTCCTCGCAATGACAGAAGAAAGGGAGGAGAATATTTTCTCCTCCCTGTTTGCTTTTTCATTATCTGATTAGAACCATCCGTTTAGTATCTGTAAATCTCTCTGTTCTTATGCGATAGAAATAGACTCCTTGTGCAAGAGTTCTGCCTGTGTCATCTCTGCCATCCCAATTAACAGAATAGATGTTAGATGTTTGATGTTGGTTGACCAAAGTTCTAACTACACGACCCGAAATATCGTAAACCGATAAAGTAACTTTACATTCTGTAGGGAGCGAATAGCAGATTGCGGTTTGTGACTTGAACGGATTAGGATAAGATTGATAAAGCAAAGGTCTGGGAATTGAAGTAACGCCGACACTTTGAGAACCACATTTGCTACTACTATCCATTACTTCAATTTGATATAACTTTAAGTCTGCAATGACTGCACGAACACCAATTGTTTTTCTTATCTCCTGTAATATTTCAGCATCATTTTCATAAGATTCTTTTGGAATACGAAATCGAACTGTCTCGGGTCGATTTGGTCGAAAAGAAACTGCTCTTTGAAGAGTGCTATCAATATAAAAACTTTGCATCCAATTATTTTGTTCTTTCTGATAGATTATCGCTTGCAAGTCATAATAGTATTTGGGATGTAAATAAGGTAGTTTATACTTCAGTTTTTGATTACCAAAATCAATCGTATAATGATTGTATCGAAAATAACCCGTCCTCTGAACACAATAAGGCGAAGGCACGCTGTCGCCAATTTTCACTGTGTAGTATGGATGCTCGAAAAATGATTTAGCAGGATTATATTGGTAACGTCCAAATTTCACGATATAAAGAGAAGGTAGCGTTTCTTCGGTCCAAATAGTGTTACAATAGAAGGTCGCACTTGGAGCCATTGGATCCCAATAACCATCAGTATGCGGATATTTGGAAGACTTTGGTGTTTCAAAAAGTGGACCGGTATAATCACCTATATTTCCATAAATATCCCAATTTGTATCTGAAACTTGCTCTTGCCATACTGTAGCAAAATCTGTATACATCACTGGAAAATTAGATTCGTTATCTTGTGTTTCGCTCATATTTCGTGGGTCATCCCAACTTTCCGGATCGTCATTTGGCACCCATCTTGCTCTCCGCCAGATATCACCTGGAAAATTACCATCAGCATTTGGTCCTCGCCAGGCAGCATAGACATATTCACCATAAGCTTCAGTTGAAGGATTAGAAGCGGGTTCGGTTGGATATGGTGTTTCAGAAATTCGCACTTCCCTTGACCAGTCCGGTAGAATATCGTGTCTGATATCATGTGGTTGTATCTTATCGCTTGCTTTATAATAGATACTCCCTTCATTTTCATTTCCCCTTTGCCAGACGACATGTAGTAAATCACTGGGTGTTATAGAAATTGAGGGTGCAAGGCAAGGGGAGTGTTCATCTATGACCTGATACGGTGGTTCACCATAATTTCTAATGGTATCAAATGCGACAAAAAAGATGCGGTCATAATTGTCAGAAAAAACACCATAACCAAGATCACCTTCTTCATTACTTATCGTTGCAAGAACCAATGATGGACCAACATTGTAATTTGCTTTTGACTCCTCAGCTTCAAATATCGTTCGTATCTTCCAAGTGCCATTGGGTCTTCTTACCGCACATCGAAAAGCACCTGCCAAATCGAGGTCGGCATATAATATCCAAGGTGTACCATCTGAACTTAAAGCGATTGCTGGACACTCACCGTCATCAACGATACTTGGTATTGACCATGATTGACCCCAATCAGTTGACATCGAATATAATACCTTTTCGCCACCTGTATAGACTCGATGTAATGTCGAAGAATTGGGATTACGCAATAGATGGCGTCCCTGATTAGGGTAAGTTGCTTTTTCGGAAACTGCATAAGAAATTCCAATATTATCAATTCGGATGGGATAATTATCATGGCTATAACCATGAAAACTAATCATTATCGTATCGGACGTTTCAAAAAACAGACTTTTGCGATTATAACCAGGACTGCTCGCGTCATATCTGGGATAAGAAGTAATTCTGTTAAATGTATTATTTTTGTAATATTCAATTACTAAAGAATCGTTACCAGGTTCCGCAGTATTGAACATATCAAATTGGACATTTACAAGCATCAGTTCAGAACCGAGATAATATTTTGGCGTGATTAAACGTGCATGATAATTATTACCATAATCATATTCTGCTACGAAACGATTATGCGGTGGACCAATAAAAACTCTTTTCCAATAAGTCCAGGTAGTGTTTTCCGGTTTTGATTGCCAGCCAACCTTCGGGAATTGCTTTGATTCAAAATCTTCGTAAATAGGCAGCTTGCTAACCAAAGGCAGACAATAACGATAATAATGGTTCGAATTGCCACCTTCTAAAAGATACAATTGTTGTTGACTTGTCCGATTATCCCAGGCAAGAAGTCCAGCGCCTTCGTCATTTCCACCAATCCCATTTGGTGTCTTCATTATGCGACTCCATTCACCAGCGGAAATATTATAAACTAAAACGCTGTCACGTCCACCACCCACCACAGCATAGATTTTGTTCCCGCCATCCCAAACTAATGATGCGCCTTCCTGCCAATTAATTCCTGGAGATGTAAGTTGAAACCAAGGTGTAGGATAGTTTTGAGGGTCGTATTTATAAAACGAACTAGTATAACCACCAAAAATAGCATAAAATTTAGATGGTTCACCTGCCCAACACATACCTGCACCATAGTCTGCAATTGATGGCAGACTTTCTGCAATCGCTCTAATCCATGTATCTTGAGAAATGATGAATTTATAAAAGTCTTTGCACTGTCCACCTCGGAAAGCATAAATTGTATCACGACCAGCCCAGCAAAGTGCTGCTCCTCCCGAAAATCCACCTGGTGCGCTTTCCCTATTATACCACTCGTCTAAATCAGTTCGATAAAGATAAAAATATGAAGAATCTCTTCCGGTTACTACATACAAAGAACAAGTTTGGACTCGCGTCAAGGCTCCTCCATCGCCAACTTTACGAGGTACCGAATCTTTTATTTTCCAAGTATCCCGAGATATTACATAAGCATAAAAGACACGAGAGTTATTACCCTTTATAGCATATAGTGTATCATTACCTCCGCAAGTAATTGCACAACCATTTGATAAAGATGGTAACCCATTATCACTATATAAATACCAAGCGCCGGTTTGCGCTATTCCTTGACTGATTAAAATCAAGGCAAAACTTAATATACAAACTAATCTTCCATTTTTCATTTTACCCTCCAATTTATCTAATCCTATTGGAGCGAATAGAATTAGATAGAATGTTTTTCTTTTTATCTCCTGGGTCTCCTGAATTTTCCAAGAGATTTTGTTAACTGGCATTCATTTCGCCTGATGGATTTAATAAAAAACGATTGTATAGTGGAAAGTAAAAAGTGCTCTTAGAGTAGAGTAGATTAATCCTCATTTCTTACTCCTTATGCCAAATATTAACAATTAATATTTTTTTGTCAAGTAGATTGTGAAAGATTTCTGAAAAAAGCAGAAATCTCTGATTACACAGATTAACAAAGAGATTACACCGATTAAAGAAAGCGAGTTTTTCCGAGCTCTCTGTGATTGAATCGGTTTAAAATGCTCGATGATGATTCCTGTTATTTTATTTAAACTAATTTACAACAAACTTTATCATAAATAGCATTTGTATTTTATTAAATATTTTTACTAAAATCGAAGTTTTTCTCATTTTCAGTAAATTGCAAAGGAATTTGTTAAGGAACAAACAAAAAATTTAATCGAAAAATTGTTTAGATAAAAATCATTAAGGAAATTTTTGCTGTAGTATGTTTTGTTACTAAGATGCTAACTAAAATTCGGACATATTAAATAATAAAGAAACTGACAATACCTTTTCGTGTAGCGACTGGAAAACTTGTAACATAATTATTATTACTAATAAATCGTAAACTTTTATCTTAACATCTTTTTATGTTCGCTCGATTGAGATTAACCTAACCCGCTAGCGACCTTCTAATCCGCTTATCGGGTAAGTTAACCCCAACCAAAGGTCAGAAATACGTCAGGCCTTTCCTGCCCCAACCCTAGCCCGGGGCATGCCGGCTACATGCCCCATTGTCAAGACCCAATATTTTTCTCCCTGTCATTCAATAACTTAAATCACTTTCTGGCGTAGTAGATACGATTAAAAATTATATTATATAGTATGTTATGTATCACTACAGAAACACTAAGACCACAGAGTATATTTATTAAATATTTTTTTCCTCGGTGTCCTCTGATGCTCTGTGTCTCCGTGGTGAACAATTTACATAGAAAGGAGGTGATTATATGTCAGTTAGAAGCGCTTTACGACGAATCGAAAAATGGGATGTAAAACTTGCCGGTGATGTTTTAAGTGAACGGGTCGCGAATTTAAAACCGATGATGAAATCGCAGATTGAAGCTGAATTTCCGGCACTCGTTGAAATCGAGAATGAAGTTAAGGTTATTTTAGGTGATGTCGGTATCTCCTCTTCCTTAAATCCACCCTATCTCAATTTTGCTCGTGAGACTTATCGCTTGAGCAAACGACTTCTGGGAAAGCAACTCCTAAGAGAAGTTAATGCCGCGATGGCAAAGTGGATTGCCCGTGGTTTTGACCAAGACATCCTTGAGCGCATTCGCAATACTGTTTTCACTCTTACCACGCCTACTCCGTAATTAACAAACCGCAAGGGGCAGTATAATACTGCCCCTTAAATAATTAATAAATTATTGACTGTGAGTCTTGTATTAATCACTATACATTTCCCCCTTGACTTCAAGATTAAAAACCCTATAATACCATAGAGAAACCACAGATATATCTGATTGACGGATTCTTGTGATGAAGATTATTATTTGTGGTCATAGAAAAATATGGTAAAAAATATTGCACCGGCTTTATTAAAAGTTATTGAAGAAACGGCAATATCCTGCGCGGTCGATATTTATGATATCGAGTATCAAGGTGAAACACTAAGATTGTTAATTACTAAACCGGAAGGTATTACTGTTGACCAATGTGCTATCTTTTCCGGACAGTTAGCGCAAAGACTGGATTTAGAAAATTTAATACCGACGCGGTATTTTCTTGAAGTATCATCACCCGGTATTGAACGAAAACTAAGAAACAGAACTGATTTTGAACAGTCAATCGACAAGACGGTTTCATTAAATACTAATTGCGGGAATTTTATTGGAAAATTACTAACCGCCGATGAAAAAGAAGTATCGATTATAAACATTGCTGGTTCAAATGCCAAAGCTGGAACGGAAATGAAGATTGCTGTTGCCGATATTAATTTCGCCCGGGTCGTCTTGACCGACGAAGAATTAGTTAATGAGCTTCGGTCCCAAAAGAGTAAAAATAATAAAGAACCAAAGAAACAAGCGGGTTGCGAAGCAAAACTCGCTCATCGCGAAAGCCCACTTGCGGAGGAATTGTGATATGAATAGTAAAGAAATTTCTAATCTCATTACCCAGATTGCTCGGATTCGTAATGTTGATATCAATTATGTTTCGGAAACTTTAAAATTAGCAATCATTGCCGGTCTCAAACGACGGTTTGGTCCGGATGCTGAATTTGAAGTCGAAATCGACCCCGAAACCAATTTTATTAGAGTGTTTATCATTAAACAAGTCGTCGAGCAGGTGACCAAGCCAACCCTCGAAATTAATAAAGACGAAGCCCTAAAAATTAACCGCGAAGCACAAATCGATACGAAGATAAGAATTGAAATTCCTATAGAGGAAATCGGTCGCAGCGCCATTCGTAAAGCGTCGGATGAACTGATTTTAAAACTGCGTGAGGCGGAACGCAATAAATTGTTTGACGAGTTCAATCGTAAACGCGGTGAAATCATTTCCGGCACGATTACCAAAATCGGCAAGGATGAAATCACGGTTAATATCGGTCTTTCCGAAGCGATTTTAACCAACCGCGACCAGCTAAAAACCGACCACTATCGTCAGGGCGCACCGATTAAAGCGATTGTTTATCGAGTAGACAAGACACCGATCGGACCGCGGATTTATCTTTCCCGTACTCATAATGATTTCTTAAAAAAATTATTGACCAAAGAAGTACCGGAAATCCGCGAAGGAATCGTGGAAATCAAGGCAATTGCCCGTTCCCCAGGTTTTCGAGCCAAAGTAGCGGTTTCGTCGAATGATGAAAAAGTTGACCCGGTTGGTGCTTGTGTCGGCTATCGCCAATCCCGTATTCAGAATATCATCAAAGAAATTTCCGGTGAGAAGATTGATATTGTCTTATATAGTAAAGAAGTCCTTACCTTTATTAGCCGTGCTTTAGCACCAGCAAAAACAAAACAAATATTTAAAGAAGGGGAAGGTTATTTTGTCATCGTACCCGATGAGGATTTCTCAATCGCAATTGGTAAAAAAGGACAGAATGTCTGGTTAGCCAGTAATTTAGCCGGCACAAGATTAGAGGTTTTAAAAGTTTCTGATTATCAAAATCGTCAAATGAATAACAAAGCAAAATCAACTTCCTTAAAAGACCTCGAGCTGTCGGAAGAAGAAACAACTAAACTGCAAGACGCTCAGATTGTAACGGCATTCGATATTCTTAATATCCCAACCGAACAACTCGCTGCGGCAAGTAATTATGAACCAGAAAAGATTGAAGAATTGAAAAAAATCGTAAAAGAAAGGCTATGGAGCGAATAGATCCAGTCCAAAATGGCTCAGGTAAAGAAGCGAGCCCTAAACCCCGTACTAATTTAACTAAAGGAAAAGGCGGGACGAAGCAAGCTAACCTTACACCCGATTCGCGGAAATTAGCTCGGGGTCAACGAAAAAGCACCCCAAAAACAAAGGGTGCCGTGGGTGGGATAAAAATATTTAAGGCGGCGGCTAGTTTAAGTCTCTCTAGCGAAGCATTAGTTTCGATTTTAAAAGAACTTGGTTTTCTCCACCGTGGTTATACCGCTTATATCACAATAGAAGAATTTGATAAAGTTAAAGACCGGTTAAAACAGGAAAAGACTGCGGTCAAAGAATCTTTAAAGAAAAAAACTACCGTCGTAACACCACCACAACCTCCTATTACAAAACCACCTGAACCGGATGTTTCAAGAGCAATAAAAGAGACGATGATAAAAATCGACCATCGGGAAATCAAACATCATCGACATCATATCGAAAAACCAGTTGAAATCCAAACCGTCGTTACCGAAAAGAAAGTTAAAGTCGCTCCGTTTAGTAGTGTTGCCGAACTCGCTCATTTGTTTAAAATTACGCCAGTCGAAATTATTAAGAAATTAATCGGGATGGGTATGCTGGCAACAGTCAACCAGCGTTTAGACCCTGATACGATTATGCTACTTGCCGGTGAATTTGGCTATACCATCGAAATTGAAGAAGAAACCGTACCAATCGTTAAGGGCGAAATGAAAGAACGTCCACCCGTTGTCGTCGTGATGGGACATGTTGACCATGGTAAAACGTCCTTACTTGATTATATCCGCAAAACCAAGGTTGCGGAGAAAGAGTTCGGTCGTATCACTCAGCATACCGGTGCCTATGTCGTAAACTATAAAGATAAAAAGATTACATTTCTGGATACACCTGGTCATGTTGCATTTACTGCGATGCGTGCGCGGGGTGCTCAGATTACTGATATCGCAGTTTTGGTTGTTGCCTCTGATGATGGTATTATGCCGCAAACGATTGAAGCATTGAATCATGCCCGCGCGGCCGGTGTTCCTATCATCGTAGCAATCACCAAATGCGATTTGCCTAATACAAATCCCGAGATGGTTAAAAGCCAACTTGCCCAGCAGGGATTAAGCGTCGAAGGTTATGGCGGTGATACCCTGTGCGTTACTACTTCAGTCCGAACCGGCATTGGTATCGAGGACTTATTGGAGGCAATTTTACTCCTTAGTGAGGAATTAAAATTATCGGCGGTTGCAACTGGTCCAGCCAAAGGAGTTATTATTGAAACCCGTACCGATAAAGGTCGAGGCAATATCGTAACAGTATTAATCCGAGAGGGAATTTTGAAACGGAGCGATGCTTTTGTAACCGGCTGTTTTTATGGACGAGTCCGTGATTTACTGGCGGAAAACTTTACTCGACTTGATTCCGTGAGTCCATCATTACCCGTACAAGTTTTAGGTTGCTCTGGTTTGCCCGATGCCGGTGACCGTTTTGAAGTTGTTCAAGATGACCGTGTTGCTCGTGAAATCGCCACGCGTCATGCTTTAATGAAACGTGATATCCGTTTAAAACATGGCGAAATGGCTAAAATTACCCTCGAGCAGATGCAACAGAAAATTATTGATGGTAAAATAAGAGAATTAAAACTGGTGCTTAAAGCTGATACTTATGGTTCTGCGGAAGCGCTCAAAGAATCATTAGAGGGTTTGTCTTTAGAAGAAGTCCATATTCGGGTTATCCATTCCGGTATCGGTCTAATTACCAGTTCCGATGTTTTATTAGCCGAGGCGTCGGAAGCAATTATTGTCGGTTATCATGTTAGCGCCTTAGCTGAAGCAGTAAAATTAGCCGAGCGCGAGGGTGTCGAGATAAGATACTATCGGATTATTTATGCTGCGATCGATGACATTCGCGCCGCGATGTTTGGACTCCTAGAACCAGAAGAAAAAGAAGTTATGATTGGTAAAGCTGAAGTCCGACAAATTTATGTTATTCCCAAATTAGGTTCGATTGCCGGAAGCTATGTTACCGAAGGCAAAGTCATACGAAATGCGATCGTAAAGGTTTTTCGAGACGGCAAAGAAATATTAAAAAGTAAAGTCAGTTCTTTAAGAAGATTTAAGGATGATGCCAAAGAGGTTGAATCCGGTTTCGAATGCGGTATCGGTATCGAAAATTTCAATGATCTTCAACCACAAGATATTTTAGAAATCTACAAAATTGAGGAAATTGCACGTACTGCGGAAAGTAGCGAACAAACTAATAAATAATCCGACAAATAAATGTCAGTTGGACTTTTAATCGTCGACTGTTTATTGGGAAGTGGTTTATCGCTAAAAGATAAGCGAAGAATATTATTGAGCATCACTAATCGATTACGAGATAATTTCAATATTGCCGTAGCGGAAACAAATCATCAAGACCTCTGGCAACGTGCTGAATTATCAATTGTTTTGGTTAACACCGATTGGAAAATGATTGAACGCAACTATAATCGGATTTTAGACTTTATCGAAAAAGACCGCCGAATCCAAGTTCTTAATTATGAAGCAACATCAATATACTAAGAATATCAAATATATCATTAAACAGGCATTGCGCGAGGACATCGGAGATGGTGATATTACAACCAGATTATTGATACCGGCAAATAAAAATTCAATTGCCCATATTATTGCCAAACAATCCGGAGTTCTTGCTGGGAGAGATATTGTTTATCAAGTATTTAAATCAATCGACCCAAGAGTTAAAATTAATTTCAGAGTTAAAGAGGGAGAGAAGTTCAGTAAAGGCAAAATCATTGCCGAATTAAAAGGAAACACCCGAGCACTACTGAGTGGAGAAAGAACTGCCTTAAATATATTATGTCGATTATCTGGTATCGCGACTTTGACCAGAAAGTTTGTTGAAGCAGTTGCTCATACCAAAGCAAAAATTCTTGATACCAGAAAAACTACTCCAAATTTAAGAATACTGGAAAAATATGCAGTAAGAATGGGTGGAGGGACAAATCACCGCTTTGGACTTTATGATATGATTCTAATAAAAGATAATCACATACAAGCTGCGGGTAGTATTACCAATGCTATTATGAGAACTCGAAAAAATAACTCTAAAATGCTGATCGAAGTCGAAACTAAAAATCTATCTGAAGTAAAAGAATCTTTACAACTCAAAGTCCCGATAATTATGTTTGATAATATGAATCTAAAACAAATCCGAGAGGCAGTTAAATTAGCAAAAGGGAAACCCCGCCCTTCAAAAGTTAAATGGCAAAAAGATTACAAAAAATATCGTGCGATACAAGAAGGGCTGGGTAAAGCAAAATTAGAAGTGTCAGGCGGTGTTAATTTAAGAAATATAAGAAAAATCGCTAAGACTGGAGTTGATTATATCTCAGTCGGTGCCTTAACCCACTCCGCACAAATCATTGATATGTCAATGAAAATTGATAATTAAGTTCCGAACTGCCAGGAAGAGATGTATCGCTCTTGTTCCGGGGTTAATTTATCAATGCTAATACCCATTGATTTAAGTTTAAGTCGAGCGATTTCTAAATCGATTTCTTCCGGTAATTTATAAACTTTTTCAATTAAACTTCTTCCTTTTTTGACTAAATATTCTGTTGCTAATGCTTGATTCGCAAAAGACATATCCATCACCATTGCCGGGTGTCCCTCCGCCGCAGCAAGATTTATTAACCTGCCCTCGCCTAATAAGTATAATTTTTTGCCATCCTTTAATTCGTATTCTTCACAAAAATGCCTTATCAGTTTTTTATTTTTAGATAATTCCGCTAAATCCTTTTTGTTTATCTCAACATCAAAGTGCCCTGAATTGCAAATAATCGCTCCATCTTTCATTGCTAAGAAATGTTTCTTTGCGATAACATCCTCACAACCGGTCACAGTTACGAATAAATCACCTTGTTTACAAATATCGATTAATTTAGCAACTATAAAGCCATCCATTTTCGCTTCCAATGCTTTTATTGGATTTACTTCGCAGACGATAACGTTTGCGCCTAAACCTTTTGCTTTACTTGCCACACCTTTACCGCACCAACCGTAACCACAAACAACGACCGTCGCACCGGCGAAGAGAAAATTAGTACATCTCAAAATGCCATCCAGTGTTGACTGACCAGTCCCATAACGGTTATCAAAGAGAAACTTGGTCTGCGAATCATTGACCGCAATAATCGGGTAGCGCAGAGCTTTATCTTTTTCCATACTCCTTAGTCGGATTACACCAGTGGTCGTTTCTTCAGTACCGCCGATAACATTAGCTAACATCTCCTGTTTTTTGGTATGAAGCGTTGACACTAAATCTGCGCCGTCGTCAATCGTAATATCTGGTTTCTGTTCTAATGCCTGATTAATATGTTTATAATACAAGTCTCGGTTTTCACCTTTAACCGAAAAGACCGAGATTTGATAATCTTTTGCGATACTGGCTGCCACTTCATCCTGTGTCGATAACGGGTTGGAAGCACAGAAACAAACCGAGGCACCGCCTGCTTTTAATGTAATACCCAAATTGGCGGTCTCAGAAGTTATATGAAGACAACCGGAAATTTTTATTCCTTTGAGCGGTTTTTCTTTCTCAAATCGTTTTCGAATCAAAGCTAACACGGGCATGAATCGTGCTGCCCACTCAATCCGTAACATACCTTTAGGCGCTAATTTTATATCTTTGACATCAAAATCCATAATCTCCTCTCTCCTCGCTACTCACTACTCGCTGCTTTTCTAATTATTTCAACACTATCTAATTTTTCCCAAGTAAAATTTTTGCCAGCACGACCAAAATGACCATAAGAAGCGGTCGGAAGATAGATCGGTCGTCGTAAATCTAACTTCTTTATCATTCTTGATGGAGTAAAGTCAAATAATTTTTCGATAATTTTTTCTATTTTTTCATCTGGTATCTTACCCGTACCAAATGTATTGATGCTGATATGTGTCGGGTCAGCACGACCAATAACATAAGCGAGACTAATTTCCATTTTGTCACAAATACCGGCGGCGACACAATTTTTTGCGACATATCGTGCAAAATAGGAAGCAGTCCGATCAACCTTGGTCGGGTCTTTGCCGGAAAAGGCACCACCGCCATGTCTAACTAAACCACCATATGTGTCAACGATAAGCTTTCTACCCGTCATGCCCGTATCCGATTGAGGTCCACCAACAACAAATTTACCTGTTTCGTTAATATAATATTTGGTCTGACGATCTAATAAGTTTTGCGGAATGACATATTTAATAACCTTATCAATAATTTCTTGTCTTGCTTTTCTGGTAATCTTTTTACCTCTTTTATCCAGAATATCCTCATTGTGCTGGGCAGCAATCACAACACTGGAAATACGCTTTGGCTTACCATTATCATATTGCACAGTAACTTGAGATTTGCCGTCTGGTCTCAAATAATTTAGAATTTTATTCTTGCGAACATACGCTAACCGTCGGCATAATTTATGGGCTAGTATAATCGGTAAAGGCATCAGTTCTTTTGTTTCATTGCACGCATAACCTATCATTAATCCCTGGTCTCCGGCACCACCAATGTCAACCCCTTGCGCAATATCAGGAGATTGAGTTCCGATTATATTGATAATTGCACAGTTTTCCGCACTAAAACCGTGTTTTGTATCGGTATAACCGATATTCGTTAATAAGCTTCTTACTAATTTCGGAACATCAATCCAGGTTTTAGTTGTAATTTCGCCGCCAACGATAACTAATCCAACGGAAATAAATACTTCACACGCGACACGACTATACGGGTCTTGTCTTAGAACTTCATCTAATACCGCATCCGAAATCTGGTCACAAACTTTATCAGGGTGTCCTTCGGTTACTGATTCGGAAGTGTAGTATGTCTTAAATAAATTATTTCTCATAGAAAGATAAAATACTTGAATAAATTTACTCTGTCAAGAGTGACTTACTATTGACATTCGAGTAAATCTGTGTAAAAATGGACATTGTAGTTTAATGAACGAACAGGCAGAAAATATTTCAAACTATTCAACTATGAATTGGAGGTTAAATGGCACTTTTTGATAAATGTTTTGAATTTAAGAAAATGGTTGATTATGTTAAATCGCATAACCAATTTTTTTATTTAAGAGAAATCGACCCCGCCGCAAGCCCGATTGTCAATCGAAAAGGGAAAAAATTGATAATGCTCGGGTCCAATAATTATCTAAATTTAACCGAACATCCGAAAGTTAAAGAAGCCGCGATAAAAGCCGTTGAAAAATATGGCACTGGTTCCTGTGGTTCAAGGATTCTTACTGGCACGACCAGTATTCATACACAACTGGAACAGAAACTTGCTGTGTTTAAAAAAACCGAAGATTCAATTACCTTTAGCGCGGGCTTTCTTGCCTTGATGGCGACTATCGCGGCGATCACGAATGAAAAAGACATCATTTTTAGTGACGAGCTAAATCATGCCAGTATCATTGAAGGCTGTCGACTATCCAAAGCCCAGACCAAAGTCTACAAGCACAACGATATGGCAAGTTTAGAAGAAGAGCTCGCTAAATGCGATGCTTCGTTAAATAAATTAATTATTACCGATGGTGTCTTTAGTATGAAAGGCGATGTTTGTGACCTGCCCGGCATTAAGAGATTAGCCGATAAATATCGTGCGGAAATTATGGTTGATGACGCTCATGGCACTGGTGTATTAGGGAAAATGGGGCGCGGTACTTTAGAGCATTTTGATATGGAAGGGCAAATTAGTCTGATCAGCGGTACTTTCAGTAAATCATTCGCCGCCGTGGGCGGATTTACCTGTGCCAAAACTGCGATTATCGACTTTCTGAAATTAACCTCCCGTCCCTTTATTTTTACCGCCAGTCCACCACCATCCGTGGCCGCGACCATTTTAGCCAGTCTTGAAGTAATTGAACAGGAACCCGAAATTATTCAGAAACTTCATAAGAATTCGAGTTTTCTTAAAAAGGGATTAAAAGACCTGGGGTTTGTAATTGAAGACACGATAACACCAATTATTCCGATATTAATTAACAATGACGAAAAAACTTTTATGATGACTGGACTAATGGAACAAGAAGGAGTATTTGTAAACCCGGTAATTCCACCCGCTGTTCCCAAAAATCAGTCAATCATTCGAGTGAGTTTAACTGCTGGTCACACGGAAAATGATTTAGGATTTGCGTTAGAAAAATTCAAAATAGTTGGAAAGAAATTAGGTGTAATTTAGGAGGTTGGGATATGCCCAAAACAATTTATCAATATTTTTTAGAAAGTGCAAATAAGTACCCGCAAAGTACTGCCCTAATGTATAAGAAGCAAGGTCAGTATCAGAAAATAACCTATGAAGAATTTAAAAATCAAGTTGATGCTTTAGCTCGTGGGCTCGCTCGATTGGGTATTAAAAAAGGCGATACGGTTGGGATATATTCCTATAACCGACCGGAATGGGCAATCACCGACTTAGCAATACTGAAACTCGGTGCGATTGTTGTACCGATCTATCATGTGCTATCCCCATTTTATGTAAAATATATCATCAACGATGCAAAATTACGATTGTTATTTATTGAAAATGCGACGCTTTTAACAGCATTCAACACTATAAAACATGAAACTACTAATTTAGAAAAAATTGTTTTATTTGATGACTCGGGAATCGAAAACGACACAAATTTTCTTAGATTTTCGAATATGATAAAGCCAGAAGACAACAAACCGATTAGCGAAGGAAATATTTCAGGTAGTGACATCGCAACTATTGTTTATACTTCTGGTACAACTGGTGAACCTAAAGGAGCAATTCTCACTCACTCAAACATTATCTCTAATACTATCTCGGGAATGAATATTTTCAACATCAGCCACAACGATGTAATTATGTCGTATTTACCCCTTTCTCATATGTTTGAACGCACTGCTGGTTATTACGTAATGGTTTTTGCCGGTGGTGTAATTGGTTACGCCGAAAATCTAACAACAATTGTTGAAGATGTCGCTAAAATTCGACCTACTCTGTTAATTACTTTACCCAGAGTATTAGAAAAAGCATATCAAACTGCAACTGAAAAAATCGAAAAAGGTCCTACTATAACAAAAAAATTGGTCTATTCTGCAATTAAAAATCTTAATGAGTATGCTAACTTAAAATATAAAAAATTGCCGATACCGCGGGGACTCAAAATTAAGCGGGTAATTTACGACAAGTTAGTTGCTAAAAAGTTCAGGAAAATTGCCGGTGGCAGATTGAGACTTCTCGTTTCTGGAGGTGCTCCGCTAAATAGAATGATTGGTAAAATTTTCTATATTTTAGGATTTACTGTCGTCGAAGGATACGGGTTAACCGAGACTTCACCAGTTGTCAGCGGAGGACCGATACATGATGCAAGACTGGGAACCGTTGGTAAACTATTTCCGGATGTGCAGGTTAAGATTGGCGATAATCAAGAAATTTTGGTAAAAGGACCTAATGTCATGTTAGGTTATTATAATAAACCGGAAGAAACCGCTAAAGCGATTGATAAAGATGGTTGGTTTCATACTGGCGACCAAGGTAAATTTGATGAGTTCGGAAATCTTGTTATTACGGGGAGAATAAAAGAACTCATTGTCACTTCCTACGGAAAAAAGATCGCACCAATTCCAATTGAAGAAAGCCTCTGTAAATGCGGGTATATTGATCAGGTATTACTCTTTGGCGATAATAAAAATTTTATCGTTGCTTTAATTGTACCTCGTAAAAACTCGCTTGAATTTTATGCGAAAAATAAGAACATCCCAGTCAAAGATTACTCACAATTACTTGAACACTCCGAAATAAAGTCGCTCATCAAGAAAGAAATTTATGTCGCCTGTCAAGACTTGGCACCATATGAAAAAGTCAAAGCATTCGCACTATTAACCGAAGGTTTTACCATCGAAAATGGATTATTAACCCCAACTCTTAAATTAAGAAGAAGTAAGGTTATTGAGAAATATCACAACCTAATTGAAGAAATCTACGAAAAGGCACAAAAGGATAAAGATAATTCGTAAAAGCTCCTGTTTTCGGTAAATAGAATTAAGTTCTTGCATTCTTTTTCGTCAAATGATAATATTGACAAATTCATTCGTAATCACATAATAAAACGTGAAAAAAGTGTTAATGGTTTCGTATTATGCTCCACCGGTCGGTATGAGCGGAGTAATGCGAGTAACCAAATTAGCAAAATATCTGCCAAAATTCGACTGGCAACCTTATATCCTAACAACTAAACCAATCGCCTATTACCATTACGACAATGAATTACTAAACGATTTAAAAGATATTCCAATATTCCGCAGTGAAAGCTTAGATTTGGCGAGAGTTCTCTATTTACTAAAAATTCCATCTCCTGCAATTAAAATAGGAACCGGAAAATTAAGTTTATTAGCTAATTTTATTCTTTATCCTGATTCTAAAATACTATGGGTCCCTTTTGCTTTTCGATTAGGTTGCAAAATCATCGAAGATATAAAGCCGGATATTATTTGGACAACCGCTCCGCCATTTAGTACGATACTAATTGGTTCAATGTTAAAGAAACGATACAAAATCCCTTTAATCACTGATTTTCGTGACCCCTGGCCTACTGGTTTTGTTGAACCACCATCGATCATCAAGAACCGAATAAAAAAGTTAAGAGAGTGGGTAATTAAACAGTCGAATCAAGTAGTTGCGGTTAATCAAGAAACTGCTATTAAAATTAACAATCCGAACTCAATTATAATTGAAAACGGTTATGACCCTGAAGAGTTTGAAGTCGCACCATATCCCCTGTCCGAATTTAACATTGTCTACACCGGTAATGTTTGGGAAAATTTTAATGACCTAAAACTATTGCTTGAAGCCGTTTCCGACATACCCGATTTAAAGATATATTTAGTCGGTGGGTGTGATAAGCCAACTCTGGCAAAGATTAAAAATTATAAAAACGTTGAATATCTCGGAGTCCGTTCCCATCTTCAAACAATTGCGATAATGAAAGGGGCGTCATTATTATTATATTTGTCAAAACCCAATCAAGCGGTTGGTTTGAAATTATATGAATACTTTGGCTCTGGCAAGCCGATTCTCGGTATCTGTAACGAATGCAATGAGGCAATGCGGTTAATTGAAAATCATGAAGTAGGATTAACTCTGCCCTGTGAAAAAAACGAAATCAAACAAGCTGTCCTGTTGGCAAAAAACAATAAATACCCTTATTCTCCGATTGGATTAGACCATTATAATCGGATAAATCAGACCGAACATTTAAGCAAAATATTTAACAATCTAATTAGATAGCATACTCCAGCTTGCTCTGAGGATTGCCGTAAAAATTAACAAAGGATGCAAAATTGTTTTTTTTATCTTAAATGACTTGCTATTATCATGCTTTTCAAAGTAATGATATAAACTTCGATGCATTGAAAATATCATCTTGGCTCGAACTCGTTTTGTGCTTGCCCCCCGTTCGTGAATCACAAAAGATTTCGGCAAATAATAAATTGGCCAGCCCGCTTTTTTAAAGCGATAACACAGGTCAACATCATTATAAAACATCGGAAAATTCTCATCAAAATATCCAACATCATCAATTGCTCTTTTCCTTACCAAAAGACAAGATGCCATTGGTTGGTCAATTTCGGATAATTGATTATAATCAAAATAAGCCATACGCCATTTACCAAAAATTCTGTGATTTGGAAAAAATTTCGCCAGGCCGGTAATCTCCCAAAAAAGAATCGGATAATCGGGAAAGGAACGAATTGATGGTTGGGTGGAAAAATCTGGGTTTAACATTTTAGGTGCAATTGCACCTACCTTTTGATTTCGTTCAAAAAAATTGAGCATCGGCGGGAAAAAATGATCCTGTAACTGTGTATCTGGATTAAGAAAAAAGACATATTCGCCTTTAACTATTTTTAAGCCTTGATTGTTCGCTTTCGCAAATCCTTGATTAAATGAATTTTTTATCAGTAATACTTCAGAAAATTCATTCTCAATAATTGATACCGTATTATCTTTTGAATTGTTATCAATGACTATAACCTCAAAGTCCTTAAAATTAAAATCTTTCTGTCTGAGTATTGATAAAAGACAGGGTTTGATATACTTTTCGCTGTTCCAGGTAACGATAATGATTGAAACCACAATCAGTTAGAAGCGCTTATTGTGACTTGGCTCGATAATAATTTAAAAGATTTGTTAAGGTCGTAAAAAAATCAATTTCCGGTTTCCAACCAGTTGTCCGCATAAATTTCTTAGCACTACCAGTCAGCAGTGATATATCGTTAGAACGCATTAATTTTTTATCGGTTTTAATTATTATCTTTTTATTAGTAAGTTTTATTAGATATTCAATCCCTTTTCGTATTGAATATAATTTACCCGATGTAATATTATAAAGCTCTCCCTTACGACATTTTTCCAAAGCCAGATAGTACGCTTCAATAATATCCGATATATCAGTATAGTCACGTTGAACATCAATATTACCAACGGTTAGAAAAGGTCCGGTAAGCCCAGCTTCGATTTCCGCAATTCGCTTGGCGATGCGAGGGAATATGAATTGTTCGCTTTGTCCTGGTCCAGTATGACTGAATGGTCTTAAAATTACAATATCCATTTGGTAGTGTGAGTAATAGTATTGGCATAAATCTTCAGCCGATAATTTGCTCAGCGCATAAAAACTTAACGGATTAGCGATTGATTTCTCGGTTAGTTTTTTATCACTTCGACCATAAATTTCACATGATGAAATATAGATTACCCGTGGTTTGATCCTATTTTGTACTATTGCTTCTAAAATATTTAGTGTGCCTTGCACATTGATTGAGAAAGTATCTAATATATTCTTTTCACCTTGCGATACCGAACTTTGCGCCGCTAAATGAAATATTACCTCGGGTTTTACCTCTTTGATTACTTGAAAAAGTTTTGGATAATCTCTTATATCACACCGATACAATTTACCAATTCGCTTGACTGGTTTAGCATAATGAATACCAAATATTTTATATTTCTGTTTGTGAAGATATTCGGCTAAATGAGTCCCGACAAAACCTTCGATGCCGGTAATTAAAATCTTCTTCACTGGGTTATGTTTTTTTATCTGAGCTAAACTCTTTCGCGCCAGTAGTCCAATAAATCTTTCATCGTCTTTTTGAATGGAATCTCACATTTCCAACCAACTGCTTTACGAATCTTAGTCGCGTCACCTAAAAGCAATTCCACGTCCGATGGTCGCAATCGTGCTGGGTCTTGAATAGTCTTAATCTCGCAGTCCGCCAACGAAAGTAACACATCAAGCATCTCTTTTATCTTATAACCTTTGCCACTACA
>Ga0315274_10000293_pt1 | contig 77730 bp, 54 predicted proteins | sample YL17G02_20_MG_FD_203700 | JGI IMG/M metagenome (GOLD analysis project Ga0315274, IMG submission 203700) | Sediment microbial communities from Yellowstone Lake, YNP, Wyoming, USA - YL17G02_20 | ecosystem: Environmental > Aquatic > Freshwater > Lake > Sediment | place: USA: Wyoming | collected... | reverse complement strand
ATTCTCGTTCACGTCGACAGCGACCACGTAGAGGCCCTTCACGGGCTGGCCGGTAGCAGCATCATAGGCGAAGTTGAGGTTATTGTAGCCCATCCCGAGGACGTCCTGCCGTACGGCCTCGGCCAGCCCGGGATCGCCGTAGACGCCCACGCCCTTAAGGTCCTCCTGGGCTCCGCCAAGGTACTTCGCCCACGTCTCGGCAGCCCCGCAGGAATCCGAGCGGGTGTACGGCCGGACCTTCTCCGCCAGAGCCGTTCCAAAGACCTCTCCCCACGTCATGCCGCGGCCTTCGATGAACACGGCGGCGAAGACGCTCCGCCGGATGCACAGCTGCGGCCGGTCTTCACCCGTGCCCTCGCCCTTCTGAAGGGCTGGATTGGCCTCGTTGATGGTCGGGAAGACCGCATCTTTGACGGCCGGCACAAAGACGCCGCCCTGCTGGATCTCCTCTGGCCTCACCTCGCGGGAAACCATGCCGATGTCCACCATACCCTTGAGAGCATCCGCAGCTCCTTTGCCCGCGCCTCCCGCGGAGACATCAATATGGACGGCAGGATGAATCTTGCCGAACTCTTCGCCCCATTTGACCATCATGGGATAGAGCGCCCATGCTCCGGAGACGCGGATCGTGCCGGAGAGCGCCTTTCCCGGCGTCTGTTCAGTTGACGTCTCGGTCTTCCTGCCACACCCCACAACAATCAGCGAGGCTGCAAGCACGAGCCACAAGCATAATCCTTTCCACGTCGTCCGCATTGCCATTCCTTTCTGTTCGAGCCCTTACCTCCCCGAGCGGCGTGTGGGAGCAGAAAGAACTACTCCCCGATTCCGTCCAGACCGGCGCTGTACAAACATCCGCGCCCCTAAGAGCGTATCAAGAATCTCCCCCCTCCAGCAACTATTTCCACAGCTGCCGGTGCCGAACGAAAACTATGGGCGGGGTGGCCCACGAACGCAGCACTCCGGCCACGCGTGCCACGTTTGGCGACAGGTCTGCGTTGCCCCTACGATTGAGTTGAGCTGGCCGCCCCTGCATAGGGGCAAGCTGGGGCAGCGCCTCATTCAACTCGCCCGCTACGACCATCTGGGAAGGGTCGCTGGCTGCCCCGGCAACCTCTGACTCCCTTACAGCGCTCAAGCTCTCAGTCTCCACTCGGCGCCTCCGACGACGCTGATGATCTGCCGCGACGTGCAGAAGAATCGTCCACAGCCAGGTTCCAAACCGTGCCCGACCATCGAACTCCTGAATCCCCCCCAACGCCCGGCGGCCGCACGGCTCGGGTGGCACTTGTGCCGCAGGGCTTGTGTACATATGCTGTTACGACTTCTGCGCACGGCTTGAGCTTCGCTCCACGGCTGGAGAGGTGAAACCCACTGAGGAGAGCCCCAATGGACCCGGAAGGCGTACGGCAGGTGTTCATAGCAGAGCCGCGTCACGAGACATGCAGCGGCGTGCGCGAAGCCGTTCGTTCGCTGCCGTTCCCGGCAAGGTTCAGGCAGAGCTATTGCTGCGGCCTCAACGTGCCGCTCACCTACCCCCTGCCGAAGCGTCTCGACCTTGAGCTCCAGCAGTTCACCCCCATGCATAGGTACGATGCCATAGTGCTTGCGGGCATCGATCCGGTCCTGCTGGACGCCGACGATCTGCTGAACCTGCTCGCGTACGTGCAGCGAGGCGGGGGCCTGATGCTGATTGGGGGCACACTGGCATTCGGAAACGCGCAGCGAGGCTTCGGCCCGCTCGACGCGGCCCTACCGGGGAGGCCTGCGCTCAGGCCGGATACCAGGGGCGAAGCCGAAGTCAGACTGTGCGGCAGCGCGCCGATCACGCGTGGGTTGAGCGGCGGGTTGGGGCGCGTGTCTGTCGTCCAGGCGCTCGACGTGAAACCCACGGCGCAGGTCGTCGCAGAAGCGAACGGAATGCCGCTCGTGGTGTACGGCACGTACGGGGCGGGACGCGTGGTCATGGTCGCCACATTCGCCAACCCTGACCAGAAGGACAACATGTTCTTGGCCCCGGCATGGGGGGAGCTGGCGCGACAGGCGCTCTCATGGCTTATGAAGCGCGACGGCGACCTGGTGATCGAACGCGCTGAGATGGACAGGACGCCGATGCAGGCGGGCGAATCGCGCACGTTCGTGCTTGAGCTGTCCCCCGACGCCACAAAACCCATCGGCGCCCGCGCCACGGCGAGGCTGGCCGACGAGGGATGGCTTGCGGCTGGTCGAGAGCCCATCTGGGGCGAGGCGCGGGAGATCCCAGTCAGGCTGGACGGCGAGCGCGTGGAATGCGAGCTTGGGGGCGAGACGAAGGGGCTTCATCTGGTTCGAATAGAGGTGAGCGGCCCGGGCTGGGCGAACGTCAGGGAGGCGCAGGTCGAGGTCCGGACGCCCGCTGCCCTGAAGCTCCGCACGCGTCGCGAGTTCCAGGTGACCGCGCCTGGCAGGCAGATGATCTTCGACATCGCTTCGGAGGCCGCGCCGGCGCCGTGCACGCTCCGCGTCCTGGACTTCGACGGACAAGAGGTGTTCAGGGCCGAGGCCGAGGCGCCGGGCAGCGTTGGATTTGAGGTGCCGCAGCTCGAAACCGGCCCCTACGAGGCGGTCGCCGAGCGGGACGGAGAGCAGGCCCGGGTTCGTTTCCTGGTCACGGCGCCGCTCCGCGAGCTGGGCTTAACCGTGGTCTCAATGGTCAACTTCGCCCACCCGGAGGACAGGACGGAGGAGTTCTACGAGTACCACCGCGACCGCGGGTTCAACGGCTTCTCAACTCAGCTCCACCTCGACGATCCCGATTCCGCGCAGGCCAAAGCCTGCCGCTACGCCCCGTATCTGGCGCAGCGCGACGGGCACGTGGTCTGGGGCGAGTATGCAGACGTCAGACTGCTCAGCACACATGGTCACCAGTATGCAGAGGGAACGCATCCCACGCGCCCTTGCCTTAACACGCCGGAGCACGCGACGGCACTTCGAGAGCTACTCGAACGCAACCACCGGGCGGCCTATGACATCCCGCGCATGGCCTCGTTGGAGATACTCGACGAGCCGCACATCTACCGGGGCGACGTCTGCCGATGCGAAGTCTGCCTGAAGCTATTCGAGCAGAAGCATGGTCATCCGATGCCGACGTGGGACGAAGCGGTTGACTATTGCGACCAGCGCACGCGGGACTTCTTCGACTGGGTCGTGGGCTACGCCACGGAGGCCTTCCGTATGGGCTACGAGATCTGGCGCACGTTCCCGAAAGGGCCGATGCTTCACCACGTGCTATCTCAAATGGGCTCCTGTCGGCAGAACATCCGCACCGCCGTCGCCAACGATTTGCCGTGGTCGCCCCATGCCGACTTCCTAGAGTTCGACTGCTACAACTACCAGTTCGGCCACTGGCGCTGTAACGACGTGCTGCGGTTCGCAGAGTTCCACTATCACTCGGGAGAGTTCCGGGCGCTGAGCCTCCGAAACAAGCAGCCGCTCGGGTTCTTCATTCAGCTCACGGATTGGGATGCGCCCACCGCGCCGCTCGATCCCGCCAAGTCGTCCTCTGAGCTCTTCTACTCCGCCATCGGCGCCGGCGCGAAGTACTTCCACATGATGGCAAGCGAGGTCTTCGCCATGAACCTGAACGGGCGAGAGGAGAGGTTCGAGGCCCTGGCGGAGGACATAAAGAAGGCGCAGCGCGCGGCCCCACTCCTCTCCAGGGGGCAGAGCCCGCGCCGCCACGTGGCGATGATGATACCCTACTACGACCACATGTACAGGCCGGCCGATCACTATCTGCCGGAAGGATACGTCGGGCTCGGTTTCTACGGCTACGATGAGAGACCGTATGACACCACCTGGCCCTACCACATTCCACCGTTCAACGTGGCCGAGCTGCTGTTCCGTTCGTTCGGGGAGCTTGACACGCTGTTCGACTCGGCTCTTGCTGAGGGGGCGCTGGACGACTACGAGGCGCTCCTGATCCCAGGGACGGAGTATCTGCCCGACGAGGCGGTAAAGCCAATCTTGAAGTTCGTCGAGCGAGGCGGGGCCCTCCTCTGCGACCGCGTGCCGCACCACCTCACCGGCGGCAAGGAGACCGATGCGCTCGAGGCCCTGTTCACCGGACAGGACCAGATCTTCTGGGGAGATATGAAGGTCCGCTACTGCACCTACGGAAAAGGCAAGACGCTCCTTTTCTCCCAGGAACTTCAGGAGGTCTACTCCAGCAGCATCGAACAGAACCAGCCCACGCTGCGATACCTGTTGAAGGACACCATAAAGAACTTCCTTTTCGGCTGCGGCATCAGGCCCCACGCGCGCAGCAGCAACTACGAGATAGAGGCGGACGTGCTGCTCACAGACGAGACCATCGTGCTGGTGGTCGTCAGCCACGCCGAAGACAAGCAGCGCAGCCGAATCACGCTCTATCGGCCGCCCGTGCCGGTGCGATACGCATTCGACCTTGTGACGATGCAGGAGCACGAAATCAGCCATACAGAGGAAGGCATTGAGATTAACGTGGAGCTGGGCGAACGCGAAGGACTCATCCTTGGGTTGTACGCGCAGAAGCCGACAACCGCAGCTCTTGAAGCGGACGGCTCCGGCGAGGACAGGTTGGCGTTCAGCGCCACGCTGCTGGATGCGAGGGGGAAGCCCGCACGAGGAGACCATGTGGTTGAGGTTGAGGTGACAGACCCGGCGGGCGAGAGGCGGATCAACCACAGCGGCCTGCGCTGCACCACGAACGGCGTGCTCAGGGTTGACGAGCCGTTTGCCATCAACGCACGCCGAGGCACGTGGACTGTAAGCGTGTTCGACAGGTACACCCGAATCAAGAACTGCGTGACCATTGAGCACTGAGCCGGTGAGACGTCCGGATTCCAAGTGCCTGGGCACAGGCTAACGCGTTACTGGGACAGAGGAGGAGCAGACATGCTTTCGCAGACCATCACGTTGCGCAACACCGTTTACCGCTCCTGGAAGAGCCATCCCATCCACTACGGTGTGCCGTGGCCGGAAGGAGCCGTCACCGACGCGAACTCGCTCTGCGCGTTCGACGAGTCGGGGCACCCCGTGCCCATCGGCACGAGGGTGCTGAATGATTGGCCCGACGGCTCCATACAGTGGGCCCTGCTCGACTTCTCGATGGACTTTGAGCCCGAACTGGAGCACAGCCTGAGGATCGTAGCCAACCCTGAGCTCGCTGCCCACGCATGCGAGCCCAAACATCCTGTCCTGGTGAAGAAGTCAGGGAAACGCATCACGATCACCAGCGGCCCCACGTGCTTCACGCTGTCCAGCGCAAGGGGCAGACTGCTCGAGCAGTGGCAGGTTGACGGGCGTGACGTGATAGAGCCCGGCGGGCTTGACGCTATCGTTGTGGACGAGTCCGGCAAGAAGTTCTCGCTTGCCGCCTGCGGGGCGAAGCGGTTGTTCGTGGAGCACGCCACGCCCCTTCGCGCCGTTCTGCGGATTGAGGGCAAGCACGAAGCCAAGAATGGCGCGACGCTGCTTGAGGGCTGGGTGCGCGCCGAACTGTGTGCAGGAAGGCGCGACGTGAAGCTCAGCTACCACTTCCACAACAAGGAGGAGTCCACTCCTGGCATCACCGTGCAGACGATGCGCGTGGTTGCCCGAACAGCCTGCACGCCTAAGGCAAAACGCTGCATCACGCAGACAAACCGCACCCGCTGGTACAAGGAAGCCTTCGTTAGAATCCCGGAAGACATCGAGATAGTCAGCTCCGATACCCTTGACATCGAGCACTACGCCGAAACGCATCAGAGGATGGGCGGCGGGAGCACATTCATCAGGAACCCCGAGAGCCTCCGCGATCCCGAGGAGGCGAAGCCGTGGTTTATGCAGCAGGTCAAGTTCCGTGGGGGCGGCGGGGAAAAGATGACGTGGTCCTACGTGGGCCTTGCAGATTCCAACAGAGCCCTGGTGACGACGTTTCTCAAGATGGCTGGACTGCACCCCAAGGCCATCTCCACTCAAGGAAGCGAGATAGACTTCTGGATCTGGCCCGAGTGGGCCGGACCTCTCAGTATCACCCAGGGCGCGGGCCGAACCCACGAGATAATGCTGGGCGTCGTGCCGGGCAAGCCCAATGACCTGGCCATTCAGAGCCAGTACCTGGAGTGGGAGAACCGCTACATCAGCTACAGCGTGGGCTGCAACACCGTCGCAATCTCGCCGGACACCGAGCACGTACGCCGCTGCAACGTGTTCGCAATCGAGAAGCTGCCGCCGTTCGAGCCACGGGAGCACATGAGATTCGAGCGCAAGGTTGCGAACGCGTGGCTCGGCGTCGCCTGGGCTGATCCTCCTCGGGCCGGCACCACCCCTAGCCACGCCGTAGGCATGTGGCCGTTTGGCGACAACGGCACCACTAACAACGAGGAGATGGCCGCCCTACCGTATTTCGAGGATCATCTCAGGTCTGGCCGCTGGGCATGCGCAGAGGCCGGCATCAATGCCTGCCAGCACATGATTGACGTGGATCACGTGGCCTATAGCATCGACCCCTATCAGAACTTCGGCATGTGCGCGCACTGTTTGAACCACAACGATGGCGCCGTCTACCCCAGCCACATGTGGTTCACGGAGCTGCTCTTTGCCTACGCCCTTACAGGCGACGAAGAGTTCAAACGCACTGCTGTCAACGCGTGCGAGAATCTGATTTACTGGATAAACGATCCTGACGGCTTCAAGATCATTGCAGCCGACGGGCGCGAGGCCGGCCAGCCCATGATAAACCTGACGTGGGTGTATCAATTCAACCGGGACGAGCGCTACATCGAGGCGTGCCGCAAGATCGTCCGGGAGAAGCACATGGCTGACGCCGAACGCTACGGGCGCTACGTGGACGGCAAGCCATCCCACGAGATGGTTGTTGAGACCCTCAGCTACGGGGAGTACGCCTCATGGGAGGGCATGTTCTGGCTATGGGATATCACGCGAGACGAAGAACTCAAGAGGTTCATGCTCGAGCAGTTCGAGTGGCGGCTCGTTGAAGACCGCTGCGGCACGCACGGCTTCCACCGCGGCACAGACTACAACCCGGCGGCATATGCTTACTACATGACGGGAGACAAGAGCTGGATTGACCGCGTTGCGCGGCCCTTCAAAGCGGCGTTCAACGCGGCATCATGGCCGCTCGGATGGATACACTCAATGTACTTTATCAAGCTGGCGTTCGAGATGGGCATCGTGACGGACGAAGACGTGACTGCCATGTAACGTGAGGCATGCTAGGTTCTGGCACTCTGACTGGATCGGGGTCGGTTGACATTTTCCTCGCCCCGCTTCATCATATGGCCTCCGTGCGTGGCAATTCTCTTTACTGCAAAGAATAAGGGAGTGTGTAATGGGAAAGAGAAGGATACGGAAACCGCCCCTCAAACAAATCTGTGAGCGCTACAAGAAGCTCTACGGCGGGCCCCTGTACGACGTCCTGGAAGGAATGGGGCTGCCGAACCAGGTCCTGTCGCACCAGATCATGCCTCTCCTTCCTCACATGAAGGTGGCGGGACCGGCCTATACCGTAAAAGGCGAGCGCCAGCACCCCAAGCAGACACCCTTCACGAAGATCAACCTCCTCGAGGGCCTGAAGAGGCATTACGTGTGCGTGTATGCAGCCGGCGACGATGAGAGCGGACACTGGGGCGAGCTCACGAGCAATAATGCGGCGCGTATCGGCGCCCAAGGTATTGTCGTGGACGGCGGCGCCCGCGACTCGTCCATGCACATCAGGATCCCTAACTGGAACACCTTTTGCCGCTACACAAGCCCTATAGAAGCTGGCCCGCGGGCAAGCATCGTCGCCCAGAACGAGCCGATCCTGGTGCGCGGAACCCTGACTGAGTTCGTCGAGGTCAGGCCCAAGGATTTCGTCTTCGGCGACCTTGACGGCGTTATCGTTGTCCCGCAGGAGATTGTGATGGAGGTGCTCGAGAAGGCCGAGGACGTGGTGGCCAAGGAGCTCAAAGGCCGAGCGCTTATTTGGGAAGGCAAGAGCATGGAGGAGATCGGCCGCGCATTGGGCGTGGGATGAGAGTACCGTCCGCCCTTGGCACTGATCTGGAAGTTGCCTGACAGGGGACAACCATCTGGGATTCCAGGAGGAGGAGCGAACAGATGCGTTTCAGCTTGGCTTTATTGGCCTTTCTCCTGCCCGCCGTTGCGCTGGCCGAGTGGAGCGGCAATATGGCCGTCAACCCGGGCTTCGAGGAGGATTTCGTCTTCCCGGGCGGTGAGGCGCACGTATTGTCCTTCAAAGGAGACTGGTACTACAACCAGACTGACGGCGTTCCCGACTACTGGGCATTGCCAGCAGGCAACTGGGAAAGGCGCAGCTCTGCGCCACGCAGCGGCGCCTATTGCCTCTATCTGGGCGAGGGCGCCGTGGCCAGTCGCGGCTTTCCCGTAGCGCTCGTGCAGAGCGGCGGCGGCTCGTGGGGTGGCGTGGTGACGGACGTCCCCAACTGCCAAAGGCCGGAGCAGTTCCCTCGTTCGGTGCGGGCGAGCGTCTGGTGCCGCGGTGGGGGTGAGCTGAGGCTCACGTACAGCGGCGTGACGAAATCCGCGAAATCCGAGGGCGCCGCGGAGAATCAGTGGGGCCTCGTCGAGGTTGAGATTCCCGCTGGCGAGCAGCCACCCGGCAGCCACAACTCGATGAGCATTGAACTGGTCGGGCCGGGCGAGTTCGACGACGTGGCCCTTCAGGAGGAACTCGGCGAAAGTCCCAACCTGCTGCAAAATCCCGGCTTCGAGGATCTGACCGACGGGTTCCCGGCGGGCTGGTCGGGGCAGAAGAAGTACACGTGGCTCGGTCCCACGTATTACATCTGGACCGACTGGTATCACTTCCACGAGCCAAACCGCGGGAGCGTTGCCGTCGACACGCTCATCACGCACAGTGGGCGCGCCTCGCTCAGGTTCGACGTGATGCCCGGCGACGAGAAGATGGTCGAGAGCCCGGAGATAGTGCTGAACCAGGACGTCCCCCGCATGATCGAGGTAGGAGCGATGGTCCGGGCCGATCGGATCAGGCTCATTGACATCCGGGCGATCAACGAGGATGGCGTGGACGTGCCATCCGCTCGGCCGATGCAGCCGGAGCAGGGATCGGGCGGCACGGCGGTCTACGGAAACGGCACGTTCGGGTGGCGGTACGTTCGCAAGATATTCACGCCGAAATCCGGCGTGCCGCTCAAGAGCATTCGCGTCCGTCTCTGCGCACGCGGGTTCAATGGCTGCACACTGGACGACGGAGGCACAAGGCACTACTGCCTGCAAAGCGGGACAGTGTGGTGGGACGACGTGCGCGTGGTTGAGCGTGAGAGCAACGAGGAGCAGCTTACGGCGCGGGGCGTTGAGATGCCGGCGGCGCAGGCAGCGCCGCAACCATCGGTTCAGGTCGCGGAGATTGACTTCGGCGAGCGGCTTGTTGGCCCGGACGCTGTGAAACTATCACTAAAGGACGCTGCGGGCGTCTCGCTGCGGCTCACGCAGACCCTGCCGGATGGTTCACTGCAATCCACGAGCGCCGAGCCCGACCCAGCGGGGGACGTGGTGCTCCCCTACGAGACCACCGAGCCTGTGGGCGATTTCGAGAAACCGGCTTTCCTGGAAATCACGGCGCTGCGGGGGAATAAAGAGGTCGGGACGACAAAGGTCAGCTACTACACCTGGCCCGTGGTGGCCGACTTCGACTTCGAGTATCACTACACGTACCCAGATGAGAACCCTGTCGTGTGCAGCATCAACCTCGGGGTGACGCGCGCGCTGATCCAGCGGATCGCAAGCATCGAACTCCTATTGAAGCACCGGCGCGACGACAGCATAATCAGCAAACAGACCATACCGAACGCGGCCGAGGCGCTTGCAGCGGGCGCTGCCAAGAAGTGGCCTGACGAGCGCATCGCAGCGGCGTACTGTATCCGAAAAACCGACTACACGAACCTGCTGGGCATCGCGCTCGACCTCAGCAAGCTCAAGGTCTGGCCGCAGGACGAGCCTACCCTCGACACCTACGTCCACCTGCGCGCCCTCGACCAAGGCGGCAACCTGGTCTTCGACGCCATGAGCCAACCTATCGGCCGCGTTGAGGCCTTCGACCGCAGCCGTATGGAACTTGTCGAAACGGTCAAAATCCGTAAAGAAGACGGCGCTGTGCTCGTCAACGGCAAGCCGGTGTTCCTGACCGGCGGCACCCATGGGAACATGCGCCTCAGTCACGGGCCCGAAGAGCTGGCGAAGTACGGCTTCCGGGGACACCGCCTGACCGGCGGCAACCTATCGGGCGGCTTTGGCCCCATGTGGGAGGCTCACCGCCTCTGGGAACTTCAGACCAAACCGGTCGCTGCCGCCGGAACGACGGACGTTCTCGTCGAACTCAGTGACGATCAGTTCGCAGCGCTGGCGAACGTCGTCAAGGAAGGCAAGCACCTCAATGTCGTCTGCTACAACACCGGTGGCTGGGAGGCCATCCTGTGGGACAAGAGCCAGTGGGCTGCCCACTACAAGTCCAATGACGCCATCCGCAAACTGACCGGACGCCTTGTCTCCGTCAGCACAAGCGGCGCCTACAACGCCTGGGAGTTCGCCCGGCACATCCCATGGTACGACATCAACCACGCCGAAACGGAGATGTGGGGACCGATGGACTTCAACACCATCTACCTCCCGCACGCGAACCGCCTCGCCCCCGAAGGGAAGGTGAGCACTTGGATCTACCTGCCGCAGCTGTATGACAACCACCCGTTCGCAAGGCTTAGATTCGAGACCTACGAGAACATCATACGCGGCTCTTGCGGCTACTCGATGATCCAGGGCATTGGCGACCCGTCGTTCAACCGCGGAATGTGTGGCGAGCTGAGGTACCTGGAAGCACCGCTCTACTCCCTCGAAAAGACGCCAGAAGTTTCAATCTCACCGAACGTCTCGCACAAGGTCACGTGCTACAAGGATAACCTCTACATCCTCGCGACGAACGCGGGGCCGATTGGGGTAGGCGCGTGGAAGTGGCATGCCGAGCAGAAACTCAGCGGCCGCGCCAGCCATGAGGGCGACAGCCGCAACAGCCGGTGGCGCAACCCCAACGGCTGGCACCTGCACGGCTACCGTGGCGACCCGTGCGGCGGCAGTGTGCCCAAGATCCATGCGGGTGACAAGATCGTGCAGTACGTCTGGATAGACCCGGATGACACGCCTGAGTGCGTGGCGTTCGGCGTCCGCGGGGACGGCATGTTTGCACACAACGTCACCCTCGGCACCTTCATCTTCGAGCAGTTTGCGACCGACGCGTCCAATGTGTTCTTCTACACGGAGTTGAACCACTCGACTTGGCACCACGTCGGCCATTACTTCGACAAGCAACTCGAGGAACGGGCGCGGAAAGTGATGGGCGATGAATACGCGAATAACGTCCGCGCAAGCAGCGACAGCACGCATGAATGGGTGACGAAGAATATCTACCAGCCACAGCACTTTGTGTCGCTCGGCAACCTGCCCGCCTCGGGAACCTGGCACAAGATCGAGGTGAGCGCTGAGGAGGTGGGCCTGGTGGGCAAGCTGGTGGACGGGTTTTTCTTCGCCTCGAAGAACGGGCGCGCGCTGTGGGACCATACGGCCCTCGTGCGGGACGGCGAGGAGCTCGCCGTCTTCTGTGAGGACACGATGGGTATCCCGCCCGATGCCCTCAAGGAGGTGACGATCAGCGTGCCGGGCGTGCCGGACGGAACGTCCGTTAAGGTCCTGTTCGAGGAGCGAACGCTGACGGTCCAGGGCGGTCGGTTCACAGACAACTTCGTGGGCGAGGATGCCTACGGGCGCGAATGGGGCGGCGTGGTAGGCGACAACTTCGCTTACATGCCCGGGCGCGGGGATGATGAAATGCGCGAGCTGGTCAGCCTCATGCCCAGCGGCTACGGCTACGACTACAACAGCGGCAAGACGTGCGTCCACATCTACGAGATTCCGCTCAAGCAATGACGGCCTATCGCCCATATTTCTCCAGCCGGCCGCTGTTGGCCCTGTCATGTTCCCTTCTTCATCGGGAACGTGAGGAGACGTTGTTTCCCGACATTCGCTGGGCGTTCGGAGCAGGCCCACATCACTGCGGCAAAGACGGACATCTCCAACCTGTAGGTCGCGCTGGACGCCATCGAGATTGACACCGGACACGCCTCAGGCCTTACCCGGGGGCGGGGAAGCGGTGCTCTTGAAGAAAGGCGTCCACTTCACCGGCACTATTGAACGAACGCCCAAAATCTACCTCATAGTAGTGCTTATGCTTTCGAAACATCTCGTCCGTCACAAAGCCCTTGATGGCCGTGTTCCTGTGCAAGGCGGCGGCTGGCCCAAAATAGACAAAGCCCCGGGCAATCCTCTGCATCGGCACCTCAGGCGCATCGGAGAATTCCTTGGGGCTCTTGATGTTGGCAAAGGGAGAATCGAACAGGTCGAAGCCGAACAAGCGATCTGCCTTCCCCTCCATGATCTTCTCCAGAAAAGACATGCCCCATGGCCCCGGCCAAACCTGAAAGACGCGGTCTCCGTATCTCTTGTGCAAGAGATTCCCCATGATTTCCCGGCCGAAATTCGTGTCCGGCGGGAACTCGTAATGCGTGAAGTCGTGGGAACGTCCGACGAACAGGAGTCCTTTCTTTCCTCTCTCAACAATCTCCCTGGCCGCATTATCGGCCATGGCCCGGTCGCGTTTGAGCAGCTCCGATGTCATTGCCTTCCGTTCAGGCGAATCTTCAGCAAGCGATTTCAAGGCGACCATCACGCCAGGCATGTCAAGATTCATATCCAGGCCGATGAGCCGAAGCTTCTCCTGATCCCGAGGAAGACTATGGTTCAACCGCCAGACCGCCTCGATGATGTCCCAGTGTTCCTTGGAATTCCACTCATGGGCGAGCTGGTCTCTGGCAAAATCCAAAGCCCCTTCCGAGTCAAACTTCTCTGCAGTAACCAGCTTGTTCAACCGTTCGTTGTCAGAATATCGGGAGAACTCCCATCCAATGCACCGGACCCCTGCTTCCCGATAGAGTCGTGGGATCAGCCCGATGATGAAATCTTTGTACTCTTTCACATTATGGGATTCGCCGAATATGACCACTTGGTAGCGCTTGAAGAGGTCTATCATGTACTGGTCCGCGGGCTTAGCATGTTGGTCTACCCACTGGCGAAGGTAAGCATAGTCCTCTTGCGGGATTTCAGCGCTGCGCAACGATTTATTCTCCTGCACCCACGCTGGAACGCTCACTTTGTCGTTCTTCTTCACCTCTTGTACTGCCTGGTGGAGCAAAAGGCACACGAACACCAAGACAACTGCACCGATGCTCCGCATTGCGCTTCCTCCTCGTAGAAAGAATCCCGTCGCGTCAACGGCTGCGCCTCACATGCGCCCCCAGCGGTTCTTGCGTCAGTTCAGATCCTGCGCTGTATCCTGGCGGAACCATTTGTTTGGCCGCGCCGAGGCGCGGCTTGCGGCCTCACTCAAGGTATCCGAGGGAGCGGAGCTGTTCGATTGTGCGCGCGTCCAGCCTGATGCCGGTGGCCGACCGCGCCGAGGCCCCCAAGCCCCGGTAGTGCGTCAGGTGGAATCCGTCCTGGCCAGGCTCGAAGGCCTTCTCGATGATCGGGCTGCGGATCAGGTCTTCTTCCTTGAACTCGAAAGGAAGCTCCAGAGGACTCAGCCCCGCACCCACGAACACCATGTCCTTTCGGCGCTCACCTGCTACCTTGAAGTCAAAGCTCACACGCGCGTCCCTGGGCGCAAGCTCGAAGACCAGTGCCTTCGTCTGTCCCCCGGGGTGCACAAGCCAGTGGATCTCCCGCCCGTCCCGTGAAGGCATGAGCCCGTCGCGATCCGGGTCTATGCCCACGGGGATGACCACGCTGAATCCGCCGTCCTGGAGCGTAAGCGTCGCCTCGAACGATCCGCTTCCCTTCGCGTAAACCACCCAGAAGTCCTCCTCCGACAGCCACTCTCGGACAGCCTCAAGGAGCTTCCCGGCTTCTTCAACATCCTGCTCAGGAACTGCGACCTCCTCGTCAGGAAGCTTGTAGAGTTCCCGGCGGCCATCCAACACAGAATAGATGAGCTTCCACGGGTGGTGCATAACCATCTTCAGCACCCTGCCCTCAAGAACCCGTTTCGTCTCGGCAAGGATGGGGCGCTCAGGCAGGGTTTTCCCCTCCAGCAGCGGCGAGAGGTCCCTTCCCTCGTAGTGGAGCGGCGGCTCCGCACCGCACAGGCTGAGTATCGTGGGCGCAACATCAAGCAGCATAACCGGGGTGTGGATTTCAGCAGGCCAACTCGCCTCCGCTGGCGGCCTCAGCATCAGCGCCACCCTGACCTCCTCCTCATAGAGCGTAGCTCCATGCGTTGTCCAGCCGTGCTCCTCGAACGCCTCCCCGTGATCCGAGAAGACGACCACAAGCGTATTTGGGGGCAACGCGTTGAAGATCTTTCCCAGCTCGCTATCGAGCCATGCAATCTCACCGTCGTAGGAACCGATAACCTGCTGCATGAGCTTCGGGTCATCGATCTCCTCTCCGGGGTAGCGGGCATGCCAAACGACCTGCCTCGCCTCAGCGCCGCTCAGCGAAGAGCCAAATGCCTCACGGTATCGCTCCGGCGGCGAATAGGGGTCGTGAGGATCATAGTAATGCAGGAACAGGAAGAAGGGTTGCCGTGGGGCAGACTCGAACCACTTCAGGGCCTCCGAAGTGACGTTTTCGCATGTGCCCTCGGGAGTGTCAACTTCGTACTCCCGCCAGAGGTCGAATCCCCTGTCGAAACCCCAATGAGCCCTCATCTGCCCGTTGTTCACGAGGGCCGCAGTAGCGTACCCATGCTTCCTCATTATCTGCGCGAGGGTGGGGATGTCATCGGAAAGCTTCTGCCCCAGGTCCTCGACCCGGTTGTGGGACGGGAGCATCGAGGTGAAGAGCGACATGTGGGAGGGAAGCGTCCACGGGGCCTGAGCGTAGGCGTCTGTGAAGAGCGCGCATTGCTTCGCAAAGCTGTCAAGGTTGGGGCTCGTGTTGCGCCCGTAGCCGTAGCAGCCCAGATGATCCGGCCTGACCGTATCGAGAGAGATGAGCAGTACGTTGGGACGCTGCGGGGCTGTTCCATCGGAGGGGGTTCCCACCGTCCGGGTTCCGGCCAGCGCCAGAACCCACAACAGCATGACTGCAATAAGACCCCCGAGACACAGCAACACGAGACGAGCTCTCGGCATGTTCAACGACCTCACCTGTGTCTGATCCCCGGGCGAAGCATCAGCCGCCACAGGCCACACGCGCCACGGACTCTACCCCCTTCACCCCAAAGCCGTTGACGGACTTGACGCGAAGCTCGTTCTCACCTCTGCGCAGCTTCCACGTGAATGACGCAGCCTTCTCCTCCCACTTGCCGCCATCTATCGAGACTACAAACCCGCTGAGGTTCGGCGTCACAGTGCCCAAGGTGACCTGCAGCGTGTTCGGCGCCTCTGTCACCTGCATGTCAATAAGTGTTTCATTCAGCGTCCAGTAGAAGTCGGCTGCGCGGCAACTGGTCTTGCCGTACTCGGGCGAGGCGGTCGGCACTGCTTTGTCTTCCCACCAGAGATACATGTCGCAGAAGTATTGGACCTGCCCCTGCTCCAGCTCACCCGGGAAGGGCGTGACAAGATGATTGTTCCGGAATGGGATCGCAAAACGCCGGTAGTTCTCGAACTTGCACTGCCTCTTCAACTCCGCGCGGTCGGCTCGTATCCGCGCCGGAGTGTAGACGGCTTCTATCAGGTCGGTCTTCCCGGCCTTCCACAGGGCGCGAATCTCAAGCGCATTGAGCGGAACATCGTCCTTTTCATAGTGACAGGTGAGCGGGACGTCTTTCAAACCGCCCGTGTCGATCATGATCCACTTGCGGAACTGATTGCTCCATACCTCGGCGACGCAGTGGTGGTCAAGGATCACGTGCCGGGCGTTGTAGCCGAGCGCAAGCGCACACTGAACGAAGATCGTCGAGTAGTGCGTGCACATGCAGAGCGCTATTGGTTTCTTGTTGGTTTCCAGAAGGATGAGAGCGTCCCACGGCGGGCACCACTCGGCCGTGCCCCGGTTCCAACCCCTGGGGGCGCTGAGGCGGGCCCAGTTGCGCAGCAGGATCAGTCTCTCCAGTTCAGTCTTGCCCTCCGCGACCACCCTGTCAAGCTCGTAGCGCTCTCGCAGGGTGCCCGCGCGCCCGCCGGGAGGCTGGTGGGCGAAGGGGTAGGAGCGCTGTCGCAGGGACACCGGGGTGAGTTCGAGTACCTTGACGTCCGGCCTTCCCCCAGCATGTGCCCCCTGGACATCCACTACTGCTTCAACGGCTACCCTGCTCAGTTCGGACGTCCTCCCCGCATCGTGTGACACGAGGACGGCGCGCCACTGAACGTAGCGCTTCCAGCGCGCCCGGCAGCGGTTCTCCGGGTAGGCTTCCTGCCACGCAGACCACGAGACGTCCGGTGTCGGCGTCTCCCCTGTGCGCACGGCCACGGACAGGCCAGTATTCCTTGGTATCTTGCCTTTGATGCTAAGCCTTACGTCCTTTACCCCGGTGCGTGGACGGACGCCGCTGCCGTGGTCAGCCAGGTCAACCACCTCGCTCACCATCCAGCCCTGTTTCGGGAACTGCGCGAGCCGCAGGCGCACCAGGTACTCGCCGTCCTCGATCCCTTCGCAGCATAGATGATCGGAATCCCAGGTTCTTCCGCCGTCAACCGACTTGGCGGAACGGTTCGGGTAGAGAGAGGATTCGATGAGAAGGCTTCCGCCGCCGCTGAACACGAACTCGTTGAGCCCCTTTTTCAAGGATTCCGGAGGGACCTTCCAGAAGACCCAGCCGGTCGATCTCAGCTTCGTCTTCCGCTTCAACGCACGTCCGTTGCACGTGGCCTTCGTGCTGCCACCAAAGACGAACAGCCGAGCCTCGTCGCACCTTGGGTCATCAATCACAAACTGCTTCCTGGCCCACACCGCGGCACTCAGGTTCTCTGTGTTGTTGCGGTGCGTCAGGCCCTGTTCATCCTGGAACAGGACGGACTTGCAAAGCCGAACCGAGCCGTCGCGTGCGACCTCAACGTTCCCGTCCCGCGTGCAGTGCTCCAAGTCGCGTCGTGCATTCCAGACGAACGTCCGCTTGGCTTCCATTGCGCCCCCCGCTCCAAGCCAGAGAATTAGCAGAAATCGGACCGTCCGAGCCCTACGATTGGCCGCTCTGCTCCACCTCCCACACGTAGAGATTGCCCAGCCGGCCCGTTGTGCCGATGTAGATGTTACCCTGCTCGTCAGTCACCATGGCGCCAATCGGTTCGTAGATGTACCCCTGCTCGCCCTTCATTATGCCAGTGGGGGGATAATCGGTGCCGTTCGTATCGGCCCTGAGGAGTCCTCCCAGCTCAAACCCACGCGTTTTCGGATCGAACGCAAAGGCCCGAGGCATGCCCTCGTCTTCCCCGCCGATGCCGTAGAGCTTGCCCTTGCTGAACGCGAGTCCCTGAATCCGCCGCTGGCGAAGCGGTTTCCCGAGATTCACCACCTCCAGCGTCTTGGGGTCGAAGGTGAATAGATACCCGTCAAACGTGCCGCCATAGACCAGGCCGTCCGGGCCCAACACGGCCGCATCCAAGCTGGCCCACGACTCACGTCCTGTGACAGCTGGCAGCCACGCTCCGAGCGCTTCCAGCTTCTTCTCAGCAGGCGAGTACCTGTAAATGGCTCCGCCACTGCCTGCCGTATACACGTTCCCTTCCGCGTCGAAAAAGATGGCCTTGGAAACCTGATACTCGGTCGGGGCGAATGCAAGCGTGCCGGCCACCTGGCCCAGTTCCTGTTCGGTTCCATCGGCTTTGTAGAAGCGCATCGCTCCCGTGTCGGAGAGGCAGTACCCCCCCATCCAAGACGGATCCCACGCCCAAGCCGTCACTGCGCCGCCCAGCAAATCCTCAGGCTGGATCAGGGGATCGGGCAGCCGCCCAACAGAGTCGAGGGACCCGTTCTGCGGGTCGTACCGGAAGAGCCGCGGCCCCTGTTCACGAGAAACAATGCAGGTGCCGTAGACCTTCCCATCGGGAGCAACCACAAGTTGGCTCACGCTCCGCTCCCCGGGCAGGAAAGGCAAATCAACCTTTTTCAGATCGGTCGTGTCCAGGGCGCCTGCCGCCCGCCCGCAGAGAAGGACCGCCAACAGCAGGAAACGGGCAACGGAACCCCACATCCTGTGATTCATGCTCTTCATTCATCTTCTCCCTTGGGCGCTGTGAGCTTGTCAAAGACGAGAACGCAATAAGGCAGCTTCTTATGCTGAATGAACATCATGTACAGCGTGCCGTCAGTGCCGACACACGCCCCCTGGGCAAGCTGTGGGGCGTCGGTCGGATTCAGTTCAGGATTGCCCTTTATCGTGATGACGCCGAGATCCTCAATGGCCCTCTCTTGGGGATCGTAGCGAATCAGGTGCGTGCCGCCGCCGGCAGGATTGGTGTAGTAGTAACGGCCGTCCTTCCCCAGCGCCCCCGCATGTTGGTCGCCCGGCTTGAGAGGCTCGGGTATGGACCGGCACACGTTATAGCACACGATAGTCCCATCGGCGCCCGGGACCTCAGCCTTCAGATCAATGCTCTTCAGATCGAACTCCATCACATACTCGCCCTGAATGGCGGAGGCGAAGATCCTCTCACCATCGGCACTCATTACTATCACGTACGGCTCCTGGTGCTCTCCATCACCCCGGACCTGCACGGCAAGGTCGTAAAGCCTGTCGGTCTCAGGGTCATACATCCAAAAGATGCCGAAGCGTCCCATGCCGAACACTCGCCCTTTCGGATCAATCGCCATGTAGCGCGGGCCGCCGCCGAGCTGCCCCAGATCACGCAGCGTGTTGGCCTCGATATCGTATATGAGGAAGTGCAGTTTGGGATAGCTCCAGTAGTAGAGCCGTCTGCGCTCCCGGTCTATCGCTCCGCCCATGATGCCTTGCTGCTTCTTCAGAATGCCATGGTCACGAACCACGCCGGTTTTCGGATCGTAAGAGAACAGATGTCCGCCCGGGTAACCTGTGGCATCCTCTCCATTCTCGGCACGGTTGGCAACGTCCACAATGGCCTGCAGGGTTCCGGCCCATATCACACCATCCGCGTCCACCTGGGGCTTTGCATGAAATTTGCCCTGCGAATCCAACCCCGTCCCATTCTCACGCGTCACCTGGTGGGCGTCAATGATGTCCTTCCACTCTTTCGTCTCGGGGTCAAAGCACACCAGGTGTCCGCTGTGGCCGTAATTCCCCGTTCCCACGTAGACCTTGCCGTCAAGGCCGTACTGGATGGCGGTCCACCCAGCTCCGCTGTGAGTCTTCTCCGGGACAGGATACATCTCCGCCTCGATTGCGAAGACGGCGCGCTGCCCTGCTGCGAGTAGGGCCAACAGGCACGCCATCACAATCGCCCAACTACTCAACCGTAACGCCCTCATTGCTACCGCTCCTCCCGCAAAATCACAAAACCCTTGTTCTCGTCCGCACACACGCGAACCCTTCATGCTACTCGCCACCGGATGAAGACGCAACCTCCGTGCCCCGGAAGTACTCGATCACGGCACGCCCGACGTCAACGATGCTCTTCGCGTCCAGGTCAGCATCGCTCGACAGGAAGATGCCCGGCACCGCATCGGCGTCGATGCAGTGATCGCCGCTCCACTCCCTCGTGTTGGCCTCAACCGTCCGTTCGGGCACCCCTCCGAGAGCCGTCTCCCATGACGCCCTGTAGCCACGCCTATAGCCCACAACTATGTCAGGCATGTGCTCCCGGGACTCGGCCCCGCGATATACCTCCGAAGCAAGATAGGCTTTCTTCACGGGAGCACCCCCGGTTTCGGGATCTCGAAATCCTTCAAGCGCGGAGGCTATCTCCTTCGCAACCTCGTCAGCGCCGTCAGCGGAGACGATTCCATTGCCCTCGCGTCCGGACAGATTGAGGTACAGCGCGTTGAACCCGACCGCGTATGCGCGGGTGCGCGACCAGTCAACATCCCTAAAGAATTCCGCCGAGCTGGCCGCATCATCCCGGAGGGCGAGGTACCCCAGATCCCTCAGAACCGCGTTCAGATGAACCGCCCTTCGAAACGGGGCGAAGCCGTGATCTGAGATAACGACCACCACGCCACGCCGTCCGAGCGCACTCACCGTACGCCCGAGGATGGAGTCGAACCGCTCGTAGCACTTCGGGATCACCGCCCGGTACCTGGCGGTCAGCGCTTCGGCGTACTGAGGATTCTCAGGATCGATTGCACGCCAGAACACATGCTGCGCCGCGTCGGACGCTTCGAAGTACACGATGAGAAGCCCCTTCTCGAACCTCGCAAGCTCGTAGGAAAGCATCTTCTCACGCTCGATGAGGACACAATCCCAGTGCTCCAGGAAGGCATCGTCCGACAAAACCCCGTCGTTCACCGCCTGAGTGTCGTAAGGCATGCCGCGGGTGTGATAGCAGCCAATCGCCTCGCAGAGTTCCCTGGAGTAATCAGCAGGATAAGAGATGCGAAGCAGGGGGCGGGCCGGATCGAAGTTGAGCGGTGAGACGTAAAGGGTCGCATCGTCCCCCCTGCCCTGCCACAGCACTCGAGTCACCACCGCGACGCGCTGTAGCTGGAGGGCGCCCAGCCGAAACTCCAACGCTATCCAGTCACTCCAGCGGCCCTCCCGGAGCACGTACGTCTCCCCTTGCAGGCGCATTTCTGCTTCATCGCCCTTCACCTGGAGTTCGAACGGCTCCCTTATGTTGTCCTTACCCCCGACCCGGTATGGTCCCGGGATATACCCGCAGAGCACCCCGTCTTTCTGCTCGAAGCTGAACGCCAGCCCCCTGGCGTCCTGCATTAGGGGCTTCATGGAGTAGAAGAAATAGGTGCCCTCGGTCCCACGAGCATCCCAAACCCCCATGCCCGACAGCAGCCGGCCGTTGAGCTTCAGGGGCGGGAAAGTAAGGGGCAACCGGAGTATCGTGACGGATACTCCCTGAATGCTTTCGTCCTCCCAGAAGGGCTTCCCCTTCCACGGGATCCCCATCTTCGTCCTGTCAGCCGTGGCAAGATCGGGCATGTATGTCTTCGGATTCCTCTTGAGGAAGTCAAAAACCCCGTGGCCTTCGGGGCTCCTACCGGTGATGAACGACGCCCAGGCAACGGGGCTTTGCGGCGGGATGGTCGTGCGCAGCTCGTGAAACACGCCACTCTTCGCAAGCCGGGAGAAGTTCGGCAGCCGCCCCTCGTCCATGTACTGCCGGAGAAGCCCGGGATCGAGACCGTCCATCGCCAGGATGACCACCCTCGGGGACTCCTCGATCCCCTGCCCCTGGGCCTCACCACGTCTAGTCACCGCCCACACCATGAGCGCACCCGCTGCAAAAGCCAACACGACGACCAGAACGCGCCACGAGCGCTTTAGAACCAAGAGAATCCTGCGGCCGAAGCCCCGGGCGAATGCAACAGCAGCCCCAAGACAGCCCGCCAGGGCTGCAATCACGATCCACCACGTTGACGGCGGAAGCCCTCCCGTCGGATCGATGTAAGCCAGAACGAATAGGAATCCGCTCGCCATACACAGGCCGTTCCCCTGGGAACCACGCCGGCATACCCTGCGCACAACCGAGCGGCCTATCATATCTGTGCAGAATCATGTAATCAACCCGGATTTGGCAGTTACACCTGAGCTTCAGGTGCGCAAGAGTATAGAATGAGTCCCACGTGAGGGATTTCCGACGAGAGAATGTTGACAGACCTCTGCTTCCGCCGTAGACTCACATCCTCGCGGGACGAATCCTGCTGACGGGGAGCCACATGGGAAATCCTGGATCACATGAGCCTCCTGCCCGCGTATGGGAGGCACGCGAGCTCCCAGTCGGCAACCGAAGCAGGCCCCTTGCCATAATACACTTGATCTGGGGATAGTATGTTCGGACTTCACCCGTTGGACGTCTGCGTTGTCGTCCTGTACCTTCTCGGCATGGCGGCCATCGGCCTATGGACGAGGAAGTGCGTGCGCACAATGGCCGATTTCTTCATGCCCCGCACGTTCGGCAAGCTCATGCTCGCGTCCGCCTCCTTCGCGACCGGCACGCATCCCGACCAAGCAGTCGGCGTGGCCTCGAAGACCTTCAGCAACGGCCTTTCCGGCATCTGGTATGAGTGGCTGTGGCTGTTTTGCACTCCGTTCTACTGGCTCATCGCGCCGCTGATGCGCCGGTTCCGCGCCATCACCATGTCCGACGTCTTTACGCTCCGCTATGACCAGAGCGTCGGGATGCTCTTCGCCGTGGTCGGCGCGCTTAACCTGACGTTCGTTATCGGCATCATGCTGAAGGGCTCGGGAGCCATCGTGTCAGCCTGTTTGGGCCAAGCCGTGTCCCCGGACATGGTGATCTTCCTGATGGCGGGCGTGTTCGTGCTCTACGGCATGGCCGGCGGGCTCACGGCCGTGATCATCACCGACTTCGTCCAGGGCATCCTGACGGTGGTGTTCTCTTTTGTGCTTCTGCCGTCCGTCATGAAGGCGGTGGGCGGGATGGCCGGCCTCCACCAAGCGATCAAAGACCCTGGGATGTTCAGCCTGGTGGCGCCGGCGGAGATCGGCGTCTTCTACATCGCTGTCATCGCGCTGAACGGGCTGATCGGCATCGTCACCCAACCGCACATAATGGGCAACTGCGCCGCTGGCCGCACGGAAATGGACGGCCGGGTCGGCTTCACCGCGGGCAATTTCGCCAAGCGCATCTGCACCATGGCCTGGTGCCTGACGGGCTTGGCCGCCATGGCCTACCTGGGCAAGGGGACGAAGCCCGACTTGGCCTTCGGGGTGATGGCCCGGGAGTTCCTCCCGAAGATCCTGCCGGGCCTTCTGGGCGTGTTCCTCGCCTCGGTGCTGGCTTCACTCATGAGCTCGTGCGACTCGTTCATGGTCTCCTCCTCCGCCCTCTTCACGGCGAATCTCTACCGGCCGTTGGTCCGTGGGAAGTCCGAAGGGCACTACGTCACGGTCGGCCGGCTGGCGTCGCTTGTCGTCGTCGTCGGAGGGGTCTTCGCAGCCTACCGACTGGAGAGCGTCGTGCAGGGGCTGGAGACCTTCTGGAAGATATCACCCATGATGGGTATTGCCTTCTGGCTGGGGTTTTTCTGGCGGCGGACGACCGTCGCAGGCGCCTGGGCCTCCGTGCTGGCCGGGTTCGGCACGTGGCTCCTGACCACCCAGGCGTTCTTCATCAAAGCGCTTGCCGCCCTGCCGTTTGCTGATACGCTACGGCTTACGATGACGAAGGGCGGCGCGCTGGAGATCTATCTGCCCTGGCAGATGATCTTGTATCTGGTGGCGGGAACCGCCACCGGCATCGTGGTGAGTCTCCTGAGCAGGTCCGTGTCAGAGGACAAGCTCGAGCGCTTCTACGCGCTGGCCAGGACACCGGTGCGCGCGGGCGAGGCCGCGCCTGAGGTGGCGTGCGCCCTGCCTGACCACGTGGAGGCGGCCCCCAGACGCAACCTATTCCGGAGCGCCAGCCTGGAGATACCCACGCCCACGAAGACGTCCGTCGTTGGGTTCATCGTCTGTTGGGTCGCCGTGGCCGTGCTCATCTACGGGTTCGTCGCCCTGACCAGGTGACGGGTCTCAGAGAAGCGTTCTAACCTTCTCTTGTCGGGGCTCCCAATTCGGGACGAGAGGCCCTTCTCTGGGAGAACCGGTCCCACCAAGGCCTCCGACAGCTTACCTGGGGCAGCCGGGTCGGTGGAGGTCTCAGCCGCGACCCGAAAAAGGGCCGCAAGTTTCGCTTGCGCATCTTGCGGGGGGCGTGTATAATGTCACCCAAAGGACGCGCTCTCGAAAGTCCCGCAGGGGCGGGACAGCGCTTTTGTTGCCCTGAGCAGTTGAGGGGTTACATCGTAGCTATCTGAGCCTGAGCGGTAATGCTGCCTCGCGGCGGCTTTCCCGCTTGGTCTGGCACAACCGAAGAGTTTTGCTCTGCGCCGCGGGTTCCCTCCCCTTCCAGCGCGGAGAATGCACTCGCTTGTGCTCTCTGATAGTTATGGACTATGCTCTTCGGCTGCTCACCGATCAGCACGCGTGAATAGCAGGGCGCCTCTTGACGGGTTGAGCGTTTAGACGTGCGATGGCGCGTCAGCTCACAGGACAGTCTGATTTTTGAGGTTTTGCGATGGCTAGAGGCACAGTTAAGTGGTTCAGTGACTCAAAAGGTTTTGGGTTCATCACGCCCGACGATGGCAGCAAGGATGTCTTCGTTCACCATAGCGAGATCCAGGGCGTCGGGTTCAAGAGCTTGTCTGAGAACGACATCGTAGAATTCGAGGTCGAGCAAGGCGCCAAGGGACCGCGCGCCGTCAACGTGGTAAAGGTCCAGGCCTAGGCCAAGCAGTACGGAATAAAGAGAAGCGCAGTCGCGCGGAGGGACGCGGCGGCGCTTTCTTTTTTTCCGCACTGTGCCGGGGGAGTGATCAGTTGTCGGTGATCGGTCGAGGCAAGCCTTGTTCACTGATCACTGATTACCGTTTGCTGTTCGCAGCATTTTCCGTCGTCCGCCACGGCTCGGCAAAGGGCTCGCGCGGGAGCCTGCTGGAGCGCACAAGCATGACGAGCCCGAAGACAACAAGCGGCACGCAGATGATCTGCGCGATCGTCAGTTTCCATAGCATAGGCGACTGGTCGCCGCGCAGGAACTCATTGAAGAACCGCGCCGTTCCGTAAAGAACGGCATACAGCCAGGCAATGTCCCCCTCGCGCCTGCGCCGCCACAGCAGAAGGCTCAGCACGGCGAATATGAGCAGGTTGTAGCCGGCCTCGTAAAGTTGCGTGGGATGGACAGGCTGTGACCACAGCTCCGTCTTCAGGACTCCCGGCAAGTTGTGCAGATAGTGGTAATGCAGATGTTCCACGAATGGGGGGCTCCCGATGATGTGTTGACCGTCCACGTTGTACAGGGCCTCTCTTACGCTTCCCGGTTCCAAGATTCTCGGAAAGCGGATACCCACCCAGCTCTGTGTGATCCGCCCGAAGCAGCACCCGTTCAGGAAGCATCCGATTCGGCCGAATACGTGGCCCAGCGGCACAACGCTTATCACGATGTCGAGCGCGCGCCGTACGGGCATTCTCTTTTTCGACAGGACGTAGAACATGACAACACCGCCGCCGATGAGGCCGCCGAAGAAAACCAGTCCTCCCTTGTCAATGCGGAACGCCTCAAGCGGATGGGAGCGGAAGAAGGACCAGTCGTAGAAGACATAGAAGATCCGCGCCCCCACGATCCCTCCGATAAGCATGGCAATGCACATGTCGAATAGCGCGTTCGGATCCACGCCCGCGCGCTGTCCCCGCTTCCTGGCGACGAAAACCGCCAGCAGAAAACCACACAGTACCGAAAGGCCATACGAGGCGAGCGTGAAGCTGCCACCCCAGGGCAAGGGTATCCTGAGCAGATAGGGGTACACGTGGCCTTCTCCTCAAAGGAGAATCGTTACGGGCGCGCCGGGGCAGACAGGGCATGGGCACGCACCAACAGTATTATAGGGCCGCCGGGGGGGAGATTCATTCGGATAGGGTCGGCGGATCTCCGGAATTGGCCTGCGGGCGACAGGGATGTCCTGGCGGACAAGCCTTGACACGCGGGCGCAGGGCGACGACGCAGAACACACTCCAACGAGATTCCTGGCACTCTGGCGGTTGGCAACGCGCGCTTTGGATCCTCCAGGAAGCGAACGCGGTCTTGACGAGCGCACGACGACGGCATATCATGGCCGGCAACGTATCTTAGGACGCCATAAGGCGGCCCACCCGAGAGTCAAGCCCGTTGACATAACGTGCCTGCCGCTTGCGCGCGAAGGTGCGAAAGCGCGGCCGGTCAACACGGGAGCAAAAAGGGAGGCAATGCGGCACATGTCGGACGAAATGCGTCAAAAACACGAAGAGGCGATAGAGGGCCAGGAGAAGGTCGAGCAATTCCTGGCGATGATGTCATGGAAGCAGAAGGACGAACTGGATGCCTTCCACGCGGCGCTGTGTCAGGGAGTGCTTGCTCTATGCAAGCAGACCGAGATCCTCCTCGACGTGGTGCGTTCCTACGGGAGCCACATCCAGGAGATCCACAGATGCATAAAGGCAATGCAGGAGGGGACCAAGTAGGCGGTCTCGCGCCTGCCCGCCGGTCTGTCTTTCGTTCTTGCTCCGCCTGGAGCGACAGGATTGCATCACTGGGCTACACCTCGGCCTGCACGAATACGTCGGGGCAGTTGCCAAAGGACATGTTGTCTATGAGCCTGACTTCACCCACGAACACCGCCAGCGCTGCCACCGCTTGCTCAGTGACTTGTTCCACCGCCTGAAGGCTGTCGGGCGCCACTATTTCCACGTATTGGGGCCTGGCATCAGGATAGCGGGCGATAACCTCCTTCATCTCCGCGATCAGGCGGTCCGGGCCGGTCTCGCCGGCGCTGAATAGCTCCCTTGCAGCCGCCAGAGCCTCGTGCAGGCAGACCGCCTGCCTTCGCTGCTCGGCGCTCAGATACTCATTGCGGCTGCTCATGGCCAGTCCGTCCGCTTCGCGCACGGTTGGGAGCACGCGCACGTCGACGGGAATGTTCAAATCAGCCACCATACGCCGGATTAGCACGGACTGCTGAAAGTCTTTTCGACCGAAGTAGGCCCGGTCCGCCGGCACGATGTTCAGCAGCTTCAACACAACGCTCAGCACGCCCCTGAAATGCCCGGGGCGGAATGCCCCGCACAGGCGCTCCGTCAACCCCTCCTGGCAAACATACGTGCAGAACCCGGGCGGGTACATTACCTCGTCGGTGGGACTGAACAACAAGGTGGCACCGGCTCCCTCGAGGAGCGCGCGGTCCCGCTCAAGCCGGCGGGGGTAGCTGTCGAGGTCCTCACCCTCAGCAAACTGCGTGGGGTTTACATAGATGCTGGCGGCGGTTCGATCGCACTCGGCCTCAGACGCGCGCACCAGGCTCAGATGCCCATCGTGCAGGACACCCATGGTCGGCACGAATCCCACGGTGAGCCCTTCGCGCTGCCACCCGCGGACCTTCCGTCGAACCTCCTGCGGCGATTGAGCGACCTCCAGGGCCATAGGCGCCTCCAGAGCCAGTTAGCAGTAATCAGTGATCAGCTATCAGTCACGGCAAGCGCTCATCACTGCTCACTGATCACTGTTCACTGCCTTCTCCCCCACCGGGGAACATCATGGCGTCCATGAACAGCGCCTGGAAGTCGGGCCGGTTTGCCAACTCGACGTACTCTGTCGTTCTACTGATCATTTCCGCTTCAGCCCGACAGCCGCGACACTTGAGCGCCATCCTTGCTCCCACGGCGGCGGCATTGCCGATGAACTCAATGCGCGAGGTAGGCAGGTCAGGCAGCAAGCCTATCCGCTTGGCATTTGAACGGCGGATGAAATTACCGAACCCTCCAGCCAGGAGCACCTGCGAGACCTCCCTCGGGTTGAGGCCGAACTCGGAGCTAACCACCTGGATTCCCGCCCATATGGCGCCCTTGGCGAGTTGGACCTCCCGAACGTCCCTCTGGGTCAGCAGGATCGCCTCTCCCATCTTGCTCCTGTGCGCAGCCACAAGCACGACAGCCGGCTGCCCGTCGCAGGAAACGACAGCCTTTCTGATGCCTTCCGGAAGCGTGCCCGGGAGTGTGTGGGGCTCCGCGATCCGGCCGGACTCCCCTATGACGCCCACCCTGAGCAGCTCCGCCACGGCGTCAATCAAGCCGCTGCCGCACATGCCCGTAGCCCGGCCGCCGCCGATGACGCTCACCTCCACCTCCTCGTTTAGGACGACCTTGCTGATTGCTCCTTCAGTGGCCCGCATCCCGTACCGTATCCGCGCCCCTTCGAAGGCAGGTCCGGCAGCGCATGAGCACGCGATCAGTCTGTTGCGATTCCCAACAACGACCTCCCCGTTGGTCCCTATGTCAATGGCAATGCGCGGCTCCTCGCTGTGCATCATGCCGGAGGCAAGGATGACACCCACCGTATCGCTTCCCACGAAGCCCGCGATGTTCGGCAGCACATGCAGATTCGCGTTCGGATGGATGTCCAACCCAAGGGCCGAAGCCCTGACCTCCTGCGCCTCCCTGAATACTGAAACGTAGGGCGCATGCGCTATTGGCGATGGATCGATGCCGAGCAGGATGTGCGTCATGGTCGTGTTGCCGACCGCAGTTGTCTCGTACACATCCGTCGCGTTCACCCCTGCGCCCTCAACGAGTTCCAGGACGATATCGTTCATGCAGTTCATGAGCCGTTTGTGCAGCTCATTCAGGCCCCCCGCGTGCTCCTCGCTGTAGCGTATGCGGCTCACAACGTCGTCCCCAAAGTGGACCTGGGGATTGGTGCGGCTGGCGACGCCTGCGCGTTCCCCATTGGCTAGGTTCACCAGATCGCCGACGATGGTCGTTGTGCCTATATCAAAGGACACGCCCCAGATCGAGTCAGTTGTGTCGCCGCTTTCGAGGCACTCGATCTCGTCACCGCGCAAGACGGCGGTCACCTTGAAGCGCTCGGCCCTGAGCCGGGCGGAAAGCTCCCTCACCAGCCACAGATCAACCTGTAAGTCGTCCCCCCCCGAACAGAGAGCGTCCTTGAGCCGGTCAACGTCGCTGCGCAGGTCATCGACGCTTGGCTCCGGCATCTCGACGTAACGCTTCCTCACGTTCGGATCAAAACTGTACTGCCGCTCTTTCCCCTCCGTCAGGACTACCTGCTCGAAGAAGCGTGTCGCTTCGGGCACGGAAATCACCATGTCACGGTCGATGGCAAGCTGGCACGCGAGCCTGACGCCGTTGGCGAGTTCGTCACGCGTGAGGCGTTGCCTCTCCGCGTCCGTAGGCTCAGGAGCGGCCCCTCGCACCTCCAGCTTGCACTTCCCACAGGTGCCTTCGCCGCCACACGGCGTGTTCAAGACGATCCCGGCCTGCCCGGCAGCTTCAACGGCCTTGGTGCCCAGCAGTGCAAATACGCTGCGCCCTTCTGGCTGGAACGTGACTCTGAAAGTTTCGCGGGGCATGGCTCTCCGCCTTGCTCGCCGTAGGACAGGAAAGGCAGGACACCGATCCAATCAGGCGAGCGCTCATAGAGCACGGGAATCGTGAATATAGATGGCTTACCAGGCGAAGTCAAGGGTGCCGGGCGGGGCGGGGTGGTATTGATACGGTTCCATTGTGTACGTGCCGCGCCCTTGTGTCAGGGACCGCAGCCTGCTTGCAAAGCCGAACAGCTTAGCCAGCGGCGCATGGGCGCGGACGCTCCTGAGCTGGTCCCTCGACTGCACCTCCGTGACCTCCCCGCGGCACGTGCTGATGTAAGATATCACGTCGCCCAGATGCTGCTGCGGGATGACTACGTCAAGACGCATGAGAGGCTCCAGCAGTTCAGACTCGCCCTCCGCCAGCGCTCTGCGCATGGCGTGCGCCGCCGCCGCCTCAAAAGCCACTTCGGTGGAATCAACGGGGTGAGCCTTCGCATCAAGCAGGATCGCCTTGAGATTAGTGAGGGGAAACCCGTACAACCCGCCAGACACGTTTTCCTTGAGCGCCCGCTCCACTGCCCGAACGAAATGGTTCGCCAGGACAGTTGGGGCGATCCGGCTTTCAAAATCAACGCCCTGTGCTGTTCGGTGCGGTTCGAAGCAGATGCGAACGCAGGCGAACTGCCCCCTCCCCGCCACTTCCTGGTCAAAGGTCTCCTCGATCGTAATAGGCGAGCGCAGGCTTTCCCTGTAGGAAACGCGCGGCTCGCCGACGTTCGCTTCGACGTCGTACTCCGTAACGAGCCTGTCCTTTATGATCTCCAGGTGGAGCTCGCCCATGCCGCTGACAAGCAACTGTCCCGTCTGCGGGGACACCTGAGCACTGAAGGTAGGGTCTTCGCGTGCCAGCTTCGCCAGTGCTTGGTCCAGCTTGTTCTTGTCCGCCTGGGTGCGGGGCTCGATAGCCATGGAGATGACGGTGGTGGGAAACTCCATCCTCTCGAACACTACGGGATGCTTCCTGTCGCACAGCGTGTCACCCGTCACCGCCACCTTAAGCCCAACTGCGGCGACGATCGCACCCGGGCCGGCCTGCTCCACTCGCTCGCGCTCGTCGGCGTGCATTCGGTAGAGGTGCGTGACGTGCTCCATCTTCTCCTGGTTGGAATTGTAGACGCGCGAGCGTGCCCGAAGCGTGCCGCTGTAGACCCTCAGAAAGTGGAGGTCACCGTGCTTGTCGCTTTGAATCTTGAAGACGAGGGCGCTGAAGGGTGCGTCGTCGCGGGGCGGGCGCTCCACCTCCCGGCGCGTCCCTGGGTCCGTCCCACGCGCAAAAGGAACATCGAGCGGCGAAGGCAGAAAGTCGCAGACCGCGTCCAACAGATGTTGAACGCCGCGGTTGCGAAGCGCAGCACCACATAGGACCGGGTACAGGGCGCCGGCGGTGCAGGCCTCCCTCAGGGCGCGCCGTATGTCAGCCTCGCTCATGGCCTCTTCTGCCACGAACTTCTCTGCCAGCCAGTCCACTTCCTCCGCCACGGCCTCGATGAGATTCTGGCGCCAGTGCTCCGCCTCGTCACGATACTGCTCGGGAACCTCACCAACGCGGTAAGTTGCCCCCAGCGTCTCCTCCTCGTACTCGCACGCCTCCCGGCGTATCAGGTCTATCACGCCCACGAAGTCCCCACCCGTGCCAAGGGGCAACTGCACCGGCACAGCGTTAGCGGCCAGCCGAGTGCGTATCTGCTCGACCACACTCAGCATATTGCTGCCCGGGCGGTCGAGCTTGTTGACAAAACACACGCGGGGCACCCCATATCTCTGGGCCTGATGCCAGACGGTCTCGCTCTGGGCCTCCACCCCGCCCACGCCGCAGAAGACGATCACCACTCCGTCCAGGACCCTCATGCACCGTTCTACCTCAGCGGTGAAATCCACATGCCCCGGCGTGTCAATGATGTTGATCTGATACCGGTGTTTGCGGTTTTCGGACTCCCGATCCTCACGGTTCTGCCAGTAGCAGCTGGTGGCGGCGGAGACGATTGTAATGCCCCGCTCCTGCTCCTGCGGCTTCCAGTCCATCGTCGCCGTGCCTTCGTCGACGCTGCCCATGCGGTGCAGACGCCCCGTGTAGTACAGCACGCGCTCCGTAACCGTTGTCTTGCCGGCGTCAATATGGGCAGCGATGCCGATGTTGCGCAGGCGCTTCAGATCCACCGAACTTCACCTCATAAAGGTTCACCCATCAGGAGCTGGTTTCAGCTTGTCCAAGAAGCAAACCCTTGCAGCTCCAAGACTGGCATCTGACTGCGGACCACCGCCAGCCTAAGCACCTGCGGCGGCCCCCACGCAAAAAACCGCGGACAGCCTCGAGCGAACCCAAGACTGCCCGCCATGATGTTTCGATTGCTTATCGACGAGCGAAGTGCGCGAAGTCGCGGTTGGCCTCGGCCATCTTGTGAATGTTCTCCCGCCTCTCATGGGCCGCGCCCTGCTTGTGATAGGCGTCCAGGAGTTCGTTGGCCAGCTTCAAGTGCATCGGCCGTCCCTTCTTGCTGCGAGCAGCCTCAAGAATCCATCGCATGGCAAGGGACGTGCGCCTCTTTGCGTTCACCTCGCTGGGCACCTGGTAAGTCATTCCGCCGATCCTGCGCGACCGTACTTCAATGACGGGCCTGATGTTATCGACAGCTTGCTCAAAGACCTCGAGCGGGGTCTTATCCTCGATGCGCTCCTTGATGATGTCCATGGCCTTATAGAGAACGGCCTCGGCCACGCTCCTCTTCCCCCGTCTCAGAAGGCAGCCGATAAACTTGCCCACCAGTTTGCTGTCGCAAACAGGGTCCGGCCTAAGGAATCTGTCTGTGCTGCGATACTTCAGGGCCATCTTGAGATGCTTCCTCCTGCCGATTCAGACCACGCAGTGCGGGACACCACGACTCAGCCCTTGGATCTCTTGCTGCCGTACTTGGAGCGCCCTCTTTGGCGGCCGGCCACCCCCATCGCATCGAGCGTGCCGCGGATTATGTGATAGCGCACGCCGGGCAGATCTCTGACCCTCCCACCCCGCACCAGGACTATGTTGTGCTCCTGCAGATTGTGTGCTTCGCCCGGGATGTAGGCGGTCACCTCGCGCCCCGTGCTCAGGCGTACCCTGGCCACCTTGCGCAAGGCCGAATTGGGCTTCTTGGGCGTCCGTGTAGTCACGTGAATGCAGACGCCCCTTTTCTGCGGGCAGCGCTGCAGGTCCGGCGCCTTCGGCTTCCTGCGTTTTCTCGTGCGACCTTTTCTGACAAGCTGATTGATCGTAGGCACCGCGTCACAATCTCCGTTTCCCTATCCACGCCACAACGTTCTCAGACGAAATCGCCGTTAATTCTACTCGGTTCTCTCCCCTTCCGCAAGCTCCTTCACCTCTGCCGGCCCCACCTTCACAACCTGGGAGCGGGCGAACTCTCGAAATCCCGTGCCAGATGGAACCAGATGGCCCAGGATCACGTTCTCCTTCAGCCCCTCCAGCTTGTCCACCCGGCCCGCCAGGGCTGCTTCAGTAAGCACCCTGGTGGTATTCTGGAACGAGGCGGCACTTATGAAGCTATCGCTCCTGAGGGCGGCCTTCGTGATGCCGAGCAACACGGGTTCGGCGGTGGCCGGCTCGCCGCCCCCTTTAATCGTTTCTTCGTTGATGGCCCTGAACTCGAACCTATCTATGAGCCGGTCGGGCAGCAGCCCCGTGTCACCGCTGTTGGTGACCCTGACCCTTCGCGTCATCTGCGCTATGATGATCTCGAAGTGCTTGTCATCTATCGTGACGTCTTGCGCGCGGTAGACGTTCGCAACCTCCTGCAACATGTACACGTGCAACGCCTCTTCACCACTGATTCGCAGGATGTCCTGCAGGACCAGCGGGCCTTCCACCAGTGCCTGACCTGCCCTGACGGTGTCGCCCCTGTTGACCCGCATGTGCTTGCCAGCGGGCACGACATGCTCGGACTCATATCCCGTCTCGGGATCCCGGACCTTTATGACAGTCCTGCCGCGCTTCCTTTGTATGTCGGCGACCACGCCGTCTATCTCGCTCATCACAGCGGGGTTCTTGGGCCTGCGGGCCTCGACCAGCTCGGTGACGCGCGGCAGCCCCCCCGTGATGTCCTGCGAGCGTCGGATCTCACGAAGGGTTCTTGCCAAGCGCGTCCCCGCCACCAGTTCCTGGCCAGGCTCCACCTCGAGAATGGCCTTCTCAGGGATGGGATAGAGGGCGAGGATCTCCCCGTCCTTGCCCTCGATAAGGACTTGAGGGTGCATGTCGCCCTCATGTTCCATGATCACCTTCCTGGAGGTGCCGTGGATGTCTCGCTCGGTTCTGAGCGTTTTCCCCTCAACGATGTCCTCGTAGCGTACGACGCCGCTTACCTCGGCCAGGATTGGGGTGTAGTGCACGTCCCATTCCATGAGCACTTGCCCCTCCTTGACCTTGGCGCCCTCCTCTACAAGGACATTCGCGCCTGGCGGCACGCTGTGGCGCTCGATCTCGCGCTCCTTGGCATCGACAACCAGAAGCTGGCCGGCGCGGCTGATCGAAACCGACCGCTTATTAGGACCCTCGACCACAATCAGGTCCTCATACTTGACCTGGCCGCCTCTGCTCGCGCGCACCTCGCTTTCCTCCGCCCCGCCTATCGCCACGCCGCCGATGTGGAACGTTTTCATGGTCAACTGCGTGCCGGGTTCACCGATGGACTGTGCGGCAATAATCCCGGCCGCCAGCCCCCTTTCGGCTAGCTCCTTGCGCGCCAGGTCCATGCCGTAGCACATGGCACAGATGCCCTTGGCGCTTTCGCAGGTGAGCGGCGAGCGCACACGGATCTTCATCCGTTCGTCCAACGCCTCTATCCGGCGCGCAACATCATCCGTGATAAGCTGGTTCTCCCTGACGATGACGGTGTCATTGATCAGGTCAACGATATTGTCACGGGCAACGCGACCGGTGACGATGTCCCGCAACGGGACTTCGATGCGGTCTCCTCTGATGACCGGCCCCTTTGTGATGCCTTTCGCGGTCCCGCAGTCGATCTCGGTGATGATGACGTTCTGGGCCACGTCGGCCAGTCTTCTCGTAAGGTAGCCGCTGTCCGCGGTCTTCAGGGCGGTGTCCGCAAGCCCCTTGCGCGCGCCGTGAGTGGAGCTGAAGTACTCTATGACGCTGAGCCCTTCCCGGAAGTTCGCCCGGATGGGCGCCTCAATGATCTCGCCGCCCGGCTTGGCCATCAGCCCGCGCATCCCTGCAAGCTGGCTGATCTGCAAGGACTTTCCGCGCGCACCAGAGTCCATCATCAAGTAGACGGGGTTCAGATACGGCTCCCCGTCGCGGGTATCGTTCCTCAACTCGCTGAACAGCTCCTGCGCGACGGCCTCCGTGGCGGCGTTCCATTCATCTATGACGCGCTGGAACCGTTCTATGTCCGTGATGGCCCCCTCGCGGTAATGCTTGGTGATCTCATCAACAGCCTTCTGCGTGGTCCGAAGGATTTCCGCCTTGCGAGGCGCCATCGTGAGGTCGCTCATTGCGAACGACACGCCGGCCCTCGTAGCGCTCTTGAAGCCGACGTCCTTCAGGGCATCGAGCATTTCCACAGTGCTCTGGCGTCCCAGCAAGTGGTAACAGTCGTCTATTATGCGGTTCAGCCCGCTGCTGCCGAGCTGGTAGTTGAAGAACGGCAGTCCCTCAGGTAGGACTTCATTGAAGATGATTCTCCCTACCGTCGTCTCAAGCAGTCCCTTGAGTGGAACGGCCGCGGAGTCCTCATCCTTGACCACTTCCTTCACGTCGCATCGAAGCCTGATGGTCTCGTGCACCTTTACGCGCTCGGCGCAGTAAGCCATGAACACCTCGCCAAAGCTGCTGAACTGGCGGATCTTCTGGGGCTTGGTGCGCGGCTCCAGGGTCAGGTAGTAGCAGCCGAGCACGATGTCGTGCGATGGGCTGATGATGGGATGGCCGTTCTGCGGAGTGAATACGTTGTGGGGCGCCATCATCAGCGTCTTCGCCTCCACCTGCGCCTCCACGCTCAACGGCAAGTGGACGGCCATAGCATCGCCATCGAAGTCGGCATTGAACCCCCTGCAAACCAGAGGATGAAGCCTTATCGCGTTTCCCTCGACAAGGATGGGGTCGAAGGCCTGGATGCCCATGCGGTGAAGGGTCGGAGCGCGATTCAGGAGCACCGGGTGGTGCTGTATCACTTCCTCCAGGACGTCCCAGACGCGGTCGGTCTTCTTCTCCAACTCTTTCTTTGCGTTCTTGATGGTCTCCGCGACGCCCTGTTCCTTCAGCTTCCGGATGATGAAGGGCTGATAGAGCTCGAGCGCGATCTTCTTCGGCAGACCACATTGGTTGAGCCTGAGTTCCGGGCCGACGACGATCACACTCCTGGCGGAATAGTCGACGCGCTTGCCCAGCAGGTTCTCGCGGAAGCGGCCCTGCTTGCCCTTGATCATATCCGTGAGGGACTTCAGAGGCCGGTTGTTGCTGCCCATCACGGGCCTCTTGCAGCGATTGTTGTCGAAAAGCGCGTCCACGGCCTGCTGGAGCATGCGCTTCTCATTGCGGATGATCACGTCGGGCGCGTTTAGCTCCAGGAGCTTCTTGAGGCGGTTGTTGCGGTTGATTATGCGGCGATACAGGTCGTTGAGGTCGCTACTTGCGAAGTTCCCGCTCTCAAGCAGCACAAGGGGCCGCAACCCGGGAGGGATCACTGGAATGACCTCGAGCACCATGTATTCAGGCTTGTTGGAGCTGTTGCGTAGTGCCTCGACCTCGGTGAGCTGTTTGATTATCCTCTGCCGGCGTTCTTTGGAGGTGGTCGTCTTGATCGCCATGCGCAGCTCGGTGTGCAACTGTTCCAGATCGAGCTGTTGCAGGAGCTTCTTGATGCCTTCGGCGCCCATCAAAGCCTCCAGGCCACGCTCGCCGTACTCCTGCACGGCGCTTCGATACTCCTCCTCGCTCAGGAGCTGTTTGTGATGCAGAGGGGTATCCTTGGGGTCGGTCACCAGATAGTTCTGGAAGTAGATGACACGCTGCAGGTCGGTGGACTTCATGGCAAGCAAGTTGCCCAGCCGGCACGGCATGCTCTTGAAGAACCAGATGTGTACCACGGGCGCAGCGAGGTTAATGTGGCCCATGCGCTTGCGGCGGACGCGGCCGTGAGTCACCTTCACCCCGCAGCGGTCGCACACGATCCCCTTGTGCTTCATGCCACGGTACTTGCCGCAACTGCACTCCCAGTCTCTTTCGGGTCCGAAGATCCTTTCGCAGAACAGCCCGTCTCGTTCGGGACGGTAAGTGCGGTAGTTGATGGTCTCCGGTTTGCGAACCTCCCCGTAAGACCAGCTCCGGATATCCTCCGGCGAGGCGAGCGATATCTTTACCGTATCGTATTCGTTGATTCGATCGTAGCCCGAATCTGACATGTCGGCCAATACCTCCAGACAAGAGGCCATCGGAACACGGTCGGCTTTATCTCACTTCTCCGTCAGCAGGGGCGGATCTTGCCCGGGCGCGCAGGGCGCCGGCGGACTGGTCAGAGCGTCCCCTTGCGCAGCTCTATGTTGAGCGCCAGGCCACGTATTTCGTTGGATAGCACTTCGAAAGCAACCGGAATGCCGGCCTCCAGGACGTTCACGCCCTTGACCATGGATTCATATATCTTGGTGCGTCCCTCGACGTCGTCGCTCTTGACCGTGAGCAGCTCTTGCAGTATGTGCGCTGCGCCGTACGCCTCAAGAGCCCACACCTCCATCTCTCCGAAACGCTGCCCGCCGTAGCGGGCCTTCCCGCCCAACGGCTGCTGCGTGATGAGGGAGTACGGGCCGGTTGCCCTCGCATGAATCTTATCTTCAACCAGATGGTCCAGCTTCATCATGTACATGTAGCCCACGGTGACTCGCTGGTCGAACGGCTCGCCGGTTCGCCCGTCATACAGGACGGCCTTCCCATCCTCGGGCAGGTTGGCCTCGGCGAGACATTGGCGAATCTCCCCTTCAGTCGCCCCGTCGAAGACCGGCGTGACCGCCTGGAACCCCAACGCCTTCGCCGCCCAGCTCAGATGCGTTTCGAGGATCTGACCGACGTTCATACGTCCCGGCACACCCAGGGGATTCAGGATAACGTCCACAGGTGTGCCGTCGGCCAGGAACGGCATGTCTTCATCGGGGACTATCTTGGCGACGACTCCCTTGTTCCCATGCCGGCCCGCCATCTTGTCGCCCACGCCCAGGTTGCGCCTGGTCGCAGCGTAGACCTGGACCATCTCGAGCACGCCGCTCGGCAGCTCATCACCTCTGCTGAGTCGACCGATCTGCATGTCACGCTCATCCTTGAGAGACGTGATGGCGTCCCCGAACGGTTCATACGCCGCCTCGACCTGCCGGTTGACGCGCGCGCCGCCGAAGTCCATGACAACCGTATCGAACTCCTCCTCCAGCGCGGCGACCTCGTCGTCGCCCATGCCCTCGGTAATCTCGAAGGTCTGACCAGTGTTCAGGTCAGTGACGGGCCCGCCCACCACCTTCTCAATGGCCTCCAGCGCGTTACGGAAACTGCCCGCGATCTCGGCGTTGCACTTCTTCTTTATCCTCGAGACCTCCTGGTCGATCTCGCTACGCTTCTCCTCACTCAGGTAGGAGCGGCGGCTGAACCTTTCCGTATGTACGACAACACCCTCCACGCCGCTGGGCACGATCAGAGAGTCATTGCGCACGTCCTCGCCCGCCTTGCCGAAGATCGCATAAAGCAGCTTTTCCTCGGGGGTCAATTCGCTGCGGCTTTTTGGAGCCACCTTTCCGACGAGGATGTCCCCTGGCTGTACCCACGTGCCCTCGCAGATGACACCGTTCTCGTCAAGGTGGCGCAACTGCTGCTCGGAGACGTTGGGGATATCGCTCGTGAACTCTTCCCTGCCGAGCTTGGTCTCGCGTATCTCAGCCTCGAAAGACTCGATATGAACCGAGGTGTAAGCCCCATCCTTGAAGACCTTCTCGCTCACGACGATCGCGTCCTCAAAGTTGTAGCCGTCCCAGGGCATGAAGGCCGCGAGCAGATTCCTTCCGAGCGCCAGCTCGCCCCCGCAGGTGGCAGGGCCGTCGGCAATCACGTCTCCCTCTTTGACCTTCTGCCCGACCTCCACGACCGGACGTTGGTTCAGACACGTGCGCTGGTTGAGGGCAAGGAATTTCGCCAGCTCGTAATCATCCTCCCCGATGACGATGCGCTTGCTGTCCACATAGGTGACGGTACCGGCATGCCGCGCCCGAATGATCATGCCTGAGTTCCGCGCCACGGCCATCTCCACGCCTGTCGCCACAAGAGGCGGTTCCGGCTTGAGCAGCGGCACGGCCTGGCGCTGCATGTTGGAGCCCATCAGGGCGCGATTGGCGTCGCTGTGCTCAAGGAACGGGATCAGACTGGCGCTCACACCAACAATCTGCTTCGGGGAAACGTCGGTGTACTGGACCTTGCTGAGCGGCACCTCGACGATATCCCCTCCATGGCGCGCCAGCACCTTGTCGGTTTTCTTCTTGCCCGCAACTCCCTGGTCAGCAGGCAAGATGTACACATCCTCCTCTTCGTCTGCCCGGAGGTAATGGATCTCCTCTGTTATCGTGCCGTCCCTGACCACGTGGTACGGCGTAACAAGAAAGCCGTACTCGTCGATCTGCGCGTAGACGCTCAGCGAGGTGATCAGCCCGATGTTTGTTCCCTCGGGGGTCTCGATCGGGCAGATGCGTCCGTAGTGAGAAATGTGAACGTCGCGCACATCGAAGCTTGCCCGCTTCCTGTTAAGCCCGCCTGGGCCCAGTGCGCTAAGCCTGCGCTCGTGGGCGAGCTGGCTCAAGGGGTTAGTCTGATCCACGACCTGGGAGAGCTCGCTGCGCCCGAAGAAGGAGTTGATGGCCGCGCTGACAGTCTTGGAGTTTATGACGGATCGCGGTGTGAACTTCTCGGGATCCTTAAGGTTAAGCCTGTCCTGCACCGTCCGCTTCATCTTCAGGAATCCCTTGCGTATCTCGTCGGCGGCAAGCTCGCCTATCGTGCGCACGCGCCTGTTGCCCAGATGGTCGATGTCATCTACGTGCCCTTCTCCGCTGCGCAGCTTCATCATATAGCGTACGGTGTCCTCCAGATCCTCGGAGTCCAGGGTCTGGTGCTCGACGGGCACGTTCTTGCCGAACTTCCGGTTCATCCGGAACCGACCCACATGGCCGAGGCGGTAGCGATTCTCGTCATAGAACTTCTCCCAGATCATCTCCTTCGCTCTTGCAAGGTTGAACGGCGTACCAGGGCGCAGTCGGGCGTAGAGCTCTTTAATGGCGCTTTCATGACCGCGGCTCCTGTCCTCGCGCAGAGTGTTGATGATCAGCGGATCAGGCTCGCCGACAATGACGTTGATGGAGCGCACGCCCGCCTTGGCAAGCTGGCTCGCCGTCTCGTCGGTGATTGTGTCGCCGGCACGCACGAGGGTTATGTCGCCTTCCTTGAGCACCACAGTGCTGGCGCTTATCTTGTCGCGCAGCTTCGCCGCGGCTGTCCCCGCCGTGAACGCAACCTTCACCGTATCGTGGAACAGCTCTATGATCGCCTCGTCACTGGAGTGCTGTTCGTTCAGAGCACGCAAGACCATCGTGGCCGGCATCTTGCCGCTTTGATCCAGCCGGCAGGTCAACACGTCGCGCCGGTTAACCTCCAGCTCAATCCAACTGCCGCGCTCCGGGATGATCCGACATGAATGCAGCCTCCTGTCACCTTCGGCGGCCACAGAGAAGTCACATCCCGGCGAGCGATGCAATTGCGTGACGATCACCCGCTCAGCGCCGTTTACTATGAACTCCCCCCCGCCAAGCATGATGGGCATCTCGCCGACATAGACGTCTTCCTCAATGACCTCTTCTCCCTTGTGGAGCCTCGCCCTGATGCGCAGCGGCATGCCGTAAGTGAGGCGCAACTGGCGGCACTCCTCGGGGCTGTAGCGCGGCTTGCCGAGTTCGTAGCCCATGAACTCAAGCCGGACGTCTTTCCGATCGTTCCAGATCGGGAAAACCTCCTGGATGGCCGCTTGCAGGCCGACATTCTCCCGCTTGTGCATGAGCTTGTCGGCCTGAAGGAACTCCTCGTAGGATTGGCGTTGGATTTTCGTCAGATCCGGAAGCTCAAATTCCCTGCCGAGTTTAGAGAAACTGCGTACCTGCATGTTCTATGCTGCTCCGCTATAGCATTGGGCTCGTAAGGACTGCGTCAGCGTAGACAAAGCCGGTAACGGACGCACACCAATAGACGCCATGGCTGCGCTGTGCCCGCACATCAGCCCGCGCACGCCGCTGCAGGAGCCGTCCCCCAGGGCTCCATGCGCTGCCGCAGCCGCTAGAACAATCATTCGCTCAGCCACCGTGAGGTTTGGTCTCAACCTCCGCCCCCGCCTCCTTCAAGGCCGCAACGCATTTGTCAGCCTCTTCTTTCGACACAGCTTCCTTTATCGTTGAAGGGACTGACTCTACCGCCTGCTTCGCCTCTTTGAGGGCCAGACTGGTTATCGAACGCACCGCCTTGATGACCTGGATCTTGTTGTCGCCGAAACTCTTCAGGACGACATCGAACTCCGTCACTTCCTCTTCTTCGGCGGCCTGCTCGGGCGCGCCGGCAGGCGCCGCGCCGGCGACCGGCGCCATGGCAGCCGCCGCCTTCACGTTGAACCGGCTCTCAAAGGCTTCCACCAGTTCCGACAGCTCAACCAGCGTGAACTCGCCGATCCGGTCCAGAATCTCCGTTACCTTCGGCGAGAATTGCTTCACCTCCTCCGTTGCCTCAACCACCTCAGTACCTCCTCAGGACTCCATAATGTGATCTGTCGCTACCTCGAGCCAGGAGTGCAAAACGCCACGCACACTCGACATTACCCTGCACCAACCGCGACACTGACGGACAGCACGCCAGTGGCCTGGTATTCAGTGTGGCCTCGCGGCCGACTGTCCTATGCCTCAGCGTCGCGCTCTTGTCGTTGCCTTTGCTTGCTGAGCTCCTCCAGCACCGACGCCAGCCTGCACAGGACAGCGGCCACGCATCCTGCGAACCTCTGCGCCGGAGAGCGCATGCAGCCGAGCACCTGGGCCAGCAGAACGTCCCGGCTCGGCAGGCTGGCAAGCTTCTCCACCAGCTCACCGTCCAGCACACGCCCTTCGGCGTAGCCACCAAGAATGCGCAGTCCCTGGCAACTGCCGACAGCCTCGTGCGCGGCCTTCGCAGCGCGGACGGCGTCCCCGCTGGTTATCACGGCCGTCGGCCCGTCCATGAACTCCTTGAGCCCGCCGGCGCCAAGCTGTTCTAACGCAAGGGCAAACAACGCGTTCTTCACAACCATCATCTGGGCGTCCAGGCCCGAAAGAAGCCTGCGCACATTGGCCGAATCCCGGGCCTTCATGCCTCCGAAGCCCATCAAAACGCAGCCGCGCTCGCCGAGCGTCGCGAATCGTGCGGTCAACTCCCTAACCGCCAGCTCTTTAACCCTTCGACCCATCTATTCCCTTCTATGTGCAGCACGACCACTGAAGAAACGCTACACTGCAACCTTCACGCCGGGCCCCATCGTCGAAGAGACGACGACGCTTTCCAGGTATTTGCCTTTGGCGGATTGCGGCCGGAGGCGGACCACGTAGTCGAGCAGTTCCCGGATGTTCGCCACGATTGCCTCATTGCTGAAAGACAGCTTGCCGACGGGCACGTGGACGTTGCCGCCGCTGTCGTTGCGGACCTCGACTTTCCCAGCCTTGAACTCACGCACGGCAGCGCCGATGTCAGAACGGACTGTGCCGTTCTTGGGCGAGGGCATCAGCCCCTTCGGCCCCAGATGCCGGCCGATACGCCCAAGTTGTCTCATCATTTCGGGCGTTGCCAGCGCCACGTCGAAATCCGCCCAGCCTCCTTCTACGCGTTCGATCAGTTCCGAACCGCCGACGTGCTCGGCACCCGCCGCGCGCGCCTCATCAGCCTGCTGCCCCTCGACGAACACGGCAACCCGCAGCGACTTGCCGATACCGCTGGGCAGGGAAACTGATCCCCTGACCTGCTGATCGCTCTGCTTGGGATCGACGCCAAGCTGAACGGCAACCTCCACTGTCTCGTCGAAGCGAGCGGTCCCCACGGCTTTCAACAGGGCCACGGCCTCATCCAGAGAGTAGACCTTCTCGCGGTCCACCTGGCGGCGGCATTCTATGTATCTCTTGCTCCTGCGTGACATATCTCAAGCCTCTACTGGTGAGCACTGCTTACACTCAGTCAGTCACAACTATGCCGCAGCTCCGAGCGGTGCCCTCGACTATCCGCATGGCAGCCTCAAGGGTGCGTGCGTTAAGTTCTTCCATCTTCTGCGTAGCTATCTGCCTGACCTGCTCTCGCTTGATGCTGCCCGCCGGCTCCCGACCGGCCAGGGCCGAGCCCTTCGCGACCTCCGCGGCACGTTTAACCAGATAGGAAACCGGCGGATTCTTCACGTCGAAGTCGAACGAACCATCCCTGTATACCCTGACCACCACCGGCAGCGGCACGCCCATCTGGTCCCTGGTCTTCTCGTTGAACTGGCCGATGAACTGACCTATATTCACACGATGCTGGCTCAGCGCGGGACCCAGAGGCGGAGCGGGATTTGCCTGTCCTCCAACGGCCATGAGCTTGAGAGTCGCTTCCGGTTTTCGTTTCTTGGCCATCTGTTCACCTGCCTGACGTCAGCCTGTTCACGCCGGCTCCATCTGCCAGTAGTCGAACTCAACAGAGGTGGGCCGGTTGAAGACGCTGATAACCACCTTCACTCTGCCGCTGCTGGGGTTGATCTCTTCCACCTGGCCCTGCATGTCGTGGAAAGGCCCTTCCTTGATCTCCACTACGTCGCCCTCTTTGAACTCTATCTTGAGAGCGGGGACTTCCCCTTGCTTCTCTTCAGCTTGACCGAGCAGGCGCGCCACTTCGTCGGGCTGCAGCGGCCAGGGCCGCTCACCCCCAATGAAGTCTCCGACACCGCTGGTCTCGCGTATCAGGTACCACAGAGCATCGCACACCTTGCCCCGCTCGTCGGTCTCCACCTCTACGATCACATAGCCAGGGTAGATCTTACGCTCGACTTCCTGCCTTTTGCCCCCGTGAATCTCCGACACCGTCACAGTGGGCACGAGGACGTTAGGCACCAGCTCAGCCTGACCCTCACGATCAAGAACACGGATCAGATTATCGCGCACCTCTTCCTCGCGGTTACTCTGGACCCTCAGCACAAACCACTGTAGCGCCACAACTGATCCCTCAGAACCAAACGCTGAACCATTCCGCCAGAGGGCATCCCTTGGTGCGGGCACGTGCGGCACGGAGCCTTCACTTCGGCAAGACCCCGAAGGTGCTCATCACAAAAGAAACGACCAGATCCACGGCGTAAAGGAGAACGCTCAAGACCGCCATGCAGATCAACACAACCGTGGTCGAAGTGCGCAGTTCCTCCCGGGTCGGCCAGGACACCTTCTGAAGCTCAGTCTGCGTATCGATCAGAAGGTCGACCAGGGCCATGCTCGTGGAGTCCAGGCCCCGGACGCCAGTGTGCAGACCGAACGTAAAGACGCTCACAACAGCCGCGAGGACCACGAAAAGGGCCAGGGCCCAGAAGTAGGCCACAGGGATCCCAACGGCCATCGGCGACTGATCTCTGCCGCCGAGCAGCTCAAAAAGGCGAACGCTGGCGAACAGCGCCAGCACCAAGATGGCCATGCCTGCGACAGCGCGTGCATAGACCCCCTGATTGAGCTTGTAAGGACTTAAGGCCATGACCGGAGGAAGACCTTCACATGTTAGACTCGGAAGAGCCCTCCGCAGTAAACCGGTAACCGATGGCAGGCCAGGAGGGACTCGAACCCCCAACCGCCGGTTTTGGAGACCGGTGCTCTGCCAGTTGAGCTACTGGCCTTGAGCGAACTCAACCTGACAACGAGCCGACCCACTCAACGCCAGCCCGGCCCCGTCGCCAGCTATTTCCTCCTCTCCACGTGCACGCTATGCTTGCGGCACTTCGGGCAGTGCTTCTTCAACTCCAGTTTCTTGGTACCTTTCGACCCTTTCGAAGTCCTGTAGTTCTGGCTCTTGCAGTCACGGCATTGCAGTGTGACATATTCCCGCATGACTCAGGACCTGTTATTCGATGATCTTGGTCACCACGCCCGCGCCGACGGTATTGCCGCCCTCGCGAATGGCGAAACGCAACTGCTCCTCCATGGCTATCGGCTCGATGAGCTTAATGCCAACGCTCACGTCGTCGCCCGGCAGAACCATGTCCTGGCCTTCCGCGAGCTCTACGTCGCCGGTCACATCCGTGGTACGGAAGTAGAACTGAGGACGATAACCTGTGAAGAACGGCGTATGGCGGCCGCCCTCTTCCTTGGTCAGCACGTAGACTTGGGCCTGGAACCTCGTGTGCGGCGTAATCGAGCCCGGGGCGGCAAGCACTTGACCCCTCTGCAGCTCGTCCTTCTCGACGCCCCGAAGCAGCACGCCGATGTTATCTCCAGCCTGGCCCGTGTTCAGGGTCTTGCGGAACATCTCGACACCCGTCACGACGGTCTTCCTGACCTCGTGGGTGAGCCCAACCACCTCGATCTCGTCGCCGACCTTGACCCGTCCGCGCTCCACACGGCCCGTTCCCACAGTGCCGCGTCCCTTGATGCTGAACACGTCTTCCACAGGCATCTGGAACGGCTTGTCGATCTCGCGTGCCGGCTCAGGGATGAAATTGTCTATGGCATCCATCAACTCCTGGATGCACTTTCCGGCCTCCGGGTCATCGGGATGTTCCAGCACAGCCAGCGCGGAGCCCTTGACTACCGGCACCTCTTCACCCGGGAACTCGTGCTTGGTAAGAAGCTCCCTGACCTCCATCTCCACCAAGTCCAGCAGTTCAGGGTCATCGAGCATGTCAGTCTTGTTCAAGAAGACCACCATTGCCGGCACGTTCACCTGGCGGGCCAGCAACACGTGCTCGTGTGTCTGAGGCATCGGCCCGTCAGCCGCGCTCACCACAAGTATCGCACCATCCATCTGGGCCGCACCGGTAATCATGTTCTTGATGTAGTCGCGGTGGCCCGGGCAGTCCACGTGGGCGTAGTGCCGGTGCTCGGTCTCGTACTCCACGTGCTGTGTGGCGATGGTTATGCCACGCTCCTTTTCCTCCGGCGCGTTGTCGATGCTGTCGAATGGCCGGAAGGCCGCCAGACCCTTCTTGCTCAGGTAAAGGGTTATGGCCGACGTAAGCGTAGTCTTGCCGTGGTCAATATGGCCGATGGTGCCCACATTGACGTGCGGCTTTGTGCGCTTGAACTCCTCCTTTGCCATAGTAAACCTATGCCTCCAAACGCCTGTTGCGAGGTTCTGAACCGTCCTCTTCTGACCCAGAGAGGCTGGTCCGAAGGTTCGCCAGACTCTCCCCCAGCTACCGCTCAAACCCACCGTGCCCCGTGGCCCCACCTGTTAGGATGGAGCTGCTGATGGGGGTCGGACCCATGACCTCATCCTTACCAAGGACGCGCTCTACCACTGAGCTACAGCAGCACGACGAATCTTGCCCTTGCGGGTTGCAGTGCAGTCACGCAAGATGCGATCACGGGAAAAACGGCAAGAAAGGCAGGCAAAAAACACACTTACACCGCTCCACCGCGCCGGCCAGCCGAAACCCGTCCATCATCCTTCATTCCTAATTGCCGGACCGGCCCTGTAGTCCCTACCCACGCCTCTATCAGCCTACGATCTGCTAAGATAGCGCAAAAACCGCGAAATGTCAAGCGCAAATTCAATGCCGAACAGCGATCTTCCCGACCGGCCTTCTCCCCCCCTGATGACGACCCGCCCGACGCCACACCTCTCCCCCACACACCGGCCACAGGAGTTCTCCCACCGAACATGCTACGGCAAACTGGCCCGCACCTACTAGCGGATACAGAGCCCTCGGTCCGTAAGCAGCCGGAGCTCTGGCAATTCCTGGAGCGGGCGATGGGGCTCGAACCCACAACCGCTGGCTTGGAGGGCCAGCGCTCTGCCGATTGAGCTACGCCCGCAGGTTTTCTGGTGGGCAGGGGAGGATTCGAACCTCCGGAGGCATACGCCAACAGATTTACAGTCTGTTCCCTTTGGCCACTCGGGAACCTGCCCATTCCGGACCAACCGCCAGCGGCACCAAGTAGATGGATTCATGCAGACCGGACGACGCGACAAATGGAGCTAGTGAGGGGATTCGAACCCCTAACCTGCGGTTTACAAAACCGCTGCTCTACCGTTGAGCTACACTAGCTTCGGGCGCCTACCACGGCAGGTCTGGCTTGATCCTGCGGTCCCGCTGGGCCACTCTCGTACCTTATACCAAATCGCCCGGCTTTTTCAAGCGGACGGGGGCTTTTGGCGCGGCGAGTTCCATGCGGACGCTCCTCCCAAACGTTCATACGAATCCGTCAATAAAAAACTTGATAAACGCCCCCCCTTATTCGTACTATACCCTTGGCGCGGGGACCTAGCTCAACGTTTGCAACTATCCAATACGGAGGGACGAGAATCGCCGGGGCACAGGCAGGCGCGGCGCCCGTCGTAAATGCGGCCCGGCCGCCTGGACTTGAACTCGGCGCTGACTCCGCACGGCGGTTGCATTCGGGGGAGGGGAATTATGGAGCCGGATAGCGCCGCCAGCAAAGAGAAGTTCATGCCGGTGCCGCTGGCTGTCATGCAGGCGGGCACGTTGGCACCGGTGGACCTGTACATCCGCGTGCGGCCGGGGCGCTTCACGCTGTACAAGAAGGCCCAGGCGCGTCTGTACGAAAAGACACGCCTGAGGCTGTTGGACCACGGCGTAAAGTCGCTCTATCTTTGCGAGTCCGACCGGGAAGCCTATCATCACTATGTTGAAGAGAACATAGCCGCAATCGTTCGGGACGATCTCCTTCCCCCCCAACAGGCCTGCGAGATAGTCTACGATACATCTTCGCGAGTGATGGTGGACGTCTTCGATGACCCTCGATCTGGCCGGAACCTGCAGCGAGTCCACGCTGTGGTGGAGGCGACGGTGCTTTCGATCCTGAAGCGCCCCGACTCACTGTGGCACATGACGGCGCTGGCGTCGCACGACTACTACACCTATACGCACTGCGTCCACGTCGGCATGTTCCTGGTAGCCGGCGGTAGAGAGGTGCTAGGCATCAGCGACTCGGACCAACTGAGACGCATCGGCCTCGGTGGCATGCTGCACGACATTGGAAAGAGCCAGATACCCGACGAGTTACTGACCAAGCCGGGCCGATTGACGCCGGAGGAATTCGAACTGATTAAGGAGCATCCTGCTCTCGGCGAGAAGATAGCCAGGCAGATCAAGCGTCTACCCGCAACGGCCGCCCGCGTCATCCGGAGTCACCATGAGCACCTGGATGGGAGAGGCTATCCAGACGCCTTGAGCGGCGAGCAGCTCAGCCCCATTGTCCGGCTGGCGGGCATTGTCGACGTCTATGACGCCCTTACGACGGACAGACCCTACGCTGCGGCCAGAAGCCCCTATGATGCACTGGAGCTGATGATGAACGAGATGGAATCCCAGTTCGACACTCGCATGCTCCGCTCGTTCGTGAGGTTCCTCGGACCCAAGGATCAGCGACAGGAGGACTCAGTCGGAGCTGGCCGCGACTGACGTGCCCAAAGGCCGCAGGCATATACTGCTGGGAGGCGCTGCTCCAGAAGAGCGTCTCGCCGCATCCCCCTCCGTTGCCATCTTCACCTGTGGTTGGGAAAATCAACGCCTTCCCTTCGGCACTTCAGGGGCTTCTGCCACCCGCCATGGTGCCTGAACGCGTTTCAGCGCCCTCTGCGCAGGCCCCAGCCGTCTGATATCGTCCCTTTCGACCCCACGGCATGGGCTTTGCGCACCATCGGTGTGGTTATGCCATGCTGATCAACATCACGCGGCCCGCCGGCGCCGGCCACTAGCAGCGATAACGTGCAGATGAGCAGCCCGGAGACCATTCGAGCGCAGGCACAGGAATCCTACGAGCGCGGCGACCACACGGGTGCGCTGAAATCCTACCTCCGACTCCTCCAGTCCGATCCGGGCAACCCCGACGTGCTCAACGACCTGGGAACGGTCTGCTTCGCTCTTGGCCGTATCGAAGAGAGCAAGCGTTACCTGGCGGCGGCTCTGAAGCTGGAACCGACCCACAGCGAGGCGCGCGAGAACCTCAGGATGCTCTGCAAGGTCGTCGGAATGACGCCTGAGGCGGTCTTGGGCCAGGCCGCTGAGATCAGCCCCGCGACCACCGTCCAGAACCCACGGGATATCTCTGTGATCGTGCCCGCGCACGGCCGGCTCGACGTTCTGGAGCAGTGCCTGGAGGCGCTGTGCTGCCAGACTTTCCCCGCCGAACGCTACGAGGTCGTGCTCGTTGCGAACGGCCTAGACGAGCCGGCGGCTGGGCAGATGAGTGCGCTCACGGCGCGCTGCCGCAGCCATTTCGGGGACCGGCTGCGGGTCATCCAGGTCGGCCAGGCATCCATCCCTCTCGCGCGCAACGAGGGCATACGGAATGCGCGTGGGCAGATCGTCCTGCAGATCAACCTGGACGCGATACTGTCCCGCACGGCGCTTGCCGAGCACTACGCCGAGCACGAGGGCTTCGGCTTCGATCCGCGCTACGTCATCTGCGGCGGCCGGAGGTTCCCGGAGTCCTACAAACGGAGCCTGTTCAACTACCTCTACGAAGCGATCCCGCTCTACACCGCGCTGCACCAGCCGAGGCCGCGGTTCCTCGCCGATGCCGCGTGGTTCGTGACCTGCAACCTGAGCTGCATGCGCGAGGCGTACGACATGTTTGGCACCTATGATCCCTCCTACGTCTGGGGCAGCGACACGGAAATGGGGAGGCGCTGGGAGGAAAAGCACGGCGTCCATATCTACGTCAATACGAACATCGTCGGCTATCACCTGCACAAGCTGTCCTTCGACTTCTGGAAGAGCAAGTGCATCGAAGCCGTCCCATACTGGTTCCGCCGGTCCACGGGGATGTCTCCAGAGGAGATGCCCGCCGACGCGCGGAGGGCCCTGCGGGAAAAGCTGGACGCTTCGGACCTGGACGCGGCCAGCTTGGAGAGCGAGATGCGAAGGCTCGAGGCGGCCTTCTCGAGTCCGGAGAGCTTTGCCGGCGAGACGGTAATGGGTGAGCGCGTCTACACGCTGAACGACTTCACCTGGCGAATCCGTGCGCTGCTTAAGCAGTACCGGATATTCCTGCAACACATGGAACTATGGAGAATCGTTCAGCGCACCCGCGCGGGGGGCGCAGCCTTAGAGGACATAGAATCGGCCGCATGAGAAAGGGTGAGTTCTGATGAGCAGCACAGCACAACTGCGCAGCGAAGCGGAGTTCCGCTGCGCAAGTGGCGATTTCAAGGGCGCCCTGGAAAGATACCTCCGCCTCCTCGAATTGCAGCCGGACGACCCCCGGGTGCTCAACGACCTGGGCACTGTGTTGTTCAGGCTCGGTCTCTTTGCTGAAAGCGAGAAGTGCTACGTCGCGGCGCTCAAGATCGACCCGGAGTACCGCGACGCCATGAGCAACCTGCGGACGCTGCGGCTGGCCGCGTACAAAGCGGAGGAGACAAGCGTCAGGCAGAGCACCGGCCCGCCGGCGCGCGCAGCCATGTTGGGCGCAAAGACGGAGCCCGACCCCACGCCCGCGCCCTGGGAACCGGTGAGGACCCTTGCCTTGAAACTGATCTCCAAGGGCCTGACCCGCGAGGCGTTCCGGCTCGTTACAGGTTTCCGCACCCTGTATCCGAGCGAGGAGTCGGGAGAGTTCCTGCGGGAGAATTTCCGCGACACTCCCCTGAGATTCTGCATAGCCATGGTCCAGGGCATCGGAAACATGGTCATGTTGACGCCTGCCATAAGAGCCATCAAGCAGCTCTACCCCAGAAGCGAGCTGGAGGTTGTGGGAAAGCTTCCCGCTCTGGATGTGCTCGCGGGATGGTCCCTGGTCGATAGGTGCACGGAACTGAACGCTTACGATCCCTCCCGGGAGCACGATGCGTTTCTGCTCTCCATGTGGTCCGGTGAATTCCAGAAGATGTGGGCCGATCATCTGACGCCTTCCTGCGTTCCCCTCGTCGTCGCGACTTACGAGGACCACAGGCGTCACGAGTCAGAGTGCCACCTGGACCTCGCCCGCATGGTGGGTTTCCGCGGGGAAATGCCCGAGACTTATTGCGCTACTGAAAGCATCCCACTGCCGTTTGCGGAGGGCGAGAGGGCCGCGCTCCTGGCCGACACATCTAACCCCGATCCGCAATGGAAGAGGAAACGCTGGCCGCACTTCAGGGAGCTTGCGCGCCGGCTGCATGAGTCCGGGTATCAGGTCTGTTACATCGGCGGGCAGGCTGAGGCGGAGGAGTTCGACCCTTCACGGTGGCCCGAAGAGACGCTGAATCTGGCGGGGCAGTACACGATTCCGCAGACTGCCTACCTGATAGAGAAGGCCGGCCTGATCGTCGCCAACGACTCCGGCGCGGCGCACATGGCCGCGGCAGTCGGAGCGGAGACATACGTTCTGTTCGGCCCCACCGCGGAGGAGAAGAACCTGCCGGCCGGCCGTGCAGTCCACATGATCGCCGGCGAGATCGGATGTCGCCCCTGCCAGTACCTGCCGAGCTGGAACGACTGCACCGCGTATCGGTGCATGGAGTCCATCAGCGTCGACCAGGTGATGCGGGCCGTCATCGGACGCGCAGAGCCAGCCGACCTTGCCGAGCCCACGCCCCGGCCGCGCGCGACGGTCGGAGAAACAGAAGAGGTCAGGGTGGACCTCGGCTGCGGGCGCTTCAAGAGAAAAGGTTTCATCGGCATCGACATTGACCCGGAGAGCGGCGCTGACATCGTCTGCGACATAACGCAGGGGATCCCCCTTGAGACTGACTCGGTGGACTGTCTGGCCGCCGACAATCTGCTCGAGCACATAGGGGACGAGTTTGCAGACGTAATGGGCGAGATCTGGAGGGTCTGCAAACCTGGCGGAAAGGTGGAGATCACGGTGCCCCTGTTCCCGGCGAAGAAGGCAATCTCCGACCCCACGCACCGCAGGCACTTCACAGAGGATACGTTCCTGTATTTCGATGCGAGGGAGCCCCTTTGGGAGTCGTTTGGGGCCTCCTACGGGTTCAAGCCGTTCAAGATCATCTCACAGAGGAAGCTCGGCGGTGACCTGGAGGTTGTCTTGACCCCTGCAAAGGACGTCAGGCTTCCGCATGTGGACCCACAGGACGGCGATAGACCCCGCGTCTGCTTCATCTCCCACAACCAGCCCGGCGCAGGCGGCGGCGAGAACGCCGTGCATCACGTGGCCAACGGGTTGGCGGACAATGGCTATGAGATCACGGTGTTCTACAACGCGCGGCCTTTCGTGCATGCCCTGCCCGTCAAGGCGCCCGCTGATGCGCGATACAAGCTGCGCTGGGTGGAAGGGCCCGACCTGGACTCGTTCCACCGGGCCGTCAGCCAGGCCGTTGACCAGTGCGCAACGACGATAGACGTCTGCGTCCCCCTGTGGCGCGCAAACTGCCGCGAGCTGATAGAGGTGTGCAACAGAAGGGGAATCGTCGCCGGTATGTGGTGCCAGAACGTCAACTACCCCCCCGACAGAAGCAACGCCTCTGTGTTCCGGCAGTCCGAGTTCATAGTGGCCGTCACACCCTACGCGCGATTGATCCTCGAGCAGCGCTTCGGGCGAACCGAGAACGTCTTTGTGATCCCGAACGCGGCTGACGATGCATTCTTTGCCAACTACCGCGAACGCACGACCCAGGGCGTCAATCGTCTGGTCTTTTTCGGCCGTCTCAGCAACGAGCAGAAAGGCCTGCTGACCCTTTGCCACGCCCTGAATCTGGTCAAGGCGGAGTGGCCCGAATTGTCGATGGACATCATCGGGGACGGCCCTGACAGAGACCTCTTGAGGTCATGCCTGGGTTCGCTCGGGCTCGGCGAGAACTCGCGCTTGCGTGGCTGGAAGAGCAGCGAAGAGTTGGCCGCCCTGCTGCCGGACTACGACCTGTGCGTCCTGCCGTCCAACTTCGAGGCGTGCAGCCTGGCAGTCACGGAGGCAATGGCGGCGGGCGTCCCCCTTGTCACGACGGCCGTCGGCGGCACGCATTGGCTCATCCAAGACAGGATGCACGGCCTTCTCGTGCCACCCCAAGACCCAGGCGCGCTTGCAGAGGCCATCAAGTGGGCGCGCAAGCATCCTGAGGAAATGAACGTCATGGCACGCTGGGCGCACAAGAAGGCCCTGAAGAGGTTCCACTGGGAGAGGGTGGTGAGGGACTACGGCAAGGTCTTGATGCGCACCTGCGCCTCACACCGCGCCCGCGGCAAGCTGGCGAAGTCGGCATAGCCCGGAGGGCCTAAGACTCGCCATCAGACACTACTCGGAGAGGCAGAAGAAACCATGGACCGGAGCGAAACAACCGCTGCGAGGGACAGCCAGCCGGACAACCAGGAGGCGTTCCGCAGCCTGCTGGCGAAGCTCAAGCAGACAACCTCGATCGGCGAGAAGCTGCAACTGCTTGTCGCGGCACATGACGACATTCGAGGCCTGGACGTGGAGCTGCACCGGGTATTGTCCGCCACGCCCGAAAGACAGCTCATGTTTGACGGCACGCTGAAGCTGCTGAGGCTCTGGTGGCACCACCGGCGAGGGGAGGATGCGGAGCGCGACTACTACCTCCATGCATTCCCAGGAGCGGAGAGCAGGAAAGCCATCCGTGAATCGCTGGGCGTCAGGCACGACTTTTCTGCCGAGCAGATTGTCTTTCTCATTACGGTCGACTGCATGCGCGGCGATCATCTTTCCTGCAACGGCTACGCCAAGCCCACCACGCCTGCAATCGACAGGCTAGCCGCGGACGGGGTCAATTTCACAGAGGCGTACTCGACGGCGGGCCAGACCGCTCAGAGCTTCCCGGGCATCCTGATGTCGAACTTCTTCCAGAACTTCGGCCGCAGCCGCGCAGTCCCCGAGCACCTGGCAGCATTGCCGGAGGTCCTCTCCCGCCATGGGTTTCGAACGGTGGCCTTCAATGCTGCCAACCCGCACGTATCCCACTTCTACGGTTACGACCGAGGTTTCGACGAGTTCCACGATTTCCTCGGAGCGGACAACTTCCAGTACGCGGACAACACCTTCGTGGACAACACGCCGAGGCGCATTAGCGCACCTACGGAGCGGGAGCTGATGGAGATCTTCGAGGACTGCCAGGCACAGCCGGACATCTACGAGATTCTCAAGCAGATGACGGGGCGGGAGGGGCTGCCGCTGGTGCGCCAGATAGCGCAACACAAGAAGTTCTACCCCTACGACGCCGCCGACATTGTGAAGTACGCCATGGGCAGCCTTTACACCGGCAAGGACGCCCCGAAGCAGTTCTTCTGGCTGCACCTGATGGACTTGCACGAAAACATCACGGTGCCCTTCTCGCGCCTGGGCACGTTCACATCCGTCCAGCAGTTCCTGCTCAACACCTGCCTCGCGACCGAGGAAGGCAGGCGGATACTCGGTGCCCATTCAGCGAAGTATCAGGAGCTCTACGACTCGGCCGTGAGCTACGTGGACATCAACGTGGAGGTGCTGCACCGCTTTCTGGCAGACAGCGGCCTGCTGGAATCCTCCCTTCTCTGCGTCGTCGCCGACCACGGCCAAGAGCTGCTGGAGCGCGGCGTCTTCGGACACGGCTATGACCGCCTCGTGGAGGGACTGGTGCACGTGCCCCTCATATTCAGCGGGGGGCTGGCGCGGCGGATCGTGCGCGAGGCAACCGACAGACCGGTCTCAACGCTTGACGTCGCGCCAACGATCCTCGACGTGTGCGGCATCAAGGAATCACCGGCGACCTTCCTCGGCCGCAGCCTCAACGATACCAGGCCGAGGCGCGTCTGGCTGCAAACCTTTTACGACGGCGCGGACAATCGCAGCACCAACAAGGCAACAAGGAGTTTCTACCTGGATCCGTTCCCCCGGCCCGTGAAGGAATGCTGCAAACAGATCGTCTCTTGCATTGACGGCGGCTACCAGATGATCCATGACACCGGGAAGGGAGAGACGGAATTGCACCGTCTGGCCCATGCTCCCGCGCCTGCGGCCCCGCAGCAGCCACCGGACGCAGACCGCCTGGAGCGCGAGGCGAAGAACTACTTCGAGCAGGTCTACGACGTTCCGGAACAGCCGTATGCGTTCGAGCTGTCCGAGCCGGACAAGGAGACGGTTGCCAGCAGGCTTCAGAGCCTGGGATACATCTGAGCGAGCAGTCCGACGATGCGCCCCGCACCGACAGTGACGGTCCTGACTCCTACCTACAACCGCCCGCATTACCTACCCGACGCGCTCCGCAGCGTCATTGGTCAGACTTTTCGAGACTGGGAGCTGCTGGTCATCAACGACGGCGGGCAGGATGTTCGCACTATTGTGGAGGGGCTCGGCGATCCGCGCATCGTCTACTTCAACCGCACGGAAAACCGCGGCAAAGCTGCCTGCCTCAACCTCGCACTTCAGCACGCGCGAGGACACTACATCGCCTACCTGGACGACGACGACATCTGGTACCCGAGCCACCTCGCTTGCCTCCTCGAAGCCCTGCGGCAGAACCCGCAGATGGCCGTCGCCTATTCCGACCTCTACGAGGTGCTGTTCGTCAAGGACGAGCACGGAACAAGGCATCCGCTCCAGAAACGCGTGAAGGTCTCGCGCGACTACAACCGTATGTTCATGTTTCACACAAACCACGTCCTCCACGTCAGCCTGATGCACACCAAAGAGCTCGCGTTGAGAGCCGGGGGCTATGACGAGAACGTCCGGGTGATGATCGACTGGGACATCACGCGCAAGCTGTCCTTCTTCGTGGATTTCCTCCATGTGCCCAGCATCACGGGTGAGTACTACATCTCCGCCACGGAGTCCGACCGCATCTCGGACATGCAGAGGCTGGACGACGAGAACTTCAAGCAGAACCTGCGGCGTATTCGCGCCGATCTGCCACCCCAACCCTGGCCGAAGGTGAAGCGTGTCGCCGTCGTCTTCCCAGTGAAAAAATGGGACGACCAGGAGCTTTCTGTTGTGAGGTACTTGGTTGACAAGCTCGACTATCCGTGCTGCATCGTCCTTGTCAACCGGGACGCAAGCCGCGGCGAAAGCGATTGCCGGTGCGCGCTTGGACGACTGGCGGAACTGAAGAATCTGCAAGTCATCCCCAGTCCGCCGTGCGCCAACGTCGGGGAGGCGTACCTGGCAGGCGCGTCGAGTGCGGGGGCCGACTACTACTACTTCCCTTCCGCCGCCCTGTCGCTGGCAGTGGAGCGCAGGCTGATCCAGGGCCTGTGCTACATGACGGCCGCCGGCTGCGATGCAGTACGCTGGGAGGCAGACAGGGAGACGGCCGGCGACTACGACCTGATGCTGTCGCGGGACCTGCTTCCCTGCGCGGGGGCTCCCCTGAGCGGGGCTGCCGAAGGCGCCCACACGGTCCCTGAGGACTGGCTGCCTGACGCCGTGAGAACCGACTATCTTCTTCACTACGCAGCCCAGCACCAGGCTGAGGGCGATTACGCCTCCGCGGAGCGGTTTCTCCAAGAAGCGAGTTCGATCATCAAGGGAGGCGTCGGCAGCACGTACCTCGCTCAGCTACGTTCTGAGGTCGCATTCAGCAGGGGCAACTACGAGCGCGCCGAGAACGTATGCAGGCAGCTCATCGCCGAGGGGTTGGGAGCGGACAACTGGGTCAGACTCGGTCAGATACTGCAAAGGCGGGGGGATTACGAAGGCGCGGCCCACGCCTACAGGAAAGGCCTTGAAGCGATCGGGCTGAGCGAAGCGGGTCTCGAAAGCAGCGTCTTCCCCGTGACCAGTCCTCTGGACTTTGATGCGTTCACGGCGGTGGTTGGCCTTGGCGAGTGCTGCCTTAAGCTGGGACAGGATGACGAGGCGGCGCGCTGCCTGCGACGGGCGGCGCGGCTGCGTCTGAACAACTTCCGTCCATACCTTGGTTTCGCCCGCCTCTTCCTGAAGCACGGCGAACTCCAGAAGGCTGAGGAAGCACTCTTCTTCGCACAGAGTCTGGATCCCGACGGCGACGCGGGGGCAATTGAGGCAGCGTTCGCAGAACTGCACGAGCGCCGCGGCGAGGGGGAAAAGGCCTGGGGGTGCTGCCTGAAGGCGCTCGCAGCAACGCCGCAGGAGGCGGCGTACCTCCGGCAGGCCGCGCGGCTGGGCCGCTGCCCCGAACGTATGGGGGACTTGCTGGACGCCTACGAGAGGTTCCTGTCGTACAGGCCGGGGGACGTGTCGGCCATGGTGGAACTGGCTGAGCTATGCCAGGAGTGCGGACGGGTGGAGCAAGCACTTCAGCTTGCGCAGAGGGCGGCCGTGTTCAGCCCGCAGGACGCCCGCGTCCGGGCCATTCTCGACCGTCAGGCTGGCTGCGCTGGGGCGGGGCAAAGTCAGCCGGTGAAGCGCGCAACGTGAGTCACGCCTGGAATCCCCCTTCCGCGACACTCACTTCTCCGCTCGCGGCGCTTCCACGGCCTTCGGCCACCTCCCGCCACGCTTCCATTAGCTCGCCCAGGATGCCGATGCACTCGCTGATCTTAACCGGATCCCGCTGGATGTTCCCCTCGTTCAGGTGGCCATAGAGGAAGTTGTAGAGTGCGCGAAGATCCTGGGCGATTTGGTAGTCCTTGGTCATGTCCAGCGAGCTATTGAGTTCCGCGATGATGTCCTGCGCCTTGCCGATGTAGATGCCCTTTGCGACGTAGTCCTCCTCTTCCAGCTTCTGCCTGGCGACCTTGAGGAACTTGATAGCTCCCTCGTAGAGCATCACGACCAGCTTGCCGCGTTCCTGCGTGGATATGGCACTCTCAACGTACTTCTCCGATGCGCCCATGGGCGATACTCCTCTGCTTCAGGGACATGGTTAAGGGTCAGCTAGTGGCGGACCCGCTTATTCCGCTGGCGGTCTGAGTGCTCCAGCTTAGCTGGCTCTTGAGTTGAATGAGAAGCTGTTCCAGCCTTGCGTACTTGAGGACCAGCCTCTCTTGCCAGCGCGTTAGTCTCTCCTCCTCTCGATCGATCCTGTCTTGAAGCTGTCCCACAACGTCATTGTAGCTCTTGTCAATGTTGTGCAGGATCCCCTCCGTGCTGCCAAGGACGTCGTCGAGGGCACTGGCCGTCGCCCCGGCGATCCCCTGTGTGACACGCACCGTGGCGGTCTGCGTGGAGGAGGAACCGTCCCAGACGGCTTTGACCCAGAGGCCGGACTCCGGGTTGTCGGCGGTCCCGACGATGTAGGAGGAATTTATCGTAGCGTCGCGGAAAGTCGACTCGGAGCTCAGCTTGATCCGAGCCGCTGTGATGTTGCCGCCTGCGTCGAAGTCCACCTCCACGTCGTAGGTGCCCGGCGTGGTGAGCAAGTCGCTCGCCTGGTGGAAGGTAAGGTAGCTGCTGTCGGAGTATCCCTGGAAGTCAGCGGCGAAGAGCTTTATCACGGCGTCCAGGTCGACGGACAGTGCACCGTCAAGCTGGTTCTCTTCGATCTTCAACAGGCCCAGGTCCACGTTTTTGTCCGCTTGCCCCACAGTGTGTATGCCGATCTGAGCAAGGTGGGTGAATGTGTCCGTCCCCTCCTGGAAGCCCGGGGCGGCGCCAGTCACCATGCTGCTGAGCTGCGACTCGACGATCTCCGCCGCGTAGTTGCCGAGCAGGACGCCGCCTGTCTTCGCCGCGGCATCGTAGGACGTCTGTTCGTTGAGGAAGGTCTTGACGGCGTTGTATGCCTCCACGAAGGCCTTGATCTTCTCCTTCACAGCCGCCGTGTCCTCATGCACGGTGACGGTGACCGGCGTCCCGCTCGTCCTGCCATTCAGAGTGAGCGTCACGCCCTGGATGGCGTCGCTGATCACATTCGTTTCCCTCTCGATCCAACTTGCCGGGGGATAGCCGTCCACGCGAAGCTGCGCGCTCTTGGCGGCCTGCGCCTGCGTGAAGTCGGTGTCCGCGAAAGTGAACTTTCTTCCCCCTTCCAGTTGAGTCACGTAGCCGTCATCCAGGTAACTGTTCGTCAGGCTGGAAGAGAAGGTGAGGGTATTGGTGGTGGTATCCACGGCGGAGATGGTGAGCTCCTGGTAGCCCCTGCCGTCTGCAACGATGACGCTCTTGCCGACCTGGAACCGGCTCGCATCGTCGACGGTGACTTCCGAGGCGCCGCCGGACGCGCCCGCAGACAGCCCGCTGCCGATGCCTCTTGCAGAGGCGTAGGCGTTCTGCGCGATACTGAAATTGTCTCCCAACATCCCCTTCAGGTTGAGCGTGCTGGCGGCGATGGAGTCCACGATGTGATACTCTGCCGCGCTGTCGTCATCGGCGATGATGATTGCCTGGTATTGGGCAAAGGACGATACATCGTCCACAGTCACGCTTGAAGCCCCCGCCGAGGCATCTGCCGTGAGGTCGCCCCAGTCTCCACCAAGCGTGGTGGCCAGCCCATCGACGCTGATGGTGTAGGTGCTGCCCGTGTCCGTACCTGTGAGAACCAGGTGATGGGAGGATGCCCCGCCGAGGCCGTCGTCAAGCACGTACGCGTACACCCCCGGGTTGTTCGGGTCCCCGCTGATGAGCCCCGCAAGCTCTTCCAGCGTCGTGCCGTCCTCCACAGTTACGCTTATGCTCTGGCCCGCGTAGAGATAGACGAACGACTTGGACGTGCCGCTGTTGTTGACCACGGTAGTGGCGTCGTCCACGCCACCGTGGATTTCCACTTCGGCGCCGGCCAGTTGATTGATCTCGACGGTGTGGGTGCCTGGCATGGCGCTGCTGGACGCACTGACACCTAGGGTGGACTCACTGCTGCTCTCAGCCGTGTAGGAGCGCAGTTCCTGCCCGGTGTCCATGTCTCTGACCGTGTCCCGCAACTTCGACAGCAGGGACGCCAGCTCGTCGAAGGCGGTCATCTTGGTTTTCCACGAGGTCTGCCACTGCTCGATGGGAGTGATTATGTGTGCCCTGCGGGCCTGTATCTCGGCATCAATGAGCTTCGACCAGTCAATTCCAGACCCAGCGCCTGCAAAGCTTATCGAACTCATGCGGGAAATCCTTCCGCCGAGGGGCAACTTTTTCCGTCTGGCACAAACCGCCTTTCGTGCCCTTCCGGGGCTCCCAAAGCCCCTTTGAGGCCCTTTTTGGCCGTGCTCGACAGCCATCAGGTCCGGTAGGGGCGCAAAGCATGTGCCGCAGGCCAAAAAAAAGGCCTCCCCTGCCGGGCAGGAGAGGCCCTTGAGCATTACCTATGCTCTTAGCGGAGCAGCGTGAGGGCCATGCTGGGCACGGTGTTCGCCTGCGCGAGCATGGCAATGCCTGCTTGGGCCAGGATCTGGGCTCGGGTAAGGTTCGCCATCTCAGCCGCCACGTCAACATCGGATATCTGGGACTCGGCAGCCTGGATGTTCTCCTTCTGTATTTCCAGGTTGGATATCGTGTTTTCCAGACGGTTCATCATGGCGCCGAAGTGGCCGCGAGCCGTGTCCTTGACCCCGATCGCCGTGTTGATGCTCTCCAGCGCCTCCTGGGCCGAAGGCTGGGTGGCGATGTTCAGGGCATTCACGCTGAGCCCAGCGGCCGTCATGTCCTGCCTGGTGACATAGTAGTAGTCTTCAGCAGAGCTGTTGCCCGTGCCGAAGTGAATCTTCAGCGTGCCGCTGGCGTTGAGGCCCTTTACACCGTTGAAGTCCGTCGCGTTCGCAATCCGGGTGATTTCGTCCCTCATCGCCTCGAACTCGGACTGCATCAACGCGCGCTGGGTCGTGCTGTAGGTGCCGGTGGACGCCTGCTCGGCCAGCTCCTTCATACGGATAAGCTTCTCGTCAATGACCTGCGACGCGCCGTCAAAAGTCTGGAGCATCGAGACGGCGTCATTGGCGTTGCGGATGCCCTGGCCGAGGCCCGCGACCTCCGCCCTCAGCAACTCCCGCACTGCCAAGCCCGCGGGGTCGTCATCCGCGCTGTTGACGCGCAGACCGGACGACAGTGAATTGATCGACTCCGCCATCATCCTGAACGACTCCCCCAAGTTGCGCAACACAGTATCAGCCATCAGGTTATGCGCAATGACCAGGCCCATAGCTCACTCCTCCCCAAAAGGCGTGCCCCGCGGCTTCGCGAGGCCCTGACAGTGTCTCACCGCTTACGGGAGGCCGGAGCACACGCTCTGACCCTCACTTCTAGTTATCGGAAGTTCCGCGCCCGACTTTAGCTTTTTCTTCGCAAATTTCTCTGACGGGGGTCGCGGAGCGATGCGGCGGGAATACGACTCTGAGGGGGAATATCAACCTGAGGCCTAGGCGGAACGGGCAGGCAGATGCGGGGCCGCTGCGCTCTGCTGCAGCGTGTCCAGGCCGTAGCGCTTTATCTTGTGCCAAAGCGTCGTGCGGTTTATGCCAAGGATTTCGGCAGCCCTGGCCCTCTGCCCGCCCGTCTCCTCGAGCACCTTCCCGATGAGCTCTCTCTCCATGCCCTCCAGTGACTGAACCTGGATCGGCAAGGGCGAGGAGACGCAGATGTGAGGCGTCTCGCACTTCGGAATGGCCAGGTCCCTGGCATACACAGTGCGGCCTGACCCGAGTATGACGCCCCGTTCAATCACGTTGCGCAGCTCCCGGACGTTGCCTGGCCACTCGTACTGCTGAAGGCGGGCCATCGCATCGCTGCTGAAAACGCCCAGATGCTTCTTGCACGCCCGCGAGAACACCCTCAGGAAGTGAGCGCACAGAAGCGGTATGTCGCTGGGGCGCTCGCGCAGGGGCGGGATGCCGATGGTGAAGACGTCGAGGCGGTAGTACAGGTCACGACGAAACTCGCCCTGCTTGACCATTTCGGCTATGTCACGGTTCGTGGAGGCGATAACACGGAGGTTGACCTTGATGTTTTCCACACCCCCCACGCGCTTGAAAGCCTTTTCCTCGAGGACTCTCAGCAGCTTGGCCTGGAGTCTCAGCGGCATCTCCCCGATCTCGTCCAGAAATATCACCCCCCCGTCCGCGGCCTCGAATAGCCCTTTACGCGTCTGAATGGCGCCGGTGAAGGCCCCCTTCTCGTGGCCGAACAACTCGGCCTCCAGCAGGGATTCACTCAGGGCCGCGCAGTTTACATCTATGAACTTGCCCTTTGGATGGCGACCGCTCTCGAAGATCGCCCTCGCCACGAGTTCCTTGCCGGTGCCGCTTTCGCCCTGGACGAGCACGGTGGAGCTGGTGTTCTGAGCTACCAGGAGGATCTTTCTGTAAACGTCTTTCATCGCGTCACTTATGCCAATGAGGCTCCAGCCCTGCCCTTCCATGCGGAAGCCGTCTCGATCGAGCCGCAGCAGGTGGCAGCCGCACGTGTCGTCCCGGAGTGTCTGCTCCACTGCCTGCTCGAGATCACACAGGGAGAACGGCTTCTCCAGGAACCGCGAGGCCCCCATCTTGGTGGCCTCCACCGCCTTCTCGATGTTTCCGTGGCCGCTTATCACTATGATCGCGGCCGAGTTGTTGCGCTTGCGGAGCTCCTGGATCATGAGGAATCCATCCTTGCCCGGCATCTGCAGGTCGACTATGAGCAACCCGGGCAGGAATTCCTCCAACGTCCTCAGCGCTTCATCCACCGTGGCCGCCGTGCGCACCTCATAGTCCTTGTCCGACAGATACGTCCCTATGCTATCGCGAATGGAATCTTCGTCGTCCACCAGCAGCACGCCACACCCCATCGTGATACTCCTACCATCGAGAGAGGGCTCGGGGGCCAATAGACTCGGACCGTGCCGATTGCCACTCCCCAAGTCGGATCGTTGCGAAATAGATCAATGGCACGGCCGTACAACATGCGACACACTGTTTACCCAAACAGTGCAAGACAAATCAAGATGCTTTGGCATCAGTGTTCGACAAACTTGGGGATTTCCCGCTCGCGCCCCTGATGGCCCTACTAGCACAGCGGTCCCCGCAGCCCTCGATGCCGGACACACCTTTGGCCCGTTAACCTCTACTAAGTGCTTTCAGGAAAAGGACTTAGCGCATCCCGACTGCGCTGGACACAGGGAACCATGGCCATGCTGCTGCCGGCCAAGTGGCGACAGCCACAACCGTGGCAGAGGGGCCAGAACAGCCGCTGCCTGGAGGCAGAAATGTGGATTTGGCCTGTCAGAAACTTGAGCGCAAAGGCGCTTTTCCGATAATTTAGCTGAAAAGGAGCTCTCGTTGGCACGCTTTTGGCTATAAAGGTTGACAAAATGGAGGTCTGAGAGCGATGGCGGATGAAATCAGTCCCGTCGGGCGGGACCGGCTCTCCCGTCTCTCTGAGGGCGGGAAGGCGAAGGTGCGCAAATCGGAAGGCTCCGCCGCTGCTCCGCGCAGCAACGAAGCGTCAGAGCCGGTGGTGTCCTCAGAGCTCAGGGAGCTCATCGACCGCGTAAAGCAGGCCGAGAACTATCGGAAGGAACGTGTGCACCAGGTGTGGGAGAAGCTCCGGCGCGGAGAGCTTCTCGCCGCTGAGGCCCTGCGAGAGGCGGCTGAGAAGATCCTCGACGAGGGGGCCTGAAGGTGCCGCCCAAGGAGTTCCTCGGCATAGTCTTCGAGTGCTGTCGCACATACGCGCGCATCTATAAGAACAAGGAGGGCACCGCCTACGAGGGAAGATGCCCCCATTGCCTCCGAAAGGTTCGCGTTAGCATCGGTCCCGACGGTACCGATCGGCGCTTCTTCACGGCATATCCTTGTCGTAGGGTGGGACCGCATTGGCAGCCCTGACGGCCGGGCCGCCCCCGATCCTGACTGCCACACTGGATCTGTCCCTCGCCACCGGCGGCGGGCCCCGCGGGGCCTGCTTGCTCCCCGTCGCATAGCGATGTAACTCTAAACGCCTGTTGGATAATGGAACGCCGGGAGTGTGCCGCCCCACCTATGCGCACTCCATCCACTGTGGCCTTCTCCGGCGTTCTTGACCGGGTGCACGGGGGCAGGCACGCTGGATCAGCCCAAACAGAAGGCCGATCGCCAGGATTGGCAGGCTTTTTGCGTGCAACACACGTTGCACGGAAAGTCCCTCTCTAGCGCCATATATGCCATGAGGTAGCCCCTGGCTGAGGCCCACTGCGGCGTGCGAGGAACCGGAAATCGAAAATCTTGCATAGCGGTTTCCGGAATCACTATAATCCGCGCGAGGGTATGCGGAGCTTGGGCAACGGACTTGTGGAGGGATTAATGGAGAGGCTACGTCGGCTCACCCAGCGTCTATCTGAAGAGCTTGAGAGGCAGCGCGCGGAACTTCCGGAACGAATCGCTCTCCTTGAGGAGACCCAGGCAGCTCTTACCGGCCTCCTCGGAGTCATGCAGGACGCACACTCAGGGCAGACCGAGGAACCACATGAGAGGCTGCTGGAGTTGCAGGGCTTGCTTTCCCGTCTGCGCACCAAGTGCCTTGAGGGCGAGCAAGAGCGCCTGGAGAGGCTGTCGGATGCGGTCGGCGAACTGAACGAGGATCTGAGCCGTGCCGCAGGCCTTGCCGCCCTGGGAGAGATCTCCACCTCCGTGGCACATGAGATCAGGAACCCGCTCTGCGGCATGCTGCTCTCGTTGGAAGTGCTGAAAACCAAGATGGATGCGAACGATTCGCGAATGAGGCTGCTGGACAATGTCCACCGCGAAGCCGAGAAGATGGAGAAGATCGTAGAGAACCTGTTGCATTTCGCCCGGAAATACCGACCGCAACTGGTCCACTGGGAGCTGGAGGACGTGGTCCGAAAGAGCCTGCAGTCCGTCCATCAGCATCTGGAGAAGAACGAGATCGCCGTCGACATCCAACGCCGCTGCGCCAAGTGTGAAGCAGACGTTGATCCTGACCTGGTGCAGCAGGTGTTCCGCAATGTCCTGCTCAACTCGATAGACGCCTGCCCCAAAGGCAGCAGGATAGAGATCTACCTCTCGGAACTCGCTGCAGATGACGCCGTCGGCGTGGCCTTCCGGGACGAAGGAGAGGGCATGAGCCGCGAGCAGCTTGCAAGGATCTTCGAGCCCTTCTACACCTCCAGGCACAAAGGAATCGGCCTCGGCCTGGCCGTGAGCAAGAAGATCATGGATGCCCACAACGGGCGCATCGATGTGCAGAGCGCTCCGGGGAAAGGGGCTACCTTCACCATCATCTTCCCGCGAACCGCAGCAAAGGTGGCCGCATGAGTAGACCAATGCTCATAGTGGACGACGAGGAGTCGATCCGCTGGGCCCTGCAGGAGCTTTTCATGCAGGACGGCTGGGAGGTCCACTGCGCCGAGAACGCAGAGGAGGCATCCCGGATGATCAAACAGAACACCTACGACTTCATGATAACCGACCTGAAGATGCCCGGCCGTTCGGGGGTCGAGATAGTCCGGGAAGCTCGCGAGCGTAATCCACGCATTGGCGTGATCGTCCTGACGGGGTACGCCTCATTGGAGACGGCGACCGAGAGCCTCCGGCTCGGCGTGTGGGACTATCTGACAAAGCCGTGTCGCGTGCATGACCTCAAGCGGCGCATAGATGAGTTCTTCCAGCGCGAAGCGACTCGGCGGCTCCCGTCAAGCCTGTGGTCCCCTCTCGGCGACGACGACATTACGAGATTCCTGGAAGGCGCTGGAACGCAGATACTATCCCCCTCAGCCGCTTACGCCAGCGACGATGGCGCGGGGGCGCTCTGCGCGTTGCGCAGCGTCCTCTCTGACCTCGGCTTCAGCGAAGATCGCATAGCAGAACTCATCCAGCCGCTCATAGAAGGTGCAGCCGCTCTCGACGCAGGCGGCGACGGAAAGTGGCGGGCCAGCCTGTTGAAAGGGCACGTCGTCGCAAGCTTGACCGTGTTGGACGACCACTACCGCGTCGGGTGCGACGGCATTCTGGAGAAGCTGAACGACAAGTTTGACGTGAACGCAAGAATGGTGAGAAGCGGCGGCGTGAGCAGCGTCGTTGTGAGCGAGGCGATAGCCAATGAAGGCCCATAAAGAGCTCGATGGCAGGGTGCTGAGGCTGGAGCCGGAGGGTAACGCCCTGATAAGGCGCCCGGTCTGGCCGGAAGACGTGCTGAAGCATGGCGACGGTGCGGGTGTGGTGGCAATGGACCTGCAGCGCACGGAGTTCGTGAGCGGGGCGTTTTTGACGGACTGTGCAGAGCTTGCCCGGCAGCTCTCAGCCGCGGGGCGCAAGCTGGTGCTGCTCAACCTGTCGGCGCACCAGCAGCGCTTGCTCGAACTCGTCGCAGGCGGCGAAAGGCTACGGGTCTTAGACAACGAAGAAGATCTCGCAAGTTACGTCTTGTCCGTACCAGCGGGATTCGATTACAGCAAGAGCCATGGCGGCGTGTCCAACGCCGAAAAGGAAGTACTGTGGGGTTGATTTACGTCCAAGCATGGGCGACGTTTTCTGGAGGATATCTGCTGGAACCTTTGCCTAACCGTCAGATCCCCATCGATATCCAAAGGTTGCTGCTGGGGGACGGAGCACTCGCCCTTCCTCGGACACGCCGCTTCGTATATCCCGAAGTCCCTTCTCGTGCGCTGCGATTGTTTGGGGGCACAGCACTGTTCGAGGCCGCCTGGGAACTGTTGAGGCGGCCTGTGCATCGTCCGTCAGGAAGGGCTACAGCTTCGTCTGCCGCCCTTCAGTATGTGGAGGGCGTTCGGCGGCTGCTTCGCCGGCTCGCAGCCAAGGCGCTCACCCGTCTTATCAGCATGTTTGCAGCGGGGACAGGCGAGGCGGCCGGCGACGCGGACGCAGCGGCGGAGCAGCCAGACGCCGACGAGCCGCAGCCGGCTGAAGGGGAACCTACAGCCACCGAGGATGATCTGCCGGTGGACGAGAGGCCGGAGTCGGACGAGGCGCAGGCAGAGCTCCCCCAGGACGAACACCCAACCGACGAGGAACCCGCGGCCACCAAAGACGACGTGCCGGAGAACAAGGAGCCGGAGCCCAAGGAGCCGCAGGCGGACACAGCCCAGGACGAACAACTCCCCAAACCCGAAGACGAACAAGAAGAAGAGGAGGCTCCTCCCGAGGAAGTCGGCGCCGGGGCAAAGGGATTCCCCATGTGGAAGCTTTGCCTGGGAGGCATTCTCGTGCTGGCGTTGGCAGCCGTGGTGATAGCCGTAGCCCTGGGGCACTCTGCTGCATCTGGCGTCCCTCAGGGCGGCGCCGATGCTGCCCTGGCAGGAGGCGGCCAAACGGTTGAGAGTAAAGATGATGGGGTCTGGGCGGTAGAGCGGCTGGCTGCGCTGGGCTACGACGAGCTTATTAGTCTCGGAGACGGATGCGTCGACGCGAAGAACTGGGAATACGCCGAGCGCTGCTACCGGGCGGCCGCCAAGAAGGAAGGCGAAAGCCTGGCCAGGTCTCTGGTGGCTCAAAGCAGGCTGAGTCTCGCTCTCGTGAGTCTGGGCAAGTACGAGGAAGCGCTTGAGATCGTCCAGTCGCTGCTGTCGGTCAGCAGGCCTGGCGACGAGTTGTGGAGGAACGCACTCATAACCTCGGTTGCGATCCGTGGCGAGCAGCAGCGATGGAAAGAGATGTTCCGCGACCTGTACCGGCTTCAGGCCAACTGCACGCGATACCGTGACTCGGAAGCGCTGACCAGGTGGGTCATATACCGCAAGGCAATGGCGAAAGTGTCGGTTTCCCTTGCGCTGTTGGGTGAGAAAGGATGTCTCTATGAGTCCGAGCCGCCTGTTTTCGGCAGGGGCGCCTCCCCACAACGGCTGGTTGCCGAGCAAGACATTGCCGCGGCTCCCACGTCCGGTGGCGACGGCTCCCTGTCCTCGCAGTGGCAGGACGGACTGCTCCACTTGCGGTCGGAAGGTGCGCCGCTGCGAACAGTATTGGGGGAGACAGCCAACGGCGCAGGATGGAACATCTCCTGCAAGGACCAGGGAAAGCAACTCATTACTGCACGGTTAACGGGGGCTCCTCCCGAGGAAGCCCTTGAAGTGATCCTAGGGTCGGTGGGTCTGGAGGCCTCGAGGGAAGGAGAGCGGCTCGTCGTCGGGGACATGGAGCCTGGACGGAAATCAGCGGAGGACGCACGTGAGGCGGCACTCACGGCCTGTCAGGAGTTTCTGATCCTTTTTCCAGAATCCGCACATGTTCCCGAGGCCTACTACGCGCTCGCTCACCTCTACATGACCCAGGGGCGGCAACAGATGGCTCTGGATCAACTCGTGATACTGGCCGACGAGTTCCCACAATCGCCATGGACCGCATGGGGACACTATGCGGCGGGCAGAGCATGGGGAGAGATGGGAAAGAGCGATCTGGCCGAGCGGGAACTGTTGCTTCTGGTGGATAGCAGCGAGGAGCATCCTTTGTGCGCGCGCGCCTTTTTCTGGGCGGGGCACTACCAGATGGAACAGCGGAAGTACGAGCAAGCCGCAGCGAGTTTCCAGCGCGCAGCGAGTCTTGCAGGGACCCAGGAGTTTTCCGCGCAAGCCCTGTATGGCGTCGCTCGTTGCATGGAAGAGGGCGGATATGCGCGAGCCGACGTGGAAGAGAAGTACCACGAAGTGAAGGCGCGTTTCGCCGGCACTGAGCACGCGCGGCTGGCCGACTACCGCCTGGCTCGAATGGCGCTGGACGCCAAGGATTTCGGGGAAGCCGCGACACGCTACGAACACATTCTCTCTGAGTGGCCTGTTGAAGGGGAGTTTGCGAAGACGACCTGCTGCGACCTGATCCACTGTTACCTCCAGTCCGGACAACATGTCCGCGCAGTGGTTCTCGGTCAGTTAATGCGCTCCAGGTTCTCCAAGGCCGCCGAGATCCGTGAGCTTCTGCCCTTGCTGGTCGAAGTCTACGAGAAAGCGGACATGGAGGAGAGCGCCCTGCAGCTTGTGGAGCAGTCCCTGGCATTGCTGCCTGATGCCAGCGAGCGCCCTGCCCTGATGCTCGAGAAGGCCCGCATCCAGGTGGAGCTCGGAAGATACGCGGAGGCGGAAAGCGTGCTGGCCGAGATAGAGGATGCCGGGGCTTCGGCCGGCTCAGTCAAGCCGGATGAGCAACTGCTCCACGGGGTTCGTCTTCTGCGGGCGAAGATATGCATGGCACAGGGTAAGGATGACGCCGGCTTCGATCTGTGCCTGCAAGTTGCCCACAAATGCGAGTCCGCGGCGCTGCGCGCAAAAGCCCTCCGGATGATCGGTGCGTACTACGAGCGGAAGATGGAGTTCGACCGCGCTGCACTCGCCTACAGCGGCAAGTGCCCGCTGAATGCCACGGGAGACGGACAGTGAATCGGTTTCTGCCCATCATGGGCGCTTTGTTCGCCGCGTTCGCGACGGCGCATTTCGCGTGCGCGCAGACCGCTGAGGACGTCGTTCAGGCCAACGCGAACGAGGGTTTTCGGTGGCTTTACGGTTACTCGCTGCAGGACCCTCACAGCGGCCAACTCTACGGGCCGTCGGCGGCATTGCTGAACACGCTACGCGACATGCCTGAGAGCATTGACCTGGGCGGCAAAGCAGCACCCGAAGGACGGCCCGATGCGGTCCCGCCGGAGCCGAAAGAGCCTGCTGAAGCCGTAGCGCAGCAGCCGCCGGTGGAGGAATCCGTAAGCCAGAAGGGATGGGTGCCTGTCCTCGACAGCCAGGTGGTCACGGACGAAGAGCTTGCTCACGTGTATTTCATGGCGGGCTCCTACGCGGACGCGGCGCGCCTGTACCGGCGTCTGTGCGAGGAAGCGCCGGGTGACGTGCACCTGCTTTTGATGCTGGCCGTGTGCGAGAGGAACGCCGGCAGCAATGAGGAAGCGCGGAGACTTCTGGCCCAGATAGGGAATGCAGACGCAGAAGCTCTCCGATGGGCCGATTGGATGACGACCATGATGCAGACTAGCCGCGATTCAGAGGCGCCGCAATGAATTCACTTAGCGAACAGCTTGTTCACGCATACCGAAGGCAAAAGGACCTGTATCTCCAGGTCCTCGAACTTGCCAGGGAACAGTGCCGGGTCATGACAGATGACCAGGCGGTTAGCGTTGTCATGCAGCTTTCCGCGCGGGTGGAGGAACTCCTGGATGAGATAGCGACCATCGAAGAGGCCATTGAGCCGGCAAAGGACCTGTGGCAGCGGGAGAGACAGGATCCGCAGGGCGAGCTGGACGCTCTTCTCCACGAAATCCAGGCCGCCATCGAACAGACGAGCAGTCACCAGGAGGAACTGCGGCTGGCACTAATAGCTTACATGCGCCAACGCGAGCAGAAGGCTCAGGAGACACGCGCGGACATCCAGGCCAGCAAGGCACGTCTGGCTTACCGCGCCGGTTGAGGTCGCCCATGTTGGAGACCAGCGAAGAACGCAGCCAGGTCACGGTGGAAGAGCTGCAGGCCTTGACCGAGGCCTTCGAGCATTTCACCAGGCAGACCGACCAACTGCGAGAGGCCTACGGGCAACTCAAGGACGAAGCCGAGCGTGTCGACCTTGAACTCGAGAAGGCCAACCTGGCGCTCCAGCAGAAGGTGCGGGAGCTGGATGAGGCGAACAACTTCCAGCGCAGCATTCTCGAAAGCATCCCAATAGCTGTTGTCGTGACCGACCTGGACGGGGCCATACTCACCTTCAATCCCGCCGCCGAGAAGATGTGGGGCTGCAGCCGGCAACAGGCGATCGGAAGGGACTTCCGCGACGTCATGAAGCCACACGACGCATTGCTGGCCGGCGTGATTGAGCGCCGATACCGCCAGGAAACGCTGCGACGCGAGGTAGGCGAAGGCGAAACGCGAATCATTTCCAGCACGGCGTGCCTTGTGGAAGACTCCAGTTCCAGGCCCATCGGGGCGACTCAGCTCGACCGCGACATCACACGCGAGTGCGAATTGGAGTCGCAGCTCCGCCAGCAGGAGAAGCTTGCAGACCTGGGCAGGATGGCGGCGGGACTGGCACACGAGATCAGGAAGCCGCTCAACGGCATCAAGGGCTTCGCCAGCATCCTGGAGCGCAGGTTCGAAGCAGACGGCCGGCAACACAGATACATCGAGAACATCATCGGAGCCGCGGATAGGCTCAACGGTATGCTCAGCCGGCTCCTGGACTTCGCTCGGCCGGACACGCTCCAAGCGGGCCCCTGCGACCTGAGGTCGGAGGCCGAGCAGATTTGCGAGTTCGTCCGCGCCGAGCACAGCTTCGAACGGGGCGAGATAGTCGTTGACATACCGGATGAGGCTTGCTGGGTTGTTGCCGACAGGAGCAAGATCAAGCAGGTAATCCTGAACTTGGTCACAAACGGCGTCGAAGCCCTGGAAGGGCCGGGCGAAGTCCGCGTAACGGCGTGCCTCGAGGCGGACAACGAAAGGCTGGTCCGCATGATGGTAAGCGACACGGGACGGGGAATCGCGAAAGACAAGGTCGGCAAGATCCTCGAGCCCTTCTACACGGAGAAAAAGGGTGGAACGGGCCTCGGGCTCGCCATAGTCAGCAGGATACTCCAGCTTCACGGCTCAGAGCTTCTGATAGACAGCGAACCCGGCAGGGGAACAACCATGCAGTTCCGACTCGCAGCGTACGTCAAGACGGAGGAGAGATGATTCGCAGGGTGCTTGTGGCCGACGACGAGGCGCTGGACAGGGACCTGATGCAGGAAGCCCTCCTGGCGGTGGACGATGCAATTGAGGTCCGGACCGCCAGTGATGGCGAAGAGGCGTGCAGGCTGCTGGAAGAGGATCACTTCGACGTCGTCTTCACGGACCTGAGAATGCCGAAGCGGGACGGCCTGAGTGTGCTGGACGAGGCGAAATCGGTTTCCGACCCGGGTGACGTGGTGATCGTAACCGGTCACGGCGACGTGCGAACGGCCGTCGAGGCCATGAAAAGGGGCAGCTTCGATTACCTGTTGAAGCCGATTTGCGTTGACCAGGTCGAGGCTCTGGTCACGAAGCTCAAAGAGCACAGGAGACTCATCGAGGAGAACCGGTACCTCCACAAGGAACTGTCGTCCGGGGGGGCCGGGGGCGAGCTCATAGGAGAGAGCCGCCCCTTCAAGGATGTCTGCGCCAGAGCGGTCCGCGTCGGCGCCACGGACGTCACGGTTCTCCTGGAGGGCGAGAGCGGCACGGGAAAGGAACTGGTCTCCCGCCTTATCCACAACTCAAGCCCGCGCCGAGAGGGCCCGTTCATCCGCGTCAACTGCGCTGCACTCTCCGAATCCATCCTCGAGAGTGAGCTCTTCGGTCACGAGAAGGGGGCTTTCACGGGCGCCCATCGTCCTAAGCCGGGAAGATTCGAACTGGCCGACGGCGGGACGTTCCTTTTGGACGAGATCAGCGAGACGTCCGAGAAGCTCCAGGCGGAACTGCTGCGCGTCATCGAGGAGAAGGAGTTCGAGCGGGTAGGTGGCACGCGCACGCTGCGAGTTGACGTGCGGATCATAGCGACGACGAATCGCGATCTCGCCAGGGAAGTCAGAGAAGGCAGGTTTCGAGATGACCTTTTCTACCGCCTCAACGTGGTCCCGCTCGTGCTGCCCCCGTTGCGCGAGCGGGACGGCGACGTGGCGCTGCTGAGCAAGTACTTCATCAAGAAGTTCAGCCGCCGGCTCGGGAAGTCTCGCCCCACCGTCTCGCCGGAGGCGATGCGGACACTCCTGTCCTACAACTGGCCCGGTAACGCGCGCGAGCTGGAAAACCTGATCCAGAGGCTGCTCATCATGGATACAGACGGCGTCATCGGGCCGGAGGACCTCCCCGAGTATCTTACGGGACGAAGCTGCATGCAGTCCGATCAGCTCACAGGGGGCGCCACTCTGGAAGAGATAGAGCGCAATGCGATACTCAGAACGCTGCGCCAGGTCGACGGCAGCAGAACTCGCGCAGCGGAGAGGTTGGATATTTCAACGAGAACCGTCCGCAACAAGTTGAAAAAATACGTTGAACAAGGCTACGTGCCGGAAAAGTTTTCCTGAGTCCGGCAGCTTTTTCGTGCCCGCCCCCCTCAGAGCCCCGCCACAGCCCCTTTGCGATCCTATTGGCGTCCAGGCGCGGTGCAACCAGGCGTTCTGGGCTTTTTGGCACCGCGTTTGCTCATGTTGTAGTACACCACCATCCAGTTCCCTGATGAAGCAGACCCGACAATGGGACTCCTTGAGGCAGACGGCCTGGCTGCACTGATCAACGCGGCAGCCAGAAACCACGAGGTAATCGCAAACAACCTGGCCAACCTGAACACGCCGGGATACCTGACGGCCCGTCTGCGCTTTACGGATCAACTGGACGCCATCCTTGACGAAGTGGGAAACCTCCGCTCCGGGAAGACCATCGACACCGAGACGTACTTCCCGTTCTTGGGCGAGCCGGGGCCGGACGGAAACAACGTGGTCCTCGAGCGCGAGATCGTCGAGTTGGAGAAGAACGCGCTGCAGATGAAACTGTACCTGGCCGTCCTCGGCTCCCGCATCGGGAGACTGAGGGCTGCAATTGACGGCAGATAACAGGTGGGAGTCACTCAGCCATGGCGCAAGAAGACCTGTTTAAGGCCATAGAGATCTCAGGGTCCGGCCTGCGTGCCGAATGGGTACGCATGCAGGTCATAGCCAACAATCTGGCGAACGCCGATACGACCGAAACGCCGGAGGGGGGTCCCTATAGAAGACAACACGCTGTTTTCGCGACTGTGCTCAACGAGATGAATGGGGTCCAGGTCAGGGGAATAGTCTCCTCGAATGCGCCGCCCAGGATGGTGTTCAACCCCGGCCACCCCGATGCGAATGCGGAGGGGTTTGTGGCCATGCCCAACGTCGAGCCCCCGGAGGAGATGGTGGACATGCTGATGGCTAGCCGTGCCTACGAGGCCAATCTGGCCGCGATGCGCAACTTCCGCCAGATATGCGAGGAAACCATTAAACTGCTGAGGCCGTCATCATGAAACCGTTACCTGTCAGTCCCGGCGACATACAGTATCTCCCGGAGAGCGCTCAGCCCGCCTCAGGGCGTGATTCGGCTGCGCAGTTCAAGAACGTTCTCGGGCGCTACATCAACGAAGTCAACGATCTGCAAAACACTGCCGACAAGGCGGTGCGTGACCTGGCTGCAGGCAAGATGGACAACCTGCACCAGGTGATAATGGCCGTGAACGAGGCGGACCTGAGCTTCCGGCTCATGATGGAGATCAGGAACCGGTTGGTGGATGCGTACAGAGAGATCATGAGAATGCAGGTGTAGACGATGGGCTTGCTCCAGGCCGTAGGAAGACAGTTGGGCCAGATATGGACTCACCTCTCCGCCGGGCACAAGTTGATCCTTGTGCTCCTGCTCCTCGCATGTGGCGGCGCTATGGTGGGGGTGGTTTACTGGGCGGGCAGCCCTGACTACGAGATACTCTACACGGGGCTGGCAGCCACCGAGTGCGCGGAGATGGTGAAGAGCCTCAAGGCCGCGGGCATTCCGGTGCGCGTGACTGAGGGAGGCGGCGCCGTCATGGTGCCGGCGCAGAGGGTTTACGAGGCGCGCATGGTCGCGGCCGAAAAAGGGATCCCAACCGGGGCGCATGGGGGCTTTGAGACCTTCCGTAACCCGAACATCGGCATCACGCCCTTCGCGGAGCGCATCAACTACATCAGCGCCCTCCAGAACGAACTGGCCACAACAATTATGTCCCTCGATTCGGTTACGTACGCCCGTGTGCACCTCGTCACGCCCGAGCCCTCGCTCTTCAAGAAGGACGAACGTAAACCGACCGCCTCAGTGCTAATCATCACCCGCAGCGGGCAACAGTTGGACGTGGGTCAGATCGCGGGCATAAGCAACCTGGTGGCGTCCGCGGTCGAAGGTCTGAGCCCCAAGGATGTCACCATCAACGACGCCAAGGGGAACGTGCTGGCCGGCTCGGGGCAAGACGCGGCCGAGATGGCCGCGGGCGACCAGTTCGCTTATAGGCAGAGGATCGAAACTTACCTGTCGAACAAGGCGGATACGATGCTGGCCAAGGTCCTCGGCAACGGGCGCTGTGAGGTGCGAGTCAGTGCCGAGCTTACATTCGAAGACACTCGGGAGACGAAGAAGGAATACGACCCGGACAAGAGCGTCAAGACAAGTGAGCGCATCGAAAGTAGCAAGACCAGTGGAAAAGGGACACAAGTGGGAGGCGTAGTCGGCACAGCCGCCAACATGCCGGGCGCGAACCAACAATCGCCAGAGACCGCAGCCGGCCCGACGCAGGACAGCAAGTCCGATACCATTGACACTCGCTACGTAGTGAGCGAATCCGTGCGAGAGACGGTCAACCGGGGTGCGACCATCAAGCGGCTGAGCGTAGCTGCTGTAGTGGACCTAACGGCGCCCACTGCGGCAGAAAGCCCCTCCGGCGAGGGGGGAACAGCCAAGGCGTCCCCTGCCGGGATCCCCGACATCAACGCGATTACGAAGATCATCAAAGACGCCATCGGATTCAACGCAGAGCGAGGAGATTCGCTGGAGATAGTGGAAGCCACCTTCCCGCCCGGCCCGACCGAGGTGGCGGCGAGCAACGCAGCGGCAATGCCGCAATGGCTCCCGTTCGCGGCCGAGTATGCTGCAATCGCCGTCGTGTGCATCGTGTTGCTTCTCGTCGGCCGCCACCTGGCGAAAGGTATCAAGGCAGCCACTCCCAGCCAGGTGCTGGTCCCCGAGATTATGAACGGGCAATCGAATGGCGCCTACCCGCCCCAGGCGGTTCGCGCCGAGTTGATGCAGCAGGAGGTGGCCAGGTTCGTCCAGGATAGTCCCGAGGCGGCCACTCGCTTGCTCGAGGGCTGGATCAAGAAGGGAGGCTGAAGCCGTCCATGGCCATGGAGCTCACAGGCGCGCAGAAGGCAGCGATACTCATCATGTCCCTGAGAGATGACCAGGCTGCCGCCTTGCTCAAACACATGAGCGATGAGTCCATCGCAAAGCTCCGTGAAGCCGCGGACAGCCTCAGCGCCTACGACATAGGAGACGAGGAAAGGACCGCTACGCTGGGCGAGTTCTTCACCAAGAGACAAAGCGGAGAGCTTTCCATGGGCGATCCGGCGGGGACATTCCGCAAGTTCCTGGTCAAGGCAAAGGGAGAGGAAATTGCCCGGCGCGTCTACGCGGGGGAGGAACCCAGCCCAGGCGCCGCACCCCGGCAGACAACGCCCCTTGAGTTCATCGAGAGCCTCCCGGAGGCACAGATCCTCATGGTTCTGGAGACAGAGAGCCCCAGGGCCATTGCCACCATCCTGTCGCGCCTGTCCCGAGCCAAGGCCAAGGCAATCCTGAACACCATGGAAGGGGACCTGAAGGAGGCCACGGTCGAACGCATGCTGTCGAGCGAAGCCGTTCCGGACGAGGTTGCGGAGGAAGTGCTGCTCGGTTTCAAAGAGAGATTCGAAGAGATGGGCACGAGCGCGCAGGTGGTCTCGGACGAGAAGCGCGCCGAGGAGATGGCAGCGGTGGTCGCGGCACTGGATAAGGAATCCCAAGAGAAGGTCTTGGGGCGGATACGCGAGCGTGATCCGAACATGGCCGACATGCTCGAACGTCACATGTTCGACTTTAATGATCTTGTGAAAGTCGACAAGAAGTCCTTGCAGGAGCTCCTGCGCAGGGTCGAGGTCAGCCAGCTTGCCCTGGCCCTGAAGGCTGCACCGCAAAATGTCCAGCAGCATATCCTGTCCAACCTCTCCGAGCGCGTCCGCGAGCGCGTTGCGGAAGAGAGGGAGATGGCTGGCAGGGTGGTGCTCGCGGTCGTGACCGAGGCGCAATGGGAAATCATGAAGGTCGCGAAGCAGATGTATCGCGATGGGAGCCTGGCGATCGAGACGGGAGAGGAGCAGTATGTCGAATGATCCCTGCATCCTCAGGTTCCACCATCCGCTCGGAGCGGTCCGCGCCGGCAGGGTCTCCGAGCAACTTCACGCCGCCGGCGCAGGCAGCGAAGAGCAGCAGACGACGCAGGAATCCCGCTTGCTTCAATCTCGACATGAAGCCCTGTCGCGGAGGGAAGCCGATCTGACGCGCCGTGAGGCGGAGATCCTCGCGAAGGGAAGGGACCTTGACCTGAAACTGACCCAACTGAGAGCCCTGATCGACGGGATCAGGAAGGAAAGAACCTCGCTGCTGGAAGACAACGAGCAGGAAATCGTGTCCCTCAGCCTGGGAATCGCAGAGAAGGTACTACAGCACGAGATCGAAAACGGCAGGTATCGGATCGAAGCCGCGGTGCGGTCCGCGCTCGACGCCGTCAGAAACAAAGGGGCCACCGTGGTCCGAGTTAATCCGCAGGACTACGAGCTCACGAAAGCCGCCGTCGAGAAACTCGACCGGGTTCACGGGTCCGCCCGCGTTTCCGTCGTGCCCGATGCCAGCATCCCTCCCGCCTCCTGCTGCATCGAAACAGATTCCGGCAGAGCTCTCTCGGAAGTGCAGGGAAGCTTGGAGAGGATCGAACAAAGTCTCCTAAAGAAGCGTGCGAGCTGAGATGGCATTCAATCTGAAACACTACGCTGACAGAATCGCCGAGCTTGACTGCATGGCGTATCAGGGCGCGATCAAACGCGTGACGGGTTCGATCATCGAGGCAAAGGGCCCCGCGGTGGGAGTCGGCCGATTGTGCGAGATATGCGTCCGCAACGGAGGCCCGGAGCGGCGCATCAAGGCGGAGGTTGTGGGGTTTCGAGGGAGCACCACTATCCTCATGCCTCTGGAAGAACTGAACGGCGTTCAGGCAGGCGACAGGGTGGTGTCGGTCCACACGGACCTGGAAATAGGCCTGGGCTTGGACCTGCTCGGACGGGTTCTCGATGGTCTGGGGCAGCCTATGGACCACGGCGGAGAGATATCCTGTCCTGACAGCGCTCCGATCCACAACCAGGCCCCTCACCCACTGAAACGCCCCCGCATCCGGCAACCATTCATCACGGGAATCCGCGCTATTGACGTGCCGCTGACGCTAGGCAAGGGCCAGAGGGTCGGCATCTTCTCCGGCAGCGGCGTAGGCAAGAGCATACTGCTCGGCGAGATAGCGCGCAACTCTGAGGCAGATGCAAACGTAATCGCACTGATCGGTGAGCGGGGCCGGGAGGTGGGCCAGTTCATCCGGGACAACCTGGGTCCGCAAGGTCTCAGCAAGTCGGTCGTGGTGGTGTCAACGGCGGACGTGCCGCCGCTGCTTAAAGTCAAGGCTGCCTATACATCGACGACCATAGCGGAGTACCTGCGCGACCGCGGCATGGACGTCCTGTACATCATGGACTCGCTCACCCGCGCCGCCCACGCACAGAGGGAGATCGGCCTGGCAGCCGGGGAGCCGCCCACGACCCGAGGGTATCCGCCTTCGGTTTTCTCCCTTATGCCGATGCTGACCGAAAGGCTCGGCAACTCGGAAAGCGGAAGTATAACGGGAATCTACTCAGTGCTGGTGGACAGGGACGACTTCACTGAACCCATCGCCGACATCGTGCGGGCCACGCTGGACGGCCACATCGCTTTGGATAGACGCCTGGCCGACCGCGGCCACTATCCGGCCATTGACATCTTAAGCAGCGTGAGCCGTGTGATGCGCGACGTCG